>X355_Hoffmanns_Two_toed_Sloth__coassemble_2405_pt1 | contig 12465 bp, 8 predicted proteins | sample X355_Hoffmanns_Two_toed_Sloth__metabat2_high_PE_023 | metagenome-assembled genome bin X355_Hoffmanns_Two_toed_Sloth | reverse complement strand
AGAGCAACCAGACCCCCGCCCAGCGCATTGTGACGACCCCGGCCGAGATCTTCGCCCCCCTCATCCCCGCCCTGATCGTCGGCGGCTTGATCCTGGGTTTCCGCAACTTCATCGGCGAAGTCAAGCTGTTTGAGGACGGCACCCTCACCCTGGCCCAGACCAGCCAGTTCTGGTCCGGCATGTACAGCTTCCTCTGGCTCATCGGCGAAGCCGTGTTCCACTATCTGCCGGTGGCCATCTGCTGGTCGGTGGTCAAAAAGATGGGCGGCACCCAGATTTTGGGCATCATCCTGGGCATCTGCCTGGTTTCTCCCCAGCTGCTCAACGCCTACAGCGTGGCCGAAGCCGAGACCATCCCCGTGTGGGACTTCGGCTTCGCCCAGGTGGAGATGATCGGCTACCAGGCCCAGGTCATCCCCGCCATCCTGGCCGGTTTCGTGCTGGTGTATCTGGAACGCTTCTTCAAGAAGATCACCCCTGAATACCTCTCCATGATCATCGTTCCCTTCTTCTCCCTGGTCCTGTCCGTCCTCATCGCCCACACCATCGTCGGCCCCATCGGCTGGAAGATCGGCGACGTCATCGCCAACGTGGTGTATGTGGGCCTGACCACCAACCTGCGCTGGATCTTCGCCCCCATCTTCGGCTTCCTGTATGCCCCGCTGGTCATCACCGGCCTGCACCACATGACCAACGCCATCGACACCCAGCTTTCCAACCAGTTCGGCGGCACCATGCTGTGGCCCATGATCGCCTTGTCCAACATCGCCCAGGCTTCCGCCGTTCTGGCCATGATCGTGCTGCAGAAGGACGAGCGTGACCGCCAGGTCTCCATCCCCGCCTGCATCTCCGGCTACATGGGCGTTACCGAACCCGCCCTCTTCGGCGTCAACATCAAGAACGGCTTCCCCTTTATCTGCGGCATGATCGGTTCCGCCATCGCCGCCACCGTGTCGGTGGGCAGCGGCGTCATGGCCTTCTCCATCGGCGTGGGCGGCCTGCCCGGCTTCCTGTCCATCCAGCCCCAGCACATGGTCATGTTCCTGGTGGCCATGGCCATCGCCATCGTGGTCCCCTTCACCCTCACCCTCATCGTGGGCAAGCGCAAGGGCATCCACTGATCGTTCCCCCCAACCCCTGAACACAAGAAAGGAAGCCTCCCCATGATGAAACAGACCGATCTGGGCGGCAAGGTCGTCTATCAGATCTATGTCAAGAGCTTTCAGGATTCCAACGGCGACGGCATCGGTGACCTGCCGGGCCTGACCTCCCGGCTGGACTACCTGGCCGGGCTGGGGGTGGACTACCTGTGGCTGACCCCCATCTATCCCAGCCCCCAGCGGGACAACGGCTACGATGTGGCCGACTACTGCGCCATCGACCCCGTCTACGGCACCATGGAGGACTTCGAGACCCTCTGCCGGGAAGGGGAAAAGCGGGGCATCCGCATCATGCTGGACATGGTGTTCAACCACACCTCCACCGCCCACACCTGGTTCCGCCGCGCCCTGGCCGGGGAGAAAAAATACCAGGACTACTACATCTGGCGGGACGGCGAACCCGGCACCCCGCCCACCAACTGGGTGTCCAAGTTCGGCGGCAGCGCCTGGCAGTACAGCCCGGAAGTGGGCAAATACTACCTCCACCTCTTTGACGTGACCCAGGCGGACCTGAACTGGGACAACCCCGACCTGCGGGAAGAGCTCTTCGCCGTGCTGGACTTCTGGGCCGGCAAGGGGGTGCGGGCCTTCCGGTTCGACGTGGTGAACCTCATCTCCAAGCCCCAGACCCTGGAGAACGACCACCAGGGGGACGGCCGCCGCTTCTACACCGACGGCCCCCGCATCCACGAATACCTGCGCATGCTCAACGAGCGGGGCTTCGGCAAGTACGAGAACGTGGTCACGGTGGGGGAGATGTCCTCCACCAGCCTGGACAGCTGCGTGGGCTATACCCGCCCCGACCGGCACGAACTGTCCATGGTGTTCAGCTTCCACCACCTGAAAACCGACTACAAGAACGGGGACAAGTGGGCCCTGGAAGCAAACCGCTTCGGGGAACTGAAAAAACTGCTCACCGACTGGCAGCTGGGCATGCAGGCCGGGGGCGGCTGGAACGCCCTGTTCTGGTGCAACCACGACCAGCCCCGCATCGTCTCCCGCTTCGGGGACGAAGGGGAATACCGGGTGCGGTCGGCCAAGATGCTGGCCACCGCCATCCACTGCCTGCGGGGCACCCCCTACATCTACCAGGGGGAGGAACTGGGCATGACCAACGCCCACTTCACCGACCTGGCCCAGTACCAGGACGTGGAGAGCATCAACTATTACCACATCCTGCGGGACAAGGGCCTGAGCGAGGAAGAGACCTACCAGATCCTGGGCGCCCGCTCCCGGGACAACGGCCGCACCCCCATGCAGTGGACGGCGGGGGAAAACGGCGGCTTCACCACCGGCAGCCCCTGGCTGGCCGTCAACCCCAACCATGAGGAGATCAACGCCGAAGCCGCCCTGGCGGATGGGGATTCGGTGCTGGCCTACTACCGGCAGCTGGTGCAGCTGCGGAAATCCAGCGACTTGGTGCAGGCCGGGGAATTTGCCCCCCTGCTGGCGGAGGATGACCGGGTGTTCGGCTACACCCGCACCCTGGATGGCCGTACCCTGGTGGTGCTGTGCAACTTCTACGGCACCGATGCCCCCGTCACCCTGCCCGAAGCTCTGTGCACCGGGGCCAGGCCGGTGCTGAGCAACATCGAAAAGCGGGAACTGACTCCCGCCATGACCCTGGCCCCCTACGAGGCGGGTGTCTGGGAAGTGTAAGACCCTTTCCCCGGGAAACATACAGACAAAGCAAAAGGACAGACCCTTTCGGGCCTGTCCTTTTGCTTTTGCAGACAGAGAAGTCCATCCCCGCGCCCCGGCAGGGCGCCGGAGGCGGAGTCAGACAGAAGGAAAGCTTATTGGTTCACCAGCACCCGCATCTCGTATGGCTGCAGCCACAGGTCCCGCACATCGGCGGCGGCGCCGGTCTTGCGGTCCTGCCAGGCGCCGTCCAGGGCGTCCAGCCACAGGTGCTGGGGTTCGGCGGTGAAGTTGAACACACCCGCCAGGGTGCGGTCCCCGGCCCGGCGCACCAGACCCAGCACCCCGTTGTTGTGGGTGTCCCAGGTGGTGAACCAGGCGTCCGGCCCGAAGCAGGGGTCTGCCCGCAGGCCGCGCAGTTCTTCCAGCCCTTCCCACAGTTCGTTCTGCAGGGTGCCGGGCTGGGTGCGCTTGGCGGCCTTGTCCCAGTCGAACCTGGTGCGGTGCAGGTTGCGGCTGTCCTCCACCAGGTCGGGGTCGTCCTTGTAGCCCCAGCCGTTGAGCTGGCCGATCTCGTCGCCGCAGTTCAGCATGGGGAATCCCTTGAAGAAGGCCATGGCCCCGTGCATCAGCAGGTCCCGGTGCAGCGCCACCTGCAAGGCGGCTTCGCTGCCCTGTTCCAGGGCCTGTTCCACCCCGCACAGGCTGGCGGTGGTGCCGCAGCTGCGGGCGTCCCGGGTGACGGGGTCGTAGTTGTACAGCTCGCCCTTGGCCCAGCTGCCGTCGAAACGGCCCTCATAGAAGTGGTAGAGGAACTCCTTGTGCAGCTGGGGGGCGATGCCCAGGTACCGCTCGGTGTCCTCGTCCAGGCCCCAGCCGATGTCGTCGTGGCAGCGCAGATAGTTCACGAACCAGCACTGGGGGCCCAGGGCGTTCAGGGCGTCCAGCTGGGCTTTCAGCAGCCGCACGTCCCGGGAAGCCAGGGTGCTCCACAAATTGACCATGGTGGACACGCTGTACAGCATGTGACATTCCGGCTTTTCCGGGGTGCCGAAGTAGGCGGCCAGCTCGCTGGGTGCCATGACCACCTCGCCTTTCAGGATGACGGCGGGGCAGACGGTCTCCAGCACCATGCGGATGATGCGCACGATGGTGTGCACTTGGGGCAGGTTGCGGCAGTTGGTGCCCAGCTGCTTCCAGATATAGGGCACCGCGTCGATACGCAGCACCTCCACGCCCAGGTTGGCCAGGTTCAGCATGCTGCGGGTCATCTCCACCAGCACCGCAGGGTTGCGGTAGTTCAGGTCCCACTGGTAGGGGTGGAAGGTGGTCAGCACCCACTTGTGCATCTCCTCGCACCAGGTAAAGTTGCCCGGGGCGGTGTTGGGGAACACCTGGGGCACCGTCTGCTCGTACTGGTCGGGGATGGTGCGGTCGTCAAAGCAGTGGTAGAAGTTCTGGTAACAGGGGTCCCCCGCCATGGCCCGGCGGGCCCACTCGTGGCTGGAGGCGGTGTGGTTCATCACAAAGTCCAGGCACAGGCTGATGCCCGCCGCCCGCAGCTTTTTGGTCAGGGCGGCCAGGTCGGCGTTGGTGCCAAGGGAGGGGTCCACCTGGTTGAAGTCCTCCACCGCATAGCCGCCGTCGTTGTGGGGATGGGGCATCTTCAGCAGGGGCATCAGGTGCAGGTAGGTCAGCTTCTGCTCTTTCAGATAGGGCAGCTTCTTCGCCAGCTTCTTCAGGTCCCCGGCAAAGAGGTCGGTGTACATGGTCATGCCGAACATGCTGCCCCGGCGGTACCAGCCGGGGTCGGCTTCCCGGGCGGCATCCAGCTTTTTCAGCTCGGCGCTGCGGGCGGCAAAGGCGTCGGCCATGGCCTGTTCCAGGGTGCCAAGGGCTTCCGGGCCGTCATACAGTTCCATGAACAGCCATTCCAGCTCGTCACGGCAGCGGGAGAGCCGCTCTTCAAACAGCGCGTCGTCGGCGCGGCGGGTGCGGGTCTGTTTCATTGTGGTTCCTCCTTCATGGCGCAGGAAAAAAGGCATCAGCCCAGGCGGGTCAGGTGCATCTGCAGGCTGGGCGCGTCCCCGGTCAGATGGGGCAGGGTGCAGCCCGCATACATCAGGGTGCTGCCGCTGAACACCGCGTCCTTCAGGCCGGAGGTGTCGGGGCCGGAAGTCTCCGGGGTGTGGGCGGTGCCGTACAGCTGCAGTTCGTCCACCCGGTACAGGGCGTTCTCCTCCAGCCCGCGCAGGCACAGGTGCAGGGGGCGGGCGTTGGCTTCGGGGTGGGTGAGCACCAGGCTCACCAGGCTTTCGGTGTCGGTCACCGTCTGCCAGGCGGTGAACCGGGTCTGCTCGTTGGGGTCGGTCAGGCGGTAGTAGGCGCCGTTCTGGATCACATCATAGTACCGCTTGAAGGTCTGGATCTGCTCCTTCACCTGCTCCCGTTCCTCCCCGGTCAGGCGGCCCAGGTCCAGTTCATACCCGAAGGTGCCGGACATGGCCACCACCGCCCGGGTCCACAGGGGGGTGGTGCGGCCGGTCTGGTGGTTGGGGCAGGCGGAAACGTGGGCGCCCATGCAGGACACCGGATACCCGAAGGAGGTGCCGTGCTGGATGGTCAGGCGCTCCACCCCGTCGGTGTTGTCGCTGCACCAGATCTGGGGGAAGTAGCACAGCATGCCTGCGTCAAAGCGGCCGCCGCCCCCGGCGCAGCCCTCAAACAGCACATGGGGGAAGGCGGTGGTCAGCCGGTCCAGCAGCTTGTACACCCCCAGCATATAGCGGTGGGCGGTCTCACCCTGGCGGTCGGGGGGCAGGGCGCGGCTGTACACGTCGGACATGTTGCGGTTCATGTCCCATTTGATGTATTCGATGTGGTTTTCTTGCAGCAGGGTGCTCAGCCGCTGGGTGAGATAATCCACCACCTCGGGGCGGCTCATATCCAGCACCAGCTGGTTGCGGCCCATGGCGGGGGTGCGGCCGGGCAGGGTCAGGGCCCAGTCGGGATGGGCGCGGTACAGGTCGGAATCCTCGTTGACCATCTCCGGCTCCACCCACAGGCCGAACTTCATGCCCAGGGCGTTCACCCGCTCGATGAGGGGCGAAAGACCCCCGGGCAGCTTGTGTTCGTTCACGAACCAGTCTCCCAGGCCGCTGTTGTCGTCGTCCCGCTTGCCGAACCAGCCGTCGTCCAGCACCATCATCTCCACCCCCAGGGCGGCGGCCTTCTCGGCGATGCGGCAGATGGATTCGGTGTCAAAGCGGAAATAGGTGGCTTCCCAGTTGTTGATGAGCACCGGGCGGCGGGCATAGCGGAAGGGGCTGCGGCAGATGTTGCGCCGCAGGAAGGTGTGGTAATGGCGGGAAAGGTCCCCCAGGCCGCCGGAGGTGCAGCAGAGCAGCACTTCCGGGGCGGTAAAGCTCTCACCCGCCTCCAGCTTCCAGCTGAAGCACTGGTCGTGCAGGCCGGTGACCAGGCGGGTCAGGCCGTTCTGGTCCACCTCGATGTCGGTGCGGTGGGAGCCGGAATACACCGGCATCACCCCGTAGCACAGGCCGTGGTCCTCGTCGGCATGGCGGTCGCACAGGATCACAAAGGGGTTGTGGTGGTGGCTGGAAGCCCCCCGGGTGGAGGACACGGTGGTGATGGCGTTGGGCAGGGGGGTGCGCTCCATCCGGCGTTCCATGGCGTGGCGGCCGTGGAAGTGCACCAGGTCCCAGCTGCCGAAAGGCAGGTCCAGGCAGAGGGAGGCGGCCTTCTCCAGCCGCAGGGGAGCGGTGCCGCCGTTGTGCAGCCGCACCGCCCGGGTGATCACATCCTGGCGGGCAAACACGCCGTAGAGCAGTTCCAGTTCCAGGCCGGTGGCGGGGTCCTCCAGCAGCACCCGCAGGGTCTCGGCCTCGTTGTCCTCGTCATGGGCGCAGGGCAGGCCTTCCAGCTGGTATTTGCCGGGCAGGATCTCGTGGGTGCGGTAAAGGAAATCCGCCCCGGCGGCGCCGGAAGCATCCCGCGCCACCAGGCAGGAAAGGCGGAAATCGCCCACATTGCAGCCGGTATACTCCTGGGGCAGCACGTCGGGGGAGACGCCCCGGCGCAGGCGGCAGGGGTAATAATCCGGCGAAAAACCGTGGTCGGCGGGGGGGAACAGCGCCCCCAGGTCACCCCGCCCGATGCTGCGCCCGTAATACAGGTGCAGCAGCCGCCCCCGCTCGTCCACCCGCATCTGATAGGTGGTGCGGGCGGTCTGCAGCGTAAAGGAGCGGGTTCCGGCGTCGAATTGAATGCCCATAACAGGGTCCTCCTGACAGAAAAGAATATATAGCCAGGTCCCGGCCTGCCGCAGGGCAGGAACAGGACCGAGTTTTCAAAAACAAAGGCGGCAGGCGGGCGGGCTGTCTGCCGCAGCCCGACTGCCGCCGGAATACCCCCCGCGGGGGTGTCAAGGGCACAGGACCGGGATCATTTGCCGCCGGTCATGGCGATGCCCTGGATGAACTGTTTCTGGAACACCAGATAGAGGATGACCATGGGGATCATGGCCAGCAGGCTGCCGGCCATCAGCACGGGGAAGTTGGTGGTGTACTGGCCGTTCAGGGTGGAAAGACCGGCGGACAGGGTCATCATGTTCAGGTCGGTGTTGCAGATCAGCGGCCACATCAGGTCGGAGTAAGCAAACACCGCGGTGAAGATGGCCAGCGCCGCGCAGCTGGACCCGGTCAGGGGGAACATGACCTTATAGAAGGTCTGCCACTTGTTGCAGCCGTCCAGATAGGCGGCCTCGGCGATCTCGTTGGGGATGCCCAGGTAGGTCTGGCGCAAAAAGAAGGTGCCGAAGGCGGAGACCAGGCCGGGGAACACCAGGGCGAAGATGGTGTTGGTCAGACCCATGCGGGCCAGCATCAGGTACTGGGGGGTGATGAAGATCTGGCTGGGCAGCATCATCTGCACCAGCACCACCCCGAACAGCAGGTTCTTGCAGGGAAATTCCAGCTTGGCGAAGGCATAGCCCGCCATGGAGCTGAACACCACGGCGCACACCACACGGAAGAGGATGAGCAGGCCGGTGTTCACATACAGGTTGACGAAGGGCAGGCTGGCCAGGGCGGTGGTGAAGTTGGTGAACGCCCAGCTGGAGGGCAGGATCTGGGGCGGGATGGCCATGGCCTCGGCCTGGGTTTTGAACCCGGTCAGAAACATCCACACAAAGGGGAAGATCATCACTACACTGCCCAGGATCAGGACAATGTAGGTCAGAGTGGTGGAAAGACGCTTGCTGCTTTTCATGCTCGTATTCATGCTTTACACCTCGTAATTGACCCACTTTTTCTGGCCGATGAACTGGATGATGGTGACAACACCGATCAGCAGCACGGTCCAGACGACGATGGCGGAAGCGTAGCCCTTGTCGCCGGCCACAAAGCTCTGGCGGTAGAACAGCGACATCAGGCTCTGGGCGTCGTTCAGCGCGGGGTTCGCGTCGTCGACCATCATGTAGATCAGGTCGAACACTTTCAGCGAGGACATCAGGCGCATGATCATCACGACAAACAAGGTGGGGGAAACCATGGGCAGGGTGATGGCAAAGAACTGCTTGAACTTGGAAGCGCCGTCCAGGTCGGCGGCTTCATACAAGGTGGCGGACACGTTCTGCAGGCCCGCCAGCAGCAAAACGGCGTCGTAGCCGATATTGCTCCAGATCTGCACCACGGCGCAGGTGAACAGCACGAGGCTGGAATTGGTGAGCCAACCGATATTGGTTCCCAGCAGCGTATTTATAATACCATACTGAGAGTTGAAAATCCACTTCCACACCATGGCCACGGCGGCGGGGGCCACCACCATGGGCAGGAAGAAGATGGCGCGGAAGGTGGTGCGGCCGCGGATCTTGCTGTTCAGCAGCACCGCCACCAGCAGCGCCAGGAAGATGCCCACCGGCACGGTGAGGATGCAGAACAGGATGGTGTTCCAGGTGGCTTTCCAGAACTCCACGTTCTGGAACATCTCGATGTAGTTGTCCACGCCCTCGAACTCAAACATGCCGAAGGGCAGCGACTTGGAAAAGCTCATGTAAATGGTCTGCACAAAGGGCCACATGTTCAGCACCAGCAGGCCGAGGATGGTGGGCGCCACCATGATCAGGCCCCACACCGCGCCGTCACGGGCGAGTTTGGATGTTTTCTGCATGACTGTGCCTCCTCATTCGTAATACTCGGCACTGGCTTCGTCCACGATATCCTGCATGGTCTGCAGGCCGGTGTCCAGATCCAGCTGCCCGGTGTAGATCTTCAGCAGCGTGTCGCTGACCTCGCTCTTCCACTCGGGGCGGGCGGCGTTGTTCACGCTCTGCACACAGTAGTCGAACATGTCGATGAAGGGCTGCACGTCGATGGGGTAATCGTCGAACACGCTCACCCAGGTATCCTCCAGGCCCTCATAAGCCGGGATGGCGGCGCCGCTCTCGCCCTGGATGCGCTGGCCTTCCTCGCTGCCGAAGAACTTCAGCACGTCCTTGACGATGTCCATGTGCTTGTTGTTGGCGCTGGTGGCGTAGCTCAGACCGTTGGAGATGGAAGCCCGGCCGTCGCCGCTGACGGGGTCGGGGCAGGCGGGCAGCACCGCCACGTCCCATTTGCCCACCATGTCGGGGTAGTTCTGCAGCTCGCTCAGGATGTTCCAGTCGCCTTCCAGGAACATGGCGCCCTTCTCAGAGAAGAAGGCCGTGCCGGGAGAGGTCTCGGCAAAATAGGTCTGGTCGGGGCACCAGTCGTAGCTTTGCAGGCCGATGTAGAACTCCATGCCCTTTTTGGTGGCGGGGTCGGTGTAGTTGCCCCGGGTGTTGTCCTCGGTCAGGATGCTGCCGCCCGCCTGGTACACAAAGTTCCAGTAGCCCAGCTGGTCGTCGCCGTAGGCCATGTAGCCGTACTTGCCGGTGGCGTCGTAGATCTTCTGGGAAGCGTCCACCAGGTCGTCCCAGGTCCAGGTCTCGTCGGGGTAGGCCACGCCGGCGGCGTCGAACATTTCCTTGTTGTACACAAGGCCCACGGTGTCCTTGTCCTTGGGCACGGCATACAGCTTGCCGTCCGAACCGCTGGCGTTGGCCAGAGAGATCTCGGAGAAATGCTCGGTCTCCACAATGTCGGAACAATCCGCCAGCTTGCCGTAGTCGGCGTATTTCAGGATCTCGTTGGTGTGCATCCAGAAGATGTCCGGCATCTGGTTGCTGATGGCCGCCGCTTCCAGCTTGGTCCAGTATTCGTCCCAGTTGATGACCTGCACTTCGATGTGCACGTCGGGGTGCTCGGCGGTGTAGGCGTCGCACATGGCCTGCATGCCGTCGCGCTGCGCCACGTCCCAGATCTGGAAGGTCAGGTTCACGGTGCCGTCTGCGCTCTCGTTCCCGCAGGCGGCCAGCCCGGCTGCCATGCACGCCGCCATCAATCCGGCAAGCAGCTTGCGTTTGATGTTCATAAGTTGTTTTCCTCCTGTCTGATCGCTTGCAGTGTTCCTGCCAGCCCGGCCGGTGCGGCAGAGGCAGGGGGTCCGACGCCCCTTGCCATATTGCTGAAAATTCTGGGAAGATTTTGTGCAATGTGCACTATGCACAAATTGTTTCCCGATCTGACGGCTTTATTATACAATCTGACAAAGAAAGCGTGAATATCATATTGCTGGTTTTTATATCTCAATTTAGCGGTTTTCTGCGCAAAATGTTGAAGTGAGGACGCATTATGGTATATAATGGTAAAAAATCAAGAAGTTCTCCGGAGGTGGGTCCCATGCCGCAAAATGCCGATGTACAGACCGAAAACAAGCTGAAATTCCATGTGTTTCAGGACGAACGCTTTGTGGACCTGAACCTGTACCAGTACGGGTGGGAGCGCACCGCCCCCCTGCATTCCTACGGTCCCCACGCCCGCAACCATTACCTGTTCCACTATGTGATCTCGGGGCGGGGGGTGCTGTATGCCAACGATACCGCCTACAACATCAGCGGGGGGCACGGTTTTCTCATCGTGCCGGGGGTGCCCACCACCTATGTGGCCGACCGGACGGACCCCTGGGAGTATACCTGGATCGAATTTGACGGCCTGCGGGCCAGAGAGAGCCTGAGCCTGGCGGGCATCAGCCGCACCCAGCCGGTGTATACCCCCGCCAACCGGGAGGCGGGCCGCCTGCTGCAAGAGCAGATGCTCACCATCGTCAACCACCCCCAGGCCAGCCCCATCCGGCAGATCGGCCAGGGGTTCCTCTTCCTGGACCAGCTGGTGCAGTCCTCGGCGGGGCAGCGGCAGCAGAGCCAGCGCCGGCTGCGGGACTTTTATATGAAGGAGGCTCTTTCCTTTATAGAGCAGAACTACCAGCGGGACATCTCCATCGAGGAGATCGCCGCCTTCTGCGGGCTGAACCGCAGCTATTTCGGCAAGGTGTTCCGGGACACCATGGGCGAAAGCCCCCAGGCGTTCCTGCTGCACTACCGCATGGCCCGGGCGGCCCAGCTGCTGAAGGAGAGCACCCTGCCCGTCAGCGCCATCAGCGCCATGGTCAGCTACGCCAACCAGCTGCATTTTTCCCGGGCTTTCAAGTCGGTGTACGGCATGTCCCCCCGGGACTACCGCAGCACCCACTTTGTCCAGCCGGAGGAAAAAACCTGAACCCAAAAAGCCCCCGGGCCTGCGCTGCGGCAGGTCCGGGGGCTTTTGTGCGGCGTCAGTCGGCGCTGCGGAACCGCTCCACCCGCATTTTCAGGTGGTATTTCTTGCGCAGTTCGGCAATGGCGGACATCATCTCGGACTTGTGGTGGGCGTCGATGGCCCCCTGGTCCCGCCAACGGTCGATGAGCAGCACCGTTTCGGGGTCGTCGGCGGGGAAGAAATAGGCGTAGCCCAGGTTGCCTTCCTCGGCGCGGATCCTGTCCACCAGACCGCTCTCGGTCATTTCCCGGGCAAATTCCCGGGCGCCGCCCTCGCGGCCGGTGTAGAAGATGTGGATGGTGATGGTTTCGTTCATGGGGGACCGCCTCCTTTTTGGTCTGGTTCCAGTATACACCTTTCCGGCGGCGGTGTCCTGTTTTTTCAAATCCTGCAAAATCCCACCGCAAGATATGAGTAGCCGCCGGAACGAGGCAGTGTTACCATGTGGGCATCAAGGAGAAACAGGGGACGACCCCCTGAAAAAATGATCGCCTTGCGGAGGATGACATGCAGCGATATTTTGACCGGGAAGAAAGCGCTTACAGTGTGTATGCAGAGGACGCGGGGGCGATCCTCAGGACCATGGGAGGACGTTTCATGGGGGAAAACCCGCCCGCCCCCTACCGCCTGCGCAGCTGGCGGGAGGATGGCCCGGTGTTCGATGGCAAAGGTATGGTGCGGCTGGACTTCACCCGCCTTCTGCCGGAAATTCCCCAGGGGGAATGGGCGGCGGCCTGCGCCGACCTGTGGATGCCTGCCGAGAAAAAGACTGCCTATCTGCTGGGCGGGGACGCCCCGGCCCTTTTGTGCCTGAACGGGGAACTGCTGGCCCGCCGCACCGGGGACGGCCCGGCGGACAAGATCCCCCTGACCCTGCGCCGGGGCCGCAACCGGTTTGTGGTGCTCTGCCGCCGCCAGGGGGCAGGGTTCGGCTGCACTTTGCAGAATCACATGCCCCAGTGGGAACC
>X355_Hoffmanns_Two_toed_Sloth__coassemble_2386_pt1 | contig 12733 bp, 8 predicted proteins | sample X355_Hoffmanns_Two_toed_Sloth__metabat2_high_PE_023 | metagenome-assembled genome bin X355_Hoffmanns_Two_toed_Sloth | reverse complement strand
ACTTTCCATGGTGTTCCAGTTCGAGCAGATGTGCCTGGACCAGCAGCCCGGCAAGGAAAAGTGGGACCTGGCGCCCCTGCCCTTTGTCAGGATGAAGAAGAGCTTTGCCCGCTGGCAGCAGGAACTCCACGGCTGCGGCTGGAACAGCCTTTTCCTGGACAACCACGACCTGCCCCGCATCGTCTCCCGCTGGGGGGACGACGGCGCCTGGCGGGAACGCTCCGCCAAGATGCTGGCCATCATGCTCCACGGCATGCAGGGCACACCCTACATCTACCAGGGCGAGGAACTGGGCATGACCAACATCCGCCTGCCCATTGCGCAGTACCGGGATGTGGAGATCCTGAACTTCTACCATAAGAGCATGGCCGAAGGCTGCCCGGAATCGGAGGTCATGGCTTCCATCTACGCCAAGGGCCGGGACAATGCCCGCACCCCCATGCAGTGGACGGCGGGGGAGAACGCCGGCTTTACCACCGGCACCCCCTGGCTGCCCGTCAACCCCAACCACACCACCGTCAATGCCCAGGCGGAACTGGCCGACCCGGATTCGGTCTTTGCCTGCTACCGGAAGCTCATCGCCCTGCGCAAAAGCTGCCCGGTGCTGGTGGAAGGGGACTTCACCCTGCTGGAACTCGACCATCCCCGCCTGTTTGTGTATGAGCGGGCCATCCAGGGGCAGCGCCTGCTGGTGGTGTGCAACTTCGGCGGCGAACCCACCCCCTGGACCCTGCCCGAAGGCTGGCAGCAGGCCCGGGTCCTCATCGAAAACTGCCCCGCCACCCCCGGCACCCTGCAGCCCTGGGAAGCCCGGATGCTCTGCCTGGATCAGTGAGAGGGCGGCTTTTCCAAGACAAGAACAACGATCAAGGACCGGCCTCCCTGCCCGAAAAGCAGGGAGGCCGGTCCTTTGCGCTTACAGAAAAAATTCGGCCAGAAAATACATCCCGCCGTCGCTGGGGGTGTCCATCTGCAGGGCCACCCCCGGCTGGCCGGCAAGGGGGTCCAGGATGCCCGCCCACAGGCTGTACCGCCCGGCGGGCAGTTTTTCCGCCCCGGTCAGTTCCAGGGTCAGGGTCTGGTCCTCCAGGCCCCATTGGGCAAAGTCCTGGGGATACTGCCGGGTCCAGACGGTGTCTCCTTTGGTATCCCGCAGTTCCAGCACCACAGGCCATTGGGCGTACAGGGGCGCCAGGCCGGTGTTCTGCCACAGCAGTTCCGCCTGTATCCGGCGGCTGAACAAGGGGCGGCGCAGGGTGCAGCGGCGGATGCCCAGGCAATATCCCATCTCGGAAAGAAAGGCTTCGAGGTTTTCCTCCTCCGTGCCGGTCAGTTCCCCGTACTGGGGGGCGTTGGGCCCCAGAAAGGTGGTGTGGCTCTGGTTCAGCAGGTCCATGGTCACCGGGAACTGCTCCGCCGAAAAATACCACCCGGCGCTCTCCCGGGGAGAAAACTCCCCGCCGGAAGGGGCTTTGCGCCAGAAATCCGGCATGGCGGGCAGGGCTTCGCAGTTCTGGTCGGAGACATACCCCTCGCTGATCCAGTCCAGCCACTGGGCGTGGGATTCGGGCAGGCCGAAGGAATCGTTGTACAGCCCCAGCCCTTCCTCCCGGCCGATGGTGTAGGGGCGGCGCAGCAGCAGCCGGTTGGCGGGGAAAGCCGCCAGGTAATCCCGCACATATCCATCGGTGACTTCCTGGGTGGGGAAGGGGGCGATGCCCGCCCCGGTGTCCACATGCCATTCCCCCCAATGGCCCAGGCTGCCCAGTTCCACAAAGGCCAGCTGGGGGTCGTCGGCGTAGCGGCTGCCCAGGGCCCGGATCAGGGCGCTGTGGGCGGCGCGGAAAGCTTCGTTCTCATAATCCGGGCTGAACCCCTTGCCGTAATCCCCGTCGTACCAGGTGCCCGCCCCTTCCATCCGGTCGTACAGCCATTGGGGGATGCCCGGTTCGGCGGTGTCGCCGGGGGTGTCCGGCACCAGGCGCAGCACCAGCCGCACCCCGTCCGCCCGCCACTGGTCAAAGTGGCAGCGCTCCTCCAGGGCGGAAAAATCGTACTGCCCGGGGGCGGGTTCCAGTTCATTCCAGTACACCGGGATGTAGGCGAAGGCCACGTAGGGGTCCCGGCGGTAGTTCTCCCCCCAGGCCATCAGCCCTTTCATAGGGTTGATCACCGGCTTTTCCCCGGCGGGGATGCGCACGTCCGCCAGGGGCAGGCAGCCCTGCAGCACCGCCGCGGCCAGCAGCACCGCCGCCCCCGGCAGGAACAGCCATCTGCGTGCGGGCCTCATGCTTCCAGATTCCCCCGGTACTCCACCAGGGTCACATCCTGCACACCCTGGATGTCCTGCACCGGCCGGGTCACGTTGAGGTTGTCGGTTTTCAGCAGCAGTTCCATGGTCAGTTCGGTGGTGTCCCCCTTGACCACCTTGGAGCGGATATGCCCCGGCCGGTCGTGGAGGCTGCGCAGCACCGCTTCCTCCACCTCCGGGCGGGAAAGATAGGTCACGATGAGCACATAGGTGCTCTGGCTGCCCTTGAACCGCTTGAGAAACACCAGGGCCAGGGTGACCACCACCCAGGCGGCGAAGGCGATGTAATAATACTGGGCGCCGATGGCAATGCCCGATGTGATGGCCCAGAACAAAAACATCAGGTCCAGGGGATTCTTGACGGCGGTGCGGTACCGCACGATGCTCAGCGCGCCCACCATGCCCAGGGACAGGGTGATGTTGGTGCTGATGGTCACGATGATCACCGCCACCAGCAGGGTCATAATCACCAGGGAAAGATTCAGCGCATGGTCGTACACCACCCCCATGTAAGCCCGGCGGTACACTGCAAAGATGCCCATGCCCACCAGAAAGGCGATGCCCATGGTCAGAATCAGGGTCAGAGGTTCGATCTGGGCGGGGAAGAGTTCCAGGGCGGATTTTTTGAACAGGTCTTGAAATGTCATACAGGGATTCCCTCCAGCATAGGCGCCTAACGCAGGATGTGGCGGACCCGGTCGGCACACAGGCAGAACTTGGAAGCCGAGGTCCTGACATAGGAATAGGCGCGGAAGATGTTTTGAATGTACTCCGGCAGGATGCCGGTGAATTTGACCTCCAGGATGGACTGGCCCGGGGGCAGCACATGGTAGCCGGCGGCGGCCGGGTCGAAGAGGTCCTGCCCGGGTTCCATGGCGTTGAGGGCGCGGTCAAAGGTGATGCGCACCGTGCCCACGTCGTTCACAAAGGCTTCCCGGTCATAGGCCACGATGACACAGGGGCGGATCAGGCGGGTGCGGGCCTCCACAAAGAACTGCCGGGCCATGGCCTGGGGCCGCTGCAGCAGAAACCCGCAGTCCCCCGCCGTCAGGGCGGCGTATTCCCCGGGGGAGAGGGGCACCGTCTCCTTGTAGATGTAAGCGCCGTTCTTGTGCTTGCATTCCAGGGCGATGTGAGAGTTCCGGCAGTCGTAGATGCGCACCCGGTACTTTTTGCGCACCTCCACCCCCGCCATCTTCTGGCGGTAGGCGGTGCGGTAGAGGTCGTCCAGATACAGGCTGCGGATGTGGTAGATGCCCCGGGGCCCGGCGTGGGAGTCGTGGGCCAGCAGGGAGTGCAGCACGCTTTGCAGCTGGCGGTCCTCGGCGCTGCTGAGCAGAAATTTCAGCTCGTTGCGGAAAGCCGGCCCCATCAGCTCACCTCCCCCCGGTCCACGCCGGGATAATACACGTCGTTGACCTGGATCTTGTTCATGGCGGCGGCGGTGCGCCCGTCCCGGGTGCGGGCGGTCACCTCAAAGTACCACACCCCCGGCGTCACCAGGGCGCCGTCGGCCAGGTACTGGGTGGTCTCCAGCCCGTCCACGTCGATCACCGGCTGGGCAAAATCGGGGGTGGCGGCCACCCGCAGGCGGTAGGTGATGGGCTGGTTGTCAAAGTCGTAGGCGTCCTCCCACCAGAAGCGGACGGCGCCGCCTTCCCGCTGGGGCGGGAACATGAAAAAGGGCATCAGTTCGTGCAGGCTGTCCAGAAACTGCTGGTAGGCCAGTTCCACCTGGTCCCCCAGCCCGTTGAGCACCTGTTCCCGCTCCTGGGGGGTGTTGCTCAGATGGTACAGGTCCGGCATGGACAGGACCAAGGGCTCCACCAGGGTGTTGTACTGCTGGGCCAGGGCGTTCACCGTGTCCCGGTTGATGCTCTGGTGCAGTTCTTCCACCCGGGCGGCCAGTTCTTCCCGGTTGGACTGGTTCTTCAGAAACCGCTGGTGCAGAAGCACGCCCCAGTAGTTGGAGATGCCGTGTTCCCAGTCACCGGCGTTTCCGTCAATGCCCTCCAGGGCGTCCTCCTGCCAGTGGAGCATGTTGTCCCCGTCCCAGGGGATGAAATACCATTTCCGGCTGTTCAGCGGGCTGTAGAGATAGAAATTCTGCACCGTGGTGTCGTTGTTGCCCATGAGGATGTTGTAGGCCAGCCAGGTGAGGTAATTGTCCCGGTCAATGTAGTCGCCCACGATCTCGTTGATGTCGATGCTCTTGTCCGAGATCATGTTCACCAGGTCGATGAGCTTCTGGTTGTCCTGCCGCCCCTTGCAGCTGAGCACCTGGTCGAAGGCGGCCTGGTCAAAGTCCGGGTCGTCAAAGTTTTTCAGCGCGTCGGAAGGCTCGAAGTTGAAGCTGATGGCCTTGTACAGATACCCCTCGGAATCCAGCCCGTGGTTGGCCAGATACTTTTTGGTGGGCACTTCCGCCTGGGTGAACAGGCCGTAGTCGGTGTAGGTGGTCTGGCCGGAGGTCTCGTCCTTGATGAACAGCCGCACAAACTGGGTGCGCAGGCTGGAGATATCCTCCACCGGGCGCAGCAGGTCGAAATACAGCTTGTTGCGCAGGCGGGTGGCGTCAAAGACATGCTTGTTCAGGGCGATGTTGCTCTGCCCCCGCCACAGCCCGGCCTCGTCGTCCAGGGCCAGCTTGTAGGATTTCTGCGGCCGCACCGAGGAGGAGTTTCCCCGCACCCGGATGGTGGCGTTGCTCTCGGTCTCGCCGTAGCCCAGCATGCCGGGCCGGGGGCCGGTCTCGTCCCCCACCTGTACGATGGCCCGGGCAAAGATGTCGTTTTCCACGTGGCTGTCCTCCACAAAGCGGACGGCGCTGTTCACCTCCGCAAAGGAATGGTCGGTGTCCGAACCGGCGTCCCCCCGCTGCACCGTCACATAGAAATACACCAGGCTCATGGGGTCGTCGGCGCTGTAAATGCTCTTGTCCTCCTCCATGCCCAGGTCGTTGATGTCCCGGGCGGCGGTTTCCGGCGTGGCCGAAGCCGTGGGGGCGGGGGTCTGTTCCGATTCGGCGGCGGGGGCCGGGGTCTGCCGCACCAGGGCCGCCAGCACGATGCCCAGCACCGCCAGGGCCGCCAGGATCCCCAGAAGGATGCCTTCCTGCTTATTTGGGTTGTGGTTCACGGGGGTTCCTCCTTTGTGCAAAGGCCCGGTCCGCCCGGGCCAGATGTTTCTCGGCGCGGCTGAGCACGCCGTCGTGGGCTTCCTCAAACAGGGGCTGTTCGCAGAACACATGGTGTTCCAGGGTGCGGATGTACCACCGCAGCCGCCGCAACACCCAGAACCCGGTGACCCCACCCGCCGCCAGGAACCCCGCGCCCCAGAACCCGGGGTCCAGGGCCAGGGTGAGCAGCGACCCCGCCAGGCTCACCCCCGCAAAGAGGGCGGCGCCCCGGAAGGCGCCCCGGCGGTCGTCGAAGTAGAGCAGAAGGATCAGGCAGCATTTCACCAGGCCGTAGAGACAGTATCCGAAACAGAGCACCCGGAAGATGCCGGTCATGGTCTCGTCCAGGCCCACCGTCTGCAGAAAATTGCCCAGAAAGGCCACCGCCGCCGCTGTCACGATCAGCTGCAGTTCCATCATGTGGGCCAGTTCACCGTACAGCACCGTCTCCATCTCCTGCTTGGCGGCTCGGATATCCTCCAGGCGGCCGCCGTAGAGGATGGTGTCGAAATAGGCCCGGTGCTGCTTGGCAAAGCGGGTCTCCAGCGCCACCACGAACTGCACCAGCATGGGCAGGATGGTCAGGGCGGCAAAAAAGGCGGGCACGTCGTACCGGGCGCAGAACACCCCGGTGGGGAACACCTGCATCCGGGCCCCGCTGGCCCAGAACACAAAGTTGTGGCCGTACAGCCCGATGCCCAGCAGCGCTCCTGTGGCCAGCAGGATGGGGTAGCGTTCCAGGGCGGGGAAAAACACCAGCAGGTTCCAGCCCCCGGCGGGGTAGCAGGCCAGCATCTGGGCCATGTACACAAACAACAGCAGCAGAAACCCCAGTGCCGCCCCCCACAATGCCCCTGCCAGCGGGTCGGTTCCGGCCCACAGCAGCACCAGGGTCAGCCCCGCCGCCCCGGCAGCCCCGGCGGCAAAGCCCAGCAGCACCAGGCCGTAGCGCTTTACGGCGGAAAGATAGGCCATCTGCACCCAGACCACCAGCAGTTCGCAGAAGAGCAGCAGCGCCGCCCACCGCACGCTGCCGCTCACCGGCAGGGTGTGCAGGTAACAGCCCGCCACGGGGGCGCAGACCAGCAGCAGAAAGAACACCACCCCGAAGAAGGCGGGCAGGGCGTCCTGCAGACGGCGGCGGTAGATGCAGTCGGAGATGAAGCGGTCGACAAAGAGCAGCACGGTGTCTGCCGGCAGCAGGGAAAACACCATGGCGTAGGTCATCAGAAAGAGGAACCTCTCCCGCTCCAGATAGGCCGCCCCGAAAACCCCCATCAGCCGGTGCAGAAAAAGCAGCGCCAGGATCATCAGCACCATGGGTCCTTCGGTGACAACCGCCGCCACCGAATAGCCTTTCAGTGCCGCCAGAATGCTGTCGGAACGGCGGAACACCTTTTTCAGTTCAAAGCCGACGCCTGCCATGTTTTTGCCTCCTCCTTTGCAGAACCCCGGACGGTCTGCCGGTACAGCTGCCGGTAAGCCGCCAGAAAATCCCCCACCTGATAATACCGGGTCACCCGGCGGTATCCCGCTTCCCCCATGGCCCGCAGCCGGGCGGGGTCCCGGGCCATCTCCAGTATCGCCGCCCCGATGCGGTCGGGGCTCATCACCGGCACCACCATGCCCGCCGGGCCCAGCCCGTCCCCGTCGCCGCAGATGATCTCCCGGCAGGCCCCCACATTGGTGGCCAGCACCGGGCGGCGGGCGGCCATGGCTTCCAGCAGAACAAAGGGCTGCCCCTCCGAAATGCTGGTCAGCATCACCAGATCCAGCCGGGGCAGCCATTGGGTCACGTCCGCCCGCCCCACGAACCGGATGCCCCCGCAGCCCAGGCGGCGGATCAGGTCCCGGCATTCCCGGTAATAGCCGGGGTCCTCGTCATAGGGGCCGATCAGGTCCAAGGTGGCGTCGGGGCGCTGGGCCCGGACAAGGTTGAAGCTGTAGATCATGGTCTTGATATCCTTGATGGGCACGATGCGCACCACCGCCCCCAGCCGCAGGGGATGGGGCGCCGGGTCCGGGGGCGGCAGGGCGGCAAACCGCCCAACCTCGATGCCGTTGGGGATCACCCGGCATTTGCCGGGGGCCGCCCCCAGCCCGATCTGCAGTTCCCGGGCACCCTGAAACAGCGAGACGATGGTGGATGCCTGCCGGTAGGCGGCCTGGCTCAGCGCCCGGAAATAGCCGATCCAGCTCTGCTTGAAATACCCCTGCACCCAGTCGGCTTTCAGGATCTCCTCCTCCCGTTCCCGGGTATAGATGCCGTGTTCGGTCACCAGCAGGGGGCGGCCGGTCTCCCGGCTGAACTTGGCCCCCAGCAGCCCGGCGTAGCCAGTGGCCACCGTGTGGTACACATCCGCCCGGGGGGCGGGGCAGCGCAGCAGTTCCAGGGCGGGCAGCAGCATGGAACGCAGGGTCCAGAACAGGTCCTTGAAGGGAATGTTGCGGCCCTGCTGTTCCGCCAGGCGCTGCACGATCTCCAGAAACGCCCCGGACATGAGAAAATCCCGGGCGGTGCAGCCGCCCTCCGTCCCGAACAGCCGGAACAGGCAGGGCCAGTCGGGGGCGTCGCCCCGCAGCAGGTCCAGCACCGCCTGTTTCTGGGCGTTGGTCAGCGGGGGTATGGGGCGGGGCGTTTCGGCCCCGGGCAAAGCTTCGTCCAGAAAATACTCCCGCAGTTCCGCCACATTGGCGGGGATCTGGTAGCGGAAGCGGCCTTTCTGCCGCTTTTCCGCCCCGATGGAGACAATGACGAATTCCTCTTCCGGCATGCGCTGCAAAAGTATCTGCACCCAGGCCGAAACACCCCCCACCACATAGGGGTAACATCCTTCCACGATCAGACAGATCCTCATTCCCTCACCAGCCTTATGGTAAAATTGGGGTCCTGCACCGTCACCAGATAGTAATCGCCCCCCTCCGGGCTGATGGCGCGGATGGTGCAGCTTTCGTCCGCGGCCAGGGGCCGGGCGTCGGTCTTGAGATAGAAACTCACCGTGCCCAAAAAATTCTCCACGCTGCCCCGGATCTCCTCCTCGCCGTATTCCAGGTGGGGCAGGGCGGCGTCGGCAATGCGCAGGGCGTCGGCGGCCTCGGTGGCGGAAAGGGGGCGCAGCCAGGGGTAGGTGGTGTGGATGTCCGCCATCCACTGGCAGTAGCTGCGGTACAGTTCTTCCCAGCCCATGCCGTGGCTGCGGTCGGGGTCGAACACATCGTCCGGGTGGATGAAGTGGGAGAACGCACCGTACAGCCCCAGGGCGCTGATGGCCGAAAGCTGTTCGTAATCATCGGGGGCCATGCCCGCCGTCACCCGGGGGAACTCGGCGATGCCGTCCTGTGCCACCTCAAAGTCCTGCACATACACCTCGCCTTCCTCCTCCTCGTCGGTATAAATGCCGGAGATCACTTCCAGGTCCGGCAGGGCCTGCACCACCGCGTTGCGGCCTTCGGCACTGAGATAGTTGGAGGGCGGCACATAGCTGCGCAGGGTCACGGCAGGGAACAGTTCCCCGGTGATATCCCTCAGCCTTTCCACCGAAGCGGCCATCTCCGCCTGCCCGGACCAGGGGCGGTAGTTCATGTCCGCCGGGGTTCCTCCCACCCGGGTCAGGGGCTGGTGGTTGTAGCCGTGGGCCCCCATCTCATAGCCGTTTTTCAGCAGGCTGTTGCCGAAATACAGTTCGGTGGCGGATTCGGTATAGACCATCTTTTCCGGGTCGGTCACATCGTTGTAGGTGGCCACGAACAGCCCGGTGTACACATCCCCGTAGGCCTTGGCGATCTGCAGCATGTCGGGCCACCAGATGTCCCGGTAAAATTCCCTGGCGGAACGGTTGTACTCCTCCCGCACCACGTCGCTCTCACTCTCATACTGGGGGGAGGGAAAATCGTCGATGAACAGGCACAGGGCGTTGATCACCGGGTAAAGATAGGTGTCGTACAAAGCCACGATGCACCCCGCGGTGATGCCCCGCCAGAAATCCCCCTTGCCGGAGGTGCTGTTGAACACCGCCACCCGGCCCAGGCCGCTGTCATAGGTCCAGATCAGCGGGGTGCGCCGGTCCTCGGCCCCCTGGGCCCAGGCATAGACCTCGGCATTGTCCTCCAGCGTTACCGAGAGGGCCACGTCCTCGAAGGTCTCGCCGGAAAAGCGGCGGCCCCGGATGCCGGGGACCAGGTCCAGGGCAAACTCGATGGCGTTGTAGGAGAGGTAATCCCCGTGGTCGGCAATGCCCATATCCCGGTAGCATACGTCGAACTGCGCCCCCACCGATTCCGGCACCGTGGCCAGCAGCAGGCGGCCGCCCTCCTCCACGTACCCCATCAGCCGGGCGGCGGAATCGGCCAGTTCTTCCTCCCAGTAGGCCGAAGCCAGGATCACCAGGTCGTAGTCGGTGTAGCTGACGCTCTGGGTGCGGGACAGGTCCAGGGATTCGGCATCCATGCGCAGATGTTCCAGCGCCAGGCGGATGTTGGCTTCGTACTGGACGGAATCCGGCCGCTGGGGGCTGTACAGCACCAGGGCCCGGGGGCGGGTATCCCCGGTGACCTGCAACGGGGTGTCGTCGGCGGTATCCAGCGCCGCCACGGCGGGAAGGGCGTCGCGGTGGCCGGACAGGGTCAGCCCGGCGTTCCCCAGCAGGATCACCCCCGCAAAAGCCAGACAGGCGCAGACCAGCGCCGTGATTTTTTTAAGATCGTTGTTCACCGGTTTCCTCTTTTCTGAAAGCGCGGACCAGCGTCAGCGTCTGTGCGGTGAGCAGGACGGGCCGGCGGCGCAGTGTGTGCAGAAAATCATGCAGCGCCCCGCCCTCCTTGGCCTGCACGCACAGGGCCATCTGGTCCTGCACGGCCTGTTCGCTGCGGGGGTAAAGGCGCAGATACCGGGCGCACAGCTGCCGGGCCCGGGCGTGCTGCCCCCGGCTCAGTTCCATCTGGATGCGGTGGTGCAGGCAGGCGGCGGAAGGCCGCCCGGCTTGCAGCATCCGGTCGGACAGCGCCCGGTACTGTTCCCAAAGCCGCTGCCGCCCGAAGGCATCGTACAGATCGGTGCGCAAGACCCGGTACAGCAGCTCCTCCCACCGGGTGCAGGCTTCCTCGTCCCGGGGGTCCTGCCGCCAGCGGTCCTGGGCTTCGTCCAGCTGCTGCTGTACCTTGCGCTGCAGTTCCATAATGGCCACGCTGGCATAATGGGAGGTCTCGCCGTCCTCGTTGTCCAGGGCCTGGCGCAGCGCCGGCAGATAAGCCAGAGGGTCCTCAACGTTCAGCAGCTGCATCACCATCCGGCGGCGGTATTCCCGGTCGGACACGGTCAGCGCTTCCGCCATGGGGATGCGGTCGGACTCGTCCCGAACGTCCGGCGGCTGCAGGCGGTGCAGATCGTCGGGGCGAAACTCGCTGCCACGGTAAAAGAAGCTGTAATCCGCCCCGCCCCGCCCCATGCGCCGGTCGCAGAACCACAGCAGCAGCGGTCCCGCCCCGGGCAGCGCCAGGGAAAGCACCAGACACAGCGCGCCTTTTTGCAGGCTGCCTGCCCGGCGGGCCGACGCCGCCGCATAAAAAAGGCACAGGCCGGCATACACCGCCCCCAGGATCGACCAGAACATAGCCCTCATCTCCCTTCCGCTGCGCCCGCCAGCGCCATGCCGGCGGGGTCCGGCAGGCTTCGTTCGATCAGTCCCGCCGCCACCTTGAACAGGTCCAGGTAATAGGCGGTGAAGTATTCGGGCCCCAGGCCGTACACCGCCACCAGCCCGCAGGGCTGCCCCTCCCGGCGGAGAACGGCCGCCAGATCGGGCAGGCCGGGGGTCAGGTCGGTGTTGGCGAACACTTCCCGCCCGTCGGCGGCCCGGCGCAGGGCTTCCAGCTTTTGGGGGTCCGCCACGGGGGCGGCTTTGTCCCGCAGAGGAGCGGAACAGGCTTCCAGCCGGGCGGTGCCGTCGCCCTGAAAGCGGTACACCGCCACGGCGCCCCGGGCCAGCAGCCTTTCCATAATGTCCACAGCCTGGCAAAGAACCTCTTCCGGGGGCAGGGCGTCCAGTTCCTGCACAATGCGGTACAGATCGGCAAAGCTGTGCCGCTGGGCCACGATCTGCTGCTGCAATCGGTTCTTGATCTCCAGGGTCTGGCCCTGGGCGGCTTCCAGCTGGGCGCATTTTTCTTCCAGCAGGCGGTATTTCCGCTGCATGGCCGCCGCCCGGTCCCGTCGCCGCCCGGTGATGTACCCCAGCATCGACCCGGTGACCGCGTATACCACAAAGGGCACCCAGGTGTCCACGCTGTACAAAAGATAGCTCACATCCACATAGGAGGACGCCAGGCTGTATAAGTACGACAGGCAGGCCAGCCCCACGGCCAGCAGCCCCAGGCCCCCGCCGTAGCAGCAGGCGGTCAGGGCCACGAACATCAGGCGGATGTCCACATATTTCAGGTCGGAAACATCCTTGCCGAACCGGAGCAGAAGGCAGGTGATCAAGAACAGGGCCAGGACCTCGGCTGTGCCGCGCACCGCCGGGGAAAGCCCCCGCCGCCCGGGCCTGGCTTTTGCAGCGGGGGCAGAAGCCGGGGCAGGTTCTGCCTTCAGCATCGGCCAGCCGTTTTCCTCCAGCAGGGTAAAGGGCACCCACCCGGCGGCGTTTTTCACCTCCTCGGCGGAAAAGCGGGCTGCGGGCAGGGTGCGTCCTTTCTGCCATTGGACCTTGGCAGGGCGCCCGGCGGCCAGTTCCAGACAGTGGAAAAGCCGCTGAAAGCTGAGGGGGTGGCCGGTGACCAGCCGGTAGCAGCCCTGCAGTTCGTTGAGCATCATGCGGTAGATGGCCATGGCGGCGTCGGCGGCATGGATGGCATCGGTCATTTCGCCGGGGGCGTAGGGGCAGGGGATGGTCTCGCCCCGGCGGATGCGTTCCAGCACCGCCGGAATGGTCCCGGCGTCGGCGGGGGCGTTCTGGGCGTACACCAGGCCCAGCCGGGGGATCAGCAGGGGCAAACCGTCCCGGTCCCGGTAGGCCCGGCAGCACAGTTCCCCCGCCGCCAGGGCGGCCAGGCGGGGGGTGAGGGGACTTTCGTAGTCCAGTTCGACGGAAGAAAGATAGACAAAATGCCGCACCGGGTGTTCCCCCAGGGCACGCAGCAGCACATCCAGATCCGGGGTGCCGGACCCCGGCCCGGCGCCGGTGTCCTCCCGCAGGGGGGCGGTGAGATACACCACCCCCTCGATGCGGTGGGCCCGGAGAAAGGCGCCG
>X355_Hoffmanns_Two_toed_Sloth__coassemble_2366_pt1 | contig 13028 bp, 11 predicted proteins | sample X355_Hoffmanns_Two_toed_Sloth__metabat2_high_PE_023 | metagenome-assembled genome bin X355_Hoffmanns_Two_toed_Sloth | reverse complement strand
TCTGAGAGGTGGCGAAGGTGTCGGAACCGCCGAATTCACGGCCGGAAACCAGCACGCCGCGGTCGGCGCCGCGGGCGATCAGCTCACGGAGCATGCCTTCGGCCGGGGGCGGGCCCATGGTAACGACCACGACTTCGCAGCCGGTCTCGTCCTTCAGCTGCAGGGCAGCCTCCACGGCGTTCAGGTCGTCGGGGTTGGTGATGGTGGCCATGGCCGCACGGTCCATGGTGCCGTCCGGCTTGACGGCGACTTTGCCCTGCGTATCAGGGACCTGTTTTACACAAACGATAGCTTTCATTGTACTGCGCCCTCCTTACTTCAGCATCGCGCCGGAGATGACCATCATCTGGACTTCGCTGGTGCCTTCGTAAATTTCGGTGATCTTGGCGTCGCGCATCATCCGTTCGATGGGGTAGTCACGGGTGTAGCCGTAACCGCCGAACAGCTGCAGGCAGCGGCGGGTCACGTCGCTGGCAGTGCGGGCGGCGATGAGCTTGGCTTCGGCAGCTTCCACGCTGTAGCGGACCTTGGCGCCGTCCATGGCCGCCTGCTTCTTCTGGGCAGCGGCGTAAACCAGGTACTTGGCAGCCTGCACGCGGGCCTTCATCTCAGCCAGTTCGAACTGGGTGTTCTGGAAGGCGGCGATGGAACGGCCGAACTGCTTGCGCTCCTTGACGTAGGCAACGGTCTCGTCCAGGGCGCCCTCGGCGATGCCCAGAGCCTGGGCCGCAATGCCGATACGGCCGCCGTCCAGGGTGGCCATGGCCAGCTGGAAGCCCTTGCCCTTCACGCCCAGCAGACGATCCTTGGGGATGATGCAGTCTTCCATGATCAGTTCGCAGGTGGAAGAACCGCGGATGCCCATCTTGTCCTCGGGCTTGCCGACCTTGAAGCCGGGGTCGGTGCGCTCCACGATGAAGGCGGAGATCTCCTTCTGCTTGCGGCCGCGCTTGTCGGTAATGAAGCCGGTGACGGCGATGATGATGAACACGTTGGCATAGCCGGCGTTGGTGATGAAGATCTTGGAGCCGTTCAGCTTCCAGTGGTCGCCTTCATCCACAGCGAAGGTCTGCTGGCCCTGGGCGTCGGTGCCGGCGCCGGGCTCGGTCAGGCCGAAAGCGCCGATCCATTCGCCGCTGCACAGCTTGGGCAGGTACTTGGCCTTCTGCTCAGGGGTGCCGTTCTCGTAGATGGGAGCGGCGCACAGAGAAGTGTGGGCAGAGATGATGACACCGGTGGTGCCGCAGACCTTGCTCATTTCCTCAACAGCCATGACGTAGGACAGCACATCGCCGCCGGCGCCGCCGACTTCCTTGGGGAAATAAATGCCCATCATGCCCAGCTTGGCCATCTTGCGGACATTCTCAATAGGGAAATACTCTTCAGCATCGACCTGCTTGGCCAGGGGTTTGACCTCGTTTTCGGCAAACTCCTTGTACATTTTCTGTACCATCTGCTGCTGTTTGGACAGGGTGAAATCCATAGCGATAATCCTCCTTATGCAAACGAAATTCTCCCGCCGCCGTTTTGGGGGCGGGAGAAACTCGTCTTACTGTTTACAGGGCGTCGACCGGGGTCTTGGTGCGGTCAGCGTTGTAGACATAGAAGCCCTTGCCGGTCTTGCAGCCCAGGTTGCCGCCGCGGACCATCTTGCGGATCAGCGGGCAGGCACGGTACTTGCTGTCGCCGGTCTCCTTGTACAGGACGTCCATGATGGCCAGGCAGATATCCAGGCCGACGAAGTCGCCCAGTTCCAGGGGGCCCATGGGATGGTTGGCGCCCAGCTTCATGGCGGCGTCGATGCCGGCGATGTCGGACACGCCTTCCATCTTGATGAAGGCAGCTTCATTGATCATGGGGATCAGGATGCGGTTGACCACGAAACCGGCAGCCTCGTTGACCTGCACGGGGGTCTTGCCGATGGCTTCGCTGATGGACTTGATGGTGTCAACGGTCTCGGCGGGGGTGTTCACGCCGGCGATGACCTCCACCAGCTTCATGCGGTCGGCGGGGTTGAAGAAGTGCATGCCGATCATGGGACGGGTCAGGCCCTTGCCGATCTCGGTGATGGACAGAGAAGAGGTGTTGGAAGCGAAGATGCACTCGGGCTTGCAGATCTTGTCCAGCTCGCCGAAGGTGGTCTGCTTGACCTTCATGTCCTCAAAGGCAGCTTCCACGATCAGGTCGCAGTCCGCGCACAGGTCTTCCTTCAAGCCCGGGGTGATGGCAGCCAGGATGGCGTCCACCTTTTCCTGGGTCATCTTGCCCTTGGCAACCAGCTTGGCATAGCCCTTGGCGATCTTGTCCTTGCCGCCCTCGGCCCATTCCTGCTTGATGTCGCACAGAGCGACGGTGTAGCCTTCGCACTGAGCGAACGCCTTTGCAATGCCCTGGCCCATGGTGCCAGCGCCGATAACGCCTACCTTCATAGTAGTAACCCTCCTGAAAAATAGTTTATATTGGGATCAGTTGTTGGTGAAAACCGGTTTGGGTTTCGGCTTTTCCTTGCTCAGGAAGCAGCCCATGCCTTCCACCTGGTCGTGGGTCTCGAAGCAGTCGCCGAAGAGCTTTTCTTCCACTTCCACGGCTTTGTCCATGGGCAGGGAGATGCCTTCGTTGATGGCCTTCTTGCAGTTGCGCACGGCGATGGGGGCATTCTTGGCGATCTTGTTGGCCAGCTTCAGGGCGTTGTCCATCAGCTCAGCCTGGGGATACACCGCGTTGACCAGACCGATGCGCAGGGCTTCCTCGGCGTTGATGTTCAGAGCCGAGTAGACCAGCTGCTTGGCCATGCCCACGCCCACGATGCGGGCCAGGCGCTGGGTGCCGCCGAAACCGGGGGTGATGCCCAGGCCCACTTCGGGCTGACCGAACAGGGCGTTGTCGGAGCAGATGCGGATGTCGCAGCTCATGGCCAGTTCATTGCCGCCGCCCAGCGCGAAACCGTTGACCGCCGCGATGACCGGCAGAGGGAAGTTTTCGATCATCAGGAAGATGTCGTTGCCCAGCTTGCCGAAGGCTTCGCCTTCCGCCTTGGTCATGGTGGACATGGAACCGATGTCGGCGCCGGCAACGAAGCTCTTCTCGCCGGAACCGGTGAGCACCACGCAGCGCACGGTGTTCTGGTCGATGCCCTCGAAAGCGGCCTTCAGGTCGGCCAGCACTTCAGGATTCAGGGCGTTCAGGGCTTTGGGGCGGTCGATGGTAACGACGGCCACAGCACCCTGGACTTCCGTATTCACAAAAGACATATGGATGTTCCTCCGTTATCTGAGCGTGTGGGAAATCACATCTCGACGATGGTGGCGCAGCCCATGCCGCCGCCGATGCACAGGGTGGCCAGGCCCTTGTGAGCGCCGCGAGCCTTCATGGCATACAGCAGGGTGACCAGGATGCGGGCGCCGGAAGCGCCGACGGGGTGGCCCAGAGCGATGGCGCCGCCGTTGACGTTGACCTTGCTCATGTCGAATTCCAGATCCTTGGCAACGGCCAGGCTCTGGGCAGCGAAAGCCTCGTTGGCTTCGATCAGGTCCATATCGGCAACGGTCAGGCCGGTCTTTTCCATGACCTTGCGGGTGGCGGCGATGGGGCCGACGCCCATGATGGAGGGATCAACGCCGCCCAGGGCGCCGCCCACGAAGGTGGCCATGGGGGTGATGCCCAGTTCCTTGGCCTTGTCCTCGCTCATAATGACCAGAGCGGCAGCGCCGTCGTTGATGGCGGAGGAGTTGCCGGCGGTGACGATGCCGTCCTTCTTGAAGGCGGGCTTCAGCTTGGCCAGAACTTCCGGCGGGCTCAGACGGGGGCCTTCGTCGGTATCAAAGACGATGTCGCCCTTCTTGTTCTTGATGACCACGGGAACGATCTCATCCTTGAAGGCGCCGGACTTGATGGCGGCGTCGGCCTTGGACTGGCTGGAGTAAGCGAAGGCGTCCAGATCCTCGCGGGTCAGGCCCCACTGCTCGGCCACGTTCTCGGCGGTGATGCCCATGTGGTAGTTGTTGAAGGCGTCCCACAGAGCGTCGTTGACCATGGTGTCAACCAGTTCGCTCTTGCCCATGGGGGAACCCATGCGGTAGCCGTAACGGCCCTTCATCATGGCGAAAGGAGCCATATCCATGTTTTCGGTGCCGCCCGCGACGACGATGTCCGCGTCGCCGGCCTGGATCATCTGGGCAGCCATGTTCACGCAGTTCAGGCCGGAGCCGCAGACCACGTTGACGGTGACAGCCGGGGTGGTGACGGGCAGGCCGGCTTTCAGAGAGGCCTGACGGGCCACGTTCTGGCCGAGACCGGCCTGGATGACACAGCCCATGTAGACATGATCGACCTGCTCCGCGGTGATGCCGGCGCGGGCGATGGCTTCCTTGATGACAATGGAGCCCAGCTCAGCGGCGGGAACGTTGGACAGGGTGCCGCCGAACTTGCCGATGGCAGTACGGCAGGCGGACGCAATAACGATCTTTTTCATAGTTTAGCAGCCTCCTGAAATGGATTTTTCAATCAATAACCTGAGAGATCTATTCCAACCGCCCCGAAGGGCGGCAGCGGACCAAAAGGGGATCACACGTCACCGCAGCGCTGCTTGGCCAGCAGGGCGGCTTCCACATTGGGGGTGACGAACTGGGACACATCCTGGCGGTAGTGGGCGGCTTCCTTCACGATGGTGCTGGACAGATAGCTCCACTTGATGGAGGTGGCCAGGAACACCGTCTCGATGCCGGGCAGCAGGGCGTGGTTGGTGTGGGCCAGCTGCATCTCGTTTTCAAAGTCGGTCACGGCGCGCAGGCCGCGGACCATCACCGTGGCGCCCCGTGCCTTGGCAAAGTTGACGGTCAGACCGTCAAAGCTGGCAATCTCCACATTGGGAATGTCCTTGCAGCATTCCCGCAGCATCTCCACCCGTTGTTCCACCGTAAAGAGCGGGGTCTTGGCGCTGTTGTTCAGCACCGCCACGATCAGCTTGTCAAACATGCGGGACGCACGCTTGATGATGTCCAGATGACCGCGGGTGACCGGGTCAAAACTGCCGGGATACATGGCTGTTGTCATTGGCTGAGCCTTCTTCTTGTGTTGGTTTGCCGCCGCCCCGCGCCCGCTGTTAAAATTCTAACAACTCGGGGCGCAAATATAGCACCCGTCCCGTCACGGTCAGTCATACGGTGCATGATCGGCGTTTTCAAGGGGCGCCGGGGCCGGGTTGCGGTGGCTGGGTGCATGGGCACAGGCAGGGACGGCAACGCCCCCGCGCTGATACCTTTATTTTTGCATGTTGTTAAGGTTTTGTCAATACCCGAACTTGTTCAATTTCACCTTCATTTTGGAATGCTTTTTGACTTTTTGCCCAAAATCCACAACCGGATTACCTATTTAATACGGCAGGATGGGGCTCATCCGTTCAGTTCTTTGCAAAATAGACGATTTTGCGCAAACAGCCGACAAATTGCCGCCAAGGACTTGACCGCCCGGCAGACAGGTGTTATTCTTTTAACAGATACTGCCCTGTGCTGCGGCGCTTCCCTGCCCCGGCACACACAGCTTTGCATGCTAAAACGAGGTGTTTTTTATGGTGAAGAGTTTTGACGAACTGATCTCCAAGGTCAAGGAATGCGGCAAAAAGACCATTGCGGTGGCTGCCGCCGAGGACGACGCCGTTCTGGAAGCCGTTGCCGAAGCCCACAAGCAGGGCATTGCCGACGCCATCCTGGTGGGCGACGAAGCCAAGATCCGCGCCATTGCGGCCGAAATGAACATCGACCTGGCGGATTACCGCATCATCGACGAGCCGGACAAGACCGCCGCCTCCCTGAAGGCGGTGAAGCTGGCCCATGACGGCGAAGCCGATATGTACATGAAGGGCCTGCTGGACACCAAGACCTTCCTGAAGAGCATTCTGGACAAGGAAGTGGGCCTGCGCACCGGCAAGACCCTGAGCCATGTGGCGGTGTTTGAGGTAGAGGGCATCGAGCAGCTGCTGTTCATGTCCGACGTGGCCTTCATCACCTACCCCACCCTGGAGGACAAGGCCCACATCATCGAAAACACCGTGGAAGTGGCCCATGCCTGCGGCGTGGAATGCCCCAAGGTCGCTCCCCTGGCCGCCGTTGAGGTGGTCAACCCCAAGATGCCCTGCACCGTGGACGCCGACGAACTGCGCAAGATGAACGCCGAAGGCAAGATCACCGGCTGCGTGGTGGACGGCCCCCTGTCCATGGACATTGCCATCGACCCCGAAGCCGCTGCCCACAAGGGTGCCCAGGACCGTCCCGCCGCCGGCCATGCGGACGTGCTGCTCTTCCCCGACATCCAGGCCGGCAACCTGGTGTACAAGACCCTGGTGCACACCGCCAAGTGCGAGAACGGCTGCATCCTGACCGGCACCAAGGTGCCCGCCATCCTGACCAGCCGCTCCGACTCCTTCAAGACCAAGGTCAACTCCATCGCTCTGGCCGCCGTGGTGGCCGCCGCCCTGGACCGCTGAGAGCGGATCGTTGTGAGAGAGAAAATCATTTGAAAAAGGAAGCGAGCTACCATGTCTATCAAGAGCCTTATCATCAACCCCGGTTCCACCTCCACCAAGATCGGCGCCTTTGAGGACGAGACCCTGCTGTTCGACAAGACCCTGCGCCATCCCACCGAGGTGATCTCCCAGTACGCCTCCATCATCGACCAGAAGGATTTCCGCAAGCAGATCATTCTGGACACCCTGAAGGAGGACAACTGCGACATCCATTCCTTTGACGTGATCGTGGGCCGCGGCGGCCTGCTCAAGCCCATCCCCGGCGGCACCTATCCCGTCAGCGACGCCCTGCTGGCCGACCTGGTGGCCGGTGTGCAGGGCCAGCACGCCTCCAACCTGGGCGGCATCCTGGCCCGGGAGATCGGCGACGAGATCGGCAAGCCCTCCTACATCGTGGACCCCGTGGTGGTGGATGAACTCACCGACGTAGCCCGCCTGTCCGGCGTGCCCGAACTGCCCCGCCGCAGCATCTTCCACGCCCTGAACCAGAAGGCCGTGGCCCGCCGCTATGCCAAGGAGCACGGCACCAGCTACGACGCTCTGAACCTCATCGTCATCCATATGGGCGGCGGTGTTTCTGTGGGCGCCCACTGCAAGGGCAAGGTCGTGGACGTGAACAACATCCTGGACGGCGAGGGCTGCTTCAGCCCCGAACGTGCCGGCACCGTGCCCGCAGGCGACCTGATCAAGATGTGCTTCTCCGGCAAGTACACCCAGCAGGAGATCTACAAGAAGATCTGCGGCAACGGCGGCTTCAACGCCTACCTGCACACCAACGACGCCCGCGTGGTGGAAAAGATGGTAAAGGAAGGCGACGAGTTCGCCAAGCTGGTGCAGGACGCCTTCTATTACCAGATCGCCAAGGATGCCGGCGCCATGGCCGCCGTGCTGGAAGGCAAGGTGGACGCCATCATCCTCACCGGCGGCATTGCCTACAACCCCTACACCCGTGAGATCCTGGAGCAGAAGATCGGCTTCATCGCGCCCATCACCGTCTACCCCGGCGAGGACGAACTGCTGGCCCTGGCCCAGGGCGCTCTGCGGGTGATGAAGGGCGAAGAACAGCCCCAGAACTATTGAGAATGAATCCGGCCCCGCGCTTGACGGGCGCAGCCTCAGCGGTTATAATGGATAACGACCGCGAGGTGTTGCGCAGCTGGTAGCGCGCCTGGTTTGGGACCAGGAGGCCGCAGGTTCGAGTCCTGTCACCTCGACCAAAAAGCAGGCTGAAACGAAGGTTTCAGCCTGCTTTTTTCTATCGTTTTTTCTCCGGCACGTTGCCGGCAAAAGAGAGGGAGGCCCCCACGGGGGACCTCCCTTTTGTTTTGTGCAGATAAGACAACGCTTACAGCTGGCTCTTGTACAGTTCCACGATCTCTTCCACGCTGGTGTCGCGGGGGTTGCCCGGGCGGCAGGCGTCGGCAAAGGCGCTCTCGGCCAGGAACTGCACGTCCTCCTCCTTCAGGATGCCCTTCAGGTTGGCGGGGATGCCCACATCGGCGGAAAGCCGCTTCACGGCGGCGATGGTGGCGTCGGCGGCCTCCTCGGCGGTCATGGCGTCGATGCCTTCCACGCCCATGGCCTTGCCCACGGCGCGGTAACGCTCACCGGCCACGCTCTTGTTGTATTCCAGGCCCACCGGCAGCAGGATGGCGCAGGCCACGCCGTGGGGGGTGTCGTACAGGGCGCTCAGGCCGTGGGCCATGCTGTGGACGATGCCCAGGCCCACGTTGGAGAAGCCCATACCGGCGATGTACTGGCCCAGGGCCATACCTTCCCGGCCATCGGGGGTGTTGGCCACAGCGCCCCGCAGATTCTGGGAGATGAGGCGGATGGCTTCCAGATGGAACATGTCGGAGATGGTGCAGGCGCCCTTGGTGATGTAGCCCTCAATGGCGTGGGTCAGGGCGTCCATGCCGGTGGCGGCGGTCAGGCCCTTGGGCATGGAAGCCATCATGTCGGGGTCGACAACAGCCACTTCGGGGATGTCGTTGGTGTCCACGCAGACGAACTTGCGCTTCTTTTCCACGTCGGTGATGACGTAGTTGATGGTGACTTCGGCGGCGGTGCCGGCGGTGGTGGGCACCGCAATGGTGAACACCGCGTGCTTCTTGGTGGGGGCCACGCCCTCCAGGCTGCGCACATCGGCAAACTCAGGGTTATTGATGATGATGCCGATGGCCTTGGCGGTGTCCATGGAGGAACCGCCACCGATGGTGACGATGCAGTCGGCTTCGGCGGCCTTGAAGGCTTCCACGCCGTCCTGAACGTTCTGGATGGTGGGGTTGGGTTTGATCTCGCTGTACACAGCGTAGGCGAAGCCCGCCGCGTCCAGCAGGTCGGTGACCTTCTTGGTGACGCCGAACTTGATGAGGTCGGGGTCGGAACAGACGAAGGCTTTTTTGCAGCCGCGGGCGGTCAGTTCGGGAACGATGTTCTCGATGGCGCCGTGGCCGTGGTAAGAGATGGTGTTCAGAACAATACGGGAAACCATAGGGGATCTCTCCTTTTCATGTATATTTCCGGCAGTGGACCCGGTGTTCACTGCTTTTCATACAGGAATTTTTCCGGCAGGGTGACGCCGAAATCCACAGCCAGATGGCGGAATTCCTCCGGCTGGATGGTCTGCCGCTTGGCGGGTTCGCCCGGGCGGCCCATGGACAGCACCTTCACCAGAATTTCGGCGCTCTTCTCCACCGTGTGCATCAGGCCGAAGGTGAGGTCGAAGTCCTCGCCGGAACAGAACATGCCGTGGTGGGCCCAGATGGCCACGTCATACTGCTTCATCAGTTCGCTGGTGGCCACGGCGATATCCCGGCCGCCGGGGACCATCCAGGGCACCACACCGATGCCGGAGGGGAACACCACCGGACACTCGGTGGCCATCTCCCACAGTTCCCGGGTGAATGCCTCGTCGGTCAGGGGCAGCACGAAGGTCAGGGCGATGGTGTTGGCGGGATGGGCGTGGTAGATGACCCGGTGCTTGCCGCCGGTGGCCAGCATCTTCACTTCATGGTTCATCAGGTGGCTGGGCAGTTCGCTGGTGGGGCGGCCGCCGTTGACCAGCCCCCAGCAGATGCGGTAGTTTTCGCCCTTGTCGTCCAGTTCGATGATGCAGATGGAATCTTCCGGCTTGATGGAAACGTTGCGGAAGAACTTGCCGCTGCCGGTGACCAGGAAGTATTCCCCGGCCAGCTTGGGCACGCTGGTGCCGATAGGCTGCCATTCCCGGGGCTGCAGGCTGTCGGCCACCTGGGCCACTTCCTCGGGCTTGATGCGGTAGCTCAGGTTGCCGCCGTTGCGCTCATGCCAGCCCTGGTTCCAGCCGTCGTCGGCCATGCGGATGTAATCTTTCACAAACTGTGCGTCCAAAACCTTCATGGTGTTTCTTCCTTTCATTATACCATGTCTCAGCCGCGGGTGCTGAGGATTTTCTGTTCGTAGTCCAAAATTTTTTCAAACCACCGGCCGTCCTCCGGCTTGCCGCAGCGGAGGCAGTATTCGTCCCAGACCTCACCGAAGGGCATGGTCTTGAGTTCCTCCTGCACCACCATCAGCTTGGTGAAGTTGCTTTCGTCCTGCAGGGCTTTCAGTTCCCCGTTGGGCTGCAGCAAGGCGAAGAGCAGGGCTTTCTGGAAGTTGCGGTAGCCGGTGACCCAGGCGGAGATGCGGTTGATGGAAGCGTCGAAGTAGTCCAGGGCGATATCCACCTTGCCGTCCAGGCCGCCGCAGCGCACGATCTCCCGGGCGATCTCCCGGGTTTCATCGTCAAACAGCACCACATGGTCGGAGTCCCAGCGGATGGGGCGGGTCACATGGAGGGCGATCTCATCGAAGAAGGTGAGCAGGGCGGAGATCTTGTCGCTGACCACCTCGGTGGGATGATAGTGGCCGTTGTCCATCAGGGGGATGCACTTATCCTTGTGCATGGCGGCGTAGAGCAGGCTGAATTCCCCGCTGCCGGCGGTGTAGGCTTCCACCCCGATGCCAAAGACCTTGCTCTCCACACAGGGCTTGACCTTGGCGAAATCGAAGGGTTCGGCCAGGATGGCGTCGATGGAATCCCGGTAGCGCTGCCGGGGTCCCATGCGGTCGCCGGGGATATCCTTGAAGCCATCGCCGGTCCAGATGTTCATCACGCAGGGCTGGCCCAGTTCCTCGGCCAGATACTGGCTGATGCGGATGCATGCCTTGCCGTGGTCGATCCAGAAGCGGCGGGTCTCCTCGTTGGGGCTGGCCAGGGTCAGGGGATCACATTTTTCGTGGGAGAAGAAGGTGGGGTTGAAATCGCACCCCAGGCCCCGCTCCTTGCAGAACGCCGCCCACTTGGCGAAATGCTTGGGTTCCAGCCTGTCCCGGTCCACCCAGCCGCCGTTCTCCTGGTCAAAAATGGCGTAGTTGGCGTGCAGGTTCATCTTGGGGGTGCCGGGGATCAGGGCCAGCACCTGGTCCAGGTCGGCCATCAGTTCCTCCGGGGTACGGGCGCGGCCGGGATAGTTGCCGGTGGTCTGGATGCCGCCGGTCAGGGGCTTGCTGGGGTCGCCGTCAAAGCCCCGCACATCGTCTCCCTGCCAGCAATGCAGGGAGACGGGCACAGATCTCAGGCGCTCCATGGCGGCGTCGGTGTCGATGCCCAGGGCCGCGTACCGGGCTTTTGCTTCGGAATAACTCATTGGGTCTGCCCTCCTGTTTTATTCGATGGTGTGTATGTCAAAGCTTTCTTTGATGCTGGCACGGGCCGCGGCCAGGTCGGCAAAATCGCCGCCGCGGATCATCTGGATGACCAGGTTGCCGATGGCGGTGCCCTCCACCGGGCCCGCAAACACCGGCAGACCGGTGACGGCGGCGGTCATGCGGTTGAGGTAATTGTCCTGGCAGCCGCCGCCCACGATGTTGATGCTGGTGTAGGTCTTGCCCGTCAGGCGGGAAAGGTCCCCCACGGCGTTCTTGTAGCACAGGGTCAGGCTGCGGTAGACGCACTGCATCAGCCGCCCCACCGTGTCGGGCACCGGCTGGCCGGAGGCTTCGCAGGCTTTTTGTACCGCGGCGATCATGCTGTCCGGTGCCAGGAAGGCTTCGTCGTTGGCGTCCACCACGGCGGTAAAGTCCGCCGCGTTTTCCGCCGCCGCGATCAGGTCGGGGAAGCCCCACTGCCGCTCCCCTGCCTGCACATCCAGGGTCCAGGAGGCCCGCTCCTTGCCGGTCACGTAGTCCACCCCGTTGAGTTCCCGGCGGATGGACTGGATCATCCAAAGGCCCATGATGTTTTTCAGGTAGCGGAAGCGGTACCAGGCACCGCCCTCGTTGGTGAAGTTCTGGGCCCGGCTTTCCTCGGTGGTGATGGGTTCCTCATTTTCCACCCCCAGCAGGCTCCAGGTGCCGCTGGACAGGTACACCGCCCGGTCGTCCCGGGCGGGCACCGCCAGAAAAGCGGAGCCGGTGTCGTGGGTGGCGGGCAGCACCACGGCGGTCTGGAAGCCCACGGCTTCCGCAATTTCCGGTTTCAGCGGGCCCACCACCGTGCCGGGCATGGACAGCGGCCCGAACAGCCGCCGGGGCAGGCCCAGGGTGTCCAGCAACTGCCGGTCCCATGTCTTTTGGGCGGCGTTGACCAGGTTGGTGCTGGTAGCGTTGGTGTATTCCTGCTTCTGCACCCCGGTGAGCAGGTAGTGGAAGTAATCCGGGATCATCAGCAGGCTGTGGGCGGCTTCCAGCTGTTCGGGGTTTTCCCGCTTCAGGGCCGCCAGCTGGTAGATGGTGTTGAAGGGCTGCTTCTGGATGCCGGTGCGGGCGTACAGTTCCGCGGGGGGGATCAGGGCGTCCACCACCCTGTCCATGCCTTCGGTGCGGCTGTCCCGGTAGGCCACAGCCTCCCCCAGCCGCTGCCCACCCTTATCCAGCAGCACAAAGTCCACCGCCCAGGTGTCGATGCCCACGGTGGCGGGGATCCTGCCCAGCGCCTTGCAGGCTTTCAGCCCGTCCAGGATGCCCTGCCACAGGTTGTCCAGGTCCCAGCAATCGTGGCCGTTTTTGCGGATCTGCCGGTTGTCAAAGCGGTGGATCTCCTCCAGGACCATGCGGCCGTCCTGCACATGGTCCAGGATGTGCCGCCCGCTGGACGCGCCGATGTCGATGGCCAGATAATACTGCCCCATTGACCGTTCCTCCTTGCCCTTTTGTTCTGATCCTATTCTAACGGTTCTTATTTGCAGGCATAAGGACGGTTCCGGCGCAAAACAGGGACTTGATTTGCAAGACATTCCGCTTTGTGGTATGCTGTTGTCAGAAAGGGGGCCACGCCTATGGACCAGCGGCTTCTGGAACGGCTGCGGCAGATCACCGAGGAGGAGCAAACCATCCTGGCGGGCGGCCGGGTGGAGCGGGAACGGTATACCTCCCGCCGGGATTTTGTGGTGGACAGCGAAAAGCTGCTGAAAAAAGGCAAGCTCATCGAGGTGCGGCCCCACACCCGGTTCGTTCATTTTCCCCGGCACCGGCACAATTACGT
>X355_Hoffmanns_Two_toed_Sloth__coassemble_2343_pt1 | contig 13326 bp, 8 predicted proteins | sample X355_Hoffmanns_Two_toed_Sloth__metabat2_high_PE_023 | metagenome-assembled genome bin X355_Hoffmanns_Two_toed_Sloth | reverse complement strand
TCGTCGGCGAGCTGATGAAGGAATTTTATATCAAACGGCCCCTGGAGGAGGAGGAGCGGGCGCGGCTCATGGCCATCGACCCCGCCGGGGAAGTGCTGGCGGCTCATCTGCAGGGGGCTCTGCCCGCCATCACTTTGACCAGCAACATCGCCCTCACCACCGCCTACGGAAATGACGCCGTGCCGGAATTGGTCTTTGCCCAGCAGGTGTGGGGATACGGCCGTCCGGGAGATGTGCTCCTGGCCATCTCGACTTCGGGCAGCTCCCAGAATGTCCGGTACGCCATCGTGGCCGCCAGGGCCAGGGGCATGCAGGTCATTGGCCTTACCGGCAGCCGGGCCGGCACGATGGACCCCCTGTGCGATCTGATCATCAAGGCACCTGCTTCGGAGACCTATCGCGTGCAGGAATACCACCTTCCCATCTATCACGCGCTCTGCCGGTATGTGGAGGAAAAAATGTTCGGCGGCAGATGACCCCAAGGAGAAAAGACATGGAACAAGCAATGAAATACCGGGACGAAAGCCTTTCCTTTGAGGAGCGGGCCAAAGACCTCGTCGGCCGCATGACCCTGGCGGAGTGTGCCGCCCAGCTGCTTCACGGTGCCAAGGGTGTGGAACGACTGGGGGTAAAGGACTACAACTGGTGGAATGAGGCTCTCCACGGTGTGGCGCGCTGCGGCATGGCCACGGTGTTCCCCCAGGCCATCGGCATGGCCGCATCCTTTGATGATGACCTGCTCTTTGAGGTGGCGGATGTCATCTCCACCGAGGGGCGAGCCAAATACAACACATTTCAGAAATATCACGACTATGGTATCTACAAAGGCATCACCTTCTGGTCGCCCAATGTGAATATCTTCCGGGACCCCCGGTGGGGCCGGGGCCAGGAGACCTACGGCGAAGATCCCTACCTGGCGGCCAGAATGGGCGTCAGCTTTGTCAGAGGGCTCCAGGGCAATGACCTGCGGTACCTGAAAACCGCAGCCTGCGCCAAGCACTTTGCCGTGCACAGCGGCCCGGAAAAGCTGCGCCACGAGTTCAACGCCGAGGCCACCAAGCAGGATATGGAAGAAACCTACCTGCCTGCTTTCCACGCTCTGGTCAAAGCGGGGGTGGAGGGCGTCATGGGGGCCTACAACCGTGTCAACGGCGAACCCGCCTGCGGCAGCAAGACGCTGCTCAAGGACTTGCTGCTGGACAAATGGGGCTTTCAGGGGTACATTACCTCCGACTGCTGGGCCATCGCCGACTTCCACCTCCACCACAAGGTCACCAGGGTGCCGGTGGAATCGGTAAAGCTGGCGCTGGACAACGGCTGCTACCTAAACTGCGGCTGTACCTATGAGCACCTGCTCCATGCCGTGGAACTGGGTATGATCACCGAAGAACAGGTGCGTCACGCTGCGGAGAAGCTGATGACCACCCGCATGAAACTGGGCATGTTTGATGCCCGTACGCCCTTTGACGGGCTGGACCTCAAGGATGTGGATACTCCCCATAACCGGGAAGTCAACTGCCGGATGGCCCGGGAATCTTTGGTGCTGCTGAAGAACAACGGCATCCTGCCCCTGAAAAAGGAATCCCTCCGATGTGTGGCGGTCATGGGTCCCAACGCCAATTCCATTGTGGCCCTGGAGGGCAACTACCACGGTACGGCCAACCAGTACCACACAGTGCTGGAATCCATCCGCGAGGCATTGCCCGACGCCCGGGTGCTTTACTCCGAGGGGTGCAGCCTCTATGAGTCCGGCCAGGATGCCGCCGGGTATGAAGGGTATGACGATAACCGCCTGAGTGAGGTCCAGGCCATGGCCGACATGGCGGATCTGGTCATTGTGGTCACCGGTATGGATGAGACCATCGAGGGAGAAGAAATTGCTGACAAGGGCCTGGCGGGGGATAAGGCAAACCTGTATCTGCCGCTGTGCCAGCGCAGGCTGGTGGAAAACCTCTGCCTGCGGAAGACCCCCGTTGTCATTGTCAATCTCAGCGGCAGTTCCATCGACTTTGCCGAAGGCAATGAAGGCGCGGCGGCCATCATCCAGGCATGGTATCCCGGGGCGATGGGTGGCAAGGCGGTGGCGGATCTTCTCTTCGGGGAATACAGCCCCAGCGGCCGGCTGCCTGTGACCTTCTATAAAAATGAAAACCATCTGCCTGATTTTTGCGATTACCGCATGCAAGGCAGAACCTACAAATATCTGGAGGAGGAGCCCCTGTATCCCTTCGGCTACGGGCTGAGCTATACCCGCTTCGGCTATTCCGGGCTCCGGGCCGACGGCGAGGTCAAGGCCGGCAGCCCGGTCAGGGCCAGTGTCGAGGTAGCCAATGAAGGCGCTATGGACTCCGGCACCGTGGTGGAATTCTACCTCAAGGATGTGGAAGCCTCTGTGGCTACGCCCAAGTACCGCCTGTGCGGGTTCCGGCATATCTTCCTGAAAGCAGGCGAACGCCGCAAGGTGGAGGTGGAGATCCCCGCGGAGATGTTTGCCATTGTCACAGAGGAGGGCGAGCGGGTCTATGAACCCGGGGACTTCGTCCTCTATGCGGGCGGTTCGCAGCCGGACGCCTACAGCGAAGCGCTGACCGGAACCGGATGCTGCAGCGTGGACCTCTCTATGCACTGAGCAAAGGCACATACCGTTTTCCGTTTCGGTGTGTGCCTTTTTCGCTAGAACAGGAGGAATATATGTACCCCTATGAAAACCTGATCCGTGAGCTCAACCGGGAACTGGGACGCCCTCTAGATTTGAGTACCGTGGCTGCGTGGCGGATCCAACAGGAACCCGGTGAGCCGGCCTGCCTGCAGATGGATGGAAAGCAGGCATCGCTGCGGTATCCATCTCTGCCTCACCTGTGCCGCCTGCTGGGGCTGGCATCGGAACATTTGGGGGAACAGGTGACGCTGGAGGAGCAGGCTCGCTTTGATGAACTTTCCTTTATGGTGGATTGTTCCCGCAACGCCGTGCCCCGGGTAGAAACGGTCAAGAAGCTGCTGCGTCGTATGGCCCTGATGGGCTACCATGCGCTGCTCCTTTATACCGAGGACACCTACGAACTTCCGTCGTACCCCTACTTCGGCTACCTTCGGGGACGTTATTCCCGGCAGGAACTGCGGGAGATCGACGAGTATGCCGCCCTCTTCGGCATCGAGGTCATTCCCTGCATCCAGACCCTGGCCCATCTCAACGCCCTCTTCCACTGGGAAGCCTTCCGGGATATCCACGACACCCGGGATATTCTGCTCTGCGACGAGGAAAAAACCTACGCCCTGATCCGCGAGATGATCACCACTTGTGCCGAGTGCTTCCGCAGCCGGAAGATCCATGTGGGCATGGATGAGGCGGAACTGCTGGGGAAGGGAACTTTTGAGGCCAAACACGGATACGAATCCAGAAGTACCATCATGCTGCGGCACCTGGGCAGGGTGGCGGAGATCTGCCGGTCCTGCGGTCTGCAGCCCATGATGTGGAGCGATATGTTCATCAAGAACCTGCGAAGCCTGCCCGAGACGGAACGGGCCGCCCATGTCCAGGAGGTCCGCAGCCGTATCCCGCAGGATGTTACCTTGGTTTACTGGGACTATTATGCCAGGACCAAGGAAAAATACGACCGAAACCTGGAAGAGCACCTGACCTTGTCCCGCCGCGTGGCCTTTGCCGGCGGAGCCTGGCGCTGGAGCGGCTTTGCGCCGCTGCTGGACCACTCTCTGCTGGCAAGCCGGCTGGCCCTTTCCAGCTGCCTGGAAAAGGGAATTTCCCGGGTGATGGTCACAGCCTGGGGGGATAACGGCGCCGAATGCGGGCTGTGGGTGGTGCTGCCGGTGCTGCAATATTATGCGGAGGTCTGTTACAGCGGCGATGTGGCGGCAGACCGGGCTCTTCTCACCCGCCGCCTGTACAGCTGTGCCGGCGTGGACTTTACGGACCTGATGCAGACTTCCGCGCTCAACTACGTGCCTCACAACCCGGCGCCCGGCAAGCTGTCTTCGGGCCCGGCCAAATACCTGTTTTATCAGGACCCCATGCTGGGGCTTTTCGACTGCCATGTGGCGCCGGAAACAGCCGATCACTTCCGTGCCTGCGCCGCGGCCATGGCCCGGGCGGCAGCCCGTAACCCCCGGGAAGAAAAGACCTTCCGGTCTCTGGAAGCTCTGGCCCGGGTGCTGGCGGACAAATGCGATTTCGGTGTGGCCCTGAAGAAGGCTTACGACCGGCGGGAGACGGAACAGCTGGCGGCCCTTGAAAACAGGTGCGGCGAACTGGTGGCACTGGTGGAAGCTTTTCTGGCAGCGTTGCGAGAACAGTGGCGAGAGGAAAACAAGGAATTTGGTTTCGAGGTTCTGGATCTGAGGATCGGCGGTCTGATCCGGCGGCTGAAAACAACAGCCGAGACCATCGGGCAGTTCCGTGCCGGGGAAATACCGGCAATCGAGGTGCTGGAGGTAGATAAACTGCCTTTCGGCTGTGACCGGGCCGATCCCTACAGTCCGCTGGAAAACTGCGAGTGGAGCAAAATGGTCACCGCCATGGAGATCTGAGCGCAGGCCCGGGGGCCGCAGCTGCCGCCGGGTTATAATCAAGGAGGCGCAATACTATGAACCAGGAAGCACTGGAAGCATTGCTGCAGGATCTTTCCCTGGAGGAAAAAGTGTATCAGCTGATCCAGTACCAGGGAGCCAATTACAGTGAGGATGCCGTCCTCACCGGGCTGCTGGACCGCAACCACATCACGCCCCGGGAATTGGGCATGGCAGGCAGTACGCTGTGCATATGGGGAGCCGATAAGCTGCGGAAGATTCAGGATGCCTGTATGGCAGTGCAGCCCCATCATATCCCGATGCTTTTTATGCTGGACGTGATCCACGGTCATCGCACGGTGTTCCCCTGCCCGCTGGGCCTGGGCGCGAACTTTTCCCCGGCGCTGGTGGAACAGAGTGCGGCGGTGGCAGCCCGGGAGAGTGCAGCGGAGGGGGTCCATGTGACCTTTGCGCCCATGGCCGATCTGGTCCGGGACGCCCGGTGGGGGCGGTGCATGGAATCCACCGGGGAGGACGCCTGTCTCAACGGGCAGATGGCGGCTGCCATGGTACGGGGCTTCCAGGGGGATGACCTGCGCAGCCCTGAACACATTGCGGCTTGTGTCAAGCATTTTGCAGGGTATGGCGCCCCGGTGGCCGGCAAGGACTATCAGAATATTGAGTTGTCCGAACACACCCTGCGGGAATTTTACCTGCCTGCCTACAAGGCGGCCATAGATGCCGGGGCCAGGATGGTGATGACAGGTTTCCATGCCTGTAACGGCATCCCATGTACCGGCAATGCCTGGCTGATGCAGCAGGTGCTGCGGCAGGAGATGGGCTTTGATGGGGTGCTGATCTCGGATTACTGTGCCGTCAATGAGATGGTGACCCATGGCTTTTGCGAAGACCTGGCCGCAGCCGCCAAAGCGGCCATGGATGCCGGGGTCGATATTGACATGGAGGGGCGCAGCTATGCCGCGGCGCTGATGAAGCTGGTGCAGTCCGGCGCGGTTCCCATGGCGCGTCTGGATGAAGCTGTGCGCCGGGTGCTCAGGCTCAAAAATGAGCTGGGGCTTTTTGAAGATCCCTACCACGGCGCCGGCGAAGCACGGGCCGGGGAAGTGGTGCTTCGGGCGGCTCACCGGGCGCTGGCCAGAAAGATCGTGGCGGAGTCCCTGGTCCTGCTGAAAAACCAGGGCGGACTGCTGCCCCTGCGCCAAAGCAAAATCGCTTTTGTGGGACCCTATGAGGAGGACGCAGACCTGCGCAGCGCCTGGTCTTTTTCCGGCGACCCGGCGGACAGCATCAGCGTGCGCCGGGCCGCGGAGGAACTGGGGTGGGAAACCCGCTTTGCCAAGGGGTGCACCCTTCTCGACAATGATACCCGGCATGCCCTGGGGCTGTTCCACACCGACGACTGGAAAGCGGAAAACGATACCCTGCTCCGGGAGGCGGAAGAGGCGGCAGCCTGGGCGGATACGGTGGTGGTCTGTCTGGGCGAACACCGGCTGCAGACCGGTGAAGCGGCCAGCCGGGTGCATCTGCGCCTGCCGGAGATCCAGCTGGAACTTCTGCGCCGGGTCGCAGCGCAGAACCAGAAGGTGGTGGTGCTCCTTTTCAACGGGCGGCCGCTGGTGCTTGATGAGGTGGAGCGATATGCGGGAGCGATTCTGGAATGCTGGCTTCCGGGCACCGAAGGCGGCCACGGCATTCTGGACGTGCTCACCGGAGTGGTCTCGCCTTCTGGCAAGATCCCCATGAGTTTTCCTTATGCCGAGGGACAGGAGCCTATGAGTTACGATCACTTTTCCAGCGGACGCCCGGCGGCGCCGGGGACGGAAACCTATGCCTGCCGGTATCTCGACTGCCCCGACGGGCCGCGTTATCCCTTCGGCTACGGTCTGAGTTATACGGCTTTTGAACTCACCGATGCGGTACTCAGCAGCCGGGAAATGCACCCCGGGGAGGCGCTTGCGCTGACAGCCAACCTGAAAAATACCGGCAAGACTGCCGGTTCGGAGGTGGTACAGCTCTACATCCGGGATGTGACGGGCAGCCGTGTCCGTCCGGTAAAGTCCCTTAAGGGATTCCAGAAGATTTTCCTCCAACCGGGCGAACACCGGCAGGTCCGCTTTACCATTACCGAGGAGATGCTGCGCTTTTATACCTTGCGCAATCGCTGGGAGAGTGAACCGGGGCGGTTTCTGGTGTATCTGGGCACGGACAGCCGAGTGGAAGAACATCTGGAATTTACACTTCTGCAAAACTGAACCCTGCAGAACGGGATCGGAATGTAAGAGCCCCACGATCATAAACAAGAGGAGAAGGTACTATGAAACGCAGTGAAATCAACCGTGCCCTTCGGAATATGGAGGCCATGATCCGGGAATGCCGCATCAGTCTCCCGCCTTTCTGCCACTTTACTCCCGAAGAATGGGCGGCCAAGGACCATGACTACGACGAGATCCGGGATAATATGCTGGGCTGGGATATCACCGATTACGGGCTGGGCGAATTTGACCGGATCGGTTTTTCCTTGATCACTCTGCGCAACGGCAACCCCAAGATGCGGGACCGTTACCCCAAGACCTACGCGGAAAAGCTGATTTTTCTTCAGGAGGGGCAGTATTCCCCCAATCACTTCCATTGGAGCAAGATGGAAGATATCATCAACCGGTGCGGCGGCACGCTGCTGATCCGGGTGTTCAACTCCCGAGAGGATGGGTCGGTGGACCGTGCATCGGATGTGACGGTCCACCTGGACGGCCGCATCGTGACCCTGCCTGCGGGTACTTCGGTACGCCTGGAGCCGGGAATGAGTATCTCCATTCAGCCCGGGCTGTACCATGATTTCAGCGTGGAACCGGGGACAGGCCCTGTGCTGATCGGAGAGGTCAGCCAGAGCAATGATGACAACACGGATAACCGATTTGAGAAGAACATGGGACGCTTCCCCACCATCGAGGAGGATGAGGCGCCTTACCGGCTGCTGTGCAACGAATACCCCGCAGCGGCAGACTGAATCGCACATCTTTATCCTGTTCAACAGCTGCAAATCCGATCCGGCTGGATGAGGCAGGGGTGGCTTTTCAATTTCTGTCCCACAGCCGGAACAATCGTTTCTTGGTATGATGATGCCACATGGAAAAGCGTGCCGCGATATAACATCGCGGCACGCTTTTTGTACGGCTTACAGGAACCACGCCTGGGGAATTTCAGGGCGGTGCGCCGTGGCGGGGAATACGATGAAAATGTGCTGGCGAGCAAAAAACGCAAGCGCTTTCCACGTTTTGAATCCCATTCGATATTCTTTTTTCGGCTCTTATTCGGCAACAGGATCGAAGCCGTTTTGCCTTACCACCCCGGCATACCAGCGGGCGCTGTCCTTGGGGATGCGGTCGCCGGTGGCGTAATCCATGAAATACAGGCCGAACCGTTCGTTGTAGCCGCTGTACCACTCAAAATTGTCGATGAGCGACCAGTGGAAATAACCCCGCACGTCGGCGCCCCGGGCGATGCCGCGGCCCAGCGCCTGCAGGTACCGGGCTGTGAAGTCGATGCGGTCGGCGTCGTGCACCCGGCCGTCCAGGTAGATCTTGTCATTGCAGGACAGGCCGTTCTCGGTGATGTACATCGGCAGGCCGTACCGCTGACCGATGAAATACGGCCCCCAGTCCAGGCTGTCGGGTTCCACCGGCCAGCCCAGCGCCGTGCGCGGGTAGCCGGTGGGGCGCTCCACATATTCCGGGCCGTCACTGCCCATGCGCACCGGCAGGGCGTTGTAGATGTTCAGACCCACAACGTCCGGCTTGCCGAAGGCCAGCGCCTCCCGGATCTCCCGGGGCACGGCGGCGATGCAGGCGGCCAGGCGCGGCCCCACATCCTGCTCGGGCCAGCGGCCCAGGCACAGCGGGTCCAGCGCCATCTGATGGGTGAAGGTCCAGTCGTCGTCGGGGCAGGCGAAGGTCGCCCGGCGGGCGGCCTCGATGTCCTGCGCGCTGTCGCTGACCGGGTAGCACAGCCGCCCGGTGGAGGCAAACCCCACGATGCTGGCGGGGTCGGCGGCGTGGAGCTCCCGCTCGGCCAGGCAGTGGGCATAGAGCACATGCTGCCAGCAGGTGAACTGACCTTCCAGCGGCAGCTGCAGGCCCGGCGCATGGATGCCGCTGCCGTAGCCCAGCCCCACCACGCAGGCGATCTCATTGATGGTGAACCAGTGCCGCACCCGGCCGCGGAAATGCTTGGCCACCACGGCGGCGTACCGGCCGAAAGCCCGGGCGGTCCCGATGTTCTGCCAGCCGCCCTTGTCCTCCAGCGCCTGGGGCAGGTCCCAGTGGTAGAGGGTGACGTAAGGCTCGATGCCCGCGTCCAGCAGCCCGTCGATGAGGGCGTCGTAGTAAGCCAGGCCCGCCTCGTTCACGGGACCGTCGCCGTCCGGGATGATGCGGGGCCAGGCGATGCTGAACCGGTAAGCCCCCACCCCCAGTTCCTGCAGCGCGGCCACATCCTCACGCCAGCGGTGGAAGCTGTCGCAGGCAACGTCGCCGGTCTCGCCGCGGGCAACCTTGCCCGGCGTGTGGGAGAAGGTATCCCAGATGCTGGGACCGCGGCCGCCTTCGCGGACGCCGCCCTCGATCTGGTAGGCGGCGGACGCCGCGCCCCAGAGGAACGTTTCAGGAAAATGGGTCATTTCAGCTCATCCTTTCATCATCCGGGCCGCGGCGGTGGCCAGTGTCTCGTTCACGGCGTCGGCCGCGGCGGCGTCCGCCCCCACGGCGGACAGGTAGACCTTGATCTTCGGCTCGGTGCCGGAGGGACGCACCATGAACTTGTGTCCCCCCGCCAGCCGGTATTCCAGCACGTCGGCCCTGGGCAGGCCGGTGCCCTCGGCCTGGTAGTCCACAGCCTTCTCCACCGCATACCCGGCGATGGCGGCAGGCGCTTCGGCGCGCAGCCCGGCCATCAGCGCCTGCATGGCGTGCATGCCGCTCTCCCCTTCAAAGGTGAAGGAGCACAGGGCGTTTCGGTACCAGCCGAACTCGGCGTACAGCGCGTTGACGGCGTCCAGCAGCGTCATGCCCCGGGCGGCGTACCAGGCGGCGGCCTCGCAGGCCAGCATCACGGCGTTGACGGCGTCCTTGTCCCGCACGTGCCCGCCGGACAGATAGCCGTAGCTCTCCTCAAAACCGAAGATATACCGCTCCACATGGCCCTCGGCCTCAAGATTGCCGATCTGTTCCCCGATGAATTTGAACCCGGTCAGCGTGCGGCGCAGTTCCACACCGTACTTGGCGGCGATGGGGGTGGCCATGTCGGTGGAAACGATGGTGGTCACGGCCACGGGGTCTTTGGGCATGGTGCCGTTGGCAAGGCGGGTGCGGCAGATGTAGTCAAACAGCAGCACGCCCATCTCGTTGCCGGTGATGAGCCGGTAACCGCCGTTTCCGTCCGGCACGGCGGCGCCCATGCGGTCGCAGTCGGGGTCGGTGCCGATCATCAGGTCGGGGTGCACGGTGTCGCACAGTTTCAGGCCGGTCTCCATGGCTTCCCGGATCTCCGGGTTGGGGTAGGGGCAGGTGGGAAAATCCCCGTCCGGCTTTTCCTGTTCCGGCACCACGGTGACCCGGGTCACGCCCATGCGGTCCAGCAGCATGCGTACCGGTTCCAGGCCCGACCCGTTCAGCGGGGTGTAAACCAGCTTGAGTTTGGAAACATCGTTGCCGGGGCGCAGCGCCAGCACGGCGTCCACAAAATCGCTGAGGCATTGGTCGTCGATGAGGCGGATGCGCCCGTCGGCCACGGCCTGGTCATAGTCGGCCAGCCGGGGGCTGTCAAAGTAGTCGTGCCGGCCGATGGCCGCCAGCACCTGGTCGGCCATTTCCAGGGTGATCTGGCAGCCGTCGGCGCCATAGACCTTGTAGCCATTGTACTTGGCGGGGTTGTGGCTGGCGGTGATGCAGATGCCTGCCCCGCAGCCCAGATACCGCACGGCCCAGCTCAGGGCGGGGGTGGGTTCCAGCCGGGGATAGAGGTAGGCGGTGATGCCGTGGGCAGCCAGCACCCGGGCGGCCTCGCGGCAGAAGAGCTCCCCCTTGTGACGGCTGTCATGGGCGATGGCCACCCGCTTGGGCAGGCCGCCGGCGTTGAGGGTATCGGCCAGGCCCTGGGTGGCCCGGCGGATGGTGTAGATGTTCATGCGGTTGGTGCCGGCGCCGATCACCCCCCGCAGCCCGCCGGTGCCAAAGGCCAGATCCCGGTAAAAGCGGTCGGTGACGGCGGCATCGTCCCCGGCGATGGCGTTCAGTTCGGCGGCCAGGTCGGGGTCCTCCCCGCCGCGGGAAAGCCAGAGGTCCAACAATTCCTGATACTGCATAAAGCCATTCTCCTTTTATATGTTTCTGTGGGTGCGGGCGGTCTCAGCCCAGGGCGCTGCCCAGAAATCCGGCCAGAACGGCGGCGGCCTGCCGGTGCGCTTCTATGCCGGGGTGCCGCCGGGCGCCCAGGGTCTCGGGGGTGGTGGCGGGCAGGGGCAGAAAACAGGCCCGGCCGTCGCCGGTCTCCTGCCGGTAGCGGGCCACGGCGCCTTCCAGAACGGGGCGCAGCTCGTCCCCCAGCATGCCGTAACACCAGACCAGCAGCGCCCCCGGGTTGCAGGCCCGCAGCATCGTCAGTCCCTCCACCACGGCCTGTTCCAGCCTGGCCCGGTGTTCGGGGGTCGTGTCCTGAGCCCAGCTCTTGCCGGTCTCGGGGTCGGTCCAGGGGGGATTGTGGGCGGCGTTGGTATCGTTGGTGCCCAGGTTGACGATGACCGCATCGGCGGGCCAGGCGGCAAAATCGTTGGGCTGCCCGGCGCCCAGGGCGGCGTTGCGTTCGCCCCGGGCCAGGCCGCAGATCTCTTTATAATAAGATAGCACCCGCCGGTGGGGGTCGTTGTCCCAGCTGGACAGGATGCCCCAGCCGCTCTGGCTGACCAGCCGGTACTCGGCCTCCAGGGCGTCGGCGGTCAGGCGGGCATAGTGGTTCATGGCGCTGAAAAACGCCGGGACCCAGTCCTCCTCCTGCCGGGCGCCGATGGCCCCCTCGCCGCTGGTGATGCTGTCGCCCACGAACTCCAGGCGGTACCGGGGTGCAGGCAGCGGCAGAAATCCGCCCTCCTCCCATTGCAGGGCGGTGATCTGCACAAGATGGCGGGGGTCGTCGTACATGGCCTGCACATCCTTGAACACCCGCACGTGCTTGGGGGTGCCGGGGGTCATGCCGCGGAACACGCAGACCCGGCTGGCACCCGGGTTCACCGGCAGGCGGCTGAGCCACGCGCCGTTGAGTTCGATGCTGAGCCATGGTTCGTATAGCTCATAGTCGGCGTTGAGTTCCAGCCACAGCTCGCTGCCGGTGCAGATACACTCGATGCCGCTGGCGGTGGCAAACAGCGTCAGCGCGCCGTCCGGCCCAACGGTGTGCCGGCCCAGCACCCGGACCTGCGGCAGAGAAAAGACCGATGTTTTCATGGAGGCACCTCACACAATATTTAACTTAAATTTAAATTAAATTAGTTAATTTACCACAGCGTACCACATTCGGCAAGCTGTTGCAAGGGGGAAAGTAAAATTAAGCAAACCATACAAAAAAATTAGCTTGCAGTTGACGCTATGTCCAAGCGCTGGTATACTTCAATTTAAGTAAAGTGCTGACTGCGAAGAGGTGTTTTGTATGGCCAAAAACGTGCGCATGGCGGATATTGCCCAGAAACTGGGCATCAGCATCGTGTCTGTGTCCAAGGGGCTGTCCGGCAAGGAGGGCGTCAGTGACGAGATGCGCGCCCGCATCCTGGCCACGGCCCAGGAACTGGGCTATGAACTGCCCGCCAAGGCGGACGTGCCGGCCCAGCGCAGCATCAACATCGGCATTTTGGTGGCGGATCGCCATTTTGACGAAAGTGCGTTCTATTCCAGCCTGTATCGGGCGGTGCTGAACCATTGTGCCCCGCTGCATTATAATTGTATGCTGGAGATCGTACCTGCGGAGTCCGAACGCAACTGCATCATGCCCACCCTGTTGGTCAACCATAAGGTGGATGCCCTGATGTTTATGGGGGAACTCAAGTGCCGCTACCTGAGCACGGCGCTGCAGTATGGCCTGCCCTTTATGTTCCTGGATTTTTATGATGATGCCATTGCGGGGGACAGCGTTCTCAGCGATAATGCCAGCGGCGGATATCAGATGACGGAGCACCTGTTGTCCACCGGACGGCGGCGTATCGGCTTTGTGGGCAGTGTCTGTGCCACCAGCTCTATCATGGACCGCTATCTTGGCTATTGCCGTGCACTGCTTATGGCAGGGATCGAGCCCCGCGCCGACTGGCGGCTGGAAGACAGAGATGATGACGGGCGGTATATCCCCCTGGACCTGCCGGCCGAAATGCCCGAAGCCTTCGTCTGCAATTGTGACGAGGTGGCCTATAATCTGGTGGAAACGCTTCACCGTGCCGGCTATAAGGTTCCCCAGGACGTGGCCGTCTGCGGGTATGACGACTACCAATTTTCGACGCTGTGCCGTCCTCAATTGACCAGTTATCGGGTGGATGTGAACGGTATGGCTGCCGCCGCGGTGGACCAGCTGCGCCGCAAGATCAACGGAAAGGCCGTGCCGGCCCCCACCGTTCTGGTGCCTGGAGCCCTGGTGCGCCGGGATTCTACCTGAATCGGAATAGCTTTTGACTTAAACGCAGACTAAAAAGTTTTTTAGCCTGCGTTTTTTTGCTAAAAGTCGTATTTCACAGTCGATTTTGCCAAGGGTTTCTGT
>X355_Hoffmanns_Two_toed_Sloth__coassemble_2331_pt1 | contig 13512 bp, 9 predicted proteins | sample X355_Hoffmanns_Two_toed_Sloth__metabat2_high_PE_023 | metagenome-assembled genome bin X355_Hoffmanns_Two_toed_Sloth | reverse complement strand
GCACCGGGGAGGGCAATTTCCTCTACTTCGGCTTCGCGCCCTGCATGATCAACATCCCCCGCTACAAAGGCCAGGACCTGCGGGGCGGCAGCGTGGTGCAGCTGGCCGACGACATGCTCACGGTCAGGACCGGGCCGGTGGTGGTGGCCCCCAGCCTGAAGTACGGCAAGGGGACCTCTTTTGAAGGCAACGAGTACTTTGAAGGCCCGTCCATCCGCAAAATCCGCGGCAGATACTACCTGGTGTATTCCTCCGTCAACACGCACCAGCTGTGTTACGCGGTCAGCGACCGTCCCATGGAAGGCTTTACCTTCGGCGGGGTGATCGTGAGCAACGGCGACGTGGGGTACCTGGGCCGCAGGGAAGAGGACAAGCTCATGTCGGTGGGCAACAACCACGGCGGTCTGGTGGAGGTCAACGGACAGTGGTACATCTTCTACCACCGCCACACCTCCCTGAACCAGTACAACCGCCAGGGCTGCGCCGAGCGGGTGTACTTCCGGGAGGACGGCAGCATCCCCCAGGTCACCATCACCACCAGCGGCATGAACCCCGGCCCGCTGTCGGGGGATGCCTCCTACCCGGCGGTTTACTGCTGCAACCTGACCAACGGGCATATGGGGGCGCTGTCCTCCATCGGCCGGACCAACAAGGAAGCGGATTTCCCCTACATCACCTGTGAGGCGGGGGAACGGTATGTGACCAACGTCAAGGACGGCTGCCTCATCGGCTACAAATACTTCGACCTGGCCCAAACAAAGCGGCTGGACGTGGTATACCGGGCCGACGGCGACGGGAAACTGGAGGTGCGCACCAGGATGGACGGCGGACCCATCGCGGTCATCCCCACACCGGCCTGTGCCTGGTGGCGGTGCGCCGGGACCGAAACCGACTTCGGCGAAGCGCAGGAACTGTATCTGGTATACAAGGGAGAGGGAAGCCTGTCTCTTTCCTTGTTAAATATGAAAGCGGATAAAGGAGTACAATCATGAAAAACAGCAAGCCTTCATGGAAAGAGGTTATTGCCTTTGCCATCGGCGATGGCGGCTGCAACCTCGTCTGGACGACCATCGGTTCCTATCTGACCCTCTACTACACCGACAGCGTGGGCCTTGCGGCGGCTACCATCGGCACCATGATGCTGCTGACCCGTCTGCTGGACGGTGTTTCCGACCTGGTGATGGGCGGCATCATCGACCGCACCCATACCCGCTGGGGCAAAGCCCGCCCCTGGATCCTCTGGACCGCCATCCCCATGGGTCTGGGCCTTGTGCTGGTGTTCACCATCCCCTCCGGTCTGAGTGACGGCGGCAAGCTGGCCTGGGCGGCTGTCACCTATGTGCTGATGGCCGTTGTGGTGTATACAGCCTGCAACCTGGCGTACAACACCCTGCTCTCTCTGGAAGCGCCGGACCCCAAGGACCGCGTGCTGATGAGCTCCATCCGCTTCTTCTTCACCATGGCCTGCGTGCTGTTCATCAACTACAATGTGAACAACATGGTGGACAAGTTCGGCTGGACCGGCATGTCGGTGATCTTCGGCGTTCTGGCGGCGGTGTTGCTGCTCATCACCTTCGCCGGCACCAAAGAGCGCACCAATCTGGAGAAGAACACTGCCAAGGCACAGAACGCCGCCGACAAGGTCAGCGTGATGGATTCCGTCAAACTTCTCTTCAAAAATAAATATTTCCTGCTCGTGACGGTCGTTTTTGTGGTAGACTATACTATACTGGGTGTGAACAACGGCCTGCGCATCTACTATGCCCGTGACGTTCTGGGCAGCGCGGCCCTGATGGGCACCCTGACCCTCTGCTTCATCCTGCCCAAGATGATCGGCAACCTGGTATTCCCGTACATCAACAAGTTCCTGGGCAAGTGGAAGAGCCTGATGCTGGGCTACGGCATTGAACTGCTGGGCCTGCTGATCATGGCCTTCACCGAGACCACCTTCACCACGGCGGCCATCGGCCTGGTCTGCCTGGGTATCGGCGGCATCCCCCACAACGCGGGCCTGTTCGCCATGGTCGCCGATGTCATCGACTACGGCGAGTGGAAAACCGGCGTCCGTCTGGACGGCCTGACCAACTCGGTCACCTCCTTCGGCATGAAGGTGGGCGCCGGCTTCGGTTCCGCCATCGTGGGCTGGGGCCTGGCCTGGGCCGCCTATGAAGGCTCTCTGGCTGAGCAGACCGCTTCCACCATCGCCGGCATCAAGGACGTGTTCACCTTCGTTCCCATCGTGCTGATCGTGGTCGGCGCCGTGGCCCTGTTCTTCTGCAACCTGGACAAGATCTATCCCCAGATCTCCAAGGGCCTGGAAGAGAAGAGAGCACTGAACAAGTAAGAAGCGTTCCCCATAGTGCATACTCCCGGTGTCCCCGCAAGGCACCGGGAGATTTTCGCTTTTCCGAAAGAAAGGAGAACGAAGATGAGCTACTCCATTTATGAAAACATCAGCAGCAACCAGTCGTTCCCGGTCAGGCTGTTTACAACGCCCATCAAAAACAGCACCTTCCACTGGCACAATGAGTACGAGATGCTCGGTGTGCTGAAAGGGGAGGTGGGCATCCGGGTGGAATCCGAGTCCATCACCCTGCGCCAGGGGGACGTGCTGCTGCTGAACCCCCGGGTGATCCACGCCATCCAGAGCCTGGATGACGAAAAGAACCTGTGCATGATCCTGCAGATGAGCCCGAAACTGTTTGAGGCCCAGGAGCATGAGGACTGCGACATCCGCTTTTACCTGGACAGCACCCGGGCGGACGAGGCGCCGGCGTGCGGTTACGGGTATTTCTACAAAAAGCTGGCGGCCCTGGTCTACGAAACGGTCCGCCAGGACCGGCACGCGGCTTTCCGCATCCGGGCGGGGGTGTGCGGCCTGATCGCGGACCTGTTCGACTATGTGGTGTATGACAGATGCTTCCAGGACCCGCTGGCACAGAACCAGCAGGAACTGGCCGTGTCGGTGATCGACTATCTGGATCAGAACCTGACCGATGACAAGGCGCTGGAATCCGTCTGCCGCCAGTTCGGGCTGAGCCGCAAGACGCTGGACCGTCTGCTGAAGGCGATGACCGGCTTCACGGCCAAGGAGATGATGGAGACCCTGCGGGTGGAAGAGGCCAAGGTGCTGCTGAAAAATGCCGAAAAAAACATGAATGTGATCCTGGATTCCTGCGGTTTCGGTTCAGAAAAAACCTTTTACCGGGTCTTTCATCAGAAAACCGGCCTGACGCCCAAGGAGTTCCGCCGCAAAGGCCAGGTGGAAACAAAGGATAAGACGATTCAGGGCTATCTGGACTATGAAGTGTCGGAGGTGAAGGAATGTCTGGAGAAGGTGCTGGCGTGAAGAAAAAGGGGGTACGGGACTGGAAGGCACACCGCCTTTCCTGCACCGAACAGGCCCGGCAGCTGCTGGAGACCATGACCCTGGAAGAAAAGATCGCCCTGATGAGCGGCAGGGAGAGCAAAAAGGGGGTGCGCAGCGGGCTGCAGAGCCAGACCGGCACACACTACAATGAGCACCCCTACCATGCGGGTGGGGCGCCGGACCGGGACATCCCGGAGGTGCGCTTTGTGGACGGTACCCGGGGTGTGGTGTGCGGCCGGGGGACCTATACCTGCTTCCCGGTGGCTGCTTTGCGGGGCGCCACCTTTGACCCGGCGCTGGAGGAAGCGGTGGGCCATGCCATCGCCGAGGAGGTGCTGGACGCGGGGGGCAACCTGTTCGGGGGCGTCTGCGTGAACCTGCCGGTGCACCCGGGCTGGGGCAGGGCCCAGGAAAGCTACGGCGAGGACCCTTGCCTGCTGGGCAAGATGGGCGCTGCCCTGGTGCGGGGGGTGCAGGACCGGGGCGTGATCGCCTGTGTCAAGCATTTTGCCTTCAACTCCATGGAAAACGCCCGGTTCAAGGTCTCGGTCAGCTGCAGCAAGCGGGCGGAGCGGGAGGTGTTCCTGCCCCACTTTCAGAAGTGCATCCAGGCGGGGGCCGGGGCGCTGATGTGCGCCTACAATTCCTACCAAGGCGTGCTCTGCGGCCACCATGACTACCTGCTGAACCGGGTGCTCAAGGGGGAGTGGGGCTTTGACGGCTTTGTGATGAACGATTTCCTGTGGGGCATCCGGGACACGGTGGAGGCGGCAAAGGGCGGGCTGGACCTGGAAATGCCCTCCACCCAGTTCTTTGGGGAAAAGCTGGTCCGGGCGGTGCGGGAAGGCAAGGTGCCGGAAGAGCGCATCGACGAGGCCGCTTTGCGCATTCTGCGCACCCTGCTGGCCCACCGGGAGCGCTGTGCCCGGGCCCTGCCCGGCGGGCGGCTGACGGCGGAACAGTTCCGGCAGCACGCCGCCCTGGCATTGCAGTGCGCCCGGGAGGGCATCACCCTGCTCAAGAACGAGGGCGGAGTCCTGCCCATCCCGCTGGGCAAGGGGCGGGTCACGGTGGCGGTGCTCGGCCGCCTGGCCGACCGGGAAAATACCGGGGACCACGGTTCCAGCCGGGTCTATGCCCCCTACACCAAAACGCTGCTGCAGGGCATGGCAGACTGGCGCGGCCGGGCCAACATCATCTACTATGACGGACAGCAGGAAGCCCACTGCAAACGGCTGGCCCGGCAGGCGGACTATGTGGTGCTGGTGGTGGGCAACGACTATGCCAGCGAGGGGGAGAGTTTTGCCCGGGATGGGGAAGAAACATCCGGCAATGCCATCGGCGGGGACCGGGTGAACGGCCTGGGACTGAACGAAGGGGACCTGCGGATGATCCGGGCGGTGAGCGAGGTTCGCCGGGACGCGGTGGTGGCGCTCATGGGCGGCAGCACCATCACCATGGAAGGCTGGCACGACCGGGTGGGGGCCATCCTGTATGTATACTACCCCGGCATGGAAGGGGGGACCGCCTTCGCCGAGGTCCTGTTCGGCAAGACCAACCCCGGCGGAAAACTCCCCTTTGTGATCCCCCGGCGGGAGGAGGATCTGCCCGCCCCCGACTGGAACGCCCGGCAGGTGGTCTACCCCTACCTCCACGGCTACACCCTGCTGGAGGAAAAGGGAGTGCAGCCCCTCTACCCCTTCGGCTTCGGGCTGTCCTACACCCGGTTCCGTGTGGATGTGCTCGGCGTCCGGTGGAAGGACGGCCAGATCGCCGCGTCAGTGTCGGTGGAAAACACCGGCAGCCGGGCGGGGGCCCAGGTGGTGCAGCTGTATATCGGGGCGCCGGATTCGGCGGTGCCCCGGCCTGCCCGTATACTGAAGGACTTCCGGCGGGTGGAACTGGGCAGCGGGGAGAAAACCGCCATCGAGCTTTGCTGCCCGCTGGAGGACCTGGCCTGGTACGACGAAGCGCGGGGCGCTTTTGTGGAGGAGCCGGGCCCTTATGAGGTCTATGTGGGTACCAGCAGCGCCCGGCAGGACCTGGTCCGGCTGGACCTGCCGCCCGTGCGGTAAAAGCGGAAGACTGCCTGCACCGCATCCCGAGGCGTTGGCAAGACTTTCTCTACAAACATTTGTAAGGAAGGCTTTTCGTTGAATGAACAAGCTGCCAATCTTTCGGCGCCATAAACCATGGGCGCCGCCGGAGTTCAAATCTCAGCTGCTTCGCCAAAGGGAATGATTACTATCGGTAACACAATATGATATTTGCAATTCCAGCTTGTATGCGATAAACGATTTACGCCGTTCATTTTGAATGCCCTCCCTTTGCCTAGTTGTGCAGTTGGCAGACCGCACTTCTATTGTGGCAAAGGGAGTTTTTATTGTCTGCATGATCGGCATAAGCCTTCTTTTGAACCACTCGCCTGGCGAGTGGTCTTCGGCATACAAAAAACCGCCCCGGCCGGAGCCGGGACGGTCTTGAGAAAGGAGGAACTGTCAGGCCTGGGCAAAGCGCTGCGCAAAAAATGCGGCATCCTGTGCAAAGTGCCGGGGGTCGGACTCTTCCAGCAGGCCGATGATCTCGGGTTTGGCGGCGCGCACGTTGCGCATCAGGGCGTCGTAGCACACAAGGCCGGTGCCCGGGCGCACGCACTTCTGCACGCCCTTTTCAAACACGCAGTCCTTGAGGTGCAGCACCGAGATGCGGTCCCCGTAGAGCTGGAAGGCCCGGTCGATGACGTCGTTCTGCTCCTGGGGCGAGGCCGCCCACGGGGCCACCAGGTTGGCGGCGTCCAGAATGACCTCGATGGCCGGCGAGGCCATATCCTTGAGGAAGCGGGCCATCATCTCGGGGCTGCGCAGCGTGTGGTCGAACACCCCTTCCACCCCCACGGTCACGCCCAGGCGCTCGGCTGCATCACCCAGATCGCCAACCAGACCGGGTTTTCCAGCTTTTCCCAGTTTAACCGGGTGTTCCACAAGTTCTGCGGGGTGTCGCCCTCGGACTTCCGTCTGTCCGGCCAGCGCACCACCCGCCGCCAGGACGAAAGTATGTGAACTGGGGCAAACACAGCGTATACGGACCGGCCCCGGCCATGGCAGACATCATGGCCGGGGCCGTCGGTTTCCATATAATGAAAAAAGACCTTCTGGCAGAAAAAGCTGCGGTCCGCCGACAGCAACGATCAAACCGGTTGGACTTTCTCGATGAAAACCGGAAAATGGTGCACACGGCCACAAAGAGTATGGGCTGCCCGGCGGCGGAACCCACCATGTGCCGCGGCAATGTTCTGTACCGCGTGATAAGGTGCCGGAAAGGCAAAAAAGTTGGCTCGAAAATGAGTGGCAGCGGTCTTGGGCGGCCTGCAATTTTGCGCGAATGGGTAAAAGATGCTTTCATTTGAGAGGCGGGTCTGTTATACTGAGCCCAATGTGCACAAAAGGGGGCTGAACGGCCGTGACACTGAGTGAAAGCCAATATCCGCTGAAAAAGGTCTTTTACCGCATGTTTTCGCTGCTGGTGGTGGTGCCGCTGATCGTGGTGTTCGCCGCGGCGGCGGCGATCCTGTACCGGGTCATGCGGACCTCCACTGTGGACACCCTGTCAGCTTTTCAGGAAACGGTGGCCACGACCCTGAACACCGACATTAAATCCGCTTCCTTCCAGCTTTCCCATTTTGTGTATGTGAACGACGGGGAATTTCTGGAAGTGGCCAACCGGGTCTACACCAGCACCGGCAGCAGCCAGCAATATCTGGCCAGCAAGGAACTGGAACGCAGCTTCAACACCGCCATGGTGCCTTCTCAGAACATTCTGGCGGGGCTGTTTTTTATGCGGGGCGGCGGTGTGGTGCCGGTCAAGGAAACCATCACCCTGCCGGATTCCGCCCTGCGGGAGGAAAACTGGTACCGTGCCGCCCTGGAAAATCCCAACAGGGTGGTCATCGGCGGGTATGACACCAGCAAAACAGACCTCACCGCCAACGCCCAGAAAGGCCGACAGCTGGTGCTGGTCACCGCCATGTCTCCCGACTATATCACCGACCGCAGCGGCAACACCGAAGTGGTGGCCTACTTCACCACCTCCCAGGTGAGCGAGGTCCTGCTGCGGGCACGGTCCGACCGCAGCATGGGCACCACCGTGCTGCTGAACGAGGACGGCACGGTGCTGTTCGGGGATATGGGCAGTCAGCCTTTGCTGGACTGGTTCGCCGCCAACGGCAAGGACCTGCCCGACGGCACCTTCAACCGGCGCGCCGCCCTGGACCCGGAATCCGGCGCCTGCAACTACATCTTCGCCGTGCGGGATGTGCCCTTCACCGGCTGGCGCATCGCCACCTTTGTGGACGAGGCCCTCATCATGGACCGCATCATGGGCATCGGCGCCCTGCTGGTGGGGGTGGTGTTCGGCCTGCTTCTGCTCTTCTTCCTTTTTTCCCGTTACTTCCTGGACGCTATCGTCATGCCGGTGCAGGAACTGGCCGGGGCCATGGACCGGGTGGCGGAAAACGACCTGGACGTGCAGCTGCAGCCTTCCGGCCATCAGGAACTGCGGCGGCTGACATCCGCCTTCAACCAGATGGTGCTGAGCCTGAAAAACATGCTGGCCATCAACGAGGAAGCCCAGAAGCGCAAGCACCAGGCGGAGATGCAGGCCCTGCAAAGCCAGATCAACCCCCATTTCATCGTCAACACCCTCAACTCCATCCGGTTCATGGCCCAGATGTCGGGGTACGACGGCATCCGCCGCATGGCCCAGGCTCTGGGCAACATCGTGTCCTGTTCCTTCCGCAGCAGCACCAGCTTTTACAGTGTGGAAGAGGAACTGGACATGGTGGACAGCTACCTGTATATCATGCGCATCCGCTATGCCGACGGCTTTGAGGTGGAATATGAGGTGGACCCTCAGTGCCGCTCCTGCCGTCTGCCCCGGCTGACCCTGCAGCCCATTGTGGAAAATGCCCTCACCCACGGCTTTGCGGATATGGGGGATGAGCTGGGCCGTCTGCGCATCACCGTGGCCCGGCGGGAAAACGACCTCTGCCTGGAGGTGGAGGACAACGGCTGCGGCATGCCCGCCGAAAAGGTGCAGGAACTGCTGCGGGGCAGCGCCCTGGGCGGCGCTGCCGGCGGCGGCATCGGCCTGAAGAACGTGCTGGCCCGCCTGCGGCTGAATTTCGGAGGGGAAGGCAGGCTGAACGTGGAAAGCTGCCCGGGGCAGGGGACCTGGGTGGTGATCCGCCTGCCCTGGCAGGCGGTGGCGCCCCGCACCGAGGAGGGAGAAAAACCATGATCCGAACGCTGATCGCGGATGACGACGCCCTGCTGCGGGCGGCCCTGCGCACCATGGTGGACTGGGAGGCCCTGGGGTATACCATGGTGGGGGACTGCACCAACGGCCTGCAGGTGCTGGAACTTTTGCAGCGCACCACCGTGGACCTGCTCATCACCGATATGAAGATGCCCATGCTGGACGGCCTGGGCCTGATCCGCCGCCTGCGGGAAAGTTCGCTGCTGCCGGTAACGGTGGTGCTCTCCGGCTATGACGAATACGAACTGGTGCGGGAAGCCTTCCGCCTGGGGGCCCACGATTATCTGCTGAAAGGCAATCTGGACACCGCCGGCCTCACCGGCATGCTCACCGACCTGCGCAAGCGCATCTTTGCGGACCGGGGGGCCGCCGCCGCCCCGGCGGCAGGGGCGTCCCTGGCGCCGGGCAGCTACGGGGTGGCGGTGTTTTCCATCGACGATCTGGCCAAACAGTCGGAACGGTTCGGCGGCGACCTGAAAAACCGCCTGGACAAGCCCATGCTGGAACTGGTCCGCCAGATCCCCCGGGTGGCGGGGCGAGCCGCCCTGCACGCCGCCGGGCCGGGGCAGTATGAGCTGCTGTGGCAGGTGCGGGACAAGGCCCGTTACCACAACACCATGCTTTCGGTGGTGAAGCAGATCCAGTCGGTGTGGCGGGATTACATGAACCTCAGTGTGTCGGCGGCGGTGAGCGACATGGTGACGGAAAGCGCTGTGGCCGAAGCCCGCGAACTTTGCGCCGCCATGGTGCCCCTGGCGGTGCTGCAGGGCCCCGGGGCGGTGTGCACCCAGCACGGATACGGAGAACTGGCCCTGGCCTGCCGCCGGGATGCCCCGGTGTGCGAACCCCTGGTGGAAGCCCTGGGCGCCGGGGAGGACGAGACCTACGAAAAAGCCCGGGACGATTTTTTCCGTACCCTGGAGACTCGGCCGGAGGATGGACAGACCCGGCTGATCCTGGCGCTGCTGGCCCACGTGGCCCAGATGCAGCGCAAATGCGGCATGCCCGCGGGGGGCGCCGCCGGGTGCGAGTCCGCCGTGACCGCCCTGCTGACCCCCTGGGAGCGGGGCGTCTGGCTGCGGGGGCTGCTGCGGCAGGAACGGACCCGGATGCTCAGCGCCAGCCGCGCCCAGACCGCCGACCCCATCAAGCGGGCCCGGCTGTTCATGGAGGACAACTTCACCGACCACAATCTCACCTTAAAGACGGTGGCCGACCATGTGGGGCTGAACGAGAAATATCTCAGCACCCAGTTCACCAAGCGCTGCGGCTGCACCTTCATCAGCTACCTCAACGCCCTGCGCCTGCGCTATGCCCAGGACCTGCTGGCCCGCACCGACCTGAAAATATACGAGATCAGCGACCGAGTGGGATACAACAGCATTGAACACTTTAACCACATATTCAAGAAGAATTTGTGCATTTCCCCCAAAGACTACCGCTTGCAGCAGAACAACAGCTGAAAAAAGAACAAGAAGTCAAACGGGTTCTCATGGAAACGGCAGGGTCCGGACCGATATAATGGAGGAACAAAGGCAGGAAGGCGCAGCGTGCCCTCCTGCAGCACAACGAATGGAGGAACACATGATGAAAATGAAGGCAATCGGCGCATTGCTGACCGCTTCCCTGCTGGCGGTCTCCCTGGCTGCCTGCGGCGGCGCGCCCTCCGGCAGCACCGGCACCCAAGAAACCGCCGGCACCACCGGTTCCGCCGAGACCACCGTCAACGAGGACCTGAGCGGTGAGCTGGTCTTTGCCATCTGGGACAACAACCTGATGGAATACATCGACCAGAACGACATGGTGGGCAAGTTCCAGGAACATTACCCCAACGCCGAGATCGAAGTGGAAAAGATCAAGGACGACAGCGAATACTGGAACGCCATGAAGATGCGTGCTTCCGCCAACCAGCTGCCCGATGTCATGTTCAACAAGCCCTTCACCCTCTCCCGTTTCCAGGATTACCTGCTGGACCTGTCCGACCTGGAAGCCGCCAAGAACAACACCCTGGCCGCCGGCTATGCCCTGGACGGCAAGATCCTGGGCGTCCCCATGACCGCCGGCTATGAGTACGTCTATTACTGGAAAGACATGTTCCAGGAAGCGGGCGTGGAAGTGCCCACCACCTGGGAAGAGCTGAAAACCGTTTCCAAGACGCTGCAGGATTACTACGGCGCCAAGGACCCCGACTTCATGGCCATCGCCCTGGGCGCCAAGGATGAATGGCCCGACTATCCCTACATGGAATTCATGCCCGCCCTGGTGAACGGCAACGGCCAGAACTGGAACGACATGGCCAAGACCGACACACCTTTTGCCGAAGGCACCGACATCAACATTGCCTACCACCGGGTGTATGACCTGTTCACCTCCGGCGTGTTCGGCAAGGACCCCCTGGGCCTGGGCAACGACCAGGCGACCACCCTTTTTGCCCAGAAGAAAGCCGCCATCATCGCGCTGGGGGACTGGGGCCTGCAGAACATCGAAGCCGGTGCCGAGAGCATCGACAACCTGGGGACCTTCTATCTGCCCGTGCGTGAGACCGCCGAAGAGCCCTTCCGCTATGTGGTCCAGGGCGACAGCTTCATGGGTGTGACCACCCACAGCAAGAACCCCGAACTGGCCAAGGCTTTTGTGGAATGGTTCTACAGCGAAGAATGGTACCCCGGATACATCGCTTATGTTTCCAGCGCTTCTTCCATGGAGAACTTCCCCAAGGACAAGGACCCCATTCTGGCGGAGGCCGACGCCCTGCAGCCCGACGCCGAGATGGTGATGTATGACGGCGGCGGCGACGATTTCACCGCCCTGCAGAACGAGACCACCTTCGATTACAAGAAACTGGGCGCGCAGATGTTCACCGAAGGCTTTGATCTGGACAGCACGCTGGCCGATCTGAACGCCAAGTGGACCGCGGCCCGCGCCAAGCTGGGCATCCAGTAAAAACCGACCGATCACGCGGGGGCCGCCTGACAGATCAAGCGCGGCCCCCGCGTTTTCTGTGTCGAAAATGGGGGTTGTAACCGATGAAAACACTCAAACAGCAGCGCATGCTGTTTATTGCCGTCGCCATGATCCTGCCCACCCTGCTGCTGGTCGGCTTTGTCATGGTGCCCGCTCTGGACCTGATCCGCATGAGCTTTACCGACTGGGACGGCCTTTCACCCACCAGCAACTTTGTGGCGCTGGAAAACTATAAGGATATGCTGCACAATCCCGACCTGTGGCAGTCCCTGCGCAACAACGCCGTCTACTTCTTTGCCCACCTGATCATGATTCCGGTGGAACTGGCTTTCGCGGTGCTGCTCAACTCCAAACTGCGGGCGGCCGGGTTCTACAAAACCATGGTGTTTCTGCCCTACATCATCAACGGCGTGGCCATCGCCTATGCCTTCTCCTACTTCTTCTCGCCGGTGAACGGCGCCTTCGACAGCATTCTGGAAGCGCTGCACCTGGGCATGCTCAGCCGCAGCTGGCTGTCCGACCCGGCCATCGTCAACTTTGTGCTGGCCTTTGTGTCTTTGTGGCGGTTCTCCGGCTACCACGTGATTTTGTTCATGGCGGCTTTGCAGTCGGTCTCCCGGGATATCCAGGAAGCCGCCGTCATCGACGGCGCCAACACCTGGCAGATGTTCCGGTATATCCAGATCCCTTCCATCATGCTGATGGTGGACTTCGTGCTGTTCGACAACATCCGCGGCGCCCTGCAGGTCTTTGACATCCCCTTCGTTATGACCGCCGGCGGCCCGGGCTATGCTTCCAGCACCTTCACGCTGTACACCATCAATACTGCGTTCCAGTTCTCGGATTTCGGCATGGCTTCCACCATGGCGGTGGCCATCATGGTTATGATCATCCTGATCTATCTGGTCCAGAACAAGATCATCCACGGGCTGATTCTGAAGGAGGTCAAAGACTGATATGCTGCTTTCCCGCAAACGGCGCGACCTGATCGCCCAGATCTGCAAACAGATCATCTGCATCTCCATGGTGCTTATTGTCATCACCCCCATCCTGCTGACCCTCTTTGCCTCCCTGAAAACCAAGGGGGATATGGTCTCCACCTCTCCGCTCACCTTGCCGCTGGACCGCATCACCCTGGAAAACTATGCGAATGTGTTCAGCAACAAGTATCTGCTCATCGGCTTCAAAAACACCCTGATCATCCTGGCGGTGAGCATCGTCTGCAACGTGCTGCTGGGTACCGTTACCGCTTTCATCATCGAGCGGTTCCAGTTCCGGGGCAAAAAGATCATCGTGGCCATGTTCTTTATCGGTATGCTGGTTCCCACCTTCGTCACCGAGATCGCCCGCTTCAAGATCATCAACGGCCTGGGTCTGTACAACACCCTGGGTGCGCCCATCGTCATCTACATCGCCGCCGACCTGATGCAGCTGTACATCTACCGGCAGTTCATCTCCACCCTTTCTCCCGCATTGGATGAGAGCGCTCTGCTGGACGGCTGCAGCTACTTCGGCCTGTTCGCCCGCATCATCTTCCCGCTGCTTTCTCCCGCCACCGCCACGGTGGTCATCATCAAGGCCATCACCATCATCAACGACATGTACATCCCTTACCTGTACATGCCCAAGAACAAGCTGCGCACCCTGACCACCTTCCTGATGGATTACGCCAACGCCCAGCAGGGGTCCTGGCAGAGCCTGGCCGCCGGCATTATCGTCATCATGCTGCCCACCATCCTGCTCTACGTCTTTTTCCAGCGGCACATCCTGGCAGGCGTTGCGGCCGGCGCCGTCAAAGAATGACCTGTTTCGGAGGGATTTTCCATACCTGTCCCCCTGAACTTCGCCGGCTTGCCGGCCCCGCC
>X355_Hoffmanns_Two_toed_Sloth__coassemble_2291_pt1 | contig 14138 bp, 10 predicted proteins | sample X355_Hoffmanns_Two_toed_Sloth__metabat2_high_PE_023 | metagenome-assembled genome bin X355_Hoffmanns_Two_toed_Sloth | reverse complement strand
GGACTGACGGTGCCGGATGAACACAAGGTCTGTCTGAACAGGACCGTTCTGGGTGTGCTGGAACGATATATGCGGGCGCACTTCTCCCCGGCGGACCCCAGACTGGAAAAACTTCGCGCCATCGTCTTGTATCACGAACTTTTCCATGTTCTGGAAGAAACCACCGAGGGCATGTATACCCGCAATGTCCGTGCGGCACACAGGCTGCTGGGCTTCATCCCCTGGAAAAGCAGGGTGGAGTCGGCCAGCGAGATCGGAGCGGTCCACTTTTCCAAGCTGATGGCGGAAGCGGAATTTTCGCCGTGTCTCTACACCAGGTATCTTCTTGCGGCAACGAACCAAAAGACGGATATGGGTGGTGTATGCGGTGATGGAAAAGAAAGTGGAAGGCAATGATGTTTATTCCGTTCTGCGCGACGACATTATCAATCTGCGGCTGCGTCCGGGCGCCTTTTTCAGCATCCGGGACCTGTGCACATTTTATAACGTCGGGCGCTCGCCCGGGCGCGAGGCGCTGATCCGTCTGGAGCAGGAGGGACTTGTGACCTTTCTGCCTCAGCGGGGCACCATGATCTCCAAACTGGACCTGGAACGGATCGACAACGAACGATACATCAGACGCTCCATCGAAGAAAATGTAATGAGGGACTTCGTCGGCATGTTTTCCAACACAGTGATCCTGCGCCTGGAGGAGATGCTCCGGGAACAGCGGGCGCTGCAGGAAGAGCAGGACCAGCGCGGTTTTCTGGATGCCGACGACCGGTTCCATCAGGTTTTTTATCAGCAGGCAGGGCGCGAATATTGCTGCAGTGTTATTGACAAGGAGTGCAGCAACTATCGGCGTATGCGCCTGCTTGCCCAGATGACCGACCCCGACGCGATGGAAAAGAGCATTGACGAGCATGCGGCGCTGGTTGACGCCGTGTCCATGCGGGACATGGAAAAGGTCATGTCCTGTTTTTATCTGCATCTGGACCGCATCAAAAGCCAGGAGCGCAAGATCGTCCGGCGCTTTGCCGACCTGTTCCAGGCGGAGGGCGGCCAGGAGCATAAGGAAAACCACGATCTGAACACGGATTTTCTGGTATCCATCCGCGGGCGCGGTCTCTGAAAGCCGGGCGCACCGCCACCCTGCCGCACAAATCAGGCAGGTGAACCAATTTGAATCATAGAACGCTGCCCCTCCGGCTGGACCATGCCCGCACCTGGCGGACCTACCGGGGCGGCAAATTACTGGATGAATGGAATGGCCTTCCACATCCTGCGGACGACAATTTCCCCGAAGAGTGGATCGCATCGCTGGTGACGGCCCGCAACCCCGGCCGGGAACAGTATCCGGAGGAAGGCCTCAGCCGTCTGGCAGACCTTGCCGGCACCCCTTTGCTGCGGGATTGGATCGCGCAGCAGGGCCCCGCGGCAGTGGGAGCAGGCCACTGGGAACGGTACGGGACTTCCCTGGGCGTGCTGGTAAAACTGATCGACGCCGGGGAAAGGCTGACCGTACAGGTACACCCTGATCGGGATGCCGCCCAAAGGCTGTTCTGCTCCCGTTACGGCAAGACCGAATGCTGGTATATCCTGGGAGGCCGCACCGTCAATGGCCGGCCGCCATGCATCTATATCGGTTTCCGCCCCGGCGTGACCCGCCGTCAATGGGAGGAACTTTTCCGCCGGCAGGACTGTGAGGGCATGCTGGCATGCCTGCACAGAATCCCGGTATGCCCCGGGGATGTGATTCTGATCCGGGGCGGAGTGCCCCATGCCATCGGCGCGGGATGCTTTTTGACCGAGATCCAGGAACCCACCGACTATACCATCCGGGTGGAGCGCACCACCCCTTCCGGCCTGCACATTGCAGACAGTGCCTGCCACCAGGGGCTGGGATTTGAGCGGATGTTCGATTGCTTCCGCTACGAACCTGTGACCGGGGAGGAGGCCCGCCGCCGGTGGTTCCTCCGCCATGATCCGGTGCCATTGCTGGGGGGCGGCCTGCGCAGAGTCCTGGTGAACGCCGACGACACCCCGTATTTCTCCATGGAAGAACTGACTTTGACGGTGCGGACCGAACTTCCGCCGGAAAAAGGATTTTCCATTCTGGTGGCCGTGGAAGGGGCGGGCGCTTTTGTGGCTTCGGATGGAAGGCGGGTGCCGGTGCGGCGGGGAGAGCAGTTCTTTCTGCCTGCCCAGGCCGGCAGCCTGTGCATTGACCCGGAAGATGGGCGGCCGCTGCGCATTCTGCGCTGCGGGGGACCCGCTGTGTGATGTTATTATGGAAGAGCCGCGGGCATTTGCCTGCGGCTCTTTTTTCTGCCCGGCGCTGCCGCCTTGACAAGGCCGGAACACGGCGATAGGATAAAATGCGTGTGATATCATAGCAAGGTGTGTGATGGATGTGTACAAAGGGAAGGTCTCTCTCATTGAGGGAAGTGTGGCCCGGGGCATGCTGGTCTTTGCGGTGCCCATCTTTTTCAGCAACCTGTTCCAGCAGCTGTACAACGCGGTGGACTCCCTCATCGTGGGCAACTTTCTGGGGGGCGAAGCCCTGGCGGCGGTGGGGTCCTCCGGCAGCCTGATCTTTCTGCTCACCGGCTTTGTCAACGGGGTCAGCCTGGGGGCCGGGGTGCTGGTGGCCCGGCATTTCGGCGCCCGGGACGAGCAAGCCCTGCACCGGGCGGTGCACACCACCGTGGCCCTGGGCCTGGCGGCGGGTGTGGTGCTCACGGTGGTGGGGGTGCTGCTCACCCCGCAGATCCTGCTCTGGATGGACACCCCCGCCGAGGTCCTGCCCAACTCCATCGTCTATTTCCGGGTGTACTTCCTGGGGTCTCTGGCGGTGGTCATGTATAATGTGGGGGCCAGCATCCTGCAATCGGTGGGGGACAGCCGCAGCCCCATGTATTACCTCATCACCGCCTCGGTGCTCAACGTCGTTCTGGACCTCTTCTTCATTGCCGGGCTGGGCATGGGGGTGGGGGCGGCGGCCCTGGCCACCATCCTCTCCCAGACGGTGAGCGCGGTGCTGGCCTTCCGCAAACTGAGCATGACCAAGGCCGCCTACGGCGTGCGCTGGCGGCAGGTGCGGTTCCACCCCGCCACTTTGCGGGCGGTGGTGGCCCAGGGGGTGCCTTCCGGGGTGCAGAACTCGGTCATCTCCCTGGCCAACGTCATCGTGCAGGCCAACATCAACTCCTTCGGCGCCCAGGCCATGGCCGGGTGCGGGGCCTACAGCAAGGTGGAAGGCTTTGCCTTCCTGCCGGTGACCTGCTTCTCCATGGCGCTGGCTACCTTCGTCAGCCAGAACGTGGGCGCCGGCCGCCCCGACCGGGTGCGCCGGGGCATGAAATTCGGCATCCTCGCCTCCGCCCTGCTGGCGGAAGGGGTGGGCGTAGCCATGTACCTGCTGGCGCCCTGGCTCATCGGGGCTTTCAACTCCGAAGCGGCGGTCATCGCCTTCGGGGTGCGGCAGGCCCGCACCGTGGCTTTGTTCTACTGCCTGCTGGCCTTCAGCCACTGCTGCGCGGGCATCCTGCGGGGGCTGGGCCGCCCCATGGTGCCCATGGCGGTCATGCTGGCGGTGTGGTGCGCTTTGCGCATCACCTACATCACCGTGACCCTGCGGTTCATCCCCCAGATCGGGGTAATCTTCTGGGCCTACCCCATCACCTGGACCATCAGCTCGGTGATCTTCGGCTGGTATCTGGCCCACTGCCCCCTGCCCAGCCCCGGGGGCGGCGCCCCGGTGCACCGGGACCATGCTGCCTGATTCTCCGGACCTTTCAACGCTCCGCTGCGGCGGGGCGCTCGGCGTGTCGAATTTCTCGACACGCTGCAAAAAGGGGAACAGTCCCGCACGGCAATTGCCTGACGGGCCTATTCCCCCTTTTGGAATCCCCCTCGACAAAATTTCACGGCAAATCGCGCACTCGTTACTTCGCTCCTCGCACACGATTTGCCGCAAAATTTCCCTGTCGGTGTCACCATCGTCGGCACATGTCCGCCGATGGTGACGGATTTGAACTTTTTACACAGTCTGAACGCTCCGCTGCGGCGGGGCGTTTTTTCTTCCGCTAACAGGAACCGGAATTGTAAAAGGAAAGTAAAAGTGCTATAATACGACATACTATTACATCCGCGGGGCGCGGAAAAGGAGTTTTCGCAACATGAGCAAACGTCAGATCCTGGAATACCTGCTGGAGACCAACACCAGCGTGTCGGTGCCGCAGATGTGCTTTTCGCTGCTGATGGCCCTGGTGCTGGGTATCTTCCTCTATATCATCTACCGCGCCACCTACCGCGGCACCCTGTATTCCAAAAACTTCAACCTCACCCTCATCCTCATCGTGCTTATCACCACCATCGTGATGATGATCATCGGCACCAACCTGGCGCTGAGCCTGGGCATGGTGGGCAGCTTGTCCATCATCCGTTTCCGCACCGCCATCAAGGAACCCCGGGACATCGCCTTCCTCTTCTGGGCGGTGAGCCTGGGCCTGGCCTGCGGCAGTGAGTTCTATATGGCCGGGGTGCTGGGCAGCGTGCTCATTGCGGTGGTGCTGCTGGCCGCCAACCTGGACCTGTACGACTCGGTGAGCTTTTTGCTGGTGGTCCGGGGCAAGGAAGGGGAACTGGACCTGGACGGGGTGCAGGGGGCCATCAAGGCCAAGACCCGCACCGCAAAGCTGCGCATGCGCAGCCGCAGCGCCGGCAGCGACGAGGTCACCTTTGAACTGCGGCTGAAAAGCAAGTACGAACACGACCTGGTGGAGGCGGTGCGCGCCTGCGCCGGGGTGGACAGCGTGAACCTGGTGAGCTACAGCGGGGAAAGCATCGGATGAAAACCCCCGTGTACAAGCGCATTCTGGCGGTGCTGCTGCCTCTGGCCGCTTTGGCGGCCCTGCTGGCAGCCGCCGCCGGGCGCATGGCCGAAGCCCCCGGCGCCGACGGCTATGCCGGGGCCACGGTGCTCATCAATGAGATCTGTGCCAAGAATCTCACCGGCATCACCGACGGCGACGGCAATACCGCCGACTGGGTGGAACTCATCAATGTATCCGGGCAGGACATCGCCCTGGACGGCTGGGGCCTGAGCGACGACCCCGACCGGCCCTTCCGCTGGACCTTCCCCGACGGCACCACCCTCAGCGGCGGGGCCAACAACATCCTGCTGATCTTTGCCGACGGGCAGGACGGTTACGACGGAGAGGGAAACCTGCACGCCAAGTTTTCCCTCTCCCGCACCGGGGAGACCCTGGTGCTTACCGCCCCCGACGGCACCACCGTGGACGAACTGGAATACCCCGCCATGGAGTATGACCTGAGCTACGGCCGCCTGTACGGCAGCGCCGAACGGGTGGGCGTGTTTGCCGACCCCACCCCCGGAACGGCCAACAGCCGGAATTTCCTGGAAGAGACGGTGGTCCCCGCCGATTGGGGAAGGGTGGAATTTTCCGCCCCGGCGGGGTTCTATGACCAGGACTTTCAGCTGACCCTGTCCTGCGACGACCCAGACGCCATCATCCTGTATACCCTGGACGGCAGCGTGCCGGACACCGATTCCGACGTGTACACCGGGCCCATCCCCATCCGGAGCCGGGCCGGGGAAGAAAACCAGTATGTCAGCCTGCCCACCGTGCTCCACGACGGGTGGGTGATGGGCTATGCCTTCCAGTGCGCCCCCGACCCGGTGGACAAGGCCACCACCGTCACCGCCCGGCTGTGGAAGGACGGGGTGCTGGGGGAAGCCGTCACCGTCCAGACCTACTGGGTGGGGGTGGAATCCGGCAGCCTGCCGGTGGTCAGCCTCACCGCCGAGGCGGATGACCTGTTCGGCAACGAGGGCATCTATGTGGCGGGGGAAACCTACTACACCATGCTCAAGTACGGCTCGGAAGATCCCCAGGGCAACTTCAACGGCAACGAAAAGGTGGACGCCCGGCTGCAGATCCTGTCCCCCGACGGGAGCGAATCCTGGCAGGCCGAAACCACCGTGCGGGTGTCCGGCGGGTGGAGCCGCCAGGGGGTGCAGCAGAAAAACCTGCACCTGAAACTGCAGGACGGCGCCACCTCCGGCATCCTCACCGAAGCCCCGGGGGGCGGCGCCCTGGACACCCTGGTATTGCGGGGCATGGGCAACGGCACCGTCTACCCGGCGCTGTACCAGGATGCCTTTCTCTCCAACTACCTGTATGATCTGGACATCGGCTGCCAGTACAACGTCCCGGTGACCCTGTTCCTGCAGGACGAATACTGGGGCGTGTACACCATCCGGGAAAGCAAGAACACCGACTTCTACGAGCGCCACTACGGCATCGAGGAGGAGGACCTGATCTGCCCCGGCACCACCGACGACGAGACCGCCCAGCCGGAGAAGAGCGCCTTCGGCCTGGGGGTGGACGCCCTGGACGCCGCCACCCAGGAGGGCAAAGTCTGGGTGGAAGCCAACGTGGATGTGGAGGAATACATCCGCTACATCATCGCCCAGATGTACACCTACAACGCTGACGGCCTGTACAACGGCGGCAACAACTCGGTGCTGTGGAAGAGCGCCAAGGTGGACGAGGACAACCCCTACGCCGACGGCCGGTGGCGGTTTTTGCTCAACGACCTGGACGCCACCCTCATCGACTACGAGGTGGACCCCTTCGCCTATCTTTTGGAAAACGACTTTTCCTTTGCAAACTGCGAGATGTCCCCCTGGTATTCGGTCATCGACAACCTCTTTCAGAAACTTTGGCAGGACCCGGATTTCCGGGAACGGTTTGCGGAGGAATTCCGGGCGGAGATGGAAACCGTCTACGCCCCGGAGAACATCGGCGCCGCCTTTGAAGAGTGGGCCGGCCTGCTGCGCCCCGAGGTGGAACGGGACCTGGCCCGGCTGAAGGTGGAGACTACCCCCCTGGCGCCCCTGGCTGAGAGCCTCACCGGCACCGGGGCTTCGGGCTGGGAGTTCACCATGGAGGACTGGGAGCGCCAGGTGGGCATCGTGGAAGAATACTTTGAAAACCGGGCTGATGTGATGCTGTATTACCTGGACCTGTATCTGACGGAGGCGGACGGAGAATGAATACCCTGAAACCCACCCCCGCCCTGGCGGTGGACCGCCACGAGGAAAAGTTCCTGCTCAACCCCGGGGAAGCTGCCCTGCTGCGGGGCTTGCTGGACGGGGTGCTGCACCGGGACCGGTTTTCCGCCGACGGTGCCTACTACATCCGCAGCCTGTACTTCGACACCCCTTTTGACAACGACTATGCCGACAAGGTGCTGGGGGTGAGCGAGCGGCGCAAGGTCCGCCTGCGCATCTACGACACCGCCGCCGATACCGTGCGGCTGGAACTGAAGGAAAAACAGGGGGTATACTCCCACAAGACGGGGGTCACCCTGACCCGGGCCGAGGCCCAGGCGGTGGTTGCCGGGGACCGGGAGCTGCTGCGGGCCCGGCCGGAGGAGGCCGCCCGGCGGGCGGGGAACCTGCTGGTGCAGGAATCCCGCCGCCCCGCCGCCCTCATCGACTACGAGCGCACCGCCTGGACCATGCCGGTGGAGCGGGTGCGCATCACCCTGGACGAACACGTCCGCGCCGCCAAGAGCAGCGCCCTCTTCGACGCCGCCGTGCCCATGGTGGGGGTCCATTCCGGGGGCGCGGTGATCCTGGAAGTCAAGTACGACCACTACCTGCCCGGGCATATCCGCCGTTTGCTTTCGGCGGTGCAGGGCCAGGGCATGAGCATCAGCAAATACGCCGCCGCCCGGGAATTTCTCTACTGAATCCCGCGGACTTTTCAACAAAAACAGACCGCCCCGTGGAAAACGTGCGAAGCGTTTCCCGCGGGGCGGCGTTTTATGCAAGAAAAGAAGTTCAGCGGCCGATGGGGGCGCACTTGGCTTTCAGCCAGGCCTTTTCCTCCTCGGTCAGGCGGGGGGCCAGGGTCTCGTAGACCTTCTGGTGGTAGGCGTTCAGCCAGTCGATCTGGGGGCGGCTCAGCTCGTCCACCAGCACCGGCCCGGTGGAGATGGGCACCATGGTCAGGGGCTCAAAGGCCAGCCAGTTGCCGTACTGGTTGGTGCCGGCGACCACGCATTCCAGCTCGTTCTCGATGCGGATGCCCACCTCGTCGGTCTCATACACGCCGGGCTCGTCGGTGATGGTCATGCCGGGCTTGAACACCACGTTGTTGTTGGGGCGCAGGCTCTGGGGGCCTTCGTGCACGTTGGCAATGAAGCCCACACCGTGGCCGGTGCCGCAGCGGTAGTTGATCTGGTGGGCCCACAGGGGACCACGGGCGAAGGTGTCCAGGGCAAAGCCGGTGCAGTAATCCAGGAACACCGCCCGGGCCATGTCGATGTGGCTCTGCAGGGTCCAGGTGTAATACTTGCGCTCGTTCTCGGTCAGGGGACCCATGGGATAGGTGCGGGTGATGTCGGTGGTGCCGCAGTCATACTGGCCGCCGTTGTCGATGAGCAAAAAGCCCTTGCGCTGGATGGGGCTGTTGACCTCGCCTTCCGCATGATAGTGCATCATGGCGGCGTTGGGGCCGTAGGCCGCAATGGTGGGGAAGCTGTCGTCCCAGTAGCCGGGCTGTTCGGCCCGGCGGCGGCGCAGCATCACTTCGATGTCGGTCTCCATCAGGGTCTTGCCTTCGGCCAGGGCTTTTTCCAGGTCCATCTCGAACCGCACCAGGGCCACGCCGTCCCGGATGTGGCATTCCCGGCTGTTGGCCAGTTCCACCGGGTTTTTCACGCCCTTCAGGGCAATGATGGGGTCGGCGCCTTCCTTCACGGTCAGGTGGGGATTTTCGCAGATGGCGCTGTACAGGTCGTAGTTGGTGGTGGCGGGGTTGACCAGCACCGTCTCGGCGTCGGTGCGGCTGCGCACAAAGTCCAGCAGCTCGTCATAGCCCCGCAGGGTCACACCCTGGGCGGCCAGGGTGGCGGCATCGGCTTCGCTCAGGCGGCCGGGCGCCAGGAAGAGGGTGCAGCTGTCCGCCGTGATGTAGGCGTGAGCCACCGCCAGGGGGGTGCAGGGCAGGTCCCGGGCGCGCAGGTTCAGCAGCCAGGCCACGCAGTCCAGACCGGTGACGGCCAGGGCGCTGGCGCCCGCTTTGGCCAGTCCCGACCGCACGGCGGCGATCTTTTCGGCAGCGTCGGCGCCGGTGGTCTCCTTGTTCAGCAAAAAGCAGGGGGTGTCGGGCAGGGCCGGGCGCTCCTCGCCCCAGATGGGGGCGGTCACGTCCTGGCTGCGCAGGGCGGCGCCGGATTTTTCCAGGGCGGCCTGGTAGGTGCGCACGGTGGCGGTGGGCACACAGGAACCGTCCAGCAGCAGGGTCTGCCCGGCGGTGAAGTGGGAGGTGAGCCATTCGGCCACCTTGGGCACACCGGCGGCGCCGTCGTGCATGGACTGGATCTCGGTGCCGGCCAGCTGCTTGTCTGCCTGGACATAGAACCGGCCGTCCACCCACAAAGCGCTCTCGGTCCCGGTCACCACCAGGGTGGCGTTCTCGCCGGTGAAGCCGGTGAACCAGGGCAGGGCGTTGTAATAGTCGGGCAGGTATTCGCTGCAATGGGGGTCGCTGGTCATCACCAGCACGCCGTTGGCGCCCTGGGCCTTGGCGGCGGCGCGCAGAGCGGCGATCTTTTCGTTCACGGTCAAAGCTGAACACTCCTTTATACAATCCCCCGCAGGGGGAAGGATTTTTCACCTTTGTATTGTAACACGTTTTGGGAAATAGTAAAGGGGCGGGGACGGTCCCGCCGTCCCCGCCCTGTGGGCGCTTTCACATCTGCACGATGCGGTAATACTGCTTGGCCGTCAGGGCATAGACCCCTGTATAGCACAGAGCGAACACCCCCAGAGTGCCCGCGGCGCACAGCCAGAACAGGGGCGCGTCTGCCAGGCCGAACACCGAGATCATCCGCATGAGGATGGGGGCGGCTGCCGCCAGGTGCACCGCCGCCCCCGCCAGAGGCAGGAAGAACACCCCCAGCACCTGGGTGCGGATGGCCGCCCGGACCTCCTGGGCGCTCAGGCCCACCTGCTGCAGGATGACGAACCGGCTGCGGTCCTCGTACCCTTCGCTGAGCTGCTTGTAGTAGATCATCAGCACGGTGGCCAGGCTGAACATCATGGCCAGGAACAGCCCCAGGAACACGAAGCTGCCGTTAAGCTGATAGTATTCCTGCCGCATGCCCGCCCGGTTGAAGATATACACATTCCCCGTCAGGCCGGGAATCTCCCCGGCCCGGTCCAGAGCGTCCTGGATGGCCCCGGCGCAGTCCAGCAGCTGCTCTTCGCTCAGGCCCTGGGGATTCAGCAGCACGGCGTAGTGCACACCGGTCCGGGTCCCGGCGGCTCCGGCGGCCTGCACCACGGCGGCCAGGTCCTCCCGGCCGGGCAGCACCACCCACACGGTGCCCCCGCTGCCGGGCAGACCCGCGCCGTTGATGGGGGGCCAGGTCACCGCCGCCCCGGCATACTGCCAGCACACGCCGTCCAGCACCAGGTCCCTGGTGCTGCCGTCGGGCCAGAGGATGAGGGCGGTGCCGGGGTCCAGGTCCGCCTCCTGGCCGGTGAGGGCGGTGTAGTCCCCGGCGGCGATGCAGTAAAACCCCGTGACCCCCGTGGGGTCGTTGGTGTTGCAGGAGGCATAGCCCTCGCCGCTGGGGCGGGCCCCCAGGGTGCAGTAGGCAAAGCCCTGGGTGGGGGCGTCGGTCCAGGGGGCAGCGGCACCGGCGGTCAGGGTATCCAGCGCCCTGTAGTCGGCGTCGGCCAAAGCGTCGGGGTCGCAGTAGGCGGACACCATGATCTCATTGGGGTAGTTGCGGTCCAGGGTGGTCTCGACCCCCGCGTACAGGCAGACGGTGGTGGCCACGCTCACCAGCACGGTGGTGACCAGGATACAGATGTTGGCCAGGCCCCGGGCGTTCTGGTTCATGCGGTGGATCAGCCCCGACACCGCGATAAACCGCCGGGGGTGGTAGTAAAACCGCTTGTTCCGGCGCAGGGCCTTGAGCAGCGCCACGCTGCCCGCCCCGAACAGCAGGTGGGTGCCGATGATGACCAGCCCCACCGCCGCAAAAAACAGCAGCATGACCAGGAACAGGTCGGTGGTGAAAAAGGAGATGGCGTACCCGGCCCCCAGGCAGACAAGGCCCAGCAGGGCCGGCAGAAGGCGGGTGCGGGGTTCCCGGTCGCCCATCTGCCCGGCGTGGAGCAGCTTGATGGGCCTGGCGCGGCGGATGCGCCCCAGATCCCGGAGATAGAGCCAGAAGAAAAGCGCCGCAAAAGCCGCGGCGGTCTCCCCCGCGCCCTGCCAGCTGAAGGAAAAGCCCAGGGGCACGGGGGTCAGCATGAGGCGCAGCAGCAGGGCCAGGGCCAGCTTGCTGAACAGCGCCCCCAGCCCCAGGCCCGCCGCCGTGCCGCCCAGGTACAGCAGGGCGCACTCCACCCCATGGATGGCGGCCACGTCCCGGCGGCGCAGGCCCAGCACGCTGTACAGGGCCAGTTCCCGGGCGCGGCGGTTCATCACAAAGCCGTTGGCGTAGGCCATGATCCATACCACCAGGAACACCATGATAAAGCTGCCCAGGCCCAGCATGATGCTCACATACACCCCGCCCCGCATGGTGGCCACCAGTTCGCTGTAATTCAGGTACCGCAAAAGATAGCACATGGCGGCGCAGCCGGCGGCCGCCAGGGTGAAGGGCAGGTACAGCTGGCGGTTGCTTGCCACGCCCCGGGCGCCCATGCGCAGGTACAGCTTCCACTTATGCATGTTCCGCACCTCCCGCCAGGGCGGTGAGCGTGTCCGAAATGCGGGCGAACATCTCTTCCCGGCTCAAGGTGCCCCGGTACAGCTGGTGGTAGACCTGGCCGTCCCGCAGAAACAGCACCCGCTGGGCGTGGCTGGCCGCCCCCACGCTGTGGGTGACCATGACGATGGTCTGGCCGTCCCGGTTGATGGAACCGAACAGTTCCAGCAGGGAGGCCGCCGAATGGGAATCCAGGGCGCCGGTGGGTTCGTCCGCCAGGATCAGGTCGGGCCTGGTGATCAGCGCCCGGGCCACGGCGGCCCGCTGCTTCTGCCCGCCGGAGATCTCATAAGGGAACTTGTCCAGCAAGGCGGCAATGCCCAGGCGCAGGGCCAGGGGCTGGAGCCGGGCGGCCATCTCGGCGTAGGGGGTGTCGGCCAGAACCAGGGGCAGCAGGATGTTGTCCCGCACCGAGAGGGTGTCCAGCAGGTTGAAGTCCTGGAACACAAAGCCCAGGTGGTCCCGGCGGAACTCCGCCAGTTCAGCGTCGGGGATGCGGGTCAGGTCCCGCCCCCGCAGGTTCACGCTGCCCCCGGTGGGGCGGTCCAGGGCGGCCAGGATGTTCAGAAGGGTGGTCTTGCCCGCGCCGGATTCCCCCATGATGGCCAGGCATTCCCCTTCGGGCACATCAAAGCTGATATCTGCCAGGGCCTGCACCCGCATGGACCCGAACCGGGCGGTGTATACTTTTTCCAGATGGGTGATCTGCAAAAGTGGTTGTGACATACTGCGTTGCTCCTTTGTTCAAGAACTGGCCGGGCCCCTGCAAAAAAGCGGATGGGCCCGGTGCTGCTACCAGCATAGCCCATCCGCCGCCGCCCTGCCATCGAAAGAACTTACACTTTCGGGGCGGGTATCTTACAAGTTTGTCACATGGCCGTCACTCATACAGCCTGCCCGGTTCCGGGAAGGTGAGGGTGAGGATGCAGCCCCCTTCCGGGCGGTTTCCGGCATTCAGATCACAGCCCATGCGCTTTGCCGCCAACGCGCACAGATACAGCCCCAGCCCGCTGGACGCCGCCCCTTTCTGCCGCCCGTTTGCCCCGGTGTAGCCCTTTTCAAAGATGCGGGGCAGATCGGCCTCGTCGATGCCCGGGCCGGTATCCGCCACCGTCAGGTCTCTGGCCGTGGCCCGCAGGGTGACGGTGCCCCCGGGCGGGGTGTACTTCACCGCGTTGGACAGCAGCTGGTCCAGGATAAATTCCACCCACTTGGGGTCGGTGACGGGGCGGGCGGCGGCATCCCCCGCATAGTCCAGCCGCAGCCGGCCCAGAATGAACATCCTTGCCCAGCGGCGCACACCGCCCCGCACCACCCGGTCCAGGGCGGTGGGGGCCAGCACCAGGTCCCGGCTGTCCGCCCCCAGGCGCAGGTAGCCCATGGCGGCATCCACGCAGCCTTCCATACAGAACAGTTCCGGTTCCAGTTCGGCGGGGTCCGCCCCGCTCTGCAAAAGCAGCCGCATGGCGGCCAGAGGGGTCTTGACCTGGTGGGCCCAGACGGCAAAATAGTCCAGAAGATCATCCCGCATCTGCCGTTGGGCCCGGCGCAGGTCGGCGCACTGGCCCAGCTGGGCGGCCAGCGCCTGCTGGTAGGCGCCTTCCAGGCTGTGGGGCCCGGCGGCGGGGGCGGGCAGGGCGATGTGGTCCCGGGCAGGGTCGGCGATGGCCTGTTCCACCGCGTTCAGGCGGCGGCGCCAGCCCGGCCACCCCGCCCCCAGCAGGGCGGCGGCCCCCAGGGCCGACAGCACCGCCCCGTACAGAGCCCCCTCGGCGGGCAGGCCGTAGAGCAGGGTGACCAGGGCGGACACGGCGGCGCACAGGGCCCAGGTAAACAGGATATGCCTGCGTTCCCGCAGGTAGGCAGCGGCGGCTTTCATTGGATGCGGTACCCCTCACCTTTCACAGTCTCCACAAGACCCGGCAGCCCGGCGGATTCCAGGCGTTTGCGCAGCCGGGCCACGTTCACCGTCAGGGTGTTCTCGTCGATGTAGCAGTCGGTGGCCCACAGGGCGGTCATCAGGTCCTCCCGGCGCACCACCCTGCCCCGGCGTTCCAGCAGCGTCTGCAAAATGCGCAGCTCGTTGCGGGTCAGGGGCACGGGGCCGCTGTCCGCCCGCAGCACCCCGGCGTTCAGGTCCAGGGGGACCCCGCCGCAGTCCAGCAGATCGGCGGTGCGGCGGTAGGCATAGGCCCGGCGCAAAAGGGCCTGTACCCGGGCGGCCAGCAGTTCGGCGTCGATGGGCTTGGCCAGGTAATCGTCCGCACCCAGGTCCGTGGCGGCGACCTGGTTCAGGCTGTCCGCCGCAGAGGACAAAAATAGGAGGGGAAGAT
>X355_Hoffmanns_Two_toed_Sloth__coassemble_2281_pt1 | contig 14348 bp, 10 predicted proteins | sample X355_Hoffmanns_Two_toed_Sloth__metabat2_high_PE_023 | metagenome-assembled genome bin X355_Hoffmanns_Two_toed_Sloth | reverse complement strand
GGCTTTCCCTGTGCGAGACCATCCGCCGGGACGACCCGGACATCGGCATCATCATCGTCTCCGCCAAAGGGCAGGAGACCGACAAGATCCGGGGCCTTTCCATCGGCGCCGACGACTATATCACCAAGCCCTTCTCGGTGTCCGAACTCATCGCTCGGGTGGAGGCCCTGGCCCGCCGGGTGCACCGCAACGCCGGCGACAGCCGGGACGGTTCCGGCCCCGACCAGCTGGTCAGCGGCAGCTTCGTTCTGGACGAAAAGAGCCGGGTCCTGTACAAGGCCGGCAAGCCCATCGACCTGACCCAGGTGGAATTTCAGATCATGGAACTGTTTTTCCGCAACCCCGGCGCCGCCCTGGTGCGGGAAAAGATCCTGGAAGGGGTCTGGGGCAAGGGCTATTACGGGGATGTGAAGATCGTGGACGTGAACATCCGCCGCCTTCGCATGAAGATCGAGGACGAACCCAGCAGCCCCGCCCACATCCTGACTGTCTGGGGGTACGGCTACCGCTGGAGCCCCTGATTTCTTCACCCGGCGCATGCACCTTTGAGGAAAGGAGGTCCCCGCATGCAAAGCATCACCAGGCGCTGGCTGCGGGGCAGCCTGCTCATCACGGTGCTGATCCTGGCCCTGGCCGAAGGGCTGTTCCTCTATTTCTGCTACCAGAATCTGTACGGCGGCATTGAGAGCGCCATGGAAAGCCGCTTTTCCACCTTCATCGGCCGCCTGCAGGCCACCGGCACCGCCGGCGACAGTGACAGCAACGCCGCCAGCCGGGCCCAGTCTTTGCGCCGCACGGTGGAACAGTTTGAGGAAAAAGACAAGTTCGAATTTATGCTGCTGGACCAGAACGGGGTGGTGCTGGCTACCTCCAGCGGCGTCATCAACGAAAATCTCACGGTGGGGTATGACTACTACCACGCCCTGGTCAGCACCGACGGTATTGGCCGGGCCATCTTCCGCACCAAGGACGGGGAGCGGGTCATGGCGGTGACCGCCCTGGTGCCCTACGACGCAGGCAACATCACCGCCATGCGTCTGGTCACCAGCCTGACCCTGGCCGACCGCCAGTGGGGGAACCTGGTGCTGATCTCGGCGGGGGTGGCGCTGGTGGCCCTGGCCTTTGCGCTGTGGAGCGGTCTGTTCTTCATCCGCTCCATCGTGCGGCCCCTGGGGCAGGTGGAATCCATCGCCAACCGCATTGCCGGGGGCGACCTGCAGACCCGCCTGCCCGATACCCGCTATGACGACGAGATCGGCCGGCTCTGCCGCACCATCAACGAGATGGCCGAGCACCTGACCGAGACCGAGCGGATGAAGAACGAATTTATCTCCTCGGTAAGCCATGAACTGCGCACCCCCCTCACCTCCATCAAGGGCTGGGTGGAGACCATCGGCACCATCCGGGACCCCAACGACAGCAACTACCGCAAGGGTCTGGAGGTCATCGGCGCCGAGACCGACCGCCTGTATGCCATGGTGGAAGAACTGCTGGACTTTTCCCGCCTGCAGAACGGCATCAGCCTGGACTGCCAGGTGCTGGACCTGGTGGCCGAAGCCACCGACGCCGCCCTGTTCGTGGAAGGGCGCATCCGGCAGGAGGGCCTGCGCCTGGTGTATGAGGACCCCCCCGAACCCTTCCCGGTGTGGGCGGACCCCGCCCGCCTGCGGCAGGTATTCATCAATGTGCTGGACAACGCCATCAAGTATTCTCCCCCCGGCGGGTCCATCTTCCTCACCCTGACCAGAAACGCCTCCACCGTCACCGTATCGGTGCGGGACCAGGGCCGGGGCATTGCCCCCAATGACCTGGAAAAGGTCAAGGTCAAGTTCTTCAAAGGCAAGAACGCGGTGCGGGGGTCGGGCATCGGCCTGGCGGTGGTGGATGCCATCGTCACCGCCCTGGGCGGCAGCACCGACATCACCAGCACCCTGGGCCAGGGGACCACGGTGCTCATCACCCTGCCGTTGTACCACCCCGGGCAGGAGCATCTGCACCAACCCATCTGAAAGATAGAAGGAGCAACCCGATCTATGCCGCAAGAATCGCGTCCGACTGAAAAATTCCGCACCAGCGTGGGCGGCCAGGCCCTGATGGAAGGCATTATGATGCGCGGCCCCAAAAAGATCTGCTGCGCCGTGCGCCGTCCCGACGGGACCATCGACCTCACCTATGAGGACGTTCACAGCCACTGGTACAACAAGATCCCCCTGGCGCGCGGGGTCTGCAATATGGTGGAAAATCTGCGCAGCGGGTACAAGTACCTGATGCACAGTGCCGACATCGCCCTCACCGAGGAGGAGCAGGAGGCCGAACAGTCCCGCTTTGACAAATGGCTGGAGGAGCACACCGGCCCCGCCTTCCAGAACGTGCTGATGACCCTGTCCGCCCTGCTGGGGGTGGTGCTGGCCCTGTTCCTTTTTCTGTATCTGCCCACCTTCCTCACCGGGCTGCTCTCCCGGTTCTTTGTGCTGGGCCGCTGGCCCCGGGTCATCATCGAGGCGGTCCTCAAACTGATCCTGTTCCTGAGTTACATGTTCCTGTGTTCCCGCACCAAGGAGATCCACCGGGTCTTTGCCTACCACGGGGCGGAACACAAGACCATCGCCTGTTATGAGGCGGGGGAGGAACTGACGGTGGAAAACATCCGCCGTCACACCCGGTTCCATCCCCGGTGCGGCACCAGCTTCCTGATCCTGGTGCTGCTCATCAGCATCCTGCTGTACGCGGTGCTGCCCTGGACCAGCACCGGCCTGCGGGTGCTGTACAAGCTGGCCATGCTGCCGTTGCTGGTGGGCATCTCCTACGAGGTGCTGCGCTGGTCGGGGCGGTCCAACTCGGTGCTGGCCCGGGCCATCGCGGTGCCGGGGCTGTGGCTGCAGCGCCTGACCACCTTTGAACCGGAGGACGAGATGATCGAAATCGCCATCGCGGCGGTGACCCCCGTCCTGCCTGAGAAACCGGAGGAGGCCGCCTGGAGCTGTGATTGACGCCCTGCAGCTGACCGGCCTGGCCCCCCGGGCCGCTTTGGCGGCGGTGCGCAAAGCGCTGGAAGAAGCCGCCGTGCCCGACGCTTCTTTTGACGCCCGGGAACTCTGCCGCCTGGCCGTGGGGCGGGACCCCCGGCTGGACGATACCCCCCTGACGGCGGAAGCCGCCGCCCGTCTGGCGGGATTCACCGCCCGCCGCGCCGGGCGGGAGCCCCTGCAATACATCGCAGGCAGGTGGGATTTTCTGGACTTTACCCTGGATGTGGGCCCCGGGGTGCTCTGCCCCCGGGCGGACACTGAGGTGGTCTGCGAAGCCGCCGTGGAACTTCTGCAAAAAATGGGCAAGGCCGACCCGGTGGTGCTGGACCTCTGCGCGGGCACCGGCTGCCTGGGCCTGGGGGTCAAGCGGTTTGTGCCCGGCGCCCGGGTGACCTGCTGGGAAAAAAGCCCCGAAGCCCTGCCCTACCTGCGGCGCAACGCCGTCACTGCCCTGAAAGGGGCGGAAGTGGCCGTGCGGGAAGGGGACGTGCTCGCCGGCTGGCGGGAGATGGAACCCGGCAGCGTGGATCTCATCCTGAGCAACCCGCCCTACCTCACCGGCGCCGAAATGCAGCAATTGATGCCCGAGACCGCCCGGGAACCCGCCATGGCCCTGGACGGCGGGGCGGACGGCCTGACCTTCTACCGCTGCCTCACCGGCCCCTGGCAGCAGACCCTGCGCCCCGGCGGCTGGCTGGTGCTGGAGATCGGCTACGAGCAGCGCCGGGCGGTGCTGGACCTGGGGGAACAAAAGGGCTGGGTCAACGGCGCCTGCCGGCAGGACTACGGCGGCAACGACCGGGTCATTCTGCTGCAAAAACCCGCCGATTGGGGCTGAAAGCCCCATAAACCGGCCTGCAAAAACACAACAAATAGTTGTAATTTGCGGCGGGAGCGGTTATAATAGGAGCATATGAATTTCACATGGGAGCCTGCAAAAGGTCCCTGTAAGGAGAAGAGCAAATGGCAGCCAAGAAAGAAAGCAAAACCACCGCGCCGGCCCCTGCCGGTGATAAGAAGGCCGCGCTGGAGACCGCGCTGGCCCAGATCGAAAAGCAGTTCGGCAAAGGCGCCGTGATGAAGCTGGGCGCCAACATCACCATGCAGGTGGACGCCATCTCCACCGGCAGCCTGGGGCTGGATATGGCCCTGGGCATCGGCGGCGTGCCCCGGGGCCGTATCGTGGAAGTGTACGGCCCCGAATCTTCCGGCAAGACCACCCTGGCCCTGCAGGTGCTGGCGGAAGCCCAGCGCGCCGGGGGCGAAGTGGCCTTCATCGACGTGGAACACGCCCTGGACCCCACCTATGCCCGGGCCCTGGGTGTGGACATCGACAGCCTGCTGGTCAGCCAGCCGGACACCGGCGAGCAGGCCATGGAGATCTGTGAAGCCCTGGTCCGTTCCGGCGCCATCGACGCCATCGTGGTGGACTCGGTGGCCGCCATGGTCCCCAAGGCTGAGATCGAAGGCGAGATGGGCGATTCCCACGTGGGCCTGCAGGCCCGCCTGATGAGCCAGGCCCTGCGCAAGCTCACCGGCATCATCGGCAAGACCAACACCGTCTGCATCTTCATCAACCAGCTGCGCGAGAAGGTGGGCGTGGTCTACGGCAGCCCCGAAGTCACCACCGGCGGCCGTGCCCTGAAATACTACTCTTCCGTGCGCATCGACGTGCGCCGCATCGAAGGTCTGAAGGACTCTAACGGGTCCTTCATCGGCAACCGCACCCGGGCCAAGATCGTCAAGAACAAGGTGGCCCCGCCCTTCCGGGAAGCGGAATTTGACATCATGTTCGGCGAAGGCATCTCCAAAGTGGGCGAGATCATCGACCTGGGCGTCAAGCTGGGCATTGTCCAGAAGAGCGGCGCCTGGTTCAACTACGGCGACGTGCGCCTGGGCCAGGGCCGTGACAACGCCAAACAGTTCCTGAAAGACAACCCCGCCGTGGCCGACGAGATCGAAAAGCTGGTGCGGGAGAACGCTGACCGCCTGATCGCCGCCGGCAAGAAGGGCACCGTCAAGCCCATCGAGAAGGTGGCCGCCCCCGTGGCCGCCGCCCCCGCCGCCGAAACCGCCCAGGCCCCCAAAACCACCGGCAGCGAGGTGGACCTGGACATCATGGTCGATGACTGATGCCCATTCTCACCGATATCACCGAGACCAAGCGGGGGCGCTATGCCCTGTTCTTTGACGGCGAGTTCGCCTTCTCTCTGGACGAAGGGACCTTTGCCGATGCCGGTCTGCACCGGGAGGACGAACTGGAACCCTGGCAGATCGAGGAACTGCGCAAGAAAAGCGACACCCGCCGCGCCCTGGACAAGGCCATGGACCTGCTGGCTCTGCGGGACCATGCGGCGGGAGAGCTGTACGACAAACTCTGCCGCAAGTTCGACCCCCACAGCGCCGCCGCCGCGGTGGCCAAAGCGGGGGAACTGGGCCTGCTCAACGACGAAAGCTTTGCCCGCCGCCGCGCCGCTGAACTGCTGCGCAAGCGCAAGAGCCGCAGGGAAATCCTGATGGACCTGAACGCCAAGGGCATCGACCGGGACACCGCCGCCGCTGTGGTGGAGGAACTGGGCGCCGAAGAGGACGAGGACCCCGACCTGGCCAGCGCCCGGGCGCTGGTGCAGCGGCAGTATGCCTCCAAACTGGCCCAGGGCAAGGGGCCCCAGGTGGCCGCCGCCCTGGCCCGCCGGGGTTTTTCCCATTCGGTCATCCGCATCGTCCTGCGGGAAGCCGGGGACGATTGAGTCCCCCTCAAATACACGAACAAAGGAAGCATCCATGACCAAGAATATTGCCATCATCTCCCTGGGCTGCCCCAAAAACCAGGTGGACGCCGACGTGTTCTGCCACGCCCTCCTCAAGGCCGGGCACCAGACCGTGGCCGACCCCGCCCAGGCGGACGTCATCATCATCAACACCTGCGGTTTCATCCAGTCCGCCAAGGAAGAGGCCATCGAAAACATCCTGCTGGCCTGCCAGTACAAGGAGCAGAACCCGGACCTGAAGGTCATCGTCACCGGCTGCCTGGCCGAGCGGTACAAGCAGCAGATCACCGCCGAAATGCCGGAGGTGGACGCGGTGGTGGGCATCGGCTCCAATGCGGCCCTGCCTTCCATCCTGGAGCGGGTCTGCGCCGCCGGTGCCGACCGCCTGGAAAGCTACGGTCCCAAGACCGATATGCCTCTGGGCGGGGCCCGGGTCATCTCCACCCCCTCCCATTACGCTTACTTAAAAATCGCCGAAGGCTGCAACAACCGCTGCCGCTACTGCGCCATCCCCATGATCCGCGGCCCGCTGCGCAGCCGTCCCCTGGAGGACTGCGTGGCCGAAGCCCGCTGGCTGGCCGGGGAAGGGGTGCGGGAACTCATCGTGGTGGCCCAGGACCCCACCGCCTACGGCGAGGACTGGGGCAAGCCCGGGGCTGTCTGCGAACTGCTGGACCGTTTGAACGAGATCGAGGGCATCCGCTGGATCCGGGTGCTGTACGCCTATCCTGAACGCATCACCGATGAATTTATTGCCGCCATGGTGCGCAACACCAAGGTGGTGCCCTATCTGGACCTGCCCATCCAGCACTGTGACGACCGGGTGCTGGCGGCTATGAACCGCCGGGGCGGCCGCAAGGAGATCGAGGACGCCATCGCCCGGCTGCGGGCGGCCATCCCCGACCTGACCCTGCGCACCACCCTCATTGCCGGTTTCCCCGGCGAGACCGAGGAGGAATACGCCGAACTCTGCGACTTCGTCAAGACCGTGCGCTTCGACCGTCTGGGCTGCTTTGCCTACTCGGCGGAGGAGAACACCCCCGCCGCCACCATGGACGGCCAGATCGACGAGGAGGTCAAGCAGCGCCGGGCAGAACATATCATGGAGATCCAGGCGGATATCAGCGCCGCCGCCATGGCCGCCAAGGTGGGCAAGACCCTGGAATGCATCTGTGACGGGGTGGACGATGAGACCGGCATGTATCTGCTGCGCACCAAGGCCGACTGCCCCGAGATCGACGGCAACGTGCTGACCCCCGCCGACACCCCTCTGACCCCCGGCGAATTCTACCGTGTGACCATCACCGACAGCGACACCTACGACCTGTACGGCTATGTGGAACCCGAGGAGGAATAAACGATGAATCTGCCCAACAAGCTGACGCTGCTGCGTGTGATCCTGGTGCCTGTGTTCATGGTGTTCGCGGCCATGGGGCGCATCGGCACCGCCGACTACAACCCCACCGCCCACTTGGTGGCGGGCATCATCTTTGCGGTGGCCAGCCTCACCGACTTTCTGGACGGCTACCTGGCCCGCAAATACCACCTGGTCACCGACTTCGGCAAATTCATGGACCCCCTGGCCGACAAGATGCTCACCACCGCCGCCTTCATTTACATGCTGGTGGACGGGCTGTGCTCCCCTGTGGTGCTGGCCCTGATCCTGTTCCGGGAATTTGCGGTGGCGGGCGTCCGCATGATCGCTGCCGGCTCCGGCACCGTCATTGCCGCCAACATGTGGGGCAAGGTCAAAACGGTGCTGCAGATGCTTACCGTGCTGTTCTATTACTTCGTGCCCTTCTTCATGGGTTCCACCGACATCATGGCTTTCGGCCTCATCACCCAGGTGCTGTGCTGGCTGGTGGCGCTGGTGACCATCCTTTCCGGCGGCATCTACCTGTGGCAGAACCGGGCCTGTTTCATGCAGGCAAAATAAGCCCCCCGGGCCCTTGCACCGCCGCGGCGGCGGGGCTATAATGATACAGCAAGGAAGATCCCCAAACTTTCCCGGAAAGGAAGCTCCGTTATGCAGATCTTTAACACCCTGACCCGCCAGAAGGAAGAATTCATCCCCCAGACCCCCGGGGAATACCGCATCTACGTCTGCGGGCCCACGGTCTACAACTATATCCATGTGGGCAACGCCCGCCCCATGATCGTTTTCGACACCCTGCGCCGTTACCTGGAATACCGGGGCAACAAGGTGTATTACGTCTCCAACATCACCGACATCGACGACAAGCTCATCACCAAGGGCCAGCAGGAGGGTGTCTCCATGCAGGAGGTGGCCCGCAAGTTTGAGGCGGAGTACATCAAGGATTCCGAGGGCCTGAACGTCATGGAACCCACCGTGCGTCCCCGCGCCACCGAGCATATCGGCGAGATCATCAAGATCGTCAAGGACCTGGTGGCGTCCGGCCATGCCTACGCCGCCCGCAACGGCGACGTGTATTTCCGGGTCAAGAGCGACCCCGGTTACGGCAAGCTGAGCCACCTGAACCTGGACGACCTGGAAAGCGGAAACCGTGCCCTGCGCAGCCAGATGGACGACGACCTGAAAGAGGACCCGGCAGACTTCGCCGTCTGGAAGGCCGCCAAGCCCGGCGAGCCTTTCTGGAACAGCCCCTGGGGCCACGGCCGCCCCGGCTGGCACATCGAGTGCAGCGCCATGGCCCGCAAGCACCTGGGCAACACCATCGACCTGCACTGCGGCGGCCAGGACCTGATCTTCCCCCATCACGAGAACGAGATCGCCCAGTCGGAGTGCGCCAACGGCTGCACCTTCAGCCGCTACTGGATGCACAACGGCTTCTTGAACATCAACAACCAGAAGATGTCCAAGAGCGCCAACAACTTCTTCACCGTGCGGGAGATCGCGGACAAGTACGGCTATGAGCCCATCCGCTACTTCATGCTCACCGCCGGCTACCGCATGCCGCTGAACTACACCGTGGAACTCATCGAAAGCTGCAAAAATTCCCTGGAACGGCTGTACACCTGCCGCGACAATCTGGATTTTGCCATCGAACACGCCCACGGCACCGACACCGCCCTGGTGGAGAAGGCCAAGGCCGCCAAAGAAAAGTTCATCACCGCCATGGATGATGACCTGAACACCCCCGACGCCCTGGCCGCGGTGTTTGAGTTCGTCAAGGAGATCAACACCCTGTCCGACTCTGCGGACAAGACCAGCCTGCAGGCTGCCGCCGATATGTTCGACGAACTAACCGGCGTGCTGGGTCTGGTGTACAACCGCAAGACCTCGGCTGTTCCCCAGGAGGTTCTCGACCTGGTGGAAGAGCGCACCGCCGCCAAGAAGGCCAAGGACTTCGCCCGCGCCGACGCCATCCGCGCCCAGCTCACAGAAATGGGCTGGAGCGTGGCCGACACCGCCCAGGGCCCCCAGATCAGCAAGCTGTAATCAGGAAAAATGTCAGGAATGGGCACCACGGATGCGCCGTGCGGCGGGGCTCATTCCTGATTTTTGTTTCCGCCCGTTTTACGGCGGAGAAAGACCTTTTCTATGTACAAAGAATCTATCCGAACCAAACAAGACTGGCACTGGTTCCCGGCGGCTTTGGCCGCCGCCTTTGTGCTGCGGCTGATCCTGGCCGCCGTCACCGCCGGCTATACCTACGATATGTCCTGCTTTGTCTCCTGGGGAGAGAAACTTCTGGCCGAAGGCCCCGCTGCTTTTTACAGCGAGGGCTATTTTGCCGACTATCCCCCCGGCTACCTGCCGGTACTGGCCTTGGTGGCAGCGGTGCGCAGCCTGTTCGGCCTGGCAGGGGATTCCGCCGGGGGCCGGGTGCTGCTGGCCCTGGTGCCCTCCCTGTGTGACTGTGCCGTCGCCGCCCTGGTCTACCGGGAAGCGCTGCATGGGGTGGGGGACCGGGCCCAGGCCCTGCGCATGGGGCTGTTCACCGCCTTCTGCCCCCTGATGCTCTTTGCCACCGGGGTGTGGAAGCAGGTCGACGCCGCCTTCGCCCTGCCGCTGGTGCTCTGCTTCTGGCTGCTGGAACGCCGCCGCTTTCTGCCCGCGGCTTTGCTGTACGGCGTGGCCCTGGCCATCAAACCTCAGGCTCTGCTGGCGGGGCCGGTGCTGGCCCTCTGCTTTGTGCTGGGGGTGGCGGACGCCGCCGGGCAGGGGGGCAAGGCCCTTGCCCGGGCAGTGGGCCGCATCTTCGGCGGCGCTGCCCTGGCCCTGGCGGTGCCTTTGGCCGCCGGGCTGCCCTTTTACGGGCCGGTGCGGCTGATCCCCGCTCTTATCGAAAAGTACATCACCACCACCTCCGGCTACCTGTACGCCACCGTCAACGCCTTCAACTGGTTCGCTGCCCTGGGGGGCAACTGGGTGTCGCTGGATACCTCTGTGCTGGGCCCCGTGACCTGGGGCATGATGGGGGTGTTCAACATCGGGGCGCTCACCGTGGCCCTGGCGGTGCTGGGGGTGGCTGCCTGGCGGGCCGACCGCCGCGCCCCCCGGGAAAAACGCCGTTTTTCCCCGCTGCTGCTGGCCGGATTTTATCTGGTGGGGGTGTTCACCTTCGGCCACTGCATGCACGAGCGGTATCTGGTGCCCGGTGTGCTGCTGGTCCTGCTGGCTGCTGCCCGCTGGGGGGATATCCGGCTGTACGGCGCGGCCTTCGGGCTGTCCCTTACCGGCTTCCTTAACCTGGCCGCTGTCTATACCCAGGTGGGTACCGAGGACGAGTGGCTCACCTCCGCCACCAGCCGGCTGTTCACCCAGCTGGTGGGCTTTGCCGAGACCGCGGCCTTCCTGTTGCTGGCCTTCACCGCCTGGGTGCTGAGCCGCCACGGCCTTGTTTCACCCCTGGGCCGCAGGATGAACCGTTCCGGCCGGGTGCTGCACTTTGCCAAGGCGGCCCAGAGCATTGCCCTGCCGGAAGCCCAGCCCCGCTGGAACCGGCGGGAGGTGCTGGCCCTGCTGGGGGTCACCGCCGCCACCGCGGTGCTCAGCTTTGCCTATCTGGGCAGCCTGACCGCGCCCCAGAACCCCCTGGATGCCACCGACGCCACCAAGACCCAGGCGGTCGTTCCCCAGGGGGATACCGCCTCGCTGTGGCTTTATCCCGGCATCAGCACCGGGGGTTCCCTCACCGTGGCCCTGAGCGACGGCAGCGTCCTCTATACCCAGGAACTGGGCTATTCCACCGTGTTCAGCTGGGAATCGGTACCCCTGCAGGTCCCTGCCGGGACCACCCTGCAGATCACGGTGAACAACGCCCAGATCTTTGAACTGGCATTGCGGGGGGCGGACGGCGCCCTGGTGCCGGTGGAGGGGGGCGGCGAACTCTTTGATGAGCAGAGCGCCGTGCCCGACGCCATCAGCCAGCTGAACAGCATGTATTTTGATGAGATCTACCACGGCCGCACCGGGTACGAAATGCTCCACACCCTGACGGTGTACGAGACCACCCACCCGCCCCTGGGCAAGGATTTCATCATGCTGGGCATTGCCCTCTTCGGCATGACCGGCTTCGGCTGGCGGTTCTCCGGCACCTTGTTCGGGGTGCTGCTGGTCCCCCTGGCCTGGTGCTTCGGCCGCCGCCTGACCCGCCGCCCCTGGGCGGGGGCGCTGGCGGGCTGCCTGCTGGCGCTGGATTTCATGCGCTTTGCCCAGAGCCGAATCGCCACCATCGACATTTACGGCACCTTCTTCATCCTGCTGGGGGCTTACTTCATGCTTTGGTACTGCCAGAGCGTGCTGGAAAAGGGGGTCAACGGCTCTTTGTGGCCCATGGCCCTGGGCGGGCTGGCCTTCGGGCTGGGCTGCGCTTCCAAATGGACCGGCATCTATGCCGGGGCGGGGCTGGCGGTGCTCTACCTGGGGGTGCTTTATGCCCGGTGGAAGCAGCACAAGCCCGGTTTCTGGCGGGAATTCCGCACCGCCGCCCTGGGCGGGGTGGTGTTCTATGTGATGCTGCCCTTTGTGGTCTACCTGGCCTCCTATCTGCCCTATCTGTGGCGCGACCCGGCGTTCAGCTTCAAAGACTGGTGGGACTGCCAGGAGTATATGTTCTGGTACCACTCCACCCTGGAAGCCACCCATCCCTTTGAGAGCCGCTGGTATACCTGGCTGCTGGGCCTGCGCCCGGTGTGGTATTTCCAGAACACCTACCTGGACCCCGGCCTCAAGGGCAGTATTGCCGGGCTGGGCGGTCCGGTGATCTGGCTGGCGGGGCTGGCGGCCATTCTGCTGCTGTTCTGGCGGCAGATCAGCGGCCGGGGCACCCGCACCGGGGCGGGGGTGCTTATCCTCTATGCCACCCAGCTGATCCCCTGGATGCTGGTGGCCCGGTGCACCTTCCTGTACCACTATTTCCCCAGTTCCATCTTCTGCCTGGCGGCCATTGTGCTGGTGCTGGGCGGCGCCCGCAACCAGCAGCTGGCCCGGCGCATCGGTGTGGGGCTGGTGGCGGTGTCCCTGGTATTGTTTGTGCTGTACTACCCGGCTTTGTCCGGCCTGCCCATCCCCGAAAACTGGGCAGAAGTTCTGGAGATCCTTCCCAGCTTCGGATTCTATTGATGCAAAACCACAGCCCCCGCCCAACGGCAGGGGGCTGTTTTGCTGTTTGTGGAAGAGATTCTTGATTGTAAACACTAAGGCCGGTTTGTTGGCTGGGCGGGAACGCTGTGCTATAATAAAACAGAATCGCATCTTACAAAAGGAAGGGAGAACGGACCGCATGCCGGATATTCTGGTGGTGGATGATGAACGGGAGATCGCAGACCTGGTGGGGGTGTACCTGCGCAACGAGGCTTTCACGGTGCGCACCGCCGCCACCGCCGCCGAAGCCATGGAGGCCATCCGGCAATCCCCGCCCGACCTGGCTTTGCTGGACGTGATGCTCCCCGATACGGACGGCTTTGCCCTGTGCCAGCAGATTCGGCGGGAATATCTGTTTCCCATCATCATGGTCACCGCCCGGGTGCAGGATATGGACAAGATCACCGGCCTGACCCTGGGGGCGGACGACTACATCACCAAGCCCTTCAACCCGCTGGAACTGGTGGCCCGGGTCAAGGGGCAGCTGCGGCGCTATATCCGGTACAATCCCGCGGGCACCGCCGCCCCGGCTGCCGCCGAGCCGGAGGAGTACGACCTGCACGGGCTGTATATCGCCAAAAATGCTCACAAGTGCACCCTGTACGGCAAGGAAGTATCCCTCACACCGCTGGAATTTTCCATTTTGTGGTATCTGTGCAGCCACCATGGCAAGGTGGTCTCCAGCGAGGAACTGTTCGAGGCTGTCTGGGGCGAAAAATACCTGGACAGCAACAACACCGTCATGTCCCACATCGCACGCCTGCGGGAAAAGCTGGGGGAAGCGCCCCGGAATCCCAAGTTCATCAAGACTGTCTGGGGGGTGGGCTACACCGTTGAGTAACTTCTGGAAAAAGCGGCGCGAAGCCCGCCGCAAAAAACGGGAATCCTACTATGGCCGCAGCCCCGTGGGGATGCTGGCTCTCTACCTGCTGGCCATGGTGGGGCTGCTACTGGGGGTGGCCGTCCTCTTTTTTGTGGGCTACGGGCTGTACCAAGCCGTTCAGGGCACCTATTACACCTATTATACCGGCAGCTTCTGGCCCACGGATATCCTGCTGTGGCTTGCCTACCATGTGATGGCACTGATTCGGGACATGGCCCTTCTGGTGGTGTGGATGCTGCTGGCCGTGGGCTGGATGGTCATTACCTACCTCTTTCTGCGCTGGGGCCAGAGGGACCTGAGCAAGGTCATTGCCATGGCCGACCGCCTGGCCGACCCCGGCAAGGGGGAGATCGAACTGCCCCCCGCCCTGGCGGAAGCGGAAGCCCGGCTGAACCTGGCCCGGCAGAAGGCCCTGACCAACGCCGCCGCCGCCCGGGAAGCGGAACAGCGGAAGAACGACCTGATCATGTACCTGGCCCATGACCTGAAAACCCCGCTGACCAGCGTCATCGGGTACCTGACCCTTTTGCAGGATGAACCCCAGCTCAGCCCCGAAATGCGGGCCCGGTACACCGGCATCGCCCTGCACAAGGCCCAGCGGCTGGAGGACCTCATCAACGAATTTTTCGAGATCACCCGGTTCAACCTCTCCCACCTGGAACTGGACACCCAGCCCGTGGACCTGAAACGCCTGCTGGAACAGGTGGCCAGCGAGTTTGAGCCTGTCTTTGCGGAAAAGCACCTGCGCTGTGAACTGGACCTGCCTGCGGAACTGCGCTGCGACGGCGACCCCGACAAGCTGGCCCGGGTGTTCGACAACCTTCTGCGCAACGCCGAGCATTACAGTTTTTCTGACACCACCGTGAGGGTGGAAGCCCGGCAGACAGAGGGGGACGTTACCCTGCGGTTCACCAACGCCGGGCGCACTATCCCGCCGGAAAAGCTGGACCGCCTGTTTGAACAGTTCTTCCGTCTGGATTCCTCCCGCGGCACCTCCTCCGGCGGGGCGGGGCTGGGCCTGGCCATCGCCCGGCAGATCGTGCAGGCCCACGGCGGCAGCATCAAGGCCGAAAGCGCCGACAACACCATCACCT
>X355_Hoffmanns_Two_toed_Sloth__coassemble_2277_pt1 | contig 14370 bp, 15 predicted proteins | sample X355_Hoffmanns_Two_toed_Sloth__metabat2_high_PE_023 | metagenome-assembled genome bin X355_Hoffmanns_Two_toed_Sloth | reverse complement strand
GTCAACCACCGCCAGAAATGCGAAGTGCGGGGCGAGACCGGCGTGGGCGAGGTCATCCAGGCATGGCCCAACACCAGCCTGTACACCCCCAACACCGCCATTCCGGCGGTGCGGTACCGCGTCCCGGCGGGGCGCACCGAACTGGTGACCCGGGTCACCGCCTTTGCCGCCCCCGACCCAAGCACCGCCCGATAACCCGCGCAAAGCGGCCATACCACGCCTTCCCGGTTGACAGCACCGGCGGGGCGTGGTATTCTTTGACCATGGCGTTAGTTATAACTAACCGTTGCCGTGGACAAAGACTTTGCCCGGCAGAACCCATACAATAAAGAAAAATACGGTCCGCCGCCCGGTATCCCGGGGCGGCGGCGAAGGAGGCGAAGGCAGATGCAGGGAGTTTTGTGGGCGGCCGGAGGGACCGGCTTTACCTTTCTGATGACCGCGCTGGGCGCGGGCACGGTGTTTTTCTTCCGCCGGTCGGTGCAGGCCGGCTTGCAGCGGGTGTTCCTGGGGTTTGCGGCGGGGGTGATGGTGGCGGCCTCGGTGTTCAGCCTGCTGCTGCCCGCCATTGAGGAGGCCGAGGCCGCCGGGGTGCCGGGGTGGCAGCCCGCCGCGGGCGGGTTCGTGCTGGGCACCGCCTTCATGCTGGGGCTGGACCGGCTTTTGCCCCACCTGCACCTGAACGCCGACGAGCCGGAGGGACTGCCCTCCGACTGGCGGCGCACCACCCTGCTGGTGCTGGCGGTGACCTTGCACAACATCCCCGAAGGCATGGCCGTGGGGCTGGCCTTTGCCCTGGCGGCCCAGCACGGGGACCCGGGGACTTTGTCCGCCGCCTGGGCCCTGGCTTTGGGCATGGGCATCCAGAACTTTCCCGAAGGGGCCGCCATCTCTCTGCCCCTGCGCCAGGCGGGCTTCGGCCGGTGGCGGGCTTTCCGCAGCGGGGCGGCGTCCGGGGTGGTGGAACCCATTTTCGGCATCCTGGTGGCGGCGTCGGCGGGGAGCATCCAGCCCCTGATGCCCTGGCTGCTGGCCTTTGCCGCCGGAGCCATGATCTATGTGGTGGTGGAGGAACTCATCCCCGAAGCCAACCTGGGCCAGCACTCCCACAGCGGCACCATGGGGGTGATGGCCGGGTTCCTGGTGATGATGGTGCTGGACGTGGCCCTGGGCTGACCCCTTGCCAAGGGGGACCCGGGCTGGTATACTGGGACAAAAAGCGAAAGAAGGCAGAAACATATGGAACGCAACGCTGTTCACACCTCCAACGCCCCCGCCGCCATCGGGCCCTATTCCCAGGCCATCCGGGTGGGGGATACCGTCTATGTCTCCGGCCAGATCCCCATCGACCCCGCCACCGGGGCCTTTGCCGGGGAGGATATCCGCACCCAGACCCGCCAGTGCCTGAAGAACCTGGGCAACATCCTGAAAGAGGCGGGCACCGACCTGTCCCATGTGGTCAAGACCACCGTCATGCTGCAGGACATCGGGGATTTCGCCGCCATGAACGAAGTCTACGCCGAGGCCTTTACCGAGCCCTTCCCGGCCCGGGCGGCCTTCCAGGTGGGGGCCCTGCCCAAGGGCGCCCTGGTGGAGATCGAGTGCGTGGCCGTGCTGTGATCCGCCGGTAAAAAGAAGAAAAAACAGACCACCCGCTGTCGGGTGGTCTGTTTTTTTGGCAAAGAATGGTTTACCGGCCCTTGACGGCAGGGAAGATGACCCGGATGGTGGTGCCGGTGCCCACGGTGGAGCGCAGGTCGATGCGGGCGTTGTGCAGCACCGCAATGTGCTTGACGATGGCCAGGCCCAGCCCGGTGCCGCCGGTGGCCTTGGACCGGCTCTTGTCCACCCGGTAGAACCGCTCGAACACCCGGTTCTGGGCGTCCTGGGGGATGCCGATGCCGTTGTCCTCCACGCTCACATAGGGGGCGCCGGTGTTGTCGGTGCCGCAGCGCAGGGTCACATGGCCGCCGGGACGGTTGTAGCGGATGGCGTTGTCGCACAGGTTGGTGACCAGTTCGGTGAGCAGGTCCCGGCTGCCCAGCACGGTGGCGGGGGCGGGGTCGCACTGCAGGGTCACGTACGCCTTGCGGGCATTCATAATCATGCTGCCGTTGACCTCCCGCAGCAGGGAAGCCAGGTCCACCGGCAGGGGCTCGGCCAGGGCGGACCCCTCCCCGTGCATGCCGTCCAGTTCGCTGAGCTGCAGAATGTCCGACACAAGGCGGATCATCCGCCGGGCTTCCTTGTGGATGCGCTGGCCGAACACCGGCACGTCCTCGGCTTTGGCCATGCCGGTCTCGATCAGTTCGGCATAGCCGGAAATGCTGGTCAGGGGCGTTTTCAGCTCATGGCTCACGTTGGCGGTAAATTCCCGGCGGATGGTCTCGTTGTTCTCCCGCAGGCGCCGGTCAGACTGGATGGTGTGGGCCAGGGGAATCAGTTCCTCGTAAGGGACGTTGGCCTCGATGGTATCCAGATGGTCGGCCATGCGGGTGATGGGCCGCACCAGCCACCGGGTGACAGCCGCCGCCAGCAGCGCCGAGATCAGCACCACCAGCACGCAGCCCATGCCCAGCAGGGGCAGGACCTGGTTGTACAGGCTCCACATGGAACTGGTCTCCTCACCCAGGCGCAGCACCCGGCCGTCGTCCAGGCGCAGGGCGTGGTAATGGACTTCCCGGCCCAGGGTGGAACTGTTGCGCACGCTGGAGCCTTCCCCGTTTTCCAGGGCGGCGATGACCTCCGGGCGGCCGGCGTGGTTTTCCATGGCAGAGGCGGGTTCGGAAGTGTCGTACAAAACGGTGCCGTCGCTGTCAATGAGGGTCAGGCGCAGGGTGCTGCCCGCCAGGGCGGCGTCCAGGGTCTCATGGCCGGCGCTCTCGTCCGCCTGGTACCCGGCAGCCACCGCCCGGGCAGTGCGGGCCAGGTCCCGGTCCACCTGGGCGGCAAAGGCGCGGTGGAACAGCAGCACCGCCCCCGCCGATGTGAGCACCACCGCCACCAGCCCCACCAGGATCAGGGCCAGGCGCAGCAGGCGGGACATGCTGCGGGGGGCGGTGCGGGTCGTTTCAGGCTTCATCGCTGTTCTCCGCTCCCCGGGCGATGAGTTTGTAGCCCACCTTGCGCACCGTGCGGATAAATTCCCCCGCTTCGCCCAGTTTCTGGCGCAGGGTGCGCACGTGCATGTCGATGGTGCGGGATTCCAGCAGGTCGTCGGTATCCCACACCGCTTTCATAATCCGTTCCCGGGCCAGGACCTCCTCGGGGTGTTCCAGGAAAAAGTGCAGCAGGGAATATTCCTTGAAGGTCAGTTCCACCGGCTCGTTTTCCACCGTGACGGTGCGGGTCAGGTCGTCCAGGGCGATGGCGCCGAACCGCAGGGCGGCGGGGGCGGCCGCGGCGGTGTTCTGGGCCCGGCGCAGAACCGCCTTCACCCGGCTGATGAACTCCATAATGCCGAAAGGCTTGCACAGATAATCGTCGGCGCCCTTGTCCAGCCCCTTGACCACGTCGATCTCGCTGGTCTTGGCGGTGACCATGATCACCGGCACGCTGCGGGTGGAAGCATTCTCCCGCAGGCGGCTCAGGATCTGGTAGCCGTCCTCATCGGGCAGCATCACGTCCAGGATGACCAGGTCGGGCACCGCTTCGTACACGGCGGCCCAGAAGCTGGCGCCGTCGGCAAAGCCCCGGGCGGCAAAGGAGTTGGTCTGCAGCGCGTACTGCTCCAACTCCCGGATGCTGGCGTCGTCCTCGACGATATAAATCATGCAAAACACTCCTTGTCAAGAAGCCCGCCCTTATGGGCGGGCTTCGAATTTACGGGGTCATTCGTTGGAAGCGGCTTCGGTGGGGAAGGCGTAGCGGTCACGGTATTTCTCGTACCGCTGTTCAAACTTCATGCTGGAACCGTTCTTGATGTTGTTCAGGTACTCGTGGGTGTCGAACTTGTCCTCGGCCACCTCGATCATGGCCACCGCGATGTTGGAACAGTGGTCGGCAATGCGCTCGTAGTCGGTGAGCAGGTCATCCAGCACAAAGCCGTACTCGATGGTGCAGGTGCCGGCCTGCAGGCGGGCCACATGGCGGGTCTTGACCTCCCGCACCAGGCCGTCCACCACCTCTTCCAGGGGTTCGATCTTGCCCGCGGCGTACAGGTCGTTCTGCTGGTAGGCGTCCACCGTGCGGTTGACGATGTCCTGCAGGGCGGCTTCCAGCACGGAAAGGTCGCTGAGGGCTTCGTCGCTGAAGCGGATCTCCTTCTCCCGGATCTCCCTGGCGGCTTCCAGCAGGTTCACCGCGTGGTCGGAGATACGCTCAAAGTCACCGATGGTCTGCAGCAGCTTGTTGACGGTGCGGTGGTCCTCCCGGGAAAGATGCTTGTTGCCCAGCTTGACCAGATAGGTGCCCAGAACGTCCTCGTAGTGGTCCACGGCATCCTCTTTGTGCAGGATCTCCTCGGCCAGGGTGTCGTCCCACTTATGGGTGATGGACATGGCCTGCAGCAGCGAGACACGGCAGATCTCCGCCATATCGCTGCCGGTGAGCATGGCCCGGTTGACCGCCACCGAGGGGGTGGAGAGCAGGCGCTCGTCCAGCAGGGAATGTTGTTCCGGCGCATCGGCCTGGCCGTCCGGCACCGTCATAATGGCCAGGCGTTCCAGCACCCGGTTGAAGGGCAGCAGGATGGCGGTGGTCACCACGTTGAACACGGTGTGGACGATGGCGATGCCGAAGGTATTGATCTGATCATTGAAGAAGGGGAAGTGGATCAGGGCGTGCAGGCCGTAGAAGCCGCACAGGAAGATCACCGTGCCGATGACGTTGAAGTACAGGTGCACAAAGGCGGTGCGCTTGGCGTTCTTGTTGGCGCCTGCCGAGGAGATCAGGGCGGTGACGGTGGTGCCGATGTTCTGGCCCATGATGATGGGCACCGCGGCGCTGTAGGTCACGGCGCCGGTGGAGGACAGGGCCTGCAGGATACCCACCGCCGCCGAGGAGGACTGCAGCACGGCGGTGAGCACCGCGCCGGCCACCACGCCGAAGACGGGATTGCTGAAGGCCAGGAACAGTTCCATGAACCAGGCTTCGTCGGCCAGGGGGCTCATGGAGGTGGACATGATGTTCATGCCCGCCATGAGGATGGCAAAACCCATCATAATTTTGCCCACGCCGTGCTTGCGGTCCTTGCACAGCATGTACATCCAGATGCCGATAAAGCCCAGAATGGGGCTCCAGGCGTTGGGGTTGAGCATCTGGGTCAGGAAGTTGTCGCCTTCCAGGCCGGAAAGGGAGAGCAGCCAGCCGGTGACGGTGGTGCCGATGTTGGCGCCCATGATGACGCCGATGGCCTGGTGCAGCTGCATGAGGCCCGAGTTGACGAAGCCCACCGCCATGACGGTGGTGGCGCCGCTGGACTGGATCACCGCGGTGACCACCATGCCCAGCAAAAGACCCTTGATGGGGGAGGAGGTCATCTTGCTCAGAATGCCCTGCAGTTTGTTGCCGGCGGTCTGTTCAAGCGCCTTGCCCATCATGTCCATGCCGTACAGGAACATGGCGATGCCGCCCATCAGACTGAACACGTTGAAAATGCTCATAATGGGAAAACCTTCCGTTCTCTTATTTTTCTTTCCGGGCCGTAATGCTCCGGGCTGCCTACAGCAGCACTATACCGGTTCCTATTATAACGGTGCTGCGCACAGCAGCGGTAGCAAAAGGCGGTAAAGTGTTTGTAAAATTTATGTAAAATGCACCTGGCAAGGCGGTTTTGCCCGGCTTTTGGGGCAAAATGACCCGGAATTTTACGAATTTTACAATTCCTTTTCAATCCGGCTGCCTTCTTGACCAAAGATTTACGCCGATTGTACCGGGTCATGGTCGATACCCCGGCCCCGGTTTTGCTACAATACCCTTGCGCCCGGCAGAAGGGCGCCGCGCCGCGGGACGGTTGGTAAAGGCCCGCGCCGATACTTTGCTGAATGAAAATCGAGCAAAAAGGGAGAAGAAGAACAGTATGAAACGTAAGATCGCTTTGGTTTGCGCCGCCGCCATGGCCCTGAGCCTGGCCGCCTGCGGCAACACCGCTTCTGAGAGCACCACCTCCGAGAGCACTGCCTCCGAGACCAGCTCCGCCACCACCGAAGCCGCCGCCGAAGAAACCGCCAGCGACTTTGACGCCACCCAGGCCATCACCGCCATCACCCGTGAGGAAGGCTCCGGCACCCGCGGCGCCTTCATCGAACTGACCGGCGTGGAAGAGAAGAACGATGCCGGCGAAAAGGTGGACAACACCTATGCCGGCGCCCCCACCCAGAACTCCACCAACGGTGTGATGACCACCGTGGCCAACGATGAGACCGCCATCGGATACATCAGCCTGGGCAGCCTGAACGACACCGTCAAGGCTGTCACCGTGGGCGGCGTGGCCGCTTCCGCCGAGACCGTCAAGGACGGCACCTACACCCTGGCCCGTCCCTTCAACATCGTCACCAACGGCGACGCCACCGACGAACTGGCTGTTGACTTCATCAACTTCTGCATGAGCAGCGAAGGCCAGGCCATCGCCACCGAGGAAGGCTACATCGGCGGCGAAGGCGAAGCCTTTGAGAGCACCATGCCCGCCGGCAGCATCACCGTGGGCGGCTCCTCCTCCGTCAGCCCCCTGATGGAAAAGCTCATCGAAGCTTACAAGGCCGTGAACACCGGCGCCAACATTGAACTGCTGACCACCGACTCCACCGTGGGCGTCTCCGGCGCGCTGGACGGCACCTACACCATCGGCATGGCTTCCCGCGAACTGAAGGATTCCGAGGTGGAGGCCGGCGCCAAGGCCACCGTGCTGGCCATGGACGGCATCGCCGTGATCGTCAACCCCGCCAACCCCATCGCGGACCTGACCACCGACCAGATCAAGAGCATCTACGTGGGTGAGACCACCACCTGGGACGCCATCCAGTAAACCGGGACCCCGAACATCCAATGGCCGTTGCCGCCGCAGCGGCCATTCTTTGGGTATGAAAAGGTCCGGCCTTTTCCCCGGGGCCGAAAGGCCCCCCCGCACAAGATTGGAGTATAGGAAAATGAATACGAGAGCATCCAACACAAAAGAAGTGGTGATGAAATGGGTGTTTACCGCCTGCGCCTGCATCTCGATTCTGGCGGTGGCCCTTATCTGCCTCTTTCTGTTCGCCAACGGCCTGCCCACCATCTTTGAGATCGGACCCCTGAAGTTCCTGCTGGGCACCACCTGGAAGCCGGGCAACGACATCTACGGCATCCTGCCCATGATCCTGGGCAGCATCTACGTCACCGCCGGCGCCATTGTGGTGGGCGTGCCCGTGGGCCTGCTCACCGCCATCTACATGAGCCGCTTTGCCTCCCCCCGCATCAACAAGGTGCTTCTGCCCGCAGTGCAGCTGCTGGCGGGCATCCCCTCGGTGGTATACGGCTTCTTCGGCATGGTGGTGCTGGTGCCGGGCATCCAGGCCATCCTGAAAACGGATTTCGTGCGCAAGACGCTGCACATCAACAACGGCAAGGGCATGAGCCTGTTCACCGCCAGCCTGCTGCTGGGCATTATGATCCTGCCCACCATCATCACGGTGAGCAAGGCCAGCCTGGACGCGGTGCCCCAAAGCTACTACGAGGGCAGCCTGGCCCTGGGCGCCACCCATGAGCGCAGCGTGTTCTGCACCATCCTGCCCGCCGCCAAGAGCGGTGTGCTCTCCGCCGTGATTTTGGGCATCGGCCGCGCCATCGGCGAGACCATGGCCGTGGTGATGGTGGCCGGCAACCAGACCTGGATGCCCCAGGGGCTGTTCCAGGGCCTGCGCACCATGACCAGCAACATCGTCATCGAGATGGGCTATGCCGCCGACCTCCACCGCGAAGCGCTGATCGCCACCGGTGTTGTGTTGTTCGTATTCATCCTGCTCATCAATGTGAGCTTCAGTCTTGTGAAGGAGAGGGAGAAAAATGCCTGAGTCAATCATTGCGACCGGCGCAAATCCCGGCGAGTACAGCGCCTCCCGCGCACAGATGATCCCCCCGGCCAGAAACCGGGAAAACCGCGCTTCCGCCCGGGCATGGGCCTTCGTCATGCGCTGGCTGGTCCGGCTGGCCGCCCTCATCACGGTGGCGGTGCTGGTGTTTCTCATCGGGTATATCCTGGTCATGGGCGTCCCCAACCTGAAACTCAGCCTGTTTGAGTGGACCTATAACTCCGAAAACGTCTCTCTCATGCCGGCGCTCATCAACACCCTGCTGATGACCGCCTTCTCCCTGGCCATTGCCACCCCCCTGGGCATCTTTGCCGCCGTCTGGCTGGTGGAGTACGCCAAGCGGGGCAGCAAGCTGGTCAAGGTGGTACGCCTGACCACCGAGACGCTGCAGGGCATTCCCTCCATCGTCTACGGCCTGTTCGGCATGCTGTTCTTCGTCACCCAGCTCAAATGGGGCTATTCCCTCATTGCCGGTGCCTTCACCCTGTCCATCATGGTGCTGCCGGTGATCATGCGCACCACCGAGGAAGCCCTCATGGCCGTGCCCGATTCTTACCGGGAAGGCAGCTTCGGCCTGGGCGCCGGCAAGCTGCGCACCGTGTTCAACATCGTGCTGCCCTCCGCCATGCCCGGCATTCTGTCCGGCATCATCCTGGCGGTGGGGCGCATCGTGGGCGAGACCGCGGCCCTGATCTACACCGCCAGCACGGTGGCCGCCATCCCCAACAGCGTGTTCAGCTCCACCCGGACCCTGGCCGTGCACATGTATATGCTTTCCAACGAGGGCCTGCATGTGGGCGAGACCTACGGCACCGCCGTGGTGCTGCTGGCCCTGGTCCTGGCCATCAACGGCCTGTCCAGCTTTGTGGCGGGCAAACTTGCGAAAGGAAAATGAGCGACGATGAACAAATTTGAAGTTTCCGGCATGGATTTGTATTACGGCAACTTCCATGCCCTGAAAAATATCAACATCTCCATCCCCGAAAAAGAGATCACCGCCTTCATCGGACCTTCCGGCTGCGGCAAGTCCACCTTTCTCAAGAGCCTGAACCGCATGAACGATCTGGTGGAAGGCTGCCGCATCTCCGGCGATATCAGACTGGACGGCGTGGACATCTACAAGGACAAGATGGACGTGAACGTGCTGCGCAAGCGGGTGGGCATGGTCTTTCAGAAGCCCAACCCCTTCCCCATGAGCATCTACGACAACATCGCCTACGGCCCCCGCACCCACGGGGTGCGCAGCAAGGCCCAGCTGGACGAGATCGTGGAAAAAAGCCTGCGGGGCGCCGCCATCTGGGACGAGGTCAAGGACCGCCTGAACAAAAGCGCCCTGGGCATGTCCGGCGGGCAGCAGCAGCGGCTGTGCATCGCCCGGGCCCTGGCCGTGGAGCCGGAAGTTCTGCTGATGGACGAACCCACCAGCGCCCTGGACCCCATCTCCACCTCCAAGGTGGAGGAACTGGCCATGGACCTGAAGAAGGACTACACCATCATCATCGTCACCCACAACATGCAGCAGGCCGCCCGTATCTCGGACAAAACGGCCTTCTTCCTGCTGGGCGAACTGGTGGAGATGGGCCCCACCGAACAGGTCTTTGCCACGCCGGTGGACAAGCGCACCGAAGATTACATTTCCGGCCGTTTCGGCTGATAAAGGGGGAGTTTTGCATGCCTACCAGCAGCCGCAAGATCTACGACGAAGAGCTGTTGCAGCTTGATACCATGCTGGCCCGCATGGGCCATGCGGCGGGCGGCGCCATCGAAAGCGCCCTCACCGCCCTCAAGAACGGCGATATCGAACTGGCCCGCAGCGTCATTGCCCGGGACAGCGAGATCGACGCCGTGGAACACGAGGTGGAACACCGCTGCCTGACCCTGTTCCTGCGCCAGCAGCCGGTGGCCAGCGACCTGCGCAAGGTTTCCACCGCCCTGAAGATGGTCACCGACATCGAGCGCATTGCCGACCAGGCCTCCGACATTGCGGAGATCGTTCTGCACCTGAAGGCGGACAGCGCCGAAGCGGTGGGCGTGCTGGCCGATATCCAGAAGATGGGCGAGCTGGTGCTGAAGATGGTCAAACAGTCCATCGGCGCCTACGTGCAGGTGGACCTGGCCAGCGCGGCGGAGGTCATTGCCCGGGATGATGTGGCCGATGCCGCCTTCCACCGCATCAGCGGGGAGATCGCCCACTACATCGCCCAGCATCCCACCGAGGCGGAGACCGCCCTGGATCTGTTTATGATCACGAAATACCTGGAACGCCTGGGCGACCACGCGGTGAACGTGGCCGAATGGGTGGAATTCCTCAAGACCGGCGTGCACAAATCCCGCAAGATTGTGTGACCTGCCTTTCAAACGCCATTCTCTTATTTTTCCTATACCAACCGGGACGGGGCTTTGCGCAAGCAGGGCCCCGTTTCGGTTTTGCGGCAAAAAGCCTTGTGGTTTGCGAAAAAATTGAGTATACTGAAAACAGATATTTCCCAAAGGAGGAACGGTGATGGAACAAAGCAGCCAGGCGAAAGTCGCCGCGCATCGCACACTTCTGATCGTGGACGATGATGAGTTCAACCGTGCGATCCTGGACAATCTGTTTGCACCCTACTACACCATTCAGGAAGCGGAAAACGGCCGCCTGGGCCTGGAGGCGATCCTGAAACAGCCCGACGGCCTGTGCGCCGTGCTGCTGGATGTGATGATGCCGGAGATGGACGGCATTGAGGTGCTGCGCCGTCTGGCAGAAAAACAACTGCTGCAGAAGCTGCCGGTGTTCCTGATCACCGCCGAAGCCCGGGATGAGGTGATGAAAGAAGCCTACCGCCTGGGCGTGATGGACGTGATCAGCAAGCCGGTGGTGCCCTATGTGGTGCTGCGGCGGGTGCAGTCGGTGGTGGAATTGTTCGAAGCCCGGCGCCGCCTGAGCAACACGGTGGAACTGCAGCAGTCGGAACTGATGAAGCGCGCCAGGCAGATCGCGGAACTGAACATGGGCATGCTGGAAGCCCTCTCCACCGCCATCGAGTTCCGGGACGGGGAATCGGGGGAGCATGTCCGGCGTATCTACGACATCACCAAGACCATGCTCACCGATACCGCCATGGGCAAGGGATTCAGTTCGGCGGAGATCGAACTGATCGCCACCGCCGCCATCATGCACGACGTGGGCAAGATCGCTATCCCCGACGCCATCCTGAACAAGCCCGGGCGCCTGACCCCCGAAAAGCGCAAGGTCATGGAGACCCATACCCTGCGGGGCGCCGAGATGCTGGAAAAGATCCCCCAGCTGCGCAACAACGAAGCCTATCCCTATGCCTACGACATTGCCCGCCACCACCATGAACGGTGGGACGGACGGGGGTACCCGGACGGGCTGAAAGGAAACGAGATCTCCGTCTGGGCCCAGATCGTCTCCCTGGCGGATGTGTACGATGCCCTGAGCTGCAAGCGGGTATACAAAAAGGCCTTTGACCGGGATACGGTGCTGGAAATGATCCGCACCGGCCAGTGCGGTGTCTTTAACCCGGAACTGCTCAAGGAATTTTTTGCGGTGGAGCCGAAACTGCGCCGCTATTATGAGCAAAACAAGGAGGAATGACGAGATGGACGCCATGCGCAGACAAAAGCTGGTGGATGCGGGCATCAACCTGGACAGCGCCCTGGAACGGTTTATGAACAACGAGATGCTGCTGGAAAAATTCCTGGCCAAGTTCCCCGCCGACCCCAACCACGACGCCCTGGCCGCCGCCATTGCGGCGGGGGACAAGGAAAAGGCCCTGGCCGCCTCCCATACCATGAAGGGGATGTGCGGCAACTTTTCCATGACGGAACTGTTTGAACTGCTCACCCGGCAGGTGGCGGCTTTCCGGGCCGATGACTGGGACGGGGCTGTGGCCATGATGCCCGAACTGGACCGGATGTACGAAGCGCTGTGCGCCGCGATCCGCGGATGAACCGCCGGCTGAATGCGGCGCCCGGGGAACTGCCGGAAGAACTGCGCCGCAGGGTGGAAGAACTGGCCGGGGAGGAGCGCCCCGTTCTGGTGGCGGTGGATGGCGGCTGCGGCAGCGGAAAGACCGCCCTTGGCCTGGCGCTGGGGCGGGCGTTCGGCTGCCCGGTGGTGCACACCGACGATTATTACCTGCCCTTTGACCGCCGTCTGCCCAACTGGAACTGCATCCCCGCGGCCAATATGGACTTTGCCCGGCTGCGCACCGAGGTGCTGGACCCCCTGCGGGCGGGGCGGGACGCCCTGTGCCGCCCCTACAACTGCCATGCCGGGCAGTTTGGCCCCGCCACCCCCCTGCCCGGGGGCGGGCTGGTGGTGCTGGAAGGCAGCTACAGCCATCATCCTTTGCTGGGCGCCTATGACCTGACCGTCTTTGTGACCTGCCCGCCCCCATGCCGGGCCCGCCGCCTGCAGGAACGGGAAGGGGAAAACTACGGGCGGTTCGTGGATTGTTGGATCCCGTTGGAAGAAGGCTATTTCTCCGTCTTTGCGGTGGAGGAAAAGGCCGATTTTGTGCTGGATACCGGCACACAAGAAAACAGCTGACCGATGGGCCGGGACCATCCGCCCAAAAGACAGGCAGCAGAACAAGGCCCGCCCTGCCCGGCGGGTCTTTTTTTGCGCCTAGGGACTGAAAAACGAAAAAAATATATTGATAAACAATAAAAAACACTTGCAAAACGATATGCTCTGTGGTATGGTAATCTCAGAATCAAACCGAAAGGGGACCTGTGTATATGCCGAGACCGACGCCCCCCGCCGCCGGGCGGGATGGGAGCATTGCCCTGAGCAAGTTCAGCACCCTGTGCATGGGGGTCATCTGCCTGATCATGGTGGGCTGCGGCCCCCAGCTGGTGGGCTGGGCTTTGCGGGATTATACCGGCAGCGCCGCTTTGGCCTTCCTGCGGGGCGGGCTGCTGGGCCTGGGGTATTTGTGCGCTGCCCTGGCCTTTGCCACCCTGTACAACCTGTACCGCTTTCTGGGCCGGGTGCAGGGCGGGGCGGTGTTCGTGCCCGCCAATGTGACGGCCCTGTGGCGCATCAGCTGGTGCTGCGCGGGGGCGGCTTTCCTGTGCACCCCGGTGGGTCTGCTGCTGCGGCTGCCCTTCGTCTTTTCCCTGGGGCTTTGTGCCGGGTTCATGGCCCTCATCGTCCGGGTCATTATGAATGCCTTCCGCCAGGCGGTGGACATGAAGGATGAACTGGACCTGACGGTGTAAAGGAGAAGGCGGCATGCCCATTTATGTGAACCTGGATGTGATGATGGCCCGCCGCCACATGGGGGCGGGGGAACTGGCCGACAAGGTGGGCATCACCCCGGCCAACCTCTCCATCCTGAAAAACAACAAGGCCAAGGCGGTGCGCTTTACCACCCTGGAAGCCCTGTGCCGGGAACTGGACTGCCAGCCCGGCGACCTGCTGGAATACCGTCCCGAAGAGACGGACAACTGAGAATATACAAAGGGTAATATTATGGAAAATATCAACAAAGAGGGCGCGGGGCGTCCCCTCTATTCAAGTGCGCCCCAAAATCTGCCCGCGGTGCCCCAGCCCCTGCCGGGAAGCCGGGTCTTGTGGGGGGCGGCGGCCCTTGTCAGCTATCCGCTGGCCTGGTACTACACCAAATATGTGTTCATGGGAAATTCCCGCAGCATGGGGTACAGTGTGTTTCCGGTCCTGTTCATGCTGGCGGTGGAATTGTTCGGCCGGGCCCTGGGCCGCAAAGGCAGCCGGGAGACCTGGTTCTGGGCCTTGTGCTGGCTGGTCCAGGGGCTGGCCCTGACCGCCTATGCCTGCCACACCGATGTGCTGCGGATATGGCAGCCCATGGTCTGGCACATGACGGCGGTGTATTACGTCCTCTGCCGCACCGGCATGCAGGCGGCGGGCAAGACCAACGCCATGGTGGTGCTGGACGGCCTGAGCGGGGTGTTCATCCTGCCCTGGACGAACATCCTGCTCCGGCTGCGGGCCTTGTGGGAGGCTTTGCGGGGCTGGGTGCAGCGCCGTGAACATTCCCGCCGCCGGATGTGGGAAGCCCTGGCCGGGGTGGTGCTGGCGGTGGTGCTGGTGTGGTTCGCCGCCGGGCAGCTGGCCGCGGCGGACGAAGCCTTCGGTGATCTGGTGGAAAGGCTGCTGCGGCCCCTGCGCTGGGACTGGGACTTTTTTGACACGGCGGCCCTGGTGCTGTCCATCCCGGTGGGGATGTGGCTGTTCGGGCTGGTGGGAGGCAGTCTGCGCCGTCAGGCGCCCCCTCTCACCGAGGAAGGTTTCTACCGTGCCCTGGGCCGGGCACCCCGCCTGCCCGGCCTGACCGCCAACCTGGCGGTGGGGGCCCTGTGTGCGGTGTACGCC
>X355_Hoffmanns_Two_toed_Sloth__coassemble_2249_pt1 | contig 14993 bp, 7 predicted proteins | sample X355_Hoffmanns_Two_toed_Sloth__metabat2_high_PE_023 | metagenome-assembled genome bin X355_Hoffmanns_Two_toed_Sloth | reverse complement strand
GCCATGAGGCCATCGACTTCTATCATCACTACGAAGAGGACATCGCCCTCTTTGCCGAGATGGGCTTCAAGACCTTCCGCACCTCCATCAACTGGACCCGCATCTTCCCCACCGGGGAGGAGACCGAGCCCAACGAGGCGGGCCTGGCCTTCTATGACCGGGTGTTCGATTGCTGCCAGAAACACGGCATCGAGCCGCTGGTCACCATCAGCCACTATGAACTGCCCTACGCCCTGGTGGAGAAGTACAACGGCTGGGCGGACCGCCGCCTCATCGACTTCTACATGAACTACTGCAAGGCCATCTTTGCCCGGTATCAGGGCAAGGTCAAGTACTGGCTGACCTTCAACGAGATCAACGCCGGCATGATGCCCTTCGGCGGCGTGCTCTCCCTGGGCACCTGCCAGGGCTACCGCGGCCCCGCCGTGGCCATGCCCGACGAGCCCCAGGTCCGCCTGCAGGCCCTGCACCACCAGTTCGTGGCCAGCGCCCTGGCTGTGAAGTACGCCCATGACAACTACCCCGAATACAAGATGGGCAACATGGACTGCTTCATCACCAGTTACCCCTACACCTGCGACCCGGCGGACATCCTGGCCAACCAGCAGGCCATGCGCCGCACCAACTGGTACTGCTCCGACGTGCAGGTCCGGGGCGAGTACCCGGCCTACGCCCCCCGCCTGTGGGAGGAGATGGGCGTGAAGATCGCCATGGAGCCCGGCGACGCCGAGATCTTGAAAAACGGCACCGTGGACTTCTACACCTTCAGCTACTATATGTCCAACTGCGTCACCACCCACAAGGATGCCGCCCAGACCGACGGCAACGTGGCCAGCGGGTACAAGAACCCCTACCTGAAGGCCAGCGACTGGGGCTGGCAGATCGACCCCCAGGGCCTGCGCTATACCCTGAACGAGATTTACGACCGTTACCGCATCCCGCTGATGGTGGTGGAAAACGGCCTGGGCGCCCGGGATACCCTGGAAGCCGACGGCACCGTGCACGACAGCTACCGCATCGACTACCTGCGGGCCCACATCGAGCAGATGGCCGAGGCCGTCAAGGACGGCGTGGACCTGATGGGCTACACCCCCTGGGGCTGCATCGACCTGGTCTCCGCCTCCACCGGCGAGATGGCCAAGCGCTACGGCTTCATCTACGTGAACAAGTACGATGACGGCACCGGCGATTACAGCCGTCTGCGCAAGGATTCCTTCTACTGGTACAAAAAGGTCATCGCCACCAACGGCGAGGACCTGACCTGATCCGACATTCTCCATTTCATCATAAAAGCACGGGGCACGCCGGGCTGTGGCCCGGTGTGCCCCGCTGTTTTTGCAACAGGAAAGGAAGAACCATCATGTCCAAGATCATTTTTCTGGATGTGGACGGCACCCTGGTGGACTACGAAAACCGTCTGCCGGACTCCGCCGCCCTGGCTGTGCGCCAGGCCCGGGCCAACGGCCACCGGGTCTACCTGTGTACCGGCCGCAGCCGGGCCGAAGTGCCGCCCATGTTGTGGGACCTGGGCATCAACGGCCTTTTGGGGGGCAACGGCAGCTATGTGGAGGACGACGGCCAGGTCGTCATGCACCAGCTGCTGAGCCTGGACCAGTGCCGCCGGGTGGTGGACTGGCTCCATGCCAGGGACCTGGAATTTTACCTGGAAAGCAACAACGGCCTGTTTGCCAGTGAACGGTTCGAGGAAGTGGCCCTGCCCACTCTGCTGGAATACACCCGGCGCAAAGGCCATGACCTGACTGGCAGAACGGTGCGGGAGATCTTTCCCGACCTGCAGTTCGGTCTGCGGGGCGAAGAATTGTACCGGGACGATGTGAACAAGATCAGCTTTATCCTGCACAGCTATCAGGATCATCTGGACTCGGTGCGAGATTTTCCCGACCTGCAGCCCGGCACCTGGGGCGGCAGGGGAGAGACCGCCCTCTTCGGGGATCTGGGGGTGAAGGACATCACCAAAGCCCATGCCGTGCAGGTCTTGCTGGATCACCTGGGCGCCGACCGGGCCGACACCATCGGCTTCGGGGACGCCAAGGTGGATGTGCCGCTGCTGGAAGCCTGCGCCGTGGGCGTGGCCATGGGCAACGGCGGGCCGGAGGTCCGCGCTGCCGCCGACTTTGTCACCGACGATGTGGAGCAGGACGGTCTGTACAATGCCTTTGTGCGTTTGGGGCTGATCCGGACCTGAGTTGGGCCGCACCTGTCCTTTTGGAGAAAAGGGTGCGGCTTTTTGTGTGACCGAACTTGACAAAAATTTCACTTATGTACAAAAAGAACGAAAATGCGCCGGAGTTTGTGCCTGTTTTTGGTTGACGTTGCGCCCTGAACATGGTACTATATAAGCAACACATTGGCGCTGCATCTGCGGCGTATTGGGAGGAAATAGCTATGAAAGAATTCACTTATACCATTCAGGAAGCTGTTGGCATCCACGCTCGTCCGGCAGGTCTGCTGGTCAAGGAAGTTAAGAAATATCAGAGCACCGTCACCATCACCAAGGGCGACAAGTCCGTCAATGCCCTGAAGCTGATGGCCCTCATGGGCATGGGCGTCAAGTGCGGTGATACCGTCACCGTTCAGGTGGAAGGTGCCGACGAAGATGCCGCCGCTCCCGCTCTGGAAGCTTTCTTCAAGGCCAATCTGTAACTTTCTGTCCGACTCCGCTGCGGCCAGCCGACTGGCTGGCCGTTTTTTTCGTATTGCTATGCATTGAACGAGGTGAAAGCCAATGATCAGTATCCAAGGCAAGGGCGTTTCGTCCGGCGTGGGCATCGGCCCGCTGTATTTCTATCACCGTGCCAAGACCTCCATCCCCCGCTATACCGTGGAGGATACCGACGCCGAATGGCATCGTTTCAAGGGCGCCCAGACCGGCGCCATCGAGCAGCTGGGCGAGCTGGCCGAAAAGGCCCGGGCTGAAGCCGGCGATGAGGCTGCCATGCTGTTTGAGACCCATCAGATGATGGTGGAGGACCTGGACTACGAAGAGGCCATTGAGGCGCGCATCAACGAGGACAAGATGAACGCCGAAGCCGCCATTGCCGACACATCCCTGCAGTTCGCCGAGATGTTCGAGTCCATGGACGACAGCTATATGCAGGCCCGCGCCGCCGACGTGAAGGACGTGTCCCGCCGTCTTTTGTCCATCCTGGCCGGCGCGGTGCAGGGCGGCATCGCCTCCGACGTGCCGGTGCTGCTGGCTGCCGACGATCTGGCTCCCTCCGAGACCGTTCAGCTGGACAAGTCCAAGATTCTGGGCTTCATCACGGCGGGCGGTTCCGGCTCCAGCCACACCGCCATCCTGGCCCGCACCATGGGCATCCCCGCCATCGTGGGCGTGGGCGACGCCCTCAAGCCTGAGTATGAGGGCCGCCAGGTCATCATCGACGGTGCCACCGGCAGCGTGGTCATCGACCCCGACGACATGACCCGGGACAAGCTGCTGAAAAAGCGGGAAGAACAGCTGCGCCTGCAGCGCCTGCTGGAGACCCTGAAGGGCCAGCCCAACATCACCAAGGACGGCAAGACCATCCGGGTGTACTGCAACATCGGCAGCCCCGAGGACGTGCACGCCGTGCAGGTGAACGACGGCGGCGGCATCGGCTTGTTCCGCAGCGAGTTCCTGTACCTGAACTGTGAGGACTACCCCACCGAGGACCAGCAGTTCGAGGCGTACAAGCAGGTTCTGGCGGATATGGACGGCAAGGAAGTCATCATCCGTACCCTGGATATCGGCGCCGACAAGCAGATCGGCTATTTCAACCTTCCCCATGAGGAAAACCCCGCCCTGGGCATGCGCGCCCTGCGCATCTGCCTGACCCGGCCGGAGGTGTTCCATACCCAGCTGCGTGCGCTGTACCGCGCTTCCGCTTTCGGCAAGCTGCGCATCATGTTCCCCATGGTCACCAACGTGTGGGAAGTGCGGGAAGCCAAGCGCCACTGTGAGGAGGTCAAGCGGGAACTGAAAGCCGAGGGCATCCCCTACGGCGATGACGTGGAAGTGGGCATTATGATCGAGACCCCCGCCGCCGTCATGCTCAGCGACCGTCTGGCCAAGGAAGTGGACTTCTTCAGCGTGGGCACCAACGACCTGACCCAGTACACCCTGGCCTGTGACCGTCAGAACAACGACCTGGGCCGCTTCTATGACCCCCATCATCCGGCTGTGCTGCGCATGCTGAAGGTGGTGGCCGACAATGCCCACAAGAACGGCATCTGGGTGGGCATCTGCGGCGAACTGGGCGCGGACCTGACCCTGACCGAGACCTTCCTGGCCATCGGCATCGACGAACTGTCCGTTTCTCCCCGTGCGGTGCTGCCGCTGCGCAACGCCATCCGCATGACCGATACCCGGGAGACCAGCCCCCGCATCCTGGCCGCCCTGGCGGACGAGTATACCAACAACTGAAACAACAGGGCCGCGGCCCTGTAAACGGCAAGCCGTTCCCTCTGGGGAGCGGCTTGTTTTTTCTGCCGGTTCCGTCGGGGCACGTCTGCGGGGGATAAGGAAAAAACGGTGCGCATCTTTTCCGCTGTTTCAGTCACGTTTTTGGGGCAGCGGCCATTTTTTTATCGTCTTGCAGACCAAAGCGACCTCTGCTATAATAAAAATCGTACGATGTCGCAGAAAAGGCAGAAGGCGGCGTCGTCTAAAAAAATCCCGGGGGAAGACCATGGCTTTCGATCTGCAGCAGTTGTCCAGAGCTTCGCGTGATGCCCTGAATTTTTTGGGGGAAAGCTCTCACGAATACTATTTCTATTATGATTGTACCCGCAGATGCGCGGTCTTTTCCCACAACACCTGGGAATCTTTTGCCCTGCCCCACCGGGAGGACGATACCTGTACCCCCCATGAACTGTATGAGATCGTCCATCCCCAGGACCGGCCCATCGTGGCCATGCAGTTCCACCGCCTGTGCAGGGGAGAGACCGAAACCTACGAAGGCCGGTACCGCCTGCGCAACCAGAGCGGGGAATACGTCTGGGTCAACAGCTGCGGCAAGTGCCAGCTCAATGAGGAAGGGCGTCCTCAGTGGATGATCGGCCGCATTGCCGTCAGTGCGCCGGACCCCTCTCAACGGCCGGATACCTTTGACCTGGACCGTCTCAAACAGGATGCGGAGATCTTTCTTGCCGAGAAAACCCCCGCCAGCCTGCTGGTCATCGGGGTGGATAACCTGCGCTCCATCAACCTCAAGCATGGGCGCCGCTTCGGCGATACCTTGCTGGCCAGGCTTTGCGCTTCCTTTGAGGATGCGGTCTATGGCCGCCAGCGGGTGTACCACACTGTGGGCGACTGCTATGCCGTGATCCTGCCTCATACCGACGAGGAAAAGGCCACCCAGGTGTTCCAGTATGTGCGGCAGCGCATGGCGGATTGCTGCACCCTGTCTGCCGGCTGTGTGCCGCTGCTGACCTACAAGATCCCCGATGCAGAGACCCTGTATCAGTATGCGGAGGTCACCCTGGCTTCGGCCAAAAGACAGGGGCGGGACAAGATCGTTTTCTTTTCCGCAGAGGACTACGAAAAAGAACTCAACGCCCTGGAATTGAAAGACGAACTCAAGCGCAGCATAGAAGAAGATTTCCGGGGCTTTTCCCTGGTTTACCAGCCGCAGGTCTATACCGACAGCGGCCGCATTTACGGCGCCGAAGCCCTGCTGCGCTACCAGTCGGAGCAGAGGGGCGCCGTTTCCCCGGTGGAATTTATCCCCCTGCTGGAGCAATCCGGCCTGATCGGAAAGGTGGGCATGTGGGTGCTGCGCCAGGCATTGGCACAGTGCCGGGCCTGGCGGGCCCGTGTGCCCGACCTGCACATCAGCGTCAACCTTTCCTTTGCCCAGCTTTATCAGGAAAGTGTGACCCAGGATGTGCTGCAGGCGCTGGCCCAAAGCGGCCTGCCCGGCAGCGCCCTGACCCTGGAAGTGACCGAAAGCCTGGAACTGGTGGAATATACACGCATCAACGAGATCTTCCGTCAGTGGAAACTCAACGGGATCGAGATATCGGTGGATGATTTCGGCACCGGGTATTCGGGGCTGAGCCGCCTGAAGGAACTGGAAGTGGACGAGATCAAGATCGACGGGATCTTTGTCCGCAACATCCAGCAAAGCGCTTACAACTACCGCCTGCTGAGCAATATGGTCCAGCTGGCCAACAGCAGCCGCATCCGGGTCTGCTGCGAAGGCGTGGAAAGCGAGGACGAACTGCTGGTTCTGCAGGAACTGCGCCCCATGCTGCTCCAGGGGTATCTGGTGTCCCGCCCCTGCGGTCCGGCCCAGCTGGAAGCCCGCTTTATGGAGAAGGACAACCCTGCTTATCTGGAACGCCTGGAAGTGATCAGCCGCTTCAAAGCCCGACAGGCGACCCGCGCTGTGCCCGGCAGTCCCTGCAACGAGAGTGAACTGGCCCTGAAGGTGCTGAACTCCGAAAGCAACATCTACTATATCAGCGATCCCGAGACCTATGAACTGTATTACCTCAACCCGGCGGGACAAAGTCTGTTCGGGGTGCATGACTACCAGGGCCGCAAATGCTACCGTGTGCTGCAGGGGCGGGATTCCCCGTGCCCCAACTGCACCAACGCCAAACTGCGGCAGGACGTATTTTATGTGTGGGATCACTACAACGAATACTGCAACCGCCACTTCCTCCTGCGTGACAAACTGATCGAATACGGCGGCCGCCAGGTCCGGCTGGAGATCGCCTCGGACATCACCAAGCACGAAAACGTCAGCCGGGACACCGGCGAGCGGCTGGAATTTGCCCAAAAGATCGTGGAAAACACAGCCATACTCTCGGGCGATAGCCGGTACGACGAAGCGGTGGAAAAGGTGTTGGCGTCGGTAGGGCGCTATTATCAGGCGGACCGCGCCTATCTTTTCCAGCCCACACCCGGCAAAAAGGATCACTGGGACAATACCTTTGAGTGGTGTGCCCCGGGGGTGGAACCTCAGCACGACAATCTGCAGAATGTGCCGCCGGAAGCGGTCCGGCGCTGGATGGACCAGTTCCGCCATGACCGCACCATTTACATCCTCAACACCGACAGTATCCGGGCACAAAACCCGGAGGAATGGCAGACCCTGCAGGCCCAGGACATCACACGCCTGATCGCGGTGCCCCTGCAGGACGGCGGCAATATCATCGGCTTCATCGGGGTGGACAATCCCCGCTATTCCATCCGGGATGATTCCCAGATCCGGGTGCTGGCGCATTTCCTCATCACCCGCCTGCACCAGGAACAGAATGAACGCCGGTACCAGCAGCTGCTTCAGGCAGACGGCAGGGACGTGTTCGCTCACCTAGGCCTGGGGCTGTGGGTCATCTATCTGGACCCCGCAGCCAACCTGCGGGAGATGCTGGGGGACAGCGCCATGGATGTGGCCCTGGGGGTGGACCGCGCCCTGAGCAATGCGGAATACTATGATTTCTGGTATACCCGCATCAACCCCGGCTATTATGAGTATGTGGACCGCTCGGTACAGAACATGATCGACTCCGGCAAGGTGGTGCAGCTGGAATATACCTGGAAGCACCCTCTGCGCGGGGATGTGATGGTGCGCTGCACCGGCGTGCGCGCCCCCGACCAGGCGGGGCGCATCTGCCTGAAAGGGTATCACCGCATCGTGGACGATGTGGAACAGCAGCCCTATCTGCCCACGGAATACGACCGGGATATCTTTGAGTACAACGAACTGAACGGCAGCATTTTCTTCCATACCCGGCGGTTCCTCCTTCAAGGAGAAGCCCAGCAGGAGCAGAATTTCCCCCAGTGCTGGATCGACAGCGGCCTGGTTCATCCGGCGTTTGCCGATTCTTTCGGAAAAGCCTTCACCCGCCTGCGCATGCGGGACGAACTGGGCCGGCTGCAGGTACAGTTGCGGGGCAAAAGCGGGAATTATGAATGGTTCCGCCTGACACTGCAGCACCTGAGCCAGAAGTTACAGGACCTGGATACCATCCTGGTGATGGTGGAGCCCATGGGCGCCCAGCACAGCCAGGAAGTGGAATACCGCAGGATGCGCCGCTTTTACCAGGTGCTTCTTTCGGAGGCCATCGCCTATGCGGAGGTGGATCTGGACCGGGATGAACTGCAGTCGGCGGGCGGGGTCTGGCGCTGTTATGAAAAGGAGTATCTGCATACCCAGCGCCGTTTTTTCCATGAACTCTCCGCCGCGCTGGAAAAGAGCCTGACAAAGGAGGAAATGCAGATCCTGCACGGCTACCAGGATCAGGCCACGCGGGAAGAGATGTTCTCCAGCGGCACCCTCAGCCATCGGTTCTACTACCGCAGAGGGATCGGCAATGAGCTGCACTGGGTGGAACTGACCGTCTACCTGTTCCGGGAACAGCTGTCCGGCAGCGTATACGCCCTTTTGTATCTCAAGGACGTAAATGCCGAGAAGGAGAGGGAACTGGCCCAGCTGAATGCCGCCAACCGCGACCCGCTCACCGAGATCTATAACCGCACGGCTTTTGAGCGGGAGATGACCCGCAGCATCATTGAATCTGCCGCCAGCCCCTGCGGATACCTGCTGCTGCTGGATATCGACAACTTCAAGCAGATCAACGACATGCGCGGCCATGTGGAAGGGGACGCCATGCTCAAAACGGTGTCCCGGCAGCTGCTGCAGACCTTCCGAAAAGGGGACGTGATCGGCCGCATGGGCGGGGACGAATTTCTGGTATACATCCGCGGCATGATCCCGCGGGAAAGCCTGGAACAGCGCCTGACCCATTTCCTGGACCAGATCCGTCTCAGCACCAACAACATGGTGACCTGCAGCATGGGCCTGACCTGTGTGTCCAGCGAGCGGTTTGACTATGCCCGCTCCCTGAACCGGGCCGATACCGCCATGTATTACAGCAAGCGTCACGGCAAAAACGGATACAGCTTCTACGAGGATATCACCCTCTGAGACGGCACAGCCGCGTTCCTTTCCTGCGGGAGAGGGACGCGGCCTTTTTTGCCCTGCCCCGGCGTTGCCCTGCCTTTTCCCCTGTGTTATACTGTTGACAAAAGCGGCGGTGCGGCGTGGCTGCACTGTCTGACAGGAGGTAACGCTATGAAAATGGGTATCCTGGGCGCCGGGGGCATTGCCGGCGTTATGGCAAAGACGGTCCGCCTTCTTCGGGAAAGCGGCTGCCGGGATGTGGAACTGTACGCGGTGGCGGCCCGGGAACTTTCCCGCGCCCAGGCATTCGCCGCCGCCAACGGGGTGGAAAAGGCTTTCGGCAGCTATGAGGAGATGCTTCGCGACCCCGACCTGGATTTTGTTTACATTGCCACCCCCCATTCTCACCATTACGGGCACATCCGCCTCTGTGCGCAGTACGGCAAGCATGTTCTGTGCGAAAAGGCATTCACGGTCAACGCCCGCCAGGCGGAGGACGCCATCCGCTATGCCCGCAGTCAGGGGGTGCTGGTGGCGGAAGCCATCTGGACCCGGTACCAGCCCATGCGGGGCATCATCCGGGACACGCTGGCCTCCGGCGTGATCGGGGAACCCTGCCTCATCACCGCCAGCCTGGGATACAACATCACCGCCAACCGCCGTATCGTGGACCCGGCGCTGGCGGGCGGCGCGCTGTTGGATGTGGGCGTTTATACCTTGAATTTTGCCGAAATGATCTTCGGCCGCCCCGATTCGGTCCACGGCCTGTGCACCAAATATGAAAGCGGCGTGGATATTACCGACAGCATCGCCCTGCACTGGGCCGACGGCCGCGCCGCCAACCTGACGGCGGTGGCCAATTCGATTTCCGACCGCCAGGGCGCGGTGTACGGCACGCGGGGATATATGCTGGTGGAGAACATCAACAATCCGCAGGCGCTGCAGGTATACGACGGCCAGCACCGCCCGGTGCAGCGGGTGGAATGCCCGCCCCAGCTCACCGGCTACGAGTATGAAGTGCTGGAAATGGTGGACAGCATCCGCCGGGGATTGCCGGAATGCCCCTCCATGCCCCATGCCGAGACCATCCACATAATGGAAGTGATGGATCATCTGCGGGCACAGATGGGGGTGCGCTATCCCTGCGAGGACCTGGTCCCCCATGCTTTGGGGCGACCGTAAAGTTGTGAAAGATGCTCAAAAGAAGAGCTGTTCTTTGTATAATCACCCAAAAAAGAAAAAATCCCTTGACAAGGCGCCCGTTTTTGTGTAGAATTTGGAGCAGTTTAACCGGTTAAATCACTAAAGCAAACCGATGACGCAGAGAAGTACGCAGGGATTCGCTTTCCTCAAGAGAGCCGCGGGCGGTGGGATCGCGGCGGAAACAGCCCGGCGGAATGGCCTGCCGAGGGCGGTCTGAAAAGGCGCAAGCCTGAGTATGGGCCGACGGAATTCCACCGTTACAGGGAACGGGATGTGTTGGCATCCCGATAAAGAGGGCGGAACATTTTCCGTCAATTTGGGTGGCACCGCAGAAGCTGTACGGCTTTTGTCCCAAAGGGTATTCACACACATGCCCTGTGGGACAAAAGCCTTTTTTCGTCCCTGCGGGCGCACAGAAAGGAGCCGTCATCATGGCCGCAGAAAAAATTCCTTACAAGATCTACCTTTCCGAAGAGGAAATGCCCCGTACCTGGTACAATGTCCGTGCGGACATGAAGAACAAGCCCGCGCCTTTGCTGAACCCCGCCACCGGCCTGCCCATGGGGGATGAGGACCTGCGCCCGGTGTTCTGCGATGAGCTCATCCGCCAGGAACTGGACAATGATACCCGGGAGATCCCCATTCCCGGCGAGATCCGGGATTTCTACAAGATGTACCGCCCCTCGCCCCTGGTCCGGGCCTACTGCCTGGAAGAAAAGCTGCAGACCCCGGCCAAGATCTACTACAAATTCGAGGGGAACAACACCTCCGGCAGCCACAAACTGAACAGCGCCATCGCCCAGGCCTACTATGCCAAGAACCAGGGCCTGAAGGGCGTTACCACTGAGACCGGCGCCGGTCAGTGGGGCACCGCCCTTTCCATGGCCTGTGCTTACCTGGGCCTGGACTGCAAGGTGTATATGGTCAAATGCTCCTATGAACAGAAGCCCTTCCGCCGGGAGGTCATGCGCACCTACGGCGCGTCGGTCACCCCGTCGCCTTCCACCGAGACCGAGGTTGGCCGCAAGATCCTGGCAGAACATCCCGGTACCACAGGCTCTCTGGGCTGCGCCATCAGCGAAGCGGTGGAGGTGGCCACCCACACCCCCGGCTACCGGTATGTGCTGGGCAGCGTGCTCAACCAGGTGCTGCTGCACCAGAGCGTCATCGGTACCGAAGCCAAGATCGCCCTGGACAAATACGGTGTGGTGCCGGACATCATCATCGGCTGCGCCGGCGGTGGCAGCAACCTGGGCGGTCTGATCTCCCCCTTCATGGGCGAAAAGCTGCGGGGCGAACGGGATTACCGCTTCATCGCGGTGGAACCGGCCTCCTGCCCCAGCTTCACCCGGGGCCGCTTCGCCTACGACTTCTGCGACACCGGCATGGTCTGCCCGCTGGCCAAGATGTACACCCTGGGCAGCAACTTCATCCCCTCGGCCAACCATGCCGGCGGCCTGCGCTACCACGGCATGAGCCCGGTGCTGTCCCAGCTGTACCACGACGGCCTGATGGAGGCTGTGGCGGTGGAACAGACCAAGGTGTTCGAGGCCGCCGAACAGTTCGCCCGCATCGAGGGCATCCTGCCCGCGCCGGAAAGCAGCCACGCCATCCGGGTGGCCATCGACGAAGCCCTGCGCTGCAAGGAAACAGGAGAGGAAAAGACCATCCTCTTCGGCCTGACCGGCACCGGCTACTTTGATATGGTGGCCTATGAGAAGTTCCACAACGGCCAGATGAGCGACTTTATCCCCACCGATGCCGACCTGGAAGAGAGCTTTGCCCGCCTGCCGGTGGTGCCGGGAGCGGAATAAGGACCCGCAGTTTTCCATAAATGAACCGCCGCCCCGGCTATCTTGGCCGGGGCGGTTTTGCGGGAAAGGGGACCGGCTTTCCTTTCCCTTGCGAAGAAGGACGAAAACTTTTATAATCAAGGCAGAGACAAACAAAAGCGGGCGCGGCCCCGGCAGAACAGGAAAGGAACGGCAATGAAGTATATCACGGTGCGGCAAGCGGCCGACAAATGGGGCATGTCGGAACGTATGGTGCAGAGGTACTGCGCCCGGGGATGGGTGCAGGGAGCGGAAAAGGCGGGCGGGGCCTGGCACATTCCCGGCGAAGCCCCCCGGCCGGAGGCACCCGGTGCCGCCCCCGCGGAACTGATATCCCACGAGCCGTCCACCGGCTTGCTGCCGCTGCTGAATACGCCTTTTGAGCCCGGGCGGTGCATGGATTATATCCAGGCCATGCCGGAGGGGGCCTGCCGGAACATCGCCCTGGCCGAGTACCATTATTTCAGCGGCCAGCCGGAACAGGCCGCCCAGGAGGCGGAACTCTGCCTGATGCACCCGGACCAGGAGATCCGCCTTTCCGCCTGCCTGCTGTATACCTACGCCAGCCTTTCGGTGGGGCAGATCCAGCGGGCGTCCCACACCCTGACACAGCTCAGCCGCATGCAGGGGAAACGTCCTGCCGGCTCGCCTCACCTGAAAGCCGCCCGGGAATTTGTGGCCTTTGCGGCGGCAGTGCTGCTGCACCTGCCCCTGCCCGATGGGCTGCCTTCCCTGCGGGAATGCCTGCCCCTTCTGCCGCCGGGCCTGCGGGCGTTTGCCCTGTATGTGCAGGCGCACTACCTCTATCTGCAGGGTGACTATGCCCAAAGCCTGGGAATGGTGGAAGCCACGCTGGCCATGCAGGAACCGGTCTGCCCCATTCCGGCCATCTATCTGCACCTGGTGGCGGTCATGGACAATATGAGCCTGCGCCGGCCGGAGGAAGCCCAGCGGCATCTTCTGGCCGCCTGGGACCTTGCCCGCCCGGATGATCTCATCGAAGGCTTCGGGGAACACCACGGCCTGCTGGGCGGTATGCTGGAGGCTGTCATCAAGAAGGACTGGCCGGAGGATTTCAAGCGCATCATTGCCATCACCTACCGCTTTTCCGACGGCTGGCGCCGCATCCACAATCCTGTCACCGGGCATGATGTGGCGGACAACCTGACCACCACCGAATTTGCCGTGGCCATGCTGGCCGCCCGGGGCTGGACCAACCAGGAGATCGGGGACCACATGAATATTTCCCCCAATACGGTCAAACAGTATATGTCCCTGGTATTGCAGAAACTTCATATCACCCAGCGCCAGGACCTGAAAAAATACATGCTGCAGTGACCCGCCGCTGCGGGCACAGAACCGGGATGAGAAAACAAAAACCGCCCTGCTTCCGAAGATAAAAGCAGAGCGGTTTTGTTTTATGCCGGTGACGGGTCAGCCTTTGTAGTCAAGGGGCAAGGCGGTCCAGCGGGCGCGGAAAAGGAAGGCGGCGTCTTTGGGCTGGCGCTGGCGGGTGAAGATGCCCTTCTTGTTGCCGTTGGCACGCATGATCCCCTCGGTGGTCTGGAAATCGGCAAAGTTCCACACCAGTTCGCCCTGCACGAAGTCGTAGCTGTCGAACACCCGGTGGTTCATGTCCAGGTATTCGTTCTGGTATTCCTGGCTCCACATCACGCTGGGCAGCTTGTGCTCGCCGGGCAGGGTGTCGGCGCCGTATTCGGTAAAGATCAAGGGGCGGCCGTTGAGCACCCGGGCCCAGCCGTCCATCTCCTTGCGGAAAGCAGCCTCTCCGTCGGTCATGCTGTATCCGCCCATCACATACCAGCCGTAATAGCGGTTCAGGCTGATGAAGTCGGCAAACTTCTGGCCTTTGCTGGTGTCGGGCAGGCTGGTCATCACGATGGCATAGGTGCGCGGGCGCTTCTGCACGTCCAGCTCATGGGCCAGGTCAAACAGCGGTTTGAAGTAAGCCTCGGTCCCTTCGCTGGTGCACTGGGGCTCGTTCAGGATGCTCCATGCAATGACCGAAGCGTGGTTCTTGTCCCGGGTGATCATCTCGGTCAGAGCCTGTTTGTGATTTTCCAGCAGGCGGGGCGTGGTCTCCTTTTCAAAATACCCCACAGGCTTGTTGTTGCCCTGGTTGGCTGCCAGGAAATTCGTGAGGCTTTCCATAAATCCCACGGCGGGCACTTCATCAATGATGAGGAAGCCTTCCTCGTCCGCCATCTGGTACAGTTCCTCGGCGTAGGGATAGTGGCTGGTGCGGAAGCAGTTGGCGCCGATCCATTTCATGCATTCATAGTCCCGCTTCACCGTCACCAGGTCCAGGCCCCGGCCCCGCAGGTCGGCGTCCTCATGTTTGCCGAACCCCCGCAGATACACCGGTTTGCCATTGAGCAGGAACCTGCCGTTCTTGATCTCAAAGGTGCGGATGCCGATCTTCTCAAAGTATTCGTCCACCACGGCACCGCCGTCCATGATGCGCACCACAAAGGTGTAGAGGTAGGCGGCGTACACATTCCACAGGTGGGCGTCCCCGATATGCAGGGTGCCGGTCTTGCCGGTGCTTTCGGCCACCTTGTTGTGGGCGGCGTCATACACTTCCACCGTGCAGTCGTGGCTGCCGTTGGTCTTGATGGTGTAGTCCACCTCGGCGTCGGCGCCGCACAGGCGGTGGTTGACGGTAAAATCCGTCACCTGTTCCCTGGGCAGGCAGAGCAGCTTTACCGGCCGCTGAAGCCCGGCGTAGTTGTAAAAATCAAAATAGGGGGCCGCCATCTTCTTCCCGTTGGAAAGCACGGTGGTCTTGCCGGCGGGCAGCATGTACTCGTTCAATTCGTTGTTCACCAGAACGGCCAGCTTGTTGTACTGGTTGTAATGCACCACCTGGGCAACGTCGGCATTGAAGGGCAGGAACCCGCCTTCGTGGGAAGCGACCTCCACCCCGTTCACAAAGACCCGGGCGCGGTGGGTGGCGGAACCGAACCGGATGGTCACATCGCGGCCCTTCCATTCCTCCGGCACAAAGAAATCGGTCTCATAC
>X355_Hoffmanns_Two_toed_Sloth__coassemble_2220_pt1 | contig 15821 bp, 12 predicted proteins | sample X355_Hoffmanns_Two_toed_Sloth__metabat2_high_PE_023 | metagenome-assembled genome bin X355_Hoffmanns_Two_toed_Sloth | reverse complement strand
GTTTCCAGCATGTCCACCTGGGGCTATGCCACCAGCATCGCCGGGGCGGACTTATTAATCGAGAAGCCCTTTTTGGGGGTGTTCGGCGATATCCGGGGCATGCGCAAGCGGTTGTTTGCCGGGTTTGTCATTCTCGGCGTGGCGGCGGTGGCCCTCATGGCCTTCACCCCGCTCATGGACTTCACCTCCTCCACCGCGGCGGCGGGCCGGGTGGCCGGGCTGATCCTGACGCTGTACATCATCAGCGTCATCGGCTTTGACGCTTCCGCCATCTATTACGACGCCTTCCTCACCGACATCACCACCCCCGAGCGGATGGACCGGGTCTCCACCATGGGCTACGGCCTGGGCTATATCGGCGGTTCCACCATCCCCCTGGTCATCTTCCTGGTGATGAACCTGGCGGGGGTGCCCATGCTCACCTGCCTGGCGGTCATCTTTGCCCTCACCGCCGTGTGGTGGCTGGTGTTCAGCCTGCCGCTGCTGAAAAACTGCCGCCAGACTTCCGGCAAACCCTATGAGAAGGGGGACGTGGGCCGCAGTATCCGGGGGGTGGGCACCACCATCAAGGAGATCATCGACAACAAGCCCATGCTGGTGTATATCCTGGCCTATTTCTTTTACATCGACGGCGTGCACACCGTCATCAGCATGGCCACCACCTACGGCACCAACCTGGGCCTGGACTCCACCGGCATGATGCTGGCCCTGCTGCTGGTGCAGGTGCTGGGCCTGCCCTTCTGCCTGTTGTACATCCGCCTCAGCGCCAAGTTCGGCGCCCGGGTCATGGTGGGCGTGGGCATCTGCGTGTACATGTTCATCTGCGTGTTTGCCTTCTTCATGCGGGACCTGTGGCAGTTCTGGGTGCTGGCGGTGCTGTGCGCCACCAGCCAGGGCGGCATTCAGGCCCTGTCCCGCTCCATGTTCGGCAAGCTCATCCCGGACAAGGACCGCAGCGGCGAGTTCTTCGGCTTCTTTGACATCTTCGGCAAGTTCAGTTCCATCATGGGCCCCGCCCTGGTGGGTGTGGTCAGCGCCGTCGTGGCCGACGGCATGCTGAAGGCCCAGGGCCTCACCGCCCAGACCGCCACCGCCGAGCAGATCGACGCCATCAACGCGGCGTCCAGCCCCTTCGGCATCGTGTCCATCCTGCTCATCATCGGCATCGGCGGCGCGCTGTTCTTTGCCGTCCTGCCCGGTACGCTGAAGGGCAAGAACCTTTCCATCTGAGCCAAAAAGCCCCGCATTGACATTCTTCTTTGGGGGCAGTACAATAATGGGGTATGCGGGCATTGAACGCATACCCCATTATTTTGATTGTTGTTCCGAACAGGAGGACGCTTCCCATGCCGGAAGGCTATACCCATGTCCGCACGGCCCGGCGGGCGGCTGAAGCCATCCATTATAAACTGCACTGCCCCGCGGCGTTTGCGGCGGGGGCCAACGGGCCCGACAGCTTTTTCAGCTTTGAAGTGTGGAAAAGCAAGTCCAAGCGCCGGTACGACCTGCCCGACCTTGGCGTGCGCATGCACGACGAAGCCACCGGCGCCTTTCTGGTCAGCCTGGTGCGCCATGTCCGGACCGGGGCCCAGGTGGAGTACGCCCTGGGCTTTCTGAGCCATTACGCCGCCGATACGGTGCTGCACCCTTACGTGGTGGCCATGTGCCGGCCCGGGCAGCCTTACGGCGGCAAGGGCGGCCACGGATACTTTGAGATCGCCCTGGACTCCACCCTTCATGCGGAGGATACCGGCGTTTCCCAGGTCCCGGCGGATGACGCTTCCCCGGTGCCCCAGGGCACCGACCTGGCGGAGATCGCCTCTTTGCTGCACACCGTTCTGCAGGAGGTCTACGGCGCCGACGTGACCCAGGAATGCCTGGCCGACGCCTTCTACTACCTCAACCGGGTGCGCAGGCTGTTCACCAGCCGCCACGGCATCCGTAAGGCGGTGTTCTATCTGGTGGAAACCTTCTGGAAAGGCCGCGGCTTCCTCACCGGCCATGTGTCGCCCCGGGCCCTGCGCCTGGACCTGCCCGACGAATGGACCGACCCCACCACCGGGGAAGCCCGCAAGGGCGGCGCCTTCGCCCTGTTGAAGGAAGCGGAAAAGCGCAGCGCCGTCTATATGACCGCCGCCCTCCAGTACTGGATGGGCCACCTGACCGAAACCGAACTGTCCACCCTGCTGGGCAGCATGGATTATACCACCGGCACCCCCACCGACCGCAGCACCATGCCCGCGGTGAACCCGCCGGTGCCCAACACCCAAACAAAGGAGAATGCAACATGATCCGCATCACCATGGAAAACGGCAAGACCATCGACATCGAACTGGACCCCAGCGCCGCGCCCATCACCTGCGAAAACTTTGAAAACCTGGTCCGTCAGGGCTTCTATGACGGCCTGACCTTCCACCGCATCATCCCCGGCTTTATGATCCAGGGCGGCTGCCCCCTGGGCAACGGCACCGGCGGCCCGGGCTGGCACATCAAGGGCGAATTTTCCGCCAACTTTGTGCCCAACCCCATCAAGCACACCCGGGGCGTCATCAGCATGGCCCGCGCCCAGAACCCCAACAGCGCCGGCAGCCAGTTCTTCATCATGCACGCCGACGCTCCCCATCTGGACGGCCAGTATGCGGCCTTCGGTCATGTGGTCTCCGGCCTGGACGTGGTGGACGAGATTGCTTCCGTTCCCACCGACTGGTCCGACAAGCCCCTGAAGCCCGTGCGCATGCAGACGGTGCGCATCATCGACGAGGACTGATTTCACCGCACAAAAACAAAAGCCCGCTCCCCCACGCGGTCCGCGCAGGGAAGCGGGCTTCTTCTCTTTGTCGGTGAGGAAATTCCTCAGCGGAACAGGCCGCCCAGACCGTTGAACCAGCCGGTGATCTGGCCGGTCTGGCGTTCCAGTTCCTGCACCGATGTGAGCAGTTCCGGCACCTGCCGGATAGCGTCGTTCAGGGCCTCCACGTCCAGAGCGTTGAGCCGGTCCGCGATCTCCGGCAGGGACTGAAGCAGGCGGTTCAGCTCATCGGTATCCAGCGCGGCCAGGCTGTCCTGCACGGTGCCGGCTAGTTCCTCCACCTGGGTGCAGGCCCGCAGAAGGCTGCGATAGGCGGTGCTGCCGTGGTAGAACAGCACCCCGAAACCGATGCACAGCACCGCGAGAAGCCCGGCCAGCAGCCCGATGCAGATGTGCAGCAGCCGGGCGTTGCGGTCGGCTTTTTCTTCCAGCCGGTCCAGCTGCCGTTTCCATTCGGGGGCTTCGGTGTCAGGGGCGGTACCGGGCAGGGGAATGGGCAGATTGCGGGCATTTTCCATTTCGGGCATCACAGGGACCTCCTTTTGGATGGGAATGCAGCGGATAAAGGGTGCTCAGATTTCAGGGCCGGGGTTCCGGCCGGGCGCGGACATCTCGAACCAGAACAGGGAACCGCGGCCCAGTTCGCTCTGCACCCCAAAGGCAAACCCATGCTGCTGCAGAATCGCCTTGGTGATGGAAAGCCCCAGCCCGGTGCCGGGCTTTCCGGCGTTCTTGCGGGCGCGGTAATAGCGGTCGAAGATGTAGGGCAGGTCCTCCTGGGGGATGCCGGGGCCATGGTCCTCCACCTCCACCCGGCATCCGCCGCCGGGCAGGGGCAGGGCGCGCAGCACAAAGATGCCGTCCTCCCCGATGTGATGGGTCGCATTGCCCAGCAGGTTGTGCAGGACCCGTTCCATCATGGCGGGGTCGGCCCGCACCATGCACTGCTGGTCCGCTTCCAGCTTCAGGGTCCAGTGGTTCTGCTCGCATACGGCGTCGTACAGACCGGCCACCTCAAAACAGAGGCTGCTCATGTCAAAGTCCACCAGGTTGGGCTTTTCCACACCGCTCTGCACCTTGCTCAGTTCCATCACGCTGTTGACCAGGGCCGAAAGCCGGTCGGTCTCATCCACAATGATGTTGCACTGTTCGGTGCGGCGTTCCTCATCCATGCCGGACAGGTCCCGCACCGTTTCGGCGTAGCCTTTGATCAGGGTCAGGGGGGTGCGCAGGTCGTGGCTCACGTTGGCCAGCAGTTCCTTTTCCAGTTCGGCGGAACGGCGCACCGCCCGGGCCATGTGGTTGAATTCCTTGGCCAGCAGGCCCAGTTCATCCCGGCGGCGTACATCCACCTGCACGTCGTAGTTGCCTGCGGCCATGCGCCGGGCCCCGCCCGCCAGGCGGTACACCGGGCTGGTGAACCACTGGCTGAACAGAATGGCCGCCAGCACATTCAGCCCGAAGAGCAGCAGGGCCACCGGGGGCAGTACGCTGCCCAGCACGTCGGCGGCGGTGGTGATCTGGGCCAGACTGGTGGACACCAGCACCGCATACTGGCCGTCGGTGGTCAGCTTGCCCACCACCATCTGCAGGTTGCCGCCGGAGTGTACCGTCTCGTGCACTTCCTTCTTGGTGAACACCAGCCCGCGCAGCCGCACCACCTCGGGGGTGTCCTGCTTCAGGCTGATCTGCCCGCCGAAAGAATATTCACTCTGGTGCAAGACGCAGGGGGACAGGCTTTCCAGGCACTGGACGTTGCTCAGGGTGGAATCGCTGATGTCCACGCAGCAGTTGTCCAGATCCAGCGACCCGTCGATGACTTTTTCCAGAAAAGTCCCCCAGAATTCCTCGTCCAGGATCAGTTTGCCCAGCACCCGGGTGGAAACCGGGCCGTTGTTGGCGTCGATCAGGGCCACCACGGCATCCGCCTTGGCTTCCAGGCTGGTGCGGATCTTGCGGTCGTACATGGGTTCCAGGGCATAGGTAATCAGCGCCCACACCAGCCCCAGGGTCAGCAGTGTCACGGCGCACAAAAACAGTATCAGCTGGCCGCGCACGCCCAGCCCTACCCGGCGGGTTGCGCCCCCGGCCTTGGGGCCGGGCTTCAGCTTGTTCCACATACGGATTCCCCGTCTTTCACAAAACGTCCGGGTCGAACTTGTATCCGATCCCCCAAACCGTCACGATATAGTTGCGGCAGGGGCCAAGATGGCCGCGCAGCATCTTGATGTGGGTGTCCACCGTGCGGTCCTCGCCGTAATAGTCGTAATTCCACACCTTCTGCAGGATCTTCTCCCGGGAAAGGGCGATACCCCGGTTGCTAACCAGAAAAACTAGCAGGTCGAACTCCTTGGGGGTCAGGGAGGCTTCCTGCCCGGCCACCTTCACGCTGTGGCTGGCGGTGTCGATGACCAGATCCCCGAAGCTGAATACTCCGCCGCTTTCCGCCAGCGCGGGCATGGTGCGGGCCAGAACCGCCTTTACCCGGGCCACCAGTTCCCGGGGGGAGAAGGGCTTGACCACGTAATCGTCGGCGCCGCTCTCCAGCCCGGCCAGCTTGTCGTATTCCTCGCTGCGGGCGGTGAGCATGATGACCGGGGTGGTGATCTTGCGGGAACGCATCTCACGCAGGCAGGTCATGCCGTCCATGAAGGGCATCATAATATCCAGGATCACCAGGTCGATGCCGCCCTGGGTCAGGATGGAAAGTGCCTGAGAGCCGTCCCCGGCTTCGGCACAGGTATATCCGCTGTGCTGTAAGTGTTCCCGGATCAGGTCCCGGATACGCGGTTCATCGTCAACGACCAGAATTTTTGCCATACTAAAACCTCCAGACCAAGGCCCATTGTTACTCATATATTACCATAATAACCCGCACAGGTGGGGGATTTGTGAAAGTTTTCTTAAAATCTGGTTCACGATTTCCCCGGCTCCCGTCTTGTAACCGCCGCCCGGACGCGCTACAATAGGCTCGGGCGCGGGGCATGGGCAAGGCCGTCCCGCGGGAAAGGAAGAAACGAACATGTGGATCTGGATTCTGGCGGTGGTACTGGTGCTGGCCGCCCTTACTTTGTATATGGTGGCCCCCGGCGGACGCCGGGCGGATCTGCGGGCGCCGTTTCTGCGGTGCAACTGTGCCCACCGGGGACTGTTTGCCAAAGACCAGTCCATCCCGGAAAACAGCCTGCCTGCCTTTTCCGCCGCCGTCCGGGCAGGATACGGCATCGAACTGGACGTGCAGTTCACCGCCGACCGCAGCCTCATCGTCTTTCACGACGACACCCTGGACCGGATGACGCCCCGGAAAGGCTGGGTGCGGGATTTTGACTGGCAGACGGTGGGGGCCCTGCCGCTGGCGGGCACCGGATACACCCCGCCGCTTTTTTCCCAAGTGCTGGAAACGGTGGGGGGACGGGTGCCCCTGATCGTGGAGATCAAGAGCCGCCGGGAATATGACGGCGCTTATCTGGACGACCTGTGCAAAGCTACCCTCAAGGCCCTGGAAGGCTACGGCGGCCCTTACTGCATCGAGAGTTTCGACCCCCGGGTGGTGGGGCGCATCCGGCGCATGGCCCCCGGTGTGCTGCGGGGCCAGCTGGTGGACAGCTACCCTTCCAACCGGGCGGAGGGCGCCCATCCGCTGCACGCTTTTCTGATCAGCCACTGTTTCGGCAACTTTCTGGGACGGCCGGATTTCATCGCCTGGTGCCCGGAAAAGGAGAATTGGGGCGTGGCCCTCTGCCGGGCGCTGGGCGCCATGATGGTGCAGTGGACCATTCTGCCGGAACACGACCACGATGCGCGGCAGCGCCGGTATGATACCCTCATCTTCCAATGGTATACGCCCAAACCCCGGTATTGATGCCGGCATAAACAGCAGCCCTCCCGCATACCTTGCAGTGAAAGTTCTGTAAGGCAAGCGAGGGGGCTGCTTATGTTTTTGTTTACTGTGACCAAACCGAGGCTGCGGCAGGCCGGGGCCCTGGCCCTGTGTGCCATCTGCCTGGCGGGCACCGTCACTGCCGCCGTGCACTTTGCCAACGACAGCGTGACGGCATCCGCCGGGGTATCCGAACAGACCGTGATCCAGACCACCCAGGACATTGCCACCTACTTCACCGGCTACGGGTTCGAGGTGGACCTGGCCACGGCGGCGGTGGATAAGGTGAAGATCCCCAAACAGTGGGACGACAGCTTTGCCGCCTTCAACCAGGTGGTGGGGGAGAGCGGCCTGACCCTGGAAAGCTACAAGGGCAAGACGGTGGAAAAGTGGACGGCGCTGTGCCCCGCTTTGTCCGACGGGGAAAACGATACCTACTGTGTGCTGCTGGTCTATAAGACCCAGCCGGTGGGGGCCTATCTGCTGGAGAAGCCTTCCGGCGAGGTGACGGGCCTGGTCTCTGCCGCCCAGCAGACCGCCGCCGCGGCCGAAACCGAGACCGCCGCCGGAGAGGACACCACCCAGACCAGTGCGGGGGTGGTGGAGGAAAGCGCTTTCCCCACCGAGTGAGCCGCATCAAAAAAACAGCCGGTACGCTGCAATGCGTACCGGCTGTTTGCGATGTTGCGGGATCAGAACAGGCCGCCCAGCAGGATCACCACGATCAGGATGGGCAGAATGAACTGGAAGTAGGGCTTGAGCCAGCGGGGCATCTTGATGCCGCTGCCGGTGTTGGCCTCTTCCAGATACTTGTCGAAGCCCCAGCCCCAGCGGCTGACGCAGAACAGCAGGTAGATCAGGCTGCCCACCGGGAGCAGGATGTTGCTGACCAGGAAGTCCTCGCCGTCCAGCACGGTGCTGGTGCCGCCCAGGGGGGTGATGAAGCTCCACAGGTTGTAGCCCAGCACGCAGGGGATGCTGGCAACCAGCACGAACACGCCGCCGATGAGAACCGTCTTGCGGCGGCTCAGGCCGAAGTTGTCCATCAGGCAGGCGATGATGTTCTCAAACACCGCAATGACGGTGGTGAAGCTGGCAAAGGTCATAAACAGGAAGAACAGGGACCCCCAGATGCGCCCGCCGGTCAGGCCGGCAAAGACGTTGGGCAGGGTCACAAAGATCAGCTGCGGGCCGCTGTCCGGGCTGACGCCGAAGGTGAAGCAGGCCGGGAAGATGATCAGACCGGCGCTGATGGCCACAAAGGTGTCCAGGGCGCAGATGCGCACCGCCTCACCGGGCAGGGTGAAGTTGCGGTCCATGTAGCTGCCGAAGATCTCCATGGCGCCGATGCCCAGGCTCAGGGTAAAGAAGGACTGGTTCATGGCGGCCACCGCCACGTTGGCGATACCGGCCTCACCGGCACGCTCCCAGTCGGGCAGCAGGTAGAAGCGCAGGCCCTCGCCGGCGCCGGACAGGGTCAGGCTGTGCACCACCAGCACCAGGATCAGCACCAGCAGGGCGCCCATCATCCATTTGCCGATGCGCTCCACGCCGTTCTGCAGGCCGAAGCTGCACACAATAAAGCCCACCACCACGGTCAGGGCCATGAACAGGCCCATCTCGCCGGGGTTGGCCAGCATGGCGTTGAACACATTGGCCGAAGTTTCCGCCGTGGCGCCCTCAAAGGTGCCGGTGAGGAACTTGAAAAAGTAGCTGATCATCCAGCCGTTGACGGTGGTGTAGTACATCATCAGCACCACGCAGCCCAGCAGGCAGGCCCAGCCGTGCAGATGCCACACGCTGCCTTTCGGCTCCAGGGCGCGGTACGCCTTGGCGGCGCTGCCCCGGCCGGCACGGCCCACGGCCAGCTCCATGGTCAGCACGGGCACGCCCATGCAGATCAGGAACAACAGATAGAAAAGAACGAACACGCCGCCGCCGTTTTCGCCGGTGACGGTGGGGAAACGCCAGACATTGCCGATGCCGATGGCGCAGCCCGCGCTGATCAGGATAAACCCGAGGCGCGAGGCAAAAGATTCACGGTTCTCCAAAAAAACTCCTCCTTCGATATGATACACCGCCTTTCTATTATAGCCACTGTGTCCGCCGCAGGCAAGCACTATTTTCCACATCCGGGAGGGTTTTGCCCAAAAAAAGCCGCCGCCTGCGGCAGCAGGCAGCGGCTTGCAAAAACGGGGAAATATCAGCGGCGTTCGGCAATCTCTTCCTTGACGCTGGCCAGGAACTCGTCGGCGGTCATGGTGGTGGTCTCGCCCTTGCGGTCGCGCACGCTCACGGTGCCGGCTTCGGCTTCCTTGGCGCCCAGCACCAGCATATAGGCGGCGCGGTCCACCTGCTGGGCCTGACGGATCTTGTAGCCGATCTTCTCGTTGCTCTCGTCCAGCACCACGCGCACACCGGCGTCGGCCAGCTTGTCGGCCACGGTGCGGGCGTAGTCCAGGGTCTTTTCGCTCACAGGCAGCACCTTGACCTGGATGGGCGCCAGCCAGGTGGGGAACTTGCCGGCGAAATGCTCGGTCAGAATGCCGATGAAACGCTCGATGGAGCCGAAGCAGACGCGGTGGATCATAATGGGACGTTCCTTCTCGCCTGCTTCATTCACATACTCCAGGTTGAAGTTCAGGGGCATCTGGAAGTCCAGCTGGATGGTGCCGCACTGCCAGGTGCGTCCCAGGCTGTCCTCCAGGTGGAAGTCGATCTTCGGGCCGTAGAAGGCGCCGTCGCCCTCGTTGATGATGTAGGGCATGTTCAGCTTTTCCAGGGCCAGTTTCAGACCGTTGGTGGCGGCCTCCCAGTCCTCGTCGGAACCCATGGAATCCTCGGGGCGGGTGCTCAGTTCCACAAAATACTTGAACCCGAACTTCTCATACACCGAGTTGATCAGGTGCACCACGTTGGTGATCTCGTCGGTGATCTGGTCCCGGCGCATGAAGATGTGGGCATCGTCCTGGGTGAAGCAGCGCACCCGGAACAGCCCGTGCAAAGCGCCGCGCAGCTCATGGCGGTGCACAAGACCCAGTTCGCCCACCCGCATGGGCAGTTCGCGGTAGCTGTGAGGCTGGCTGCGGTAGACCAGCACGCCGCCGGGGCAGTTCATGGGCTTGATGCAGTAGTCCTCGTCGTCAATGACGGTGGCGTACATGTTGTCCTTGTAATGGTCCCAGTGGCCGCTGGTCTCCCACAGATGGCGGTTCATAATCAGCGGGGTGGAAACCTCCACATAACCCGCCTTGCGGTGGATCTCACGCCAGTAGTCGATCAGGGTGTTCTTCAGGATCATGCCGTTGGGCAGGAAGAAGGGGAAGCCCGGGCCTTCGTCGCAGAACATGAACAGGTTCATTTCCTTGCCGATCTTGCGGTGATCCCGGCGGGCGGCCTCTTCCAGCAGCTTCAGGTGGGCGTCCAGTTCTTCCTGGTTGTGGAAGGCGATGCCGTTGATGCGGGTGAGCATCTTGTTGTTCTTGTCCCCGCGCCAGTACGCGCCGGACTGCTGGGTGATCTTGAAGGCTTTCAGGGCCTTGGTATAGGTCAGGTGGGGGCCGACGCACATGTCGATGTACTCGCCCTGCTGATAGAAGCTGATGGTGGCATCGTCGGGCAGATCGCCGATGTGTTCCACCTTGTACTTTTCGCCCCGCTCTTCCATGAGCTTGACGGCTTCCTCGCGGGGAAGGGTGAAGGCTTTGATCGGCAGGTTCTCCTTGCAGATCTTCTTCATTTCCTTCTCGATCTTTTCCAGATCCTCATCGGTGAGCTTGGTGTCGCCCAGGTCCACGTCATAGTAGAAGCCGTTTTCGGTGGCGGGGCCGAAGGCGAAGTCCGCCTGGGGCCACAGGCGCTTGATGGCCTGGGCCATGATGTGGGCCGCCGTGTGGCGGATGACGTGCAGTTCCTCTTCTTGGGGGCACTCCTTGACGGTGCCGTCGTTGTAGATGACTTTCATAAGTGTGACCTCCTTGTCTGGGGCGGCCCGCGGCCGCCGGATCAAAATAAAAAACGCTCCACCCCATTCAAACACGGGGTGAAGCGGTAAGCTCCACGGTTCCACCCGAATTGCGTGCAAAGACGCACGCCTCTCGAAAAGCTGTAACGGGCTCACCCGGCGGGGGTTCGCCCCCGCGCTCAGCGGTGGTAAGAAAGGCGCCGTGCGCTGGGCCGCTTGCAGCACACCGTTTGCACGGCGGCGGCTCTCTCTGAAACGGCGGTCAGCCTTTCCGTTTGTCCGCATCATCGCATTCATCAGGATGAAGTTACCGCTATTGTAGCGCGGCGGGGGGCAAAAGTCAAGCACCGCGGCGGAGTTATGATACCGTAACAATTTCTTGACAACCGTTTCAAATGAATATAAACTATAATCAGTATACAACGGCGTATGCAGTTTTACCGCATCCCTTGCGGGACCGCAGCGCCGAAGGGCCGCCGCTTCGGCGGGCGCCGTGCTTTATTTGGTATGGAACGCACGTGGGTGTTTTTGCAGATAAGCGTGCTTTCGTTGTTTTTATAAGACTTTCTCTTTCGGGGCGCCGGGTCCGCCTTTTTCCGGCGGGCGTTTCGGCGTACCCTTTTGGCCCGCGGCCGGCATTGGCCGCGTCTGAGCGAACAACCGCATCGAATAAATCAAGGCCCTGCCTTTGGCTGCGACCCCTCAGGTTTACGCGCATACGCATATACGAATGAATTTGAGGAGTTGAAACGAATGTCCATCACCGCCATCATTGTACCGGTGCTGGTGGTCGTTGTTGTCGCCGCCGTGTGCGGGGTCGTCTGCTTTTTTGCAGGCATGACCTATCGCAAACGCACCGCTGAAGCCAAGTTCGGCTCGGCGGAAGAAGAGGCCAAGCGCATCGTCAACGACGCCATCAAGGCTGCCGAACAAAAACGGAAAGAAACCATCATCGAAGCCAAGGACGAAGCCTTCAAGCTCAAGAGCGAAGCGGACAAGGAGATCAAGGACCGCCGCGCCGAGGTCAGCCGCCAGGAACGGCGCATGGACCAGAAGGAAGAAGCCCTGGACAAGCGCACTGCCGCGGTGGAGCGCAAGGAAGAGGACCTGAAAAAGCGCACCGAACTGGTGGAAGCCCGCCTGGATGAGCTGGAACAGCTCAAGCTGCGCCAGACCGAAAAGCTGGAGACCATCGCAGCCATGACCCAGGAGGACGCCCGTGCGGTGCTGCTCAAGCAGATCGACGACGAGCTCACCCACGAAAAGGCCATGCGCATCGCCGCCTACCAGGCCAACATGAAGGACGAATGCGACAACATCGCCCGGGAGATGATCGGCCAGGCCATTGCCCGCTGCGCCGCCGACGCCACCAGCGAAGCCACCGTGTCGGTGGTGCCCCTGCCCAGCGATGAGATGAAGGGCCGCATCATCGGCCGCGAGGGCCGCAACATCCGCGCCCTGGAGACCGCCACCGGCTGCGACCTCATCATCGACGATACCCCCGAAGCCATCACCCTGTCCAGCTTTGACCAGACCCGGCGGGAGATCGCCCGTCTGGCTCTGGAACGGCTGATCGCCGACGGCCGCATCCATCCCGCCCGCATCGAGGAGACGGTGGACAAGTGCCGCCGGGAACTGGAACTGCAGATGAAGCGGGAAGGCGAGAAGGCGGTCATGGATCTGGGCATCCACAGCCTGCATCCCGACCTGGTCAAACTCATCGGCCGCCTGAAGTACCGCACCAGCTACGGCCAGAACGTGCTCAGCCACAGCCTGGAAGTGGCCTGGCTGGCCGGCCTGATGGCAGGCGAACTGGGCCTGAACGTCCAGCAGGCCCGCCGTGCCGGTCTGCTGCATGACATCGGCAAGGCCCTGGACCATGAGATCGAGGGCAGCCACGTGCAGATCGGTGTGGACATCTGCAAGAAGTACCGGGAGAACCCCGCTGTCATCCATGCCATTGAGGCCCACCACGGCGACGTGGAGCCCAAGACCCCCCTGGCCTTCGTCATCATGGCGGCCGACGCCATCAGCGCGGCCCGCCCCGGTGCCCGGCGTGAAAACATGGAAAGCTACATCAAGCGCCTGGAGACCTTGGAAAGCCTGTGCAACGGCTTTGACGGTGTGGAAAGCTCCTACGCCGTGCAGGCCGGCCGTGAGGTGCGCATCCTGGTCCAGCCGGACAAGATCGGCGACGATCAGGTCATCCTGCTGGCCCGCAGCATTGCCAAGAAGATCGAGGACGAACTGGATTATCCCGGTCAGATCAAGGTCAGCGTCATCCGCGAAAGCCGCGCCACCGAGTACGCGAAGTAAAGCGACCCTTTCAACAAAAACGACAGCCCCGGCCGAACTTCGGCCGGGGCTGTTTTTTCATGGTGCAAAGGCAGACAAAAACCGCGGCGCCGGACAGGCGCCGCGGTCATCGGTGCGAGGTAAAATCAGTCGTCGCTTTCCAGCTGGGCGTCCCGCATCTCCTTGATGGTGGCTTCCAGGTTGAAGCTCTTTTCCAGAGGGATATAGATGATCAGCAGGGTGGGGACCATGGGCAGCCACAGGTTGGTGAAGGGCAGAATGTACAGCGACAGGGGAAAGAACAGCAGGAACGCGCCCCAGTACGCCGCCTGCACCGCAATGGCGCCCACGCTGCGGGGCAGATAGCCCAGAAACAGCAGCAGGGAGTTTTTCAGGATGCCGGGCAGGGGCATTTCCAGCAGTGCCAGCTGGGGGATGATGTAGGTTACCAGGCCCAGGACCAGCACCATGCCGGCAATGAGGATGGCCCAGCTGGCCACCGAGGTGCCCAGGGTATCCATATGGAACAGGGTGAACACCTGCATGCCGATGACCAGCCCGAACACCGCCCCCGGCAGCAGACAGGCTTTGGCGTTGCGTTTCCAGGCGCGGCGGTAGGTGGGCCACCAGTATCCCGGTTCGTCCCGCAGGCTGCGCAGCACCGTGTCCGCCAGGCCGCACAGCTGGGGTGCGGCGATCATGCCGCCTATCAGCCCGGCGGCGATCACAAAGATCAGCGCGTGGGAAAGAACGGCGGTGATCATCCCGAACAGGAAGGGGATCATACCGGCAAAGGCCAGGAATCCCGCCTTGAAGAAGGACCCGAAATCCCGGCTCAGGATCTCAAACAGGCGGGCCAGACCTTTTTTGCGGGGCTCGTCCGGGCGCACACCCGGACCCGGACGGCTGTAGCCGCCGAAAAACGAAGAAAAAATGGACATGATATATCGGACTCCTTTTAGTGGATGTATCTTGCCCCATTGTAGCAGAATTGCCGGGTTTCTACAACTGTTTCTTCTTTGGCGGGGTCACGGGGTTGTAAAATTCGCCGGGGCGGCTTTAAAAAAAAAAAAAAAATCAGTACAATATGGAGTATGACATTCCGGTTACAAACACACCGGGCCGCGGGCGTCCCTTGCGCCGCGGCGAAAAGAAAACAGGAAAAGAGGATCAAGCCTATGAAACGTACCCTCCTTTGTGTGCTGGCTGTTCTGATGGCCTGCACCATGCTGGTGGCTTGCAAAAAGTCGGGCGGCGAAACCACCACCTCGGAAGCCCCCACGACGTCCCAGGAACCCGAAGCCACCCCGGAGCCGACCTTGCCCCCCTATGAGGCCAACGTGCTGACCGGCGAAGCCCAGGACGAGGATTACCCCGACGGACAGCGCATCACCGGCATCATGGTCAACAACATCACCGTGGCCCGCCCCCAGCGCGGTCTTTCCCGTGCCCAGATGCTGTTCGAGATCAAGGTCGAAGGCGGCATCACCCGTTTCATGGCCCTCTTCAATGACTATAACGACATCGAGGAGATCGGACCCGTCCGCTCCGGCCGCGACCAGTTCTTCCAGCTGCTGCTTCCCTGGCAGGGCCTGTATGTCCACGAAGGCGAGAGCGTCTTTATGCGCCAGTATGCCAAGGAGTATGAATACGGCCTGCTGAACAACAACGACGGCGCCAACGGCTACCGTGATTACAACCGTGTGAACTGGCAGGGCCTGAGCTACGGCAACGGTCTGGCTCTGGAGCACACCATGTACACCAGCGGCGAGAACATCAAGACCTACATCGAGGACAACGATGTGGACATGAACCGCGATTACAACTCCACCTTCTTCAACTTTGTGGACTACCGCACCAATGAGGTGCGCGACCTGTCCAACAGCCTGGACAGCGCCTACAGCGACAAATACGGCCCTGTGGTGCAGAACGGCGAGTATGTGGCAATTACTCATTCCCAGAGCTACAAGACACGCTTCCTGTATGACGCCGCCTCCACCACTTACAAGATGCAGCAGTATTACTCCACCGACGGTTCCTGGCGTGATACCGTCGACGAAGAATACGACGAGCAGCTGGCCTTCACCAACGTCGTCATCCTCTACACCGACATGGCGGCCTACCCCGGCGACAGCCACGACATCCAGAACGTGGACTACGGCAACGGCGGCATCGGCTACTACTGCTACGGCGGCAAGATCGAAAAGATCTACTGGCAGAAGGGCACTCCTCTGGAAGCCCTGCGTCTGTACTATCTCACCGCCGACGGCCAGTGCAGCGACCAGCTGCTGGATGTAAACATCGGCAAGAGCTACGTCACCGTGGTGGACATCGACGAAGCCGAAAAGCTGGAGACCGGCACCCTGGCGGATTATGACCTGGCTGCCAAGGACGAAGCCACCAGTGAGGCTGTCGTGAACGAGAGCGACGTGGAAGCGGGCGAAGGCGAGGAACTGGGCCAGAGCCTGGACGAGATCGCCGGCTGAACCTGAACAACCGCGACAAGAAAGGCGCACAGCCGCCGCCCCCACACAACGGGGCGGGCCGTGCGCCTTTGCGGCTATCTTCCGGGGCTGTGCGGTCCCGGCATTCATAGAGGGAAACGTATGAGAAAATCCATCCGCATGGCGGCTGCCCTGCTTTCGGCCCTGATGCTGGCGGCCTGTTCCGCGCCCGGTTCTTCCGGGTCGCCGCAGACCCCCACCGCCGCCCCCACGGCCGAACCCACCCCCACGCCCACACCGGCCCCGGCCAACAACATCCACCCCCTCACCGCCCAGCCCACCGAGCCCGACTCCACCAACCAGCGCCCCCTGGCCGTGGCCCTGCGCACCGGCGGAGGTTCCACCCCCCCGTCGGGCGTGGTCACTGCC
>X355_Hoffmanns_Two_toed_Sloth__coassemble_2205_pt1 | contig 16032 bp, 12 predicted proteins | sample X355_Hoffmanns_Two_toed_Sloth__metabat2_high_PE_023 | metagenome-assembled genome bin X355_Hoffmanns_Two_toed_Sloth | reverse complement strand
CTTTTACATCGTACTCAGTTACAACGGCCCGGACGGCAAGCGGGTGCAGAAATGGCAGGGCACCGGGCTGCCCGTGAAGGGCAACAAGAAAAAGGCGGACGAACTGCTGCGGCAGGCCCGCCGGGCCTTCACGCCGCCGGTGCCGAACCGGTCGGACGATCTGAGCCCGGATATGCTGTTCAGCGATTATATGCTTTACTGGCTGAAAATCATCCGTACTTCTGTGGAGCCAACCACTTGGTCTGGCTACTGTTTCAACGTGAAGGACCATATCGTGCCCTACTTCGAACCCACCGGCATCACGCTGGGCGGATTGAAAGCCAGCCACATCCAAAGATTCTACCTTCACGAGTTGGAGACCCTCAAAGCCACAAGCGTGATCAAGCAACATGCTAATATGCACAAGGCTTTGAAGTATGCGGTAAAGCTGGACCTCATCCCCGGCAACCCGGTAGACAAGGTGGAGCGGCCAAAGCTGCAGAAGTATATGGCATCTTACTATAACGCCCAAGAGATGGAGGAGTTGTTTCAGGCAGCCCGAGGCAGTCGTCTGGAACTCATCATCCAGTTCGCGGCCTTCTATGGACTGCGCCGCAGCGAGGTACTGGGCCTGCGGTGGGACGCCATCGACTTTGAGGCTGGAACACTGACCATCCGGCACATTGTCACCAGTGCAAATATTGAAGGCAAGCACGTTCTGATACAGGCTGACCGGGCCAAGACCAAGTCCAGCCTGCGGACTTTGCCCCTGGTGGCAGGCTTTGCCCAACGGCTGAAGGAGTTGAAGGAGCAGCAGGAATACAACGAGCGGCTCTGCGGAAACTGCTATAACAAAAAATACAAAGGGTACCTGTTTGTGGACGAGATGGGCAATCTCATCCTGCCCAACACAGTTTCCGAGAGCTTTGGAAAGCTCCTCAAAGCACATGGCTTGCGGAAGATCCGCTTCCACGATCTGCGGCACTCCTGCGCCAGCCTGCTGCTGAAACAGGGTGTGCCCATGAAACAAATTCAGGAATGGCTGGGCCACAGCGACATCTCCACCACGGCCAACATCTACGCCCACCTGGATTCCCAGTCGAAGCAGCTGAGTGCCGCCACAATGGAAAAGGCCCTGGTGCTGCCCGAGGAACTGCCCGAAAGCCGGTGGTAAGGCAAGAAAAAAAGCTGTCGGCGTCAGGACAATAAAAAGCGGCGCTATGCCGATAAACCTCGACATAGCGCCGTTTTCTGGCGCAGCGGGAGGGATTCGAACCCTCGTGTGGTTGCCCACAAACTGATTTCGAGTCAGCCCCGTTATGACCGCTTCGATACCGCTGCATATTTAATTTTCAAGCACCGTCCTGCAAGACATTTGGAAAAATGCAAGATTTCGATGCAAGATAACAAGGGAAAATTCAGATGTGCACCCGAGGAAAAGCCCGCTGTTAAGCCATTCCTTGCGGACAAATTGACCAAAGGGCGAGAGTCTTTCGAGTGCGGCTCGTTACGACCACTTCGATACGCTTCCATATAAAATTGTTGGGATGATTGGGGAGAATGTCACACGATTTCGAGTGCGACCTCTTCGACCACTTGAGTAATGCTCCATCTTCGCCGCGAACCTGGCGCGGCGTACAAATCATTATACCAAACCGGCACCTTTGCGTCAAGGGTCGGGCGGCGTTCTGCCGCTCTTTTTGGGGGTTGCGGCGCCTTAAAACAGCCGCTGTTTCTGCACCGGGCCGGGGGCAAAGGGGGTCTCCTCATGGTGGCGGCGGATAAAGACTTCCCGGGTCTTTTTGTCCACGCCGCGGCCATGGGGTCTGGGCGCCGAGGCAAAGGTGCAGCTGATGTTGTAATATCCCCGCATGTGGGCCACCAGGTACTGGGCCACGGCGGGCAGACAGTCGGTATCGTCGATGTCCTCGTAGTTATAGTCGCTGTACAGGAACGGGGTCTCCTCCTTGCCGCAGATCAGGGTGATGCCCTCGGCGTTCAGGCGCACCTCGTCCACCACGCTCTGGCGCATGCCGGCTATGCCGCATTCGCTGGCGATGCGGGCCGCCCGTTCCCGCTGGTCCATGGGCACCGACTGAGGGTCCAGGGCTTCGCTGCCCCGCTGGCCGATCTCCAAAAGAATATCCCGCATCATGCGGCTTTCCACCAAGGGGCGGATCTTCTCCTTGGCGCGCACTTCCCCTGTTTTTGCCTGGATCTTGCGGATGATCCCCATTGCCGATGTTCCCTCCTGTTTGCACATTCCCGAAGCGTGCGGGCAGCAGCCCGCTGCTGCCCCAATATTAATTATAACACAACAAAACGGGGCGCGCCACAGTAAATTTTGCGGCGCGCCCCGTGGGGCTGTTTTTCAGTTTTTCAGGCGTTTTCCAGCACCTTGCCCAAAATCTCCAGGGCCTTTTGTACATCCTGTTCCGTCAGGATCAGCGGCGGCAGCAGGCGGATGCGGTCCTTGGCGGTGAGCACCAGCAGGCCGCTTTTCTCGCAGGCGGCGCGGATCTCGGCGGCTTTCAGGCCGTCGGCCAGCTGAATGCCGATCATCAGGCCCAGGCCGCTGACTCCCTGCACATGGGGCAGGGCACGCAGGCCGGTCCACAGGGCGGCGGCGCAGTCGCTGACGTTCTGCATGAACTCCTCGTCCATGGTATCCAGCACGGCGCAGGCGCCGGCGCAGGACACCGGGTTGCCCCCGAAGGTGGAGCCGTGGCTGCCGGGGCCCATGTGGGCGGCCACCTTCTCGGTGGTGACCACGGCGCCGATGGGCAGCCCGCCCCCCAGGCCCTTGGCCAGGGTGACGATGTCCGGGTGGAGGTGGTAATTCTCGCAGGCCAGGAACTTGCCGGTACGGCCCACGCCGGTCTGCACCTCATCCACAATGAGCAGGATATCCCGGGCGGCGCAGAAATCCGCCACCGCATGAACATAATCCGGTTCCAGGGCCACCACACCGCCCTCGCCCTGCACCAGTTCCATCATCACGGCACAGGTGCGGTCATCGGCGGCGGCTTCCAGGGCGGCAAAGTCCCCGGCGGGCACATAGGCGAAATCTTCGGGGAAAGGCCCGAAATCATGGTGGAACACATCCTGGCCGGTGGCGGTGAGGGTGGCCAGGGTGCGGCCGTGGAAGGAGTTCACCAGGGTGATGACCTTGCTGCGGCCCGCCCCGTAGGTATCCACGCTGTATTTGCGGGCGCACTTGATGGCGCCCTCGTTGGCTTCGGCGCCGGAGTTGCCGAAAAACACCCGGTCCATGCCGGTGCGCTGGCAGATGCGCCGGGCCAGGCGGCCGCAGGGGGCGGTGTAATACAGGTTGGAGGTGTGCTGCACCTTGCCCGCCTGTTCGGTGACCGCCGCCACCCAGGCCGGGTGGGCGAAGCCCAGGGAATTGACCCCGATGCCGGAGGTGAAATCCAGGTATTTGCGGCCGTCGGCGTCGATGGCCGTCATGCCTTCGCCCCGCTCAATGACCACGGGGCTGCGGCCGTAGGTATGCATGATGTATTTGTTGTCCCGGTCCATGACCTTCTGGGTATTCATGGCAGAAACCTCCTTGCCTGATCAGCGGTTGCGGTTGCGGTAGAACAGGGTGCCGGACCCGCGGTCGGAGAACATCTCCAGCAGAATGGAATGGGGCACCCGGCCGTCGATGATGACAGCCTCGTTCACGCCCCGGCGGATGGCGTCGGCCATGCCGTCGATCTTGGGCAGCATGCCCCCGGCGATGATGCCCTGGGCCTTGTAGCCCTCGATCTCGGAAAGTTCCACCTGGGGGATGAGGGTGGTGTCGTCGTCCTTGTCCCGCAGCAGGCCGGTGATGTCGGTCATGGAGACCAGCTTTTCGGCGCCCAGGGCCACGGCGATGGCAGCGGCGGCGGTGTCGGCGTTGACGTTGTAGAGCACCCCGTTTTCCGGGTCCATGCCCACGGTGGCCACCACCGGGATGAACTGGTCGTCCAGCAGGTGGTTGATCAAAGTGGTGCTGATGCCGGTGATCTCGCCCACAAAGCCCAGGTCGGCCTTGGTGTAGCGGCGGCAGCTGATGGTGTTGCCGTCCATGCCGCAGAGCCCCACGCCCCGGCCCTTGAGCAGGGCCACCAGGTCCTTGTTCACCTGCCCGGCCAGCACCTGCTGCACCACCGCCATGGTCTCGGCGTCGGTGTAGCGCAGGCCATTGACAAACTTGGATTCAATGCCCAGCTTGGTGAGCATGGCGTTGATGGCGGGGCCGCCCCCGTGGACCAGCACCACCCGCACCCCCAGCAGGGTCAGGGTGACCAGGTCGTTCATCACCGCCAGTTTCAGCTGGCCGTTGACCATGGCGTTGCCGCCGTACTTGATGACCAGGGTCTTGCCGTGGTATTTCTGGATATAGGGCGTGGCTTCGGAAAAAAGCCGTGCCATCTCTTCGTTTTTCATGGTGTTCCTCCCCGTTTGCTCAGGTGCGGTAGTCGCCGTTGATCTTGACGTAATCGTAGGTCAGATCGCAGCCCCATGCCTTGGCTTCGGCGTCGCCGCAACCCAGGTCCACCAGGATCTGGATCTCCCCTTCCTTCAAAATCCTGGAGGCTTCCTCCTCGCTGAAGATGTGGTGGGCGGCGTTTTCGCACACCAGCACCTCACCGGCCTGGCTCTTCAGCCGCACGCTGGTCTTTTCGATGGAGAAATCCCCGGGGGTGTAGCCGATGGCGCAGAGCACCCGGCCCCAGTTGGCGTCGGCGCCGAACATGGCGGCCTTGAACAGGGTGGAGTGGATGACGCTCTTGGAAACATCCCGGGCCACCTGCAAGGTGGGCGCCCCGGTGACGATGCATTCCAGCAGCTTGGTGGCGCCTTCCCCGTCCCCGGCCAGTTCCCGGCAGAGCTGCTCGGCCACCTGGGTGAGGGCGGCCACAAAGGTGTGGTAGTCCTCGCTGCCGGGGGCCACGGGGGCGTTGCCCGCCAGGCCGGAAGCCAGCAGCATCACCGTGTCGTTGGTGGAGGTATCCCCGTCCACCGAAATCTGGTTGAAGGTGGCGGGCACCACGGCGGACAGGGCTTTCTGGAGCACCGCAGGCTCCATGGCGGCGTCGGTGGTGATGAAGAGCAGCATGGTGGCCATGTTGGGGTGGATCATGCCGGACCCCTTGGCAATGGCGCCCATGCGGCAGGTCTTGCCGCCCAGGGTAAACTCCACCGCCGCCTGTTTGGGGTGGGTGTCGGTGGTCATAATGGCGAAGGCGGCGTTCAGGCTGCCCTCCGGGCTGTGGGCCAGCTTGGCGGCCGCCGCCGGAATGCCGGCGGCAAAGGGCGCGATGGTCATGGCCTGGCCGATGACGCCGGTGGAGGAGGGCAGAACGTCCTTCTCGTCGATGCCCAGGGCCTGGGCGGCCAGACGGCAGGTCTCCCGGGCCAGCTCTACCCCGCCGGGGGCGCAGGTGTTGGCGTTGCCGGAGTTGACCAGGATGGCCTGGGCATAACCGTCGGCCAGGTGTTCCCGGTCCACCGTGATGGGCGCGCCGTAGACCTTGTTGGTGGTGTAGCAGGCGGCGCCCGCACAGCGCACGTCCGCCTTGATGATGGCCAGATCCGGCTTGGAATGGTTGTGCCGGATGCCGCAATGCACGCCTGCGGCGGCAAAGCCCTGGGGCGCGCAGATGCCGCCCTCGATCTTGGTAAAACTCATGTTTCTCCCCCTCAGTTCATCTTGCGGACCACGCCGCGTTTCACAGGGCCAGGCCGGCGGTCTCCTCCAGGCCCAGCATCAGGTTCATGCACTGCACCGCCGCGCCGGAAGAACCCTTGCCCAGGTTGTCGAAGCGGCTGATCAGCTGGATCTGGCCGCCCTCCGGGGATGCGGTGACAAAAATTTCCATGCTGTCCTTCCCCGCCAGGGCGTTGGAAGGCAGGAACCCCGGCATCGCGTCGGGGTCGAAGGGATGCACGGTGATCACCGGGCTGCCCGCGTAATAGTCGGCCAGGGCGGCGGCCAGGTCTTTGGCGTCGCCGTTCAGCTGACCGCGCTGCAGCTGGACCACCGTCTCCATACCGGCGTAATAGTCGGCCACCACCGGGCAAAAGACCGGGGCGGTGTGCAGGCCGCAGACCGCCGTCATCTCGGGCAGGTGCTTGTGGTGCAAAGTCAGGCCGTAGGGGCGGGGGGCGTACAGCCCCTCGTCGGTGCGTTCGGCCTCATACTGGGCGATCATGGACTTGCCGCCCCCCGAGTACCCGGTGAGGCTGAAGCAGCACAGGGCGGCTTCCGGGGCCAGCAGACCCCGGCGCACCAGGGGCGCCACCGGCGCGATGAAGCCGGAGGCATGGCAGCCGGGCACCGCCACCCGGGTGGCGGTTTTCAGCGCCTTGCGGGTGTTGTCCAGTTCCGGCATGCCGTACAGCCAGCCGGAAGCGGTGCGGTGGGCGGTGGAGGTGTCCAGGATGCGGACCTCCTCTTTCACCAGGGGGATGATCTCCCTGGCCGCCGCGTCGGGCAGGCAGAGGAAGGTAAGGTCGCTCTGGTTGATGACCGCCGCCCGGGCAGCCGGGTCCTTGCGGTCGGCTTCGGCGATGGTCAGCAGTTCAAATTCCGGGCGGGCGGCCAGACGGTCGGCGATGCGCAGGCCGGTGGTGCCGGAGGACCCGTCCACAAAAATACGATACTTTTTCACAGCAAACACCCGGTTTCCGTTTATTGGGCCAGCGCGGCGCGCAGGTCCGCGATCTGGGAAAGAACACTGGCCTTGGTGGGGCCGCCGTAGCTGGTGCGGCCCTCGCAGCAGTTGGTCAGGTCGATGGCCTCGTACACATCCTGCTCAAAGAGCGGGCTGTAGGCGCGGAACTCTTCCAGGGACATCTCTTCCAGGGTCTTGCCTTCCCGGATGCAGGCGGCCACCATGGTGCCGGTGCACTTGTAGGCATCCCGGAAGGGCATGCCCTTCTTGGTCAGGTAGTCGGCGCAGTCGGTGGCGTTGATGAAGCCGTGGGCCGCCGCCTTGCGCATGTTTTCCGGCAGGGGGGTCATGGTGGCCAGCATGGGGGTCAGGGTGCGCAGGCAGAGGTCCAGGGTGTCCACCGCGTCGAAGATGGCCTCCTTGTCCTCCTGCATATCCTTGTCGTAGGCCAGGGGGATGCCCTTCATCATCACCAGCAGGGTGTTCAGGTCGCCGTAGACCCGGCCGGTCTTGCCCCGGATAAGCTCAGTGACGTCGGGGTTCTTCTTCTGGGGCATGATGGAGGACCCGGTGGTGAAGGCGTCGTCCAGTTCCACAAAGCGGAACTCCCAGCTGCACCAGAGGATGACTTCCTCCGACAGGCGGGAGAGGTGCATCATGCAGGTGGCCATGGCGGCGCAGAGTTCGATGCAGAAATCCCGGTCGGACACGCCGTCGATGGAGTTATGGCAGGGGGCGGCAAAGCCCAGTTCTTTGGCGGTGCGGAACCGGTCCAGGGGATAGGTAGTGCCGGCCAGGGCGCCGGAGCCCAGGGGGCACTCGGCGTCCATCCGGCGCACGGCGTCCTGCATCCGGCCCAGGTCCCGCAGCAGCATCCAGCCGTAGGCCATGAGCTGGTGGCCGAAGCTCACCGGCTGGGCCCGCTGCAGATGGGTGTAGCCGGGCATGACGTAGCCCGCGCTCTCCTCGGCTTTCCGGCAGATGGCGTCGATGAGGTCTTTGATCTCCTGTTCCAGCATGGCCGCGGCGTCCCGCAGATAGAGGCGGATGTCCAGGGCCACCTGGTCGTTGCGGCTGCGGCCGGTGTGCAGCCGCTTGCCCGCATCCCCCACCCGGGCGGTGAGGGTCTGTTCCACGAAGGTGTGCACGTCCTCGGCGGCGGGGTCGATCTCCAGCGCGCCGCTGTGCAGATCATCCAGAATGGAATGCAGACCTTTGTGGATATCCTCCACATCCTGGGCGGAAATGATGCCCTGGGCGCCCAGCATGGCGGAATGCACCAGGCTGCCCCGGATGTCCTGTTCGATCATGCGGGCGTCGAACCGGATGGAGGAGTTGAAGTCGTTGACGCGGCTGTCCACCGCCTTGCTTGCGCGGCCCTGCCAGAGTTGGGGCATAGGAATACCTCACTTTCGGTTGAAGGGCGCCCTGTTACAGGAACGCCAAAGCCGCCAAGGAGGGAAAATCCTCCCCGGCGGCAATATCGGGTTACGGTCGTTGCATCAAAAATCAGTCGATGGCGGGCCACTTTTTGGCCAGCTTGGCCCGTTCGGCAATGGGCAGGCCGAACAGGTTGATGAAGCCGCTGGCGTCGGCCTGGTTGTAGTCCTCGTCCTCGCCGAAGGAAGCGGTCTGCTCATCGTAGAGGGTGAAGAGGCTGGTGACGCCGGCGTTGATCATGTTGCCCTTGTACAGCTTCAGGGTCACATCGCCGGTGACGGTCTGTTCCAGCTGATCCACAAAGGCGCTGATGGCTTCCCGCAGGGGGGTGAACCACTGGCCGTTGTAGACGAGATCGGCCATCTTCTGGGCCACGATCTCCTTGAAGTGGGCGCTTTCCTTGTCCAGGGTGATGGTCTCCAGCACGTTCAGCGCCTTGTACAGGATGGCGCCGCCGGGGGTCTCATACACGCCGCGGCTCTTCATGCCCACCAGCCGGTTTTCCACGATGTCCAGCAGGCCGATGCCGTTGGCGCCGCCGATCTTGTTCAGCGTCTCCACGATCTCCACGGCGCCCATCTCCTTGCCGTCGATGGCGGTGGGGATGCCCTTTTCAAAGTGGATGGTCACATAGGTGGGGGTGTCGGGCGCCTGCTCGGGGCTGACGCCCAGTTCCAGGAAGCCCTCCTTGTTGTACTGGGGCTCGTTCTTGGGGTCCTCCAGGTCCAGGCCCTCATGGCTCAGGTGCCACAGGTTCTTGTCCTTGGAGTAGTTGGTCTCCCGGCTGATCTTCAGGGGGATGTTGTGGGCCTCGGCGTAGTCGATCTCCTCGTCCCGGCTCTTGATATCCCATTCACGCCAGGGGGCGATGATGGTCATGTCGGGGGCGAAGGCTTTCAGGGTCAGTTCAAAGCGGACCTGATCGTTGCCCTTGCCGGTGCAGCCGTGGCAGATGGCGTCGGCGCCTTCCTGGATGGCGATCTCGGCCAGGGCCTTGGCGATGCAGGGACGGGCGTGGGAGGTGCCCAGCAGGTAATCCTCATACTTGGCGCCGGCCTTCAGGCAGGGCCAGATGTAGTTTTCCACATAGTCCTTCTTCAGGTCCAGCACATACAGCTTGGAAGCGCCGGTCTTTTTGGCCTTCTCTTCCAGGCCGTCCAGCTCGGTGCCCTGGCCCACGTCGCCGGAAACGGCGATGACTTCGCAGTTGTTGTAGTTTTCCTTCAGCCAGGGAATGATGATGGAGGTATCCAGACCGCCGGAATAGGCCAGAACGACCTTCTTGATATCCTGCTTGTTCTTTTTCATGGTAGAGCACCCTTTCTCTTTGGTTCACAGCGCTAAGCTGAATATTTATTCATCCGATGGTTCCTATTATACACGCCATTCGGCCAAAATCAAGGCGGAATTTCCCACAAACAGACCCCACTTGCGGCCAAAATTTTGTATATTTTTCCATATTATTGCAGTCGTTTTGCATTTGTACCACAATTTTATGCATTTTTATGCATTTTCAGGGCTCACAGGCCGTACAGGGCGGTGTATTTGCGGCGCAGGTAGGCGGTGTAGTGCTGCGCGTCGAAGTCCCCGCCGCACAGGCTGCGCACCAGGTCCGCCGGTTCCCGGCTGTTGCCGTAGCGCCACAGCCGTCCGCACAGGGCGTCCTTCAGCGGGGCCAGGTCCCCTGTCTCTATGCGGGCTTCCAGCACGCCTTCTCCCAGCTGGGCGGCGATGTCGTCCCAGGCCTGGGCGGCGTAGGCGCTGCCCAGGGCGTAGCTGGGGAAGTAGCCCATATCGCCCCCGGCCCAGTGGATGTCCTGCAAAACGCCGTGGGCGTTGTCCGGCACATCCAGGCCCAGGTATTCCTTATATTTGGCGTTCCAGGCTTCGGGCAGGTCCCGCACCGCCAGTTCGCCCCGGAGCAGGGCTTTTTCCAGTTCGTAGCGCACCATGATGTGCAGGGCGTAGGTCAGCTCGTCGGCCTCGGTGCGGATGAGCCCCGGCTCCGCCCGGTTGGCGGCGCGGTAGAGTTCCTCCTCGGTGAAGTCGGCGGTCTGGGTGGGGAAGATCTCCCGCAGCACCGGCCACAGCCAGTGGATAAAGGCCCGGGACCGGCCCACCATATTCTCAAACAGGCGGCTCTGGCTTTCGTGCAGGCCCATGGTGGCCCCGCTCCCCAGCACAGTGAAGTCGCAGGCCGGGTCCACGTGCAGCTCATACAGGGCGTGGCCGCCCTCGTGGGCCACGCTGTACAGGCTGCTGAGCACGTCCCGCTGCATATAATGGGTGGTGATGCGCACATCCCCGTGCCAGAACCCTTCGGTGAAGGGGTGCTCGCTCTCGGCCAGCACGCAGTGGTCGGGGTCCAGCCCCCACAGCTCCATGATCCGCTTGGCCAGTTCCCGCTGGCCTTCCAGGGGCCAGTCCCGGTCCAGGAAGTCGGTGCGCACCGGCCTGCCCCGCTGTTGGATCTCTTTCAGAAGGGGCAGAATCTCCGCCCGCAAGGCGGCGAAGAAGGTATCGCACTGGGCGATGGTCAGCCCCCGCTCGTAGCGGTCCAGCCAGGCTTCGTAGGGGTCCTTGCCCGGGGCAAAGTACCCGGCCTGGCGGCGGCGGGCGTCCACGATCTTTTCCAGATAGGGGGCGAAGGCGTCGAAATCATCCGACCGCTTGGCCCGGCCCCAGGCGGGCACCGCCTGCTGCACCAGTCCGGTGAAGGCGGCGTATTCCTCCGCCGGAATGCGGGCGATCTCGTCGTAGCGGCGGCGCAGTTCCCGCACTTCGGCGGCGGTGCGCTCGTCCAGGCCGGCGGCTTCCGCCTCTTTCAGCAGGGCTTCGGTCTCCGGGTTGACCAGGGCGTCAAAGGAGAGGCGGCTCAGCGTTTCGGCGGCGCGGGCGCGGCCGTCCTCGCTGCGGGCGGGGGCGGCGGTGGCTTCGTCATAACTCATCACGGCCTGGGCATACTGGCAGGCATAGAGTTTGTCCTCCAGGGCGCGCAGGCGCAGGGCAATGGATTCGGGCATGGGGCAAGGTCCTCCTGCTGTGCAGATTCTTTCGCCATTATACCACGGTTTGCCCCGCCGCGCCATTGTGCGCCGGGGATTTTTGTGGTATGGTAAACTTGTATGTAACGAAAGAAAGGGGAGTTTGCCGATGTCCGCCCAACAGCCTCTTGTCACCATCATCGTGCCCATCTACAACGCCAAGGACCACATCGCCCGCTGTGTGGAGAGCATCCGCCGCCAGACCTACCAGAATCTGGAAATTTTGCTGCTCAACGACGGCAGCAGCGACGTGAGCGGCCCGGTGTGCGCCATGTACGCCAAGGTGGACGGGCGCATCACCCTCATCGACAAGGCCAACAGCGGGGTGTCCGCCACCCGGAACTTAGGGATGCGGGCGGCCAAGGGCAAGTACCTGCAGTTCGTGGACGCCGACGACACCCTGCAGCCCTACGCCACCGAACTGCTGGTGCAAAAGGCGGAGGAAAACAGCGCCGATATGGTCATCGCCCACTACAACCGGGTGGAGCCGCCCACAGACCGGCAGGCCCAGCGCACCCCGCCCATGCCGGAGGAGGTGGACCCCGGGTTCGACCCCTTTACCCGGGTGCAGACCTTCGGGTTTCTGATGGAAGGGCCCATGAGCAAGGCTCAGTTCGCCTACGGCCTGATGCAGGAGCCCGCCAGCTTTTACTACGGCGTGATGTGGAACAAACTCTACCGGGCGGACATCGTGCGGCAGCACGCCGACATTGCCTGCAGCGAGGAACTGGATTACAGCGAGGATTTCTACTTCAATCTCAGCTTCATCCGGTACGCCGAGCGGTTCTATGCCCTGTCCACCCCCATCTACAACTATGTGCAGAACCCCGCCAGCCTGGTGCACAACCTGAATCCGGTGAAGGTGCTGACCACCCGGTGGGAACTGCTCACCTATTATAAGGACCTGTACCGGGACCTGGGCCTGTATGAGGACAACAAGTACCGGCTGAACCGGTACTTTTTCGGCATTGCGGAAAGCTGAGCCCTTCCCCTGCGCCGCCCTTTGCCGGGCGGCTTTTTTTCGTGCCCGATTGCGTTTGCACCGGGGATATGGTAAAATAACAGTTATGCTGGCTGTTTGCAACTTTTTGCAGGCTTGGCAGAAAATACAATACAGAAAGTAGAGTTGATCGTTCCCCCCATGGAAGAGGACAGTATTATCACCATCATCCTGATCGTGGCATTGGTGGCGATGTCGGCGTTTTTCTCCGCATCCGAGACCGCCTTCTCATCCCTGAACCTGATCCGGCTGCGTTCCCGGGCCGAAGCGGGCGACAAGCCCGCCGGCAAGGCCCTGAACCTGGCCGAAAAGTTCGACCGTCTTCTCAGCACCATCCTCATCGGCAACAACATCGTGAACATTGCGGCAGCGTCCCTGGGCACGGTGCTGTTCTCCAGCCTGCTGGGCCCGGTATACGGCCCCACCGCCTCCACGGTGGCCCTGACCATCATCGTGCTGATCTTCGGCGAGATCACCCCCAAGGGCCTTGCCAAGGAAATGCCCGAGACCCTGGCGGTGGCCTTCTCCCCCATTCTCAGCGCATTGGTCACCCTGTTCACCCCGCTGAACTTCATCTTCGGCAAGTGGAAGGATTTTCTGGCCCGGCGGTTCCATTCCGACGAGCGGGACACCGTGACCGAAGGCGAGCTGGTGACCATGGTGAGCGAGGCCGAAAAGGACGGCGAGATCACCGACCGGGAAAGCGAACTGATCCGCAGCGCCATCAGCTTTGATGATGTGGAAGTGGAAGATGTACTGATCCCCCGGGTGGACGTGGTGGCCGTGGCCGACGACGCCGACCTGGAAGAGGTGGCCGACCTGTTTGCCGAAAGCGGCTATTCCCGCCTGCCGGTATACCATGAGAACATCGACAACATCATCGGCGTGGTGCATGAGAAAGACTACTTCGTGGCCGCCCGCCGGGGCGACGCGGAGCTGGAAAAGCTCATCGCCCCCGCTTTGTACACCACCTCCGGCAGCCGCATCTCCGAACTGATGCGCACCATGCGGGAGAGCAAGCACCACATGGCCATCGTGGTGGACGAATACGGCGGCACCGCCGGCATCGTCACCCTGGAGGACATCCTGGAAGAGCTGGTGGGCGAGATCTGGGACGAACACGACGACGTGGTGGAGGAAGTCCGCGCCCAGAGCAACGGCAGCTGGCTGATCGCCGGCGATGCCGGTGTGGACGACGTGGCGGAGGAACTGCATATCCGCGACAAGAGCAAGGCGGTTTCCATCAGCGGCCTGGTGCAGGAAAAGCTGGGCGGCCTGCCCAAGGTGGGCGACCATTTCCGCTGGGGCCGGTACGAGGGCATCGTCACCCGCACCACCCACCGCCGGGTGCAGGAAGTGCGCCTGACCCTGCTGGAGCCGGAAGCCGTTCCCCAGGAATGACCCCGTCCTTCTGCATTGATCATACCGCCGGGCGCCCCCCTGGGGCCGCCCGGCTTTTGTATGCCAAAAATCCCATCCAACCGCCCAAAAATCCCCTTGCGGCGGTTGCATCCCCAAGGCCGGAGAGGTATAATAAGGAACGCATGCCGGCACCCCCGGCGTGCTACCCTTACAAAAACGGAGCGGATGTTTTGGTGAAAAGAGAAAACGGACAGACCCTGCCCTGGACCAGCCGGGTCAAGGATTTTATCAAGGGGGAAGTGGTGCTCACCGTTGCGGTGGTGCTGGCGCTGCTTTCGGCCATTGCGGTGCCCCCGGACGCGGGATACGCGGGCTATATCGACTGGGACACCCTGGCTTTGCTTTTCAGCCTGATGGCGGTGACCAAGGGCCTGCAGATGCTGGGCCTGTTCGATACCCTGGGTGCGGCTTTGCTGCGCCGCACCGCCACCACCCGGCGGATGGTGCTGGCGCTGGTGGCCCTGCCCTTCTTTTTCAGCATGGTCATCACCAACGACGTCTCCCTCATCACCTTTGTGCCCTTTGCCCTGACGGTGCTGGGCATGGCCGGGACAGGACCGTCTGGTGGTCCCCACCGTGGTGCTGCAGACCGCCGCCGCCAACCTGGGCAGCATGCTCACCCCCATGGGCAACCCCCAGAACCTCTACCTCTACAACCGGTCGGGGATGGGCTTCGGGGCGTTCTGCGCCCTGATGCTGCCCTACGTGGCCCTGTCCGGGGTGTGCATTGCGGTGCTGTGCATCCTGCCTTCCAGCACGGCGGTGCACACCGACCTGCCCCCCACCCAGCTGGGGGACAAGCGGAAAATGGCCCTGTTTGCCCTGGGCGGCCTGCTCTGCCTGGGCTGCATCGCCAAGCTGCTGCCGCCCCTGGGTGTGGCGGCGGTCACGGCGGTGGTGCTGGTGCTGGTCGACCGCCCCCTGCTGGCCAGGATCGACTATTCCCTGCTGGGCACCTTCATCGCCTTCTTTGTGTTCATCGGCAACATGGGCCGCATCGAGAGCTTCCAGAATTTCCTGTCCGGCATTCTGGCCGGGCACGAGGTGGCGGTAGCGGTGCTGGCCAGCCAGGTCATCAGCAACGTGCCCGCGGCCCTGCTCCTTTCGGGGTACAGCAGCGCCTGGCCCCGGCTTATCGTGGGCTGCAACCTGGGCGGGCTGGGCACCCTCATCGCCTCCATGGCCAGCCTGATCTCCTACAAGCTGGTGGCCAGGCAGTACCCGGACAAACGCCCCCGGTATTTCTTCTGGTTCACCCTCTGCAACGTGGGGCTGCTGGTTTTGCTGCTGGCGCTGAGCCTGTTTGTGTGACCCCGCTCTCTTTTTCCCGTGACCAGACCCCGGCCTTCCGGCCGGGGCTTTTTTTGTCCGTTTTTCCCCCGGTCCACAGGTACAAATTTCCACACAGCCCCCGGTTTGATAAAACACGCACAAGACAAAGCCCGCCCCCGCCCGTATAATGAAGGCACAACAACGGAAAAGGAGCGCGTTTTCATGGCTTTGCATCTGGATGACGAGACCTTGCAGTGGGCCCGGCAGACCGCCGCCCGCTTTACACACAAGCTGGGGGCGGTGCGGCCCCGCAGCGCCCGCAAGCTGCCCGCCCGGGCGGTGGACGGCGTGCATGACGACAAGGGGGACGGCGCCCCCCGCAGCCCGGACGACGGGCTGTGCTGGTGGACCAACGGGTTCTGGGCCGGGATGCTGTGGCAGGCATACAAGGCGACCGGGGAGGACGCCTACCTGACCACCGCCCGCTGGACCGAGACCCGCCTGGACGAATGCTTTACAAGTTATCTGGGCCTGCACCACGACGTGGGCTTCATGTTCCTGCCCAGCGCGGTGGCGGACTACCGCCTGACCGGGGACGAAACCGCCCGCCGCCGGGGCCTGCACGCCGCCAGCCTGCTGGCGGGGCGGTTCAACCCCGCCGGGTATATCCGGGCGTGGAACGACATCCCCGGTTCGGACGCCGACACCCGGGGCTGGGCCATCATCGACTGCATGTTCAACATCCCCCTGCTTTACTGGGCGTCGGAGGAGACCGGGGACCCCCGCTTCAGAAAGATTGCCATGACCCACGCCGACACGGTGCTGGGCCATTTTGTGCGCCCGGACGGCAGCGTGCGGCACATCGTGGAATTTGACCCCGAGACCGGGGCCTTTGTGCGGGACTACGGCGGCCAGGGCTACGCCCGGGGTTCCAGCTGGACCCGGGGCCAGGGCTGGGGGCTGTACGGCTTTGTGATGAGCTACAGGCACACGGGGGCGGTGCGGTATCTGGCCGCAGCCCAGAAGATCGCGGAATATGTGCTGGCCCAGCTGCCCGCAGGGGGCAAGATGCCGGTGGATTTCTGCCAGCCCGAGGAGCCGGATTACCGGGACGACATCGCGGCGGCGGTCATCGCCTGCGGTCTCATCGAACTGGCGTCCCTGGTGCCCGGGCGGGAAAAGGAATACCTGGCCCCCGCCCTGGAAC
>X355_Hoffmanns_Two_toed_Sloth__coassemble_2159_pt1 | contig 17014 bp, 16 predicted proteins | sample X355_Hoffmanns_Two_toed_Sloth__metabat2_high_PE_023 | metagenome-assembled genome bin X355_Hoffmanns_Two_toed_Sloth | reverse complement strand
TGCGGCCACCTTACGACGGCCTATTCACCGGCCTGGGGGCCGGTGAACAAGGAATGGATTTTAAACCATTTCCCGCGGGCTGCTTCTTTCCGAAATAGTCCCTTCCAAAACAAACCGCCGTCGGGGCCGGAGCGTGGCTTCGGTCCCGACGCTTTTTTACAAAGGAGGTTCCACCATGCCCCTGACCATCCACATCCACCCCGACGACAACGTGGTGGTGGCCCTGCATCCCATCGCCAAGGGTACCCCGGTGCCCGTGGCGGGCCTGGGCACCGTCGCTGCCGCCGAGGACATCCCCCAGGGCCACAAAATGGCCATCCGTCCCATCAAAACGGGGGAGAACGTCGTCAAATACGGCTTTGCCATCGGCCACGCCACCGCCGACGCCCAGCCCGGCACCTGGATGCACACCCACAACGTCAAGACCAACCTCTCCGGCGAGATCGAATACACCTACAACCCCAAGCTGGCCTTCCCCGCCCCGGTGGAAGCCGAGACCTTTATGGGCTTCCGCCGCAAGGACGGCCGGGCCGCCATCCGCAACGAGATCTGGATCGTGCCCACCGTTGGCTGCGTCAACGACTGTGCCAAGGCCCTGGTGCGGGACAACCAGGACCTGGTCACCGGCACCATCGACGGGCTGTACACCTTCACCCATCCCTTCGGCTGCTCCCAGACCGGCCATGACCACGCCCAGACCCGCAAACTGCTGGCGGCCCTGGTCCGCCACCCCAACGCGGCGGCGGTGCTGGTGCTCAGCCTGGGGTGCGAGAACCTGACCCACGACCAGTTCGTGGCCGAACTGGGGGACTACGACCCCGACCGGGTGAAGTTTTTGACCTGCCAGGAGGTGGAGGACGAACTGGCCGCAGGCCGTGACATCCTGAAAGAACTGGCCGCCTACGCCGGGCAGTTCACCCGCCAGCCCATCCCCGCCAGCGAGCTGGTGGTGGGCATGAAGTGCGGCGGTTCCGACGGCCTTTCCGGCATCACCGCCAACCCCACCATCGGCCGGTTCAGCGATATGCTGGTGGCCCGGGGCGGTTCCACCGTCCTCACCGAAGTGCCCGAAATGTTCGGCGCCGAGGGCTTCCTCATGGACCGCTGCCAGAACGAGGAAGTGTTCCACAAGGCCGTGGCCATGATCAACGGCTTCAAGGAATACTTCATCGCCCACAACGAGGTGGTGTACGAGAACCCCAGCCCGGGCAACAAGCAGGGCGGCATCACCACCCTGGAGGACAAGTCCTGCGGCTGCGTCCAGAAGGGCGGTTCCGCCCCCATCATGGACGTTATCGGCTACGGAGACGCCGTCACCGCCAAGGGCCTGAATATGCTCTACGGCCCCGGCAACGACCTGGTCAGTGCCACGGCGCTGACCGCGGCGGGCGCTCACCTGATTTTGTTCAGCACCGGCCGCGGCACCCCCTTCGGCGCCCCCGCCCCCACCCTGAAGGTGGCCACCAACAGCCAGCTGGCCGCCAAGAAGGGCAACTGGATCGACTACAACACCGGCGTTATCGCAGACGGCGAAAAGACCATCGACGAGACCGCCCAGGGTCTGTACGACCTGGTGCTGGAGGTGGCTTCCGGCAAAAAGACCAAGGCCGAGGAAAAAGGTTTCCGGGAAATTTCTATTTTCAAAGACGGCGTGATGCTGTAAAATAGAGTCAGGAAATGAAAAAAGGAGGCTTCTGCCATGTCCACCCTGACCAACGGAACCTATGAAAAGTACGGCGCCCGCTACGCCACCCTCACCCTCACCGACGGCGACTACGCCCTGACCATCACCCCCGAAAAGGGCGGCATGGCCACCAGCTTCACCAAAGCGGGGGAAGAGTATCTCTGGCTGCGGGACAAGAACTTTGAATCCACCGACCGTCCCCGCTGCGGCATTCCCATCCTCTTCCCCAACTGCGGCAAGCCGGACGACGGGGTGCACATCTTCGGCGGCGCGGCCTATCCCATGGAGATCCACGGCTTTGCCGACCTGGTGCCCTGGCAGGTGAAGAAGGCGGACGACGAGGCCATCGAGCTGACCCTGGCTCCCAACGGCCTGACCAAGTTCGTCTATCCCTTCGACTTCCTGCTCACCATGCGCTACACCCTCAGCGGCGCCACCGCCACCCTGGCCCTCACCGTGGAAAACACCGGGGACAAGGCGCTGCCCTTCAGCGTGGGCTTCCACCCCTATTTCGCCGCCAGCAAGCTGGAGAACGTCACCTTTGATGTGAACGCCGCCACCTGCTCCGAGAACGCCAAGGGCGAACAGCCCGCCGCCGTGCTGCCCATCACCCTCACCCGCAAGGAAGGGTCTGCGGATTCCATCCGCCTGCTCACCGGCGTGAAGAGTCCCATGGTCTTTACCGATTCCGGCAACGGCCACAAGGTCACCGTGGCCTTTGACGAAGCCAGTTTCGGCAAGGGCGTTCTGTGGCAGCAGGACGCCGAGAGCTTCGTCTGCATGGAGCCCTGGAACGGCTGGGCCAACAGCGTGAACGAAGAAGGCAGGCACGAGGAACTGAACCCCGGCGAAAGCAAGACCTTCGCCTGGACCGTCACCATCGAATAAAGCAGAACAGGCCCCTGAAAAGGGGCCTGTTTTTTTTGTGAAAAAGAGATTGTCACAAAATCAGTGCGGCGGTGTTATATAGACAGAAAAGCAAAAAGGAGGGATGTTCATGTCCCCGGTGTATACCGGCCCGGCGCTGGATGCCTTACAGCAGGTCTACGAGGAAGAATATCCCCGTTTGTGTGTGCTGGCCGCCCGGATACTGGGGCGGGACGACCTGGCCCGGGACACGGTACACACCGCCTGGCTCCGGCTGGCAGAGGCTGCCGGACGCAGGGGGCTGGATGTCTCCGACCCGGAAAAGCTGCGGCATCTGGCTGCCATGACCGTTAAGCACACCGCCCTGAACCTGTGCAGGCGGGAACGCAGGACACAGGCCGATGATGATTTCATCCAGCGCCTGTCCGATCCCGCGCCAGGGCCGGACGGGACGCTGGAACGGCGGGAGGCGGTTCTGCGGCTGCGCCGTGAACTGGCGGCGCTGCCCGCCCGGGACCGGGCTATTTTGCTGTATCGGTATGGGTACGGCTGTACCAGCGACCAGATTGCTGCTTTGCTGGGCATGCAGCCCGCAGCGGTGCGTCAGCGGGCACACCGGCTTTGCCGAAAAGTCAAAGAAAAAATGGAGGGAGTTCTATGAATCAAAGCGAACAGCCACCCTTTGAGGAACTGCTGCGGCAGGCCTGTACCGAGTTCTGCGAGGCAGAGGCAAGGGCCTACGATGCATTGCCCTGTATTTGTGCGGGCGTTCCGCAGCGCCGGTATGCATCCCGGCGGTTGACTGCCGTGCTGGTGGCAGCGGCGTTGCTGGTTCTGACAGCCTTGTCCGCAGGGGCTGCCTGGCCGCAGCTGCGGGCCCTGACGGATGAAGAGGGACTTCGCCTATGGGTGGAGGATGCGGACTCGACGGAGGCGGCACCCGCCTGGGAGCGTCTGCCGGAGGGATGGTCCTGCTTCTGTGAGATGCGGGACGGTGTCTATGTGTTTACTCTCCGGGCGGAGGAAGGCACGGCCACGCTGCGGTATTGCCGGGCAGACCGCGCCATGCTGGTTGTGCCGCAAGGTGACGCACAACCCTGGAATGTGACTGTGCTGGAAAGCGCCGCCGATCTGACCCCTGATCTTCTGGGCGGGGATTCCATGCCCGCCTGGCCTGCCCAAAACGGCTGGTGGATATATATGGGCGGCGGCATTGACCCCGAAGAACTGGCCTCGGTGCTGCGGGAAAACGCCGTATGAAAAATCCCTGCCGTTTCTGTTATGACAGATGTGGTATGAAATCTGACGATGGGGAGAATGTGGCTATGTTCAGTATCAGTAAGCTATGTTTAGTATCAGTAAAAAATCAACGCTGATCTTTTTTGTCGCGGTTATTTGCATGACTTCCTTTTCTGCAGTACCTGCGTATGCGAAAGAAGAAGGAGCCGTATCTGAATTTTGCGTTTCGCAAGAAGTTTTGTTGACCGATGAAGGCATGCCGGCAAGATATCCGACGTGCTGCACCAATCCGTATGCGGTTGCAGTAGATTATCTTGTCCATATTTTCCCACCGGAGGGAGGCATATGCCAAGGACAAGAACTGTGGCGTTACATGCGTTGCAGAAATTGTGGGACTATTTTGGATGGTCCTGATGTTATGGAAAAAATGCCGGGCTGTGGGGCCTGGCATGCCGCATGAGAAAATTTTGAACCAACAAACAAGCGTACAGAGTTTTGGCCCATCCGCTTTTGCGGGTGGGCTTTGTGCTAGTCTCTTTTGCCCCGCCAGGCCCGGCGGTACTGGGTGGCGGTCTGGCCTTCGGCGGCCCGGAAACGCCGGGTGAAATAGGCCTGTTCCCTGAACCCGCACCGGGCGGCGATCTGCCCCAGGGTCAGGTCGGTGTAGCGCAGCATCTGCTTGGCCATGTCGATGCGGGCGGACAGGCGGCAGTCCAGGATGGTCTCGCCGTATCGCTGGCGGAAACTGCGGGCAAGATAGTATTTGCTCAGATAAAACCGGGCGGCCAGTTCGTCCAGGGAGAAGTTCTCGGTGCAGTGGGCGATGATGTAGGCCCGCACCTCCTCCAGCCGGGCGGCGGCGGGGGCGGCTTCGTCCCCGCCGTGGGCGAGGTCTGCCAGGATGCCCGCCAGCAGCGCCGCGATCTCGGCGGAGGCTTCCAGTTCGGCGGTGGCGTCCCAGTGCCGGGCCAGGTCCAGCACCGCGTCCAGGCGGCGGGCGGGAGCCCCGGCGTCGGCGGGGGTGAACACCGGCCCCGGCCCCGCCGCAAACAGCCCGTAAAAGGCGGGGGCGCTGCGGCCGTTGAAGTGCACCCACCGCAGTTCCCAGGGATCGTCGTCGGCGCTGCGGTAGCCGTGGGGGCGGCGGCAGTCCACCCAGAAGCACTGTCCCGCCTGCAAAGGCCAGGTCCTGCCGTCGTATTGCAGCCTGCCGCTGCCCGCCGCCACCTGCACGATGAGAAAGCTGTCCAGGCTGCTGCGCTGGGTGCCGGCGTGGCTTTCCAGCAGGCGGATGTGCCCGGCCTCCTGCAAAAAGAAGAGGTTCTGCCGGGCAAAGGCCGAGGGCGTCACGATGGCCCGCACGCTGGACGGGTCGTAAAAGGCGGGAAAAGAACTGGTCTCGGGCATGGGGCACCTCCGGAAAGGGCAGAGCAATATCGTGCAAAAACTGCGGCAAGATATTCCCTTGCCAAGGCGTGTTAAAACCATTATACTGGATAGAAAGCGAAAAGCAAGGGGGCGGTCTGCCTGTTGGGCCGCAAATCCGCCCCGCAAGAAAATACAACCCCTGCCCCGGCGGGCGGGAAAACGCAAAAGGAGCCAAACCATGAAAAAAGCCCTCATCACTGGCGTTACCGGACAGGACGGCAGCTATCTGGCCGAATTCCTCATCGAAAAAGGCTATGATGTTCACGGCATGATCCGCCGTTCCAGTGTGGACTACCGGGAGCGTATCGCTCACCTGGAAGGCCATCCCCAGTTCCACCTGCATTACGGCGACCTGGGGGATTCCATCAGCCTGGTGAAGATCGTGGCGGAGGTCCGCCCGGACGAGATCTACAACCTGGCGGCTCAGAGCCATGTGCAGGTCAGCTTCGACGTGCCGGAATACACCGCCGACGTGGTGGCCACCGGCGTGCTGCGCCTGCTGGAAGCGGTGCGTGTCTGCGGGCTGGAAAAATCCTGCCGCATCTACCAGGCTTCCACCAGCGAGCTGTACGGCAAGGTGGAGGAGGTCCCCCAGAACGAGAACACCCCCTTCCACCCCTACAGCCCCTACGCCGTGGCCAAGCAGTACGGCTTCTGGATCGTGAAGGAATACCGGGAAGCCTACAACATGTTCTGCTGCTCCGGCATCCTCTTCAACCATGAATCCGAGCGCCGGGGCGAGACCTTCGTCACCCGCAAGATCACCCTGGCGGCGGCCCGCATCGCCCAGGGCAAGCAGGATAAATTGTATCTGGGCAACCTGTCCAGCCTGCGGGACTGGGGCTACGCCAAGGATTATGTGGAGTGCATGTGGCTGATTCTGCAGCAGGACGAGCCGGAGGATTTCGTCATCGCCACCGGCGAACAGCACAGCGTGCGGGAGTTCTGCACCCTGGCCTTCCATGAAGTGGGCATCGAGCTGGAGTTCGTGGGCGAAGGCATGGAGGAAAAGGGCATCGACAAGGCCACCGACAAGGTGCTCATCGAGGTCAGCCCGGACTTCTACCGTCCCACCGACGTGGTCAACCTGTGGGGCGACCCCACCAAGGCCAGGACCCGCCTGGGCTGGAACCCCACCAAGACCACCTTCCCGGAACTGGTCCGCCTGATGGTCCGCAGCGACATGCGCAAGGTGGCCGTGGAACGGGCGGAAGAGAATGTGGATCTTTATAAGATCGAAGCTTTGGAGAAAGGCGTACGGAAGTAATTGACGCCCCCAAAGGCTCCCCTGTGTAAGGGGAGCTGGCGGCCGTCAGGCCGACTGAAGGGTTGTAAAATTTCCCGTAAACGACTTCTAATCTTTTAGTCCTTCCTTTTCGTGCCCGAAAAGGAAGCGAAAAGGGCCCGCCGTTCCGATGCGGCGGCCGCAGCCCTGGTCGGCGTCCACCGCCTCGAAACGGTGGCGGTTTTTCCGTCGCTTTTTGGCGGCAAAAAGCGACAACACTCCAGCAGACTGCCGTCTGCCAAGAAACCGAAAACATGTCCTCATATATGCATACATGCAGAAAGGAAGTCTTACCCCATGATGGACAAAAATGCCAAGATCTATGTGGCGGGCCACCGCGGCATGGTGGGCAGCGCCATTGTGCGCGAACTGCAGCGCCAGGGCTACACCAACATCATCACCCGCACCCACAAGGAACTGGACCTGACCCGCCAGGACGCCGTGGAGGAATTTTTCGCCGCCGAAAAGCCGGAATACGTCTTTCTGGCCGCGGCCAAGGTGGGCGGCATCGTGGCCAACGAGAGCGCTCTGGCGGATTTCATGTACGACAACATGATCCTGGAGATGAACGTCATCCACTCCGCCTGGAAAAACGGCTGCAAGAAGCTGGAATTTCTGGGTTCCTCCTGCATCTATCCCCGCATGGCCCCCCAGCCCATGAAGGAGAGCTGCCTGCTCACCTCCGAACTGGAAAAGACCAACGAAGCCTACGCCCTGGCAAAAATCAGCGGCCTGAAATACTGCGAGTTCCTCAACCGTCAGTACGGCACCGACTATATCAGCGTCATGCCCACCAACCTCTACGGCCCCAACGACAACTACCACCCCACCCACAGCCATGTGCTGCCCGCCCTCATCCGCCGCTTCCATGAAGCCAAGGAACAGAATCTGCCTTACGTCACCTGCTGGGGCGACGGCAGCCCCCTGCGGGAGTTTTTGTACGTGGACGACCTGGCCAACCTCTGCGTGTTCCTGATGAACCACTATTCCGGCGACGAGACGGTCAACGCCGGTACCGGAAAGGAACTGACCATACGGCAACTCACCGAACTGGTGGCCAGGGTGGTGGGCTACACCGGCGAGATCCGCTGGGACCCCAGCAAGCCCAACGGCACCCCCCGCAAGCTGCTGGACGTGAGCAAGGCCACCGCCCTGGGCTGGACCTACAAGACCGAACTGGAGGACGGCATCCGCCTGGCCTACGAGGATTTCCTGAACACCCCCATGCGTGCCGAGCGCTGACGCGCCGCCCGCAGAAAGGAGCCATGCCCCATGAATCTGATTTTGCTTTCCGGCGGCAGCGGCCAGCGGCTCTGGCCCCTGTCCAACAACATCCGTTCCAAGCAGTTCGTGCCCCTGCTGCGCAACGACCAGGGCGAGTACGAAAGCATGGTCCAGCGGGTCTACCGCCAGATCAAAAAGGCCGATCCCCGGGCCAACATCGTGGTGGCCACCGGCAAGCGCCAGGTCAGCACCATCAAGAACCAGCTGGGGGGCAAGGTCAGCGTCTGCGTGGAACCCTGCCGGCGGGACACCTTCCCCGCCATCGTGCTGGCCTGCACCTACCTTGCCGATGTGGTGGGCGTGCGCCCCAACGAACCGGTGGTGGTCTGCCCCGTGGACCCCTATGTGGACGACAGCTATTTTGCCGCCGTCAAGCAGATGTCCCGCCTGGCCGGGCCGGAAAACCCTGACGCCGCCAACCTGACCCTCATGGGCATCGAACCCACCTATCCCAGCGCCAAGTTCGGATACATCATCCCCCAGAGCAAGGACCCCGTCAGCAAGGTGGCCAGCTTCAAGGAAAAGCCCGACGAAGCCACCGCCGCGGCCTATATCGCCAAGGGTGCGCTGTGGAACGGCGGGGTGTTCGCCTTCAAGCTGGGGTATCTGTTGAAAATTGCCCACAAGCAGCTGGATTTCCGGGGCTTTGCCGACCTGCAGGCCAACTACGCCCTGCAAAAACGCATCAGCTTTGACTACGCTGTGGCCGAAAACGAGCCGGACATCGCGGTGATGCGCTACGCCGGGCAGTGGAAGGACGTGGGCACCTGGAACACCTTCTGCGAGGTCATGGCCGACCCCGCCATCGGCAAGGTGCAGATGGACGACACCTGCGAGAACCTGAACGTCATCAACCAGCTGAACATCCCCATCATCTGTATGGGCTGCAAGGACATGGTGGTGGCGGCGTCCAGCGACGGCATCCTGGTCAGCGACAAGAACCGGTCCAGCCACATCAAGCCTTTTGTGGAACAGGTGGAAGGGGAAGCCCGCTTTGCGGAAAAGAGCTGGGGGTCCTTCACCATCCTGGACGTGCAGCCCCAGGCCACCACCATCCGCATCGTGCTGAACGGGGGCAACAAGCTGACCTATCACAGCCATGAACACCGGGACGAGGTGTGGACCATCGTGGACGGCATGGGCCGCACCGTCATCGACGGCGACGAGCGGGCGGTGCGCCCCGGGGACGTGGTGACCATGCCCGCGGGGGTGCGCCATACCCTCATCGCGGACAGCCGCCTGGAAGTCATCGAGGTGCAGATCGGCGCCGAGATCGACGTGGCGGACAAGCAGAAATTTGAGCTGTAACGCGGCAAAAGCCGGACGGAAAGCGATTCCGCCCGGCTTTTTTTGTCTCTGCACTTGCCAAGGGTATACGGATATGTTATGCTGGATTCAATGAGTTGGCCGTACAGGGTGGTCTTTCCCGGCGGCAGAGAGGAGTCTATTCCGTGGCAAGCAAATACATTGAAGTGTACAACGATCTGGTCACCCGCATCCGCACGGGGGCCTATCCGGCGGACAGCCGTCTGCCCGCCGAGAACGTCCTCATCGAGGAATACGGTGTTTCCCGGGATACTTTGCGCAAAGCCCTGTCCCTGCTGGAACAGGAAGGGTTCATCCAGAAATCCCGGGGCAAGGAAGCCTTGGTCCTCAACCACGAAAAGGTGGTGTTCCCGGTATCGGGGCTGACCAGCTTTCAGGAACTGGCGGTGGCGGAAGGCTACCGCACCGTCACCCACGTGGTCCGGCTGGAAACGGTGCGGGGCAACCGGGAACTGATGAAAGCCCTGGACGTGACCAGGGACGACGAGGTCTGGCGGCTGTACCGGGTGCGGGAGATCGAAGGGGAACGGGTGATCCTGGACAAGGATTTCCTGAACCGGAAATATGTGCCCGAACTGCCGGAAGAAGCGGTGGAAGATTCGCTGTACAAGTATCTGGAAGGGCAGCTGGGCCTGCGCATCGGCTTTGCCCAGAAGGAGATCACCGCCGCCCGCGCCACCGAGGAGGACCGCCGGTACCTGGACCTGGGCAAGAACGACATCATCATCCGGGTGTCCAGCTATGTTTATCTGGAAAACGGGGCGTTGTTCCAGCACACCGAATCCCGCCACCGCTGGGACCGGTTTCGATTCGTGGACTTTGCCAAACGCAGTCCGAAATAAAATACGGCGGGGCGGGCTGCGGCCTTTATCCTGCAAGGCGCCCCTGTGTAAGGGATACCTTGAGGAAGGAAGGCCCCCGCGGTAGCCCGGCATCCGCCAAAAAAACAGAGAAGGCCCCCTGTACAGGGGGCCTTCTCGCATTATTCCTGTGCCGTCACCGCCGGGCCGGAGGCCGGCAGCGGGATCTCGGGCATGAGTTCTTCTGAGACGATGCGCAGCATCTTTTCCAGATCCTGCAGTTCCTCGGTGGTAAAGCGCTGCTTGGCGCGGTCCACCACCTGCTGCAGATAGGCATAGCTGATGCTGTAATAGTCGATATACTTGCGGGTGGGATACAGGTGGTATTCCCGCTTGTCGGTCTCCGACTGCACCTTCTTCACATACCCCTTCTTCACAAGACTGTTGATCTTGTAAGCGGCGTTGGGGGTGGACAGGTTCATCATGTTGGAGAATTCCGCGATGGTCGGGCTGCCCAGCGCCATGATGACCTCCATGCAGAAGGATTCCACCGTGGTCAGCGTGGCTTCGCGGGTCTCGAACTTATTGAATATCTGCTTGTAGAAGTGCAGTTTGAACTTGGTATACACCTGCTGAAATGCCTGGTCCAGCATCGCAAAAACCTCCTGCGGATCGGGGGTGACCGCCGCGGTGCGCCGGGCGCGGCGCAGCCGGGCAGCCGCCCGAATCTGTTTTGTGTCTTTACAAGTCAGTATACCATGTTTCACCGCGGTTGAACAGCCCTGTGTGTTCACTGGGCATTCTCCCGGTCCACAATGGCGAAGGTCAGTTCGGCGTTGACAGCCCGCACGCCGTCCACCCAGGCCGTCGCCTTGCCAACGCCCACAGGCCCGTGGCGTTCGATGAGTTCACATTCCAGGGTCAGCACGTCCCCGGGCACCACCTGGCGGCGGAACCGGGCGTTCTTCACCCCGCCGAACAGCGCCAGCTTGCCCTGGGCGCCTTCCTCGCTGAGGGCGGCCACCGCCCCGCACTGGGCCAGGGCTTCCAGGATCAGCACGCCGGGCATGACCGGCTGGCCGGGAAAATGGCCCTGGAAACAGGGTTCGCCCATGCTCACGCACTTGATGCCCCGGGCCCATTTGCCGGGTTCATAGTCGGTGATGCGGTCCACCAGGGCAAAGGGATACCGGTGGGGCAGGATCCGGGCGATCTGGGTGGCGTTCAGCACCCGGGGGGGATCGTTTGCAACAATGGCCATTTCTCAGCCCTCCCAGCGCTTGAAGATGACGGCGGCGTTGTGGCCGCCGAAGCCCAGACTGTCGCTCATGGCATACTCCACCTGCTGGGCACGGCCCACGTTGGGGATGTAATCCAGGTCGCATTCCGGGTCGGGGTTCTGCAGGTTGATGGTGGCGGGCAGGTACCCCTCGTGCAGGGCCAGGGCGGTGAACACGCCCTCCACACCGCCGGCGCCGCCCAGCAGGTGGCCGGTCATGGACTTGGTGCTGGACACAGCCAGGTGATAGGCATGGCCGCCGAACACCGTCTTGATGGCGGCGGTCTCGCCGGAATCGTTCAGGTGGGTGCCGGTGCCGTGGGCGTTGATGTAGCCCACGTCCTCGGGCCGGATGCCCGCGTCGGCAATGGCCAGGGCCATGCTGCGGGCGCCGCCCTCGCCGCCGGGGGCGGGAGCGGTGATGTGGTGGGCGTCGCAGGTGGCGCCGTAGCCCACCACTTCGGCGTAGATCTTCGCGCCGCGGGCCTTGGCGTGTTCCAGTTCCTCCAGCACCAGGATGCCGGCGCCTTCGCCGATGACGAAGCCGCCGCGCTCGGCGTCAAAGGGGATGGAGGCACGGTTGGGGTCGGTGGCGGTGTTCAGGGCCTTCATGCTGGTGAAGCCGCCCACGCCCAGAGGGCTGATGCAGCTTTCGGTGCCGCCGCAGAGGGCGTAGTCCTCGTAGCCGTCCCGGATGCGGTGGAAGGCGTCGCCGATGGCGTTGGTGCCGCCGGCGCAGGCGGTGACAGGGCTGGTGCACATGCCCTTGAGGCCGAAACGGATGGCCACCTGGCCCGCCGCGATGTTGGCGATGGACATGGGCACAAAGAAGGGGCTGACCTTGTCAAAACCCTTGGCTTCGCCCTTGGCGTGCTCTTCCTCGATGGTGGGCAGGCCGCCGATGCCGCTGGAGATGACGGTGGCGAACCGGGTGGCGTCCACAGTCTCCATGTCAATGCCGGAATCGGCCATAGCCTCGGCGGCAGCGGCCACCGCGAACTGGGTGAAGCGGGCCATCTTGCGGGCTTCCCGCTTATCCACCCGGACGGCGGGGTCAAAGTCCTTGACCTCGGCGGCCAGCTTGACCTTGCTTTCGGTGGTGTCGTAATGGGTGATGGGGCCGACGCCGCACACCCCGTTCTTGACGGCGGTCCAGCTATCGGACACCGTGTTGCCGGTGGGGTTGACCGTGCCCAGGCCGGTGATGACGACTCTGCGTTTTTCCATGGGAAACCTCGCTATCCTTTATCTACAAATTACCTCAATACCAAAACGATGGGGACCCGCGGGCCCGCATTGCCCGCGTTTTTTGGGAACGCCCCCGGCTACCGCAGCCGTGCGCGCCTGTGCCCCCTTTTGACTTTTACATGCCCATCCCGCCGTCCACACACAGCACCTGTCCGGTGATGTAGGACGCGCCTTCGCTGGCCAGGAAGGCCACCGCATGGGCCACTTCCTCCGCCGCGCCGATGCGCCCTGCCGGGATGCCGGTCATGGCCGCCTGCTTGGCGGCTTCGGGCATGGCGTCGGTCATGTCGGTGCCGATGAAGCCGGGGGCCACCGCATTGACGGTGACGTTCCGGGCGGCAAACTCCTTGGCCAGGCTCTTGGTCATGCCGATGAGCCCCGCCTTGCTGGCGGCGTAGTTGGCCTGGCCGGCGTTGCCGTGCAGGCCCACCACGCTGCTGATATTGACGATGCGGCCGTACCGCTGGCGCATCATCAGCTTGCAGGCGGCCTTGCAGCAGAAGAAGGCGCCTTTCAGGTGGGCGTTGTTGACCTTGTCGAAGTCCTCTTCCTGCATGCGCAGGATGAGCTTGTCGGCGGTGACGCCGGCGTTGTTCACCAGCACATCCAGACGGCCGAAGGTCTTGGCGGCGGTGTCCACCAGGGTCTGGCAGGCGGCGGGGTCGGTGACATCCGCCTGCAGGGTGACGGCCTGCACCCCCAGGGCGCGGCAGTCGGCGGCGGTCTGTTCCGCGGCGGCGGAACTGGCGGCGTAGTTCACCGCCACATCATACCCCTGGGCGGCCAGGGCCAGGCAGATGGCCCGGCCGATGCCCCGCCCGCCCCCGGTGACCAGGGCGGCGCGGCGGGTGTTGTTCTGTTCGCTCATGCCCGGGCCTCCTTGACGGCTGCCACGGCGGCTTCAAAATCCGCCATGGTCTCGATGTTCAGGCAGGTGATGGCGCTGCCCACCGTCTTTTTCACAAAGCCGGAAATGGCCTTGCCCGGGCCCACCTCGATGACGGTGTCCACGCCCAGTTCGGCCAGGCGGCGGATGGTGTCCTCCAGATAGACGCTGCTCTGCACCTGCTTTTCCAGCAGGGCGGGGATGGAATCGGTCTCGGCCTTTTCCCGGCCCAGGCAGTTGAAGAGCACCGGCAGCCGCATGGGCTTAAAGTCGATGGTCTTAAACTTTTCCGCCAGGGCGTCCCCCGCCGGGTGCATCAGGCTGGTGTGGAAGGGACCGCTGACCTTCAGGGGCAGGCAGCGCTTGGCGCCCGCCGCCTTGGCCAGTTCGGCGGCCTTGTCCACGGCGGCCTTCTCGCCGCCGATGACCAGCTGGCCGGGGCAGTTGTAGTTGCAGATCTGCACCACACCCAGAGCGGAAGCCTCGTCACAGCAGCGCTGGAGGGTCTCCCGGTCCAGCATGAGGACGGCGGTCATACCGCACACCAGGCCCTCGGAGGCTTTGGCCATGGCCTTGCCCCGGAAAGCCACCAGTTCCACGGCGGTCTTAGCGTCAAAGACGCCCGCGCATTCCAGGGCGGAGTATTCGCCCAGAGAAAGGCCCGCGGCGTAGTCGGGGGTGATGCCCGCCTCCGCCAGCATGGCGGTGACGCCCACGGCGAAGGCCACCATGCAGGGCTGGGTGTACCGGGTCTGGTTGATGACCCCGTAAGGGTCGGTGAAGCAGGTGGTCTTGAGGTCGAAGTCCAGGGCTTCGGCGGCCTGGTCAAAGACGGCGCGGAACACCGGGGAGCCTTCGTACAGATCGGCGCCCATACCGGCGTGCTGGCTGCCCTGACCGGCGTACAGGATGGCAAGTTTCATCTCGTTTTCTCCTTCTTGCTTCACAGGCGGATGTCGTTCATCTCGCCCAGGCGGGTGCGGCATCCGGTCATCAGGTCGTCCAGGATATCGGCCACCGGGCGCACGCCGGTGAGCATGCCCGCCACCTGGCCGGCCATCAGGCTGCCGGTGTCGGTGTCGCCCTCAAAGACGGCGCGGCGCAGGCTGCCCAGGGTGAACTGTTCCAGGGCCATCTTGTCGGCGCCCGCCTTTTCCTGGCGGACGTATTCCCGGCTCATGCGGTTCTTGAGAACACGCACCGGGGTGCCGCCGATGCGGCCGGTGACGATGGTGTCGCTGTCCTTGGCCTTGAGCAGGGCGGCCTTGTAGTTGGGATGGATGGGGCATTCCTCCGCCACCAGCAGGCAGGTGCCGATCTGGGCGCCGCAGGCACCCAGGGCGAAGGCGGCGGCCAGCTGGCGGCCGTCGGCGATGCCGCCGGCGGCGATGACCGGCACGTTCACCGCGTCGATGACCTGGGGCACCAGGGCCATGGTGGTCATCTCGCCCACATGGCCGCCGCTCTCGGTGCCTTCGGCAATGAGGGCGTCGGCGCCGCACTTGACCAGATGCCTGGCCAGCACGGCGGCGGCCACCACAGGCATGACGGTGATGCCGGCGGTTTTCCAGCTTTCCATATACTTGCCGGGGTTGCCCGCGCCGGTGGTGACAAAGCGGACGCCTTCCTCCACCACGATCCTGGCGAACTCGTCGGCCTGGGGATGCATGAGCATGATGTTCACGCCAAAGGGCTTGTCGGTCAGTTCCTTGGCCTTGCGGATGTTGTTGCGCAGGGTTTCGGCGTCCATGCCGCCGGAACCGATGAGGCCCAGGGCGCCCGCGTTGGAGCAGGCGGCGGCAAATTCGCCGGTGGCGATGTTGGCCATGCCGCCCTGGATCAGGGGGTACTTGGTGCCCAGAATTTCGTTCAACAGTTTCATGCTTTGCTCCCTTTCACCTTCAGGACCATACCGCCCCAGGTCAGCCCGCCGCCGAACCCGATGCAGGCGATGCGCATGCCCGGGGTCAGGCGGCCCTGTTCAGCCAGTTCGTTCAGCGCCACCGGAATGCTGGCGGCGCTGGTGTTGCCGTGGCGGTCCATGTTTTTGTAGAATTTTTCGGGGTCGGTCCCCAGCTTCTTGACGCAGTGGTCGATGATGCGGCTGTTGGCCTGGTGGCAGACCACCCAGTCCAGATCCTCCAGGGTGTTGCCCGCGGCGTCCAGCACGGTGTGCAGGGTGCGGGGCAGAGCGTCCACCGCAAAGCGGAACACCGCCCGGCCGTCCATGCCGATGGGGCCGCCCGCCGGGGTGGTGATGGCCATGTCCCCTCGCGCGCCCAGGTCGATGGCAAAGCCCTCGTCCTCCACCAGTTCAAAGACAGCCGCCCCCGCCCCGTCCCCGAAGAGGACGCAGGTGCTGCGGTCGGTCATGTCCATCAGGCGGGACAGCTGTTCGCACCCGATGACCAGGGCATACCGCCGGGGGTCCCCCGGGCGGCAGGCCAGCAGGCCCCGGGCCACCCCGGCCCCGTAGATAAAGCCGGAGCAGGCGGCGTTCACGTCCAGCACCGGGATATCCTGGGGCAGGCCCAGTTCCTTCTGCACCAGGCAGGCGGTGCTGGGGGTGGCGTATTCCGCCGACAGGGTGCCGCATACGCAGCAGCCGATCTCTTCCGGGGCCAGGCCGCTGCGGTCCAGGGCCTGGCGGGCGGCGGCCACGGCCAGGTGGGTGACGGTCTCGCCCTCGGCGCAGAAATGCCGCTGGCGGATGCCGGTGCGGGTGGTGATCCATTCGTCGCTGGTATCCACCATCCTGCTCAAATCATCGTTGGTCACCAGGCGGCCGGGCAATGCCCCGCCGGTGGCGATCAGCTGCAAACCTTCCATACTTTCCCTCGTATCTATCTCACAAACCGATCTGACGGTATTTCTTGTAACGCTGCTCGGCCAGGGCCTTGCCGCCCAGCTTGCACAGCTGGGTCAGGTGGCGTTCCAGCGCCCCGTCCAGGGCGGTGAACAGGGCCTTGTGGTCCCGCTGGGCGCCGCCCAGGGGTTCGGGGATGACCTCCTCCACAATGCCGTCCTGCTGCGGGTCGTGGGCGGTGAGCTTCATAATATCGCAGGCTTCCCCGCTGCGGGAGGAATCCTTCCACAAAATGCTGGCAAATCCTTCGGGGCTGAGCACCGAGTAGACGGCGTTTTCCAGCATGAGGATGTGGTTGGCCACACCCAGGCCCAACGCGCCGCCGCTGCTGCCCTCGCCGGTGACGACCGAGATCACCGGCACGGTGAGGCCGCTCATCTCGGCCAGGTTGCGGGCGATGGCCTCGCCCTGGCCCCGTTCCTCGGCTTCCTTGCCGGGGTAAGCGCCGGGGGTGTCGATGAAGGTGATGATGGGACGGCCGAACTTTTCGGCCTGCTTCATCAGGCGCAGGGCCTTGCGGTAGCCTTCGGGGCCGGGCATGCCGAAGTTGTAGCGGAGGTTTTCCTCGGTGCTGGAGCCCTTGCGGTGGCCGATGACGGTGACCGGCAGGCCCTTGTACCGGGCGATGCCGCCCAGGATGCTGGGGTCCTCCCGGCACTGGCGGTCGCCCCGCTGCTCAAAGAAATCGGTGAAGAGCACGTCGATGTACTCGTCGATGCGGGGACGGCCCTGGTGCCGGGCCAGGAACACCCGGTCGGCGGCGGTGAGCTGGGTGCACTGGTTCAGCAGCTCGGTACGGCGGGCTTCCATGGCTTCCAGGTC
>X355_Hoffmanns_Two_toed_Sloth__coassemble_2149_pt1 | contig 17324 bp, 14 predicted proteins | sample X355_Hoffmanns_Two_toed_Sloth__metabat2_high_PE_023 | metagenome-assembled genome bin X355_Hoffmanns_Two_toed_Sloth | reverse complement strand
GCCCAGGCCCTTCACCCGCTTGATCTCCTCCGGGGTGAGGGGGCCTGCAGCCGCGGTCACCTTGACCTTGTTGAAGGTGACGCCGCCTTCCAGCACGCGGGTGTTGGTGTAGCCGAAGGACTTCAGGCGGTTCTGCAGGAAGTAGCCCCGCTTGCCCTTGGCGCAGACCAGCAGCAGCCTGGCGTCCTTGTCCAGGCCCTCAATGGGGCCGGTGACCCGGGCCAGGTCCACCCAGCGGGCGCCGGGGATCGCGGGGGCGGGCTGCACGTCGATGACCTGATAGCCCGCGGCTTCGCCATTGGCGTACTGGGCGGGGGTAAAGGTCTCAAAGGCGCCGGAGAGCTTGTTCTCCAGGATATAGCATGCCTGGACAAAGGGATGGATGGCGGTGGAGAAGGGCGGCGCATAGGCGAAATCCAGGGTGTTGAAGGTCTCCAGGGCCGCGCCCATGGCAATGCCGGTGACGGCGATGTCCACCATCTTGTCCACCGCGCCGCCGCCCAGCACCTGGATGCCCAGCAGCTTGTGGGTGGCCTTGTCGGCAATGAGTTTGGTGATGAAGCTGTCCGCCCCGGGGTAATAGTGGGCCTTGTCGTCGGTGACGCAGACCACCGTGACGGGGTCATAGCCCGCATCCCTGGCCTGGGCTTCGGTCAGGCCGGTGCGCCCGGCGTTGAGGCCTTCCATCAGACGGACCACGCCGGTGCCCAGGCAGCCGCCGTACAGACTCTCGTGCCCGGCCAGGTTGCGGGCCAGGCAGCGGCCGGTGATGTTGGCGGTGGAGCCCATGGCGGACCACTGGGGCGCGCCGGTGAGGGCGTTGAACACCATGGCGCAGTCGCCCACGGCGTAGACATCGGGCAGGTTGGTCTGCTGCTTGTTGTCCACCTTGATGGTGCCCTTGAACATGTCCAGGCCGCTGCCGGCCAGGAAGCCGGTGGCCGGGCGGATGCCGATGGCCAGCACCACCACGTCGGCGGGGATGTTCCCGGCGTCGGTGGTGACGCCCTCGGTCTTTTCGCTGCCGGTGATGCCCTGCAGGGCGGTACCGGTGAGCACCCGCACACCCGCCTGCTGCAGCTTGGTCTTGACGTAGCCCGCCATTTCAGGGTCAAAGATGTTGGGCATGAGCTGGGAAGCCATGTCCGCCACCGTGACGTTCAGGCCCTTGGCCGCCAGGTTTTCGGCGGCTTCCAGGCCGATGAAGCCGCCGCCCACCACCACGGCCCGGCGGCAGCCGTTCTTGTCCACCCAGTCCCGCAGGGCGATGGCGTCGTCCGGGGTGCGCAGGGTGAACACGCCGGGCAGGTCCTTGCCGGGCACCGGGGGCACAAAGGGTTCGGCGCCCACAGCCAGGATCAGCTTGTCGTAGGCCGCGGTCTCCTCGGCGCCGGTATCCACCGCACGCAGGGTGACGGTCCTGGCGGCGGCGTCCAGGGCCACAGCCTCCCGGCCGGTGAACACCTGCACCCGGGTCAGCCCGGCGTATTTCTGCGGGGTGTTGACGATGAGTTCCTCCCGGGTGGCGATGCCGCCGCCCACATAGTAGGGCAGGCCGCAGCCCGCGTAGGAGATGTCCTGGCCCTTGGTGTAGATGACCACCTGGGCGTCCGGCTGTTCCCGCTTGAGTTTGGCGGCTGCCTTGGTGCCGGCGGCCACGCCGCCGATGACGATGACTTTCATGCGAACCTCCTGCCGGGGGCGTGCATGGCGTTTCCCCGCTTTTCTGTTTCCGAATCCATTCCGGCGCCGCAAAAGGCAGACCGGCAGTTTAGTATTATCATACTGCAATCCGCCGCAAAACACAAACCCTATTGCCCTTCTGCCCCAACTTTTTTGAAAAAATTCCAAAGGCGATACATTCCCGATACATCGGCCCGGTATCGTGTATGGTGTCCGGCCGAAACTGTTCCCCCTTTCACGGGGACCTTAAAAGGAAAGGGACCTGCCATGAACAACCACGCCAAACAACGCCTGGCCAGCCTGGCCTTCCTGGTTTTTTCCGCCATTCTCCTTGCCGCCGTGCTGCGCACCCCGCCTGCCCGCCGGGTCGCGGCGGTGGACCCCACCCGCCCCGCCGCCGGGCAGGCCGGCTGGTACGAGGAGAGCCCCGCCGGCAGCGGGCACTGGGTCTATCACGCCGCATGAATGACAAAAACACCGGGCGCCCCCTTTTTCGGGAGCGCCCGGTGTTTTTCAGGTCACGGGGTAACGGTTCAGATCAATCCAGCCATCTGGGGCAGACCCAGGCTGATGAAAGGCACATAGGTCACCAGCAGCAGACCCACAAGGATGGCCACATAATAGGCAAGCATATAAGGCATGACCTTAGCCAGGCTGGTACGGCCCACCTTGATGGCCACGAACAGGGTGTTGCCCACAGGCGGGGTGATGTTGCCGATGCACAGGTTGTACACCAGGATCAGGCCGAACTGCACGGGGTCCATGCCGAAGGTTTTGACGATGGGCAGGAACAGCGGGGTGAAGATGAGGATGGCGGGGGTCACGTCCATGAAGGTACCGGCCACCAGCAGGATCACGTTCATAATGAGCAGGATGATGATGGGGTTGGTGGTCACGCCCAGCAGCGCTTCGGAGATGGCCTGGGGGATCTGGGTGAAGGCCATGACCCAGCCGAGGATGTTGGACACGCCGATGAGGAACACCACCATGCCGCTCATCTTGGCGCTTTCCACCACGATGTTCCAGAAGGATTTGAGGGTGATGTTGCGGTAGCAGATGCCCAGGATCAGGGCGTAGACCACGGCGATGGCAGAGCCTTCGGTGGCGGTAAAGATGCCGCCCACGATACCGCCGATGACCACCACGATCAGGGACAGGCTGGGCAGGGCGGCCAGGGTGGCGCGGCCCAGGTTCTTCCAGTCATATTTGCCGGGGGTGCCTTTGTATCCCTTTTTCTTGGCGATGATGACCGCCACCACCATGCAGGCGATGGCCCAGATGATGCCGGGCACATACCCCGCCAGGAACAGCGCGGCCACCGAGGTGCCGCCCGCCGCCAGGGAGTAGGTGATGAGGGCGTTGGACGGGGGGATCAGCAGGCCGGAAGGCGCGGAAGCGCCGTTGGTGGCGGCGCACAGGGCCTTGTCGTAGCCCTGCTCCTCCTCGCCTTTTTCCACCATGCTGCCCACGGCAGCGGCAGCGGCGGAGGCGGAGCCGGAGATGGCGCCGAACAGGGCGTTGGCGCCCACGTTGGTGACCAGCAGAGCGCCGGGCAGCTTGCCCAGCAGGGCCATGACAAAGTCCACCAGGCGTTTGGCGATGCCGCCCTGGTTCATCAGGTTACCGGCCAGGATGAAGAAGGGAATGGCGGTCAGGCTGAACTTGCTCATGCCCACAAAGATGCGCTGGGCGCCGGTGACCACCGAGATATCCAGGGAGACGGTCTGCAGGATTGCGATCAGCGAGGAGATGCCGATGGCGTAGGAGATGGGCACGCCTACCACCAGAAGCACCGCCAGCGCAACGACGATGATGATCAAAGACTGGATGGCCATGTCTTACGCCTCCTTCTTTTCTTGTGTACCGCCCTTGCAGATATCTGCGATGTTCAGAACGGTATAGATCATGTTGAGCACGCCGCACAAAGGCATGACCACATAGAACACGCCCACGGCCACCCCCAGGGACGAGGTCATCTGCCCCATGGCCAGCTGGGAGATCTGGATGCCGCCGTACACCAGGATGATGGCGGAGAAGGCAAAGGCGATGAGCTCACCAAAGATGCCCAGGGCTTTCTGCACGGCGGGGCTCATCTTCTCCACCAGAATGGGGATATTCATGTGCCCCCGCTCCCCGGTAATGAGGGAGGCGCCCAGCAGGCTGGCCCAGGCAAACAGATAGGAGACCAGTTCCTCCGACCAGGAGGAAGGGTTCTGCAGCACATAACGGGTAAAGACCTGCCAGCAGGTCAGCAGCACCATGGCGATAAAGCTGACGCCCGCCAGCACGTTGAGGACCTTGGTCAGGGCATTTCTCAGGGCTTTCATTGTTCAGCACCTCCCTCGGTATCGGTGGGATACTGCTCGTTATAGACCTGGATGGCGTCGTAGATGGGTGCCAGATCGGGGTAGGTCTCCAGCATGGCCTGGTGCATGGGTTCACAGGCTTCCTGGAACGGTTTGGTGTCCGGGTACAGGAACTGCACGCCCTGTTCGTTGGCGGCGCGCTCCTTGGCAGCCTCCACGGCGGTGCCCCATTCTTCCCGCTGGACCTGGTTCACCAGTTCAAAGCCTTCGTCAAAGATGGCCCGCTCTTCCTCGCTCAGCCCCTCCAGGAAAACGATGTTGCCGATGAGGATGTCGGGGATCATCTGGTGCATGTCGTAGGAATAATACTTGCACACATCGCCGTGGCCGTTGTCGGTCAGGGCCAGTTCGTTGTTTTCAGCGCCGTCGATGATCTTGGACTGCAGGGCGGTGTACACATCACCGAAGCCCATGGGCGTTGCAGAACCGCCCAGCAGGTTCATCATCTGTACGTTGGTGGGCGACTGCTGCACCCGGATCTTCAGGCCCTTCAGGTCGGAGGGGCTGTTGATGGGGGTGTTGACGGTATAGAAGTTGCGGGTGCCCGCATCCAGCCAGGTCACGGCCTCGAACCCCGCCTGTTTGGTGGATTCAAAGATGGGCCCGGTGATGTTCTCATCATCCATGGCGGCGTGGTACGCCTCGCTGGATGCAAAGAGGTAGGGCAGGTTGAAAAGGGTGTAGTTATCGCTGAATGTTTCCAGCAGAGAGTTGGAAGCCACACAGAAGTTGATGGCGCCGGTCTGGGTCAGCTGCACCATCTCGTTCTGGGAGCCCAGCAGTTCGCTGGGGAACACTTCCACATCGTACTTATCCCCCAGCTTGCTCTCGATGAACTCCTCAAACGCCACCAGGGCAATGTGGGTGGGATGGTTGGTGGACTGGTTGTGGCCGATGCGGATGATCATCCGTCCATCCGAACCGGCCCCGCTGCCGCACCCGGCCATCAGGCCCGCGGCCATCACCGATGCCAGCATCAGGGATGCCGCACGAAATTTCTTTTTCATAAGCTTCGCCCTTCTTTCCTCATGGTTTTGAAAGGGATATGCCCCGCCGGAGCCGGCGGGCGCCGCTGGGTTCCGGCAGGCTGACCTCCTTTAGTATGCCCGGCAGTAAATTCAAACCCAACGTAAAACAACCGGCGCCGACACCAGCCACGGTGCCGCCGCCGTCCTGCACATATTTTTCGCGTCTGCTCCTTTAAGCCGGACGCATTTTACACCTCAACCTTAACATAAGTTTTCTCCGCTGTCCAGTCAAATAGTGGCCAAAAATGCGCCCTATTTTTTGTGGGTCATGCCGGGCCGCCGCCCCTCTTCCACGTCTTGTTTCTCAGCCCGGTGTGGGGTATACTGGGACCAAGAACAACTGCAGGAGGGACCTTCCATGCGCATCGTCACCCTGATCGAAAACACCCCCGGCGCCGAAGGCTGTGCCCACGAACACGGCCTGAGCCTGTATGTACAGACGCCCCGCCACCGCCTGGTGCTGGACACCGGGGCCACCGGCGCCTTTGCGGACAACGCCGCGGCGGTGGGCATCGACCTGACCGCCGTGGACACGGTGGTGCTCAGCCACGGGCATTACGACCATGCGGGCGGGCTGCTGCGCATGGCCGCACTGGCTCCGCAGGCCGGTATCTGGATGCAGCGGGGCGCCGGGCAGGACTTTTTCCATGGGGAAAAATACATCGGCATGGACAAGGCGATCCTCTCTCTGCCCCAGGTGCATTTTCTGGACGGCAGCGCCCGGCTGGACGAGGAACTGTACCTGTTCAGCGGCATTACCGGGCGGCGGTACTGGCCCCAGAGCAACCTGGCCCTGCGGGTGGTGCAGGACGGCGTGCCGGTGCAGGACGACTTTGCCCACGAACAGTGCCTGGTGGTGGAAGCACAGGGGCGGCGGGTTCTGCTTTCCGGCTGTGCCCACAACGGCATCCTGAATATTCTGGACCGGTACGCCCAGCTTTTTGGCGGGGACCCGGACGTGGTCGTCAGCGGGTTCCATATGAAGAAGGGCACTGATTACACCCCCGAAGAGTGGCAGGTCATTGAGGACACCGCCCGCTCCCTGACACAGCACCGCTGCCTGTTTTACTCCGGCCACTGCACCGGCCGCACCGCCTTTGAGCGGATGCAGCAGATCATGGGGGACCAGCTGCGGGCGCTGCACAGCGGGGTGGAACTGGAATTGTAAAAAATGTCATATAAACGCAGAAATGCCGCAGCGAAAGCTGCGGCATTTCTGCTGTTGGGAAAAGAGGAGGAAATGGTTTACTCTTCCGGCTTGACCATCCCCACCAGGTCGAACTTTTCGGTGGAGATGACCACGTCGTAGTCGGCCTTGGCCGGTCTGGGGTACTTGACCCAGATGGTGCGGTCGGACATGTTGTAGTACCAGGCGCAGTCGGCGGCATCAAAGGCTTCCCGCACGATGGTGCGCTGTACCGGTTTGCCGTCCACCGTGACCCAGTAGGCACCCTTGGCCTTGCTCACCAGGCGGATGGTCAGGCTGTCCACCGTGTCGGCATAGGAACCGGTCTTGCGGAAGGCCACCGTGGTGCGCTCCCCGGCGGTGACGCTGATCTCGGTGCGGGAGTAGCTGCCCTGCTTGTACTGCTCGGTATGGCCGTCGTCGTCGTACAGCACGAAGGTGTTGTCCTTTTCGGCGGCGATGAGCAGGTCCAGATGGCGCAGGGTGTCGCTCTCGATGTGCTTGACGTCCTCGCTGGTGACAAAGACGGCGGAACCACGCAGGAACATGGGGATGGAGCCCAGGTCCACCGGCACTTCGATGGTCTGGCCGCCCGCATAGGCGCGCAGGTTGTCGTTCATGTCGTACCAGGTGGTGCCGGCGGGCAGGTAGATCTGGCGGGTCTTGGCGCCCTTTTCCACCACGTTGGCCACCAGCACGGCGGGACCGAACATAAAGGTCAGGTTCTCGTCGGTGTAGCAGGCGGGGTCGTCGGGGAATTCCAGGAACAGCGGGCGCATGGCGGGCATACCGTCCTGGTTGGCCTCGTACATCAGGGAGTAGAGGTAGGGCAGCATGCGGTAGCGCAGGGCGTAGGCAGCGCGGATGTACTCGTTGTTCTCCTCATACATCCAGGGCTGGGTGACGGTGTTGTCGTCGTTGGCGGAGTTCAGGCAGAACCGGGGCTGGAAGATGCCGCTCTGGATCCAGCGCAGCAGCAGTTCGCCCTCGGGGGCGCCGCCCGCAAATCCGCCGATGTCGCAGCCCATGTTGGCGCAGCCGGACAGGCCCATGCCCAGGATGGTGGCGATGTTGAACTTGACGGTGCGCCAGTCGGTGAGGTTATCGCCGCCCCAGACCTGGGCGTAGCGCTGGATGCCCGCAAAGCCCGCACGGTTGATGATGTAGGGGCGCTCGCCGGGATAGACCTCCGCCAGCGCCTGCTTGCCCACATAGGCCATCAGGTTGGAGTGCAGGATCTTCAGTTCGGCCATGGTGCCCTTTTCGCCCTCGAAATCGCACTGGGCGTTGCGGTCCTCCACGCCGTCCATCTCGCAGTTGTCGTTCCAGACGGTCTTGACGCCCAGTTCCAGCACGTTCTTCTTCAGCAGCTCTTTCCATGTGTTGCGGCCCTTCTCGCCGGTGAAGTCGAAGAAGCGGCCCTCGCCGCCCCACCAGCGGCCGTAGTAGTCGCCGGTGCCGTCGGGCGTCTTGATGAACACATCGTTCTTCTCAAACAGGGGCATGTAGGGGTGATTCTTCAGGATGCCGGGCTTGAGGTTGGGGATGACGTTGATGCCCATGGCGTTCATTCTGGCAAAGAAGCCCGCCGGGTCGGGGAAGCGGCGGCGGTTCCAGTTGAACACATAGCGCAGGTTGTCCTCTTCCCCGCTGGTGTAGCCGGAAGCCAGCCAGAAGTTGTCGATGAGCACCCCTTCCTTGTGGTGCTTGTCGATGACTTTGTAGATCTCCTCGTCGCAGTCCTTTTCCAGCTCGGCGTAGTACATGGTGGAAGCGCAGTAGCCCAGAGACTGTTTGGTGGGCAGGGCGCTGCGGCCGGTGAGCAGGGTGTAGTGGTCCAGCACCGCCGCCACCGAGGGGCCGTTGAGCAGGAACAGGTCAATGTCGCCGCCGTCGGTCTGGTAGTAGCAGTAGCGGTCCCAGTAGCCGGAGATCTCCTGGCCCATGTCGAACACGCTGTCGTAGGAGTTGTGGTAGAACAGGCCCAGGGCATGGCGCTGCTCATCGTTGATGCGCACATAGAAAGGAATGTGCTTGTACATAGGATCGCCAAATTCAGGATCATGGCCGATGGCGTCCTTGGGGGACATGCGCAGGCGGCGGCCCTTCTTGTCCAGGTGGCCGGTCTTTTCACCGAAGCCGTAGAAGTGGTCGTGGGTGCGGTCCATGCGGGAATAGTGAGACAGACGGCCCAGCTGGTCCTGTTCGAAGGCACGTTCCCGCAGGTCCTGGTAGATCAGTTCCCCGTCGGCGGTGTACAGCAGCATGGAGAAGGGGCACTTGCGCAGCACCAGTTTCAGGGTGGCGGTGCGGAAGGTCAGGGTCTTGTCGGTCTCCTCACAAGCAACGTCCAGGGCGGTGATGCGTCTGCGCTCGGCAGCCAGCATCTCGTCCATGCGGTCCGCCCAGGCAGTGGTCACCAGGGTGTAGGATTCCTCTTTGAACTGGCGGTCAAAGGAGACGCGCACACGGATGATGTCGTCGGTCATAAAGACCAGCATCACGTCGGCGTTGTCGCCGTGGATGCGGTAGCCATTCTCGGTCTTTTCCACCGACTGGATGTGTTTGAGCAGCATAGGGTTCCTCTTTCCGGCGTATTACATGCCGATCAGGTCGAAATCTTCAAAAGAAACGGTCAGGACGGTGTCCTTGCAGGGATTGTTGTACTTGACGAGGACGGCCTTCTTGGTCTGGCTGTAGTACCAGCCTTCCTCGGCGGCCTCGAACTTGCGGCGGTTGAGGAAGTGTTCCAGCTTTTTGTCGCCCAGCGCCACCCAGAAGGGGCTGCGGTCCTTGCGGATCATCTCCACCATGACCCGCTCCACAAAATCGGTGTAGCTGCCGGTGGCGGCAAAGGCCACCTTGACCACGTCGGTGCCGGTCATGGTGATGTCGGTCTTGCGGCAGACGCCCTTCTTGTAGTCGTTGGTCACGCCGTCGTCATCGTACAGGGTGTAGGCACTCTCCCTGCCGGGGGTCAGGACCAGGTGCAGGTCGGTCATGTGGTCGTTGGCCATGCTCATCAGCTGGTTGTCCGCCATGGGGATGACGGCGCCTTCCCGGATGAACATGGGGATGGTGGTCATATCCACCGGCACCTCGATGGTCTGGCCGCCCGCATAGCAGGCAAAGTTGTTGTTCCAGTCGTACCACTTGCAGCCCGCGGGCAGGTAGACCTTCCAGGTCTTGACGCCGGGCTCGATGACGTTGGCCACCAGGATATCCCGGCCGAACATGAACTCAAAGCTCTCGTCGTAGACCTTGGGGTCATGCTGGAACTCGTAGACCAGGGGACGCATGATGGGCGCGCCGGTGCGGTTGGCCTCGTACTCGGCGGAGTAGAGGTAGGGGGTCAGCCGATAGCGCAGCAGGATGGCTTCCCGGATGATATCGGCGGAACCGCGGAACATCCAGGGCTCGGTGACGGTGTTGTCGTTGCTGGCGGAATGGATGGAGAACCGGGGCTGGAAAATGCCGTTCTGCACCCAGCGCACAAAGAGTTCCTCCTCCGGGGCGGGGCCGTGGAAGCCGCCGATGTCGGCGCCCTCGTTGGGCTGGCCGGACAGGCCCATGCCGGTGATGATGGGGATGTTGTAGCGCAGGGTCTTCCAGCTGGTGAAGTTGTCGCCGCACCAGGTCTGGGCGTACTTCTGGATGCCGGCGGAACCGCTGCGGCAGACGATGTAGGGGCGGGCGTCGGGGTTGTGCTCCACCACAGCCTCGGCACCGATCTTGCACATCAGGGTGCACATGATGGGCTTGAGCTGGCCGATGGTGCCGCCCTTGCCGTCAAAGTCACAGCGGCAGTCCTTGTCCAGCAGGCTGTCGTACTCGCAGTTGTCGTCCCAGATGGAGTCGGTGCCCACGTCGATGATGTTTTCGGTGAGGTATTCCTTCCAGGCTTTGCGGCCTTCGGGCTTGGTGTAGTCCCAGAAAGCGCCGTCGCCGCCCCACCATTTGCCCACGGCGTAGGTATCCTCGGTGGAATCCTGGACGAACACGCCCTTGGCCTTGAACTCGTCGAACCAGGGGTGGCACAGCAGGATGCCGGGCTTGATGTTGGGCACGTTCTGGGCGCCCTTCTCGTTCATGGCCTGGAAGTAGGCCCGGGGGTCCTTGAAGCGGTCGGTGTTCCAGGTGAACACGCAGCGCTTGTTGTTGTAGCTGGTGTAGCCGGAGGAGAGGTGGAAGCCGTCGATGGGGAAGCCTTCCTCCTTGATGGTGTCGATGAAGCCCAGCACGGCCTCGTCGCTGTCCTTTTCCAGCTCGGGATAGTACATGCTGGAACCCTGGTAGCCCAGAGCCCGCTTGGGCAGCAGGGCCGGGCGGCCGGTGAGGCGGGTGTAGTTGTCCACCACACGGGCCAGGGTATCGCCCGCCAGCAGGAACATGTCCACGTCGCCGCCGTCCGCCTGCCAGTAGGTGTAGCGGGACCAGTAGTTGCTCTTCTCGCAGCCCATGTTGAACACGGACTCATAGAAGTTGTTGTAGTACACGCCCACAGCCTTGGCGGTGGCCCGGTTCAGGCGGATGTAGAAGGGGATGTGCTTGTACAGGGTGTCCGTGACTTCGGCGTCGTAGCCCATGGCGTCGGTGGCGCGCTGGCGCAGAAAACGCTTGTTCTTGTTCAGCTCGCCGGCCTTTTCGCCAAAGCCGTAGAAGCAGTCGTCCTCGTTCATGGCGCTGTAATGGGTCACCCGGCGGTTGGCGTCCAGGGTATAGGGGGTGCCGGCCAGATCGCTGTACAGCAGGTCGCCCGCGGCGTTGTACAGCTGGAAGCCCAGGGGGTCCTTGCCGAACACCAGCCGCACGGCGGCGGTGGTGAAGGTGATGGAGGCGTCGTCCTCGCTGACCCGGGGTTCCACCGGGGTCAGGCGGGTGCGCTCGCCCTCAAACAGGCCGTCCAGACGGTCGGCCCAGGCGGTGGTGGCCAGAACGTAGGATTCCTCGGCCAGTTCCTTGTCGAAGGAAACACGCACCCGGACGATCTCGTCGGTGAGGAAGCAGACCTTGATGTCCGCGCAGTTGGTGTGGAGGAGGAAGCAGCCGTCCTGCCGGTCCATACCGCGAAATTCTTTGCAAAGATACATGGATATACTCCTCTCTGCGTGATTGTGAAGGGGCTTTTCTGAAACGGCAGAAGCCTCCGACCAGGGAACCTATGCAGTCGGAGGCTCTGCGCCCTCTGCGGGGGACATCCGCAGGGGAGGGTTTCAGATCAGGCCCACCAGAAGGTATCCACCAGACCGCACAGGTACGGCACGATCATGGGAATGGCGGGGATGAAGGTGATGAGGAACAGGGCCACCACCATGCCGCAGAACAGCGGGATGATGTACTTGGTAACGCCCTCGATCTTGACCTTGGCAACACCGCAGCCCACGAACAGGCAGGAGCCCACAGGCGGGGTGACCGAGCCGATGCCCAGGTTGGTGATGAGCATGAGGCCGAAGTGGACGGGGCTCATGCCGATGCTGGTGGCAATGGGCAGGAAGATGGGGGTGAAGATCAGCACGGCGGGGGTCAGGTCCAGGAACATGCCCATGACCAGCAGGAATACGTTCATAATGAGCAGGATCACATACCGGTTGTTGGAGATGCTCATCAGGCCCTCGCTGATGGCGGCGGGGATGCCGGAGTAGGACATGACGTAGGACATGATGGAGGAGGCCGCGATAAGGAACAGGATGGTGGCGGAGCTCTTCATGGTGTCGGCCAGCATGTCGTAGAAGGTCTTGAGGCTGAGTTCACGGTACACCACGCCCAGCAGGGTGCAGTACAGGCACATGACCACGCCGGCTTCGGTGGCGGTGAAGAAGCCGCCCAGGATGCCGCCCATGACGATGATGACGGCCAGCAGAGAGGGGATGGCGTCGATCCAGATGCGCAGGGCGGAGTCCTCTTCCTTCACGGAGGAAGCCTTATAGCCCTTCTTCACAGCCAGGAAGATAGCCAGCACGGCCACGCACAGGCCCAGCAGGATGCCGGTGAGGTAACCGCCCATGAACAGGGCCGCCACAGAGACGCCGCCGGCGGTGATGGAGTAAAGGATCAGGGGACCGGACGGGGGGATCAGGATGCCGGTGGGCGCCGCGCAGATGTTGACGGCGGCGGAGTAGTTGGGGTCATAGCCTTCTTCCTCTTCCAGCGGGCTGAGGATGGAGCCCATGGCGGAGGTGGCGGCCACAGAAGAGCCGGACACGGCGCCGAAGAACATGCTGGCCAGCACGTTGGTGGCGGCCAGGTAGCCGGGGATCTTGCCCACCAGCAGGCGGGCCAGACGGATCAGGCGGCGGGCAATGCCGCCCTTGTTCATAATGTTGCCGCCCAGGGTGAAGAAGGGCAGCGCCAGCAGAGAGAAGGAATCCAGGCCGGAGAAGCACCGCTGGGCGGCGATCAGGGCAAAGATATCCGCGGGCATGTTGAACAGTGCGGTGACGATGGACGCGATGCCGATACCGGCAGAGATGGGAACACCCGCCAGCAGCAGGACGAAGAAGGAGCCAAACAGGCACAGTGTCGCTTGTACGACCATCAGACGTCGCCTCCCTTCTTATTCACAAAAAGCTGAACGTACTTGAGGACCCGGGCCAGCACGATGAAGGCGCCGGAGATGGGCAGCACCGAGTACAGGAAGGTGTACGGCAGGCGCATGACCGAGGACACGTTCAGGGCGGCGGTGGCCAGCTTGAAGCCGCCGTAGATAAAGACGTAGCAGACGAAGAACAGGATCATGGCTTCGATGAAGATGTTCAGCACCACAGCCACGGGTCCCTTGACGCGGTCCTTGACCAGGTCCAGGGCCAGGTGTTCATCGCGGTAGAAGCAGTAGGCGGAACCGATCAGGGACGCCCAGATCAGAACATAGCGCAGAAATTCGTCGGTGACGGTGGACGGGTCCTGCAGGATCATACGGGTGAAGATCTGCCAGGTGCCGCCCGCCAGCAGGGCAAACATGGACAGCGCCAGCAAAAACCGCATGACGGTATCCAGCATCTTATCAAATTGTTTCACGGTTTCAACTCCTCTCACAGCATGCAGACCGGGTCGCGGCCATTGCCGCACGGCCCCCGGTCCGCAGGGTCAGCGGCATCAGCCCGCCGCCTGGATGCGTTCCACGTAGGCGTAGACCTCGGGGGACTCGGTCTCCAGGTTGGTGTAGATGGACTGGCAGGCTTCCTGGAAAGCGGCGGTATCCACATCGCGGATGAGCTCCACGCCCTTTTCCTCTGCCGCGGCCAGAACTTCATTCTCGAAATCGGTCCAGGCGCTCTTGTAGTCCTCGGTCATCTGCTTGGCGCAGTCGGTCATAATCTGACGCTGATGATCGGACATGGCGTTCCAGGTCTCGGTGGAGATGAGCAGGATGTCGGGGATGCGGGTGTGCTCGTCAAAGCAGTAATACTGGGTCACGTCGGCGTGGTCGCGCAGAGCGGTGACGTTGTTCTCGGCGCCGTCCACAACACCCTGCTGCATGCCGGTGTAGATCTCGGAATAGCCCATGACGGTGGAAGATCCGCCCAGAGCGTCCATCATGTCAATGGCCATCTGGGAGTCCATGGTACGGATACGCAGGCCCTTCAGGTCCGCCGGGGTGCGGATGGCACGGTCGGCGGTGTAGAAGGAACGGGCGCCGGAATCCATCCAGGTCAGGCCCATGAAGCCCTTGTCGGCGGTGAGCTGATACAGGTCCTGGGCGATGTCGCCGTCCATGACATCATAATAGTGCTGCTGATCGTTGAACACATAGGGAACCGACAGCACGTTCCACTCGTTCTGGAAGTTGCCCAGGGTGGAAGCGGAGACTTTGGCCATGTCCAGGGCACCGGCACGGATCTGGGTGATGTTGTCGGTCTCGCTGCCCAGCACGCCGTTGGGGAAGATCTCGATGTTGATGGTGCCGCCGGACTGTTCCTTCACGTCCTCCGCAAAGGCCGACAGGGCAATGTGCACCGCGTGGTCCTCTGCCAAGCCGTGGGACAGGGTCAGGTTGAACACCTGCTCCTCACCGTCGGCGGCCGTTCCGGCCGTCCCGCTGCCGCCGCAGCCGGTCAGCGCCAGGCTCAGCGCCGCCGCGGCCGCTGCCAGGCGCAGCCCAAAACGCAATTTTCTCATGTTACAAATTTCCTCCTTTTGTTTGCTGCTTCCCCCGGCAGGGGGAAACGCCGTTTCCTCTGATCGGTCCTCTTGGTTTCTCCTCCTTTCCCTGTGGATCTATATTCGCATCCGGCGGTGCGGGCGCCTCTTGTCCCGCCCCGGCCGGTGATTGCCGTAGGATCAAGCCTTTTTCGCCCGCTTGCGGTCATTCCAGATGCGCAGCAGGTCGCCCAGGTTCATGCTCAGCAGCGAGAAGGGATTCTCCCACCGTTTGCCGCTGTGCTTGGCCACCAGGTCCATCACTTCCCGGTCGGTTCCGGCGGAAATTTTTTCCCGCTCCACCATCACCACCGAATCGGGGCCGAAGAAAAGGTACAGGTACTTCCGGTCCGCCACCAGGCGTTCCAGCCGATCATAGCGCAGCTTTTTGTGGGCCTGGCCCTGGCGCAGTTCCATATGCCCGGAACTGAAGGTGCATACATCCGAGGGCAGCGCCCCGCCCCGGGCTTCCAGAACATTCTCCGCCCGCAGGGTGGCGGGCAGGTCCCGCCCGGCAAAAAGCAGGCACCCCGCCAGCAGCAGAAGGGCTTCGGCCCAGATGGGCAGCGCGGCAAACAGCCCCGCCGCGATCAGCGCCACCCCCGCCACTGCGGCCAGCACCACCCGCCCCAGGCAGTAGGTGTTATACTGGGTGCGGAACAGCGCATGGATGGTGTCCTCGGTGTGGTCGATCCGCCCTTCGTACTGTACAGCCATGGTCAGCCCGTCCTTTCCCGGCCGGAGTCCCCTGCCCGACCGCTGTATCACGTTTTGCCAGTTCCATTCATGTGCATATTGCACAATTAAATATATCAGTTTTTGTACATATGCGTTATTCTGTTTATCTTTGTACTCATAATAACAAATTTATCCCCTCAAATCGCCCGATTTTGTGACACAAACCTCGCAATTTGTGATATACTGGACATACCAGCAAAAAACACCGGGAGGGACCCCGCCATGCAAACCTACATGACGCCTTATGCCGACCAGAACATCACCCAGGAAGTGGCCAACCGCCGCCTGCCTTTGGACAAGGTGGTGGTGGGCTGGTATTCCAACCGGCAGGTACACCAGTCGGTGACCCATTCCCACCCTTATCACGAATACATCTTCATGGTCAGCGGCAAGGCCCTGTACCACGTGGACGGCAGCCGGTACGAACTGCACCCCGGGGAACTGATGCTGATTCCCCCCGGTACGGTGCACACCGGCTTTTACGACACCTACGACCGGCTCATCATCCAGATGGACGCCCCTTTCTGGCAGGAGACTTTGCGCACCATGCACATCCCCATGACCGGGGAGACCATCCCGGACAAGCTGATGATCTTTCACGAAGGGTCGGTGCACAAGTGGGGGGTGCGCAGCCTGATCGAGCGGGCAGCGGTGGTAGCGGGCATTCAGAACGAGGACGACAAGGAACTGATGTACCGCAGCCTGCTGGTGGAGTTGTCCCTGATCATCCGGCAGATCATTGCGGAGGACGGCGTGGAGCGTCCCAGCGCCACAAGCCCTTTGGTGGCGCTGATCACCACCTACCTGCAGCAGCATTTCCGGGAGCCGGACCTGACGGTGAGCAGCCTGGCCCGGTACGCCTATGTGAGCCGGGAGCATCTGTCCCGGGTGTTCAAGGAATACACCATGCAGAGCGTGTACGGGTACCTGACCGAGCTGCGGATGCAGAGCTGCCGCCGGGACATTGCCGACGGCAAGCGCATCCTGGACGCCTGCCTGGAAAACGGGTTCCCCAACTACAGCAGCTTTCTGAAAACCTTTCACAAGATGTACGGGGTCACCCCCCAGGAATACCGGGCCCAGCTGCGCAGCGCCATGAGGCAGTAAGATTTGCGCCCCGGCGTTCCGGCAAAGAAAAATCCCGCTCTTTCGGACGGTCTGTACCGAAAGAACGGGATTTTTTTGGTTATGAAGGGATCACTGGGCGGTGAGAAGGCCCACGGCACGGGAGGTGCCCAGGCGGTCGGCGCCCAGGTCCAGGAATTTTTCCATGTCCTCGATGGTGGAGATGCCCCCCGCCGCCTTGATCTTGCAGCGGCCCGCCACATGCCTGGCGAACAGTTCGATATCATGGAAGGTGGCGCCGGCGGTGGAGAAGCCGGTGGAGGTCTTGATGAAATCCGCCCCGGCTTCGGGCACGATGTCGCACATCCTGATCTTTTCCTCATCGGTGAGCAGGCAGGTCTCGATGATGACCTTGAGGCAGTTGTCCCCCACCGCTTTCTTCACGGCGGCGATATCCTCCCGGACGGCGTCGTACTCGCCGTTTTTCAGGCGGCCGATGTTGATGACCATATCCACTTCGGTGGCGCCGTTCTCAATGGCGGTGCGGGCTTCAAAGCATTTGCTGGCGGTGTCCATGGCGCCCAGAGGGAACCCCACCACACAGCACACCGGCACCCGGCCGGCCATATATTCGGCAGCCTGCTTCACATAGCAGGTGTTGATGCACACCGAGGCGGTGTGGTACTGCATGGCCTCGTCGCACAGTTTCTGCACCTGGGGCCAGGTGGCTTCCGGCTTGAGCAGGGTGTGGTCCACCGCTGCAAACAGTTGTTCCTTGGTATAGCGGCTCACCGGTACTCAGCCCCCTTTTTGCAGTGTTTGCACAGGTGCGCCTGGTGCAGGCCGATGGCAGAGAAGATGATGGAGGTGACGCCGCACACGGTGGCGATGATGCCCAGGATCAGACCGGTGACGCGGAATCCGCCCCCGCGGAGCTTGTTTTTCATAGGAAAGCCCTCCTTTTTTGCGCCTGTCACGGCGCTTTTTTGGTGAAGATCAGGATCTTGGAAAACACATAATTGGAAACGATCACCACGACCTGAGAGAACAGCTTGACGATGTTGGCCCACAGTTCGGGAGAAACGAAGGTGATGGCGGGGCCCAGCAGGCTCACGCCGGCCC
>X355_Hoffmanns_Two_toed_Sloth__coassemble_2146_pt1 | contig 17365 bp, 16 predicted proteins | sample X355_Hoffmanns_Two_toed_Sloth__metabat2_high_PE_023 | metagenome-assembled genome bin X355_Hoffmanns_Two_toed_Sloth | reverse complement strand
TGTTCAGTTCCGCCATAGCGGTACGCACCGACTGTTCCAGTGCCCGGCAGTTGGCACAGCCGCCGCCCAAAATCAGGATGGCGGCGCCGGTGTTGTCCGCTGGGGTGGTGCAGCCGGAATTGCAGCCGCAGGAAGAGGGTTCGGATTTTTTCTTGCCAAACAGAAAAGCCATGATGTTTTCCCTCCTTGTAATATTACACCAAAAATATCTGGATCGTATTAAAGAAATATCCCACCAGGATGATGCCCCCCACGCAGATGCCCACGAACACCGCCAGCAGCTTAGGGCGTACCGCCTTGCGCAGCAGGATGAGGGAGGGCAGAGACAGGGTGGTGACCGCCATCATAAAGGAAAGCACCGTGCCCAGCTGGGCGCCTTTGGCCAGCAGGGCTTCGGCCACCGGGATGGTGCCGAAGATATCGGCGTACATGGGCACGCCCACCAGCACCGCCAGCACCACGCCCAGAGGGTTGCGGCTGCCCAGCAGGCCGGTGACCCAGATTTCCGGCACCCAGTTGTGGATGAGGGCCCCCACCCCCACGCCGATGAGGATATAGGGGAAAACCTTGCCCAGGGTGCCTGCCGCCTGATTCCGGGCGTAGCGCAGCCGGTCCCCCACCCGCAGCCGGGGCAGGTCCAGTTCCGGCGGGCGGGCAGCGGCCCGGACAAAGTCCTCCACCTGGTCCTGCAGGGGCAGCGCCTGGATGAGCGCGCCCCCCGCCACCGCGATGACCAGCCCCAGCACCACATACGCCACGGCCACCCTGGCGCCGAAAATGCTCATCAGCAGCACCAGGCTGCCCAGGTCCACCATGGGGGAAGAAATCAGGAAAGAGAAGGTGACCCCCAGGGGCAGCCCCGCCCCGGTGAACCCGATGAACAGCGGGATGGAGGAGCAGGAGCAGAAGGGGGTGACGGTGCCCAGCAAGGCGGCGGCCAGGTTGGCCCCCAGGCCGTGTTTGCGGCCCAGGATGCGGCGGCCCCGCTCGGGGGGAAAGTAACTCTGGATGTAGGAGATGGCGAAAATCAGCACGCAGAGCAGCACCGTGATCTTGATGACGTCATACAGAAAAAACTGCAAACTGCCCCCCAGCCGGGTGGACACATCCACCCCCAGGGCGGCCAGCCCGCCGCCGATGAGACGGTTGAGCCACTGCATGCCCAGCAGCTCGTTTTGGATCCATTGCCAGACGGCCATGATGAGGTTCCTCCTTGTGTTGTATGGCAGAGCCACACATAAAAACTTTTTGATGTGTCAGCCCGTGAAAAAGCGCTGTCAAACACAGCGCCTTTTTCAGCGGCCGCAGGAACAGCCGCCGGAAGATCCTTCTTCGGTGTTGGGGCGGGTGAGTTCCGCCAGCAGGTCCAGCGCCCGTTGCCGCCCGGCTTCGCTCAGGCGGTAGTGGGTCCACTTGCCTACCTGGGAACTTTCCACCAGGCCGGACTCGCACAGGATCTTCATGTGGTAGGAAAGCCCCGGCTGGGTCAGGTCCAAGGGCTCCTGCAAGACGCAGGCGCACTTTTCCCCGCTGCGCAGCTGCTGCAGAATGGCCAGCCGCTTGGGGTCGCACAGTGCCTTGAACACCTTAGCTTGGGCCTGAAAATCCCGCTCCATCCCGGTGCCCTCCTCTTCACATCAAAATTTCTTTATGTGTTATCATACGCCCTCTCCTCTGCTCTGTCAAGCCCCGCACGCAAAAAAACCGGCCGCCGCCTTGGGGCGGGGCCGGTGTGGGGAGATCTTCAGTTCAGCCGTCCGTACAGTTCCATGTGGTGGCGGACTTTCTGGGCCAGGGCGTCGTCAAAGGCGCCGGGCAGCGCCCGCCAGCACCAGTTGGTGCCCAGGGTGGAGGGCACGTTCATCCGGGCTTCGTGGCCAAGGCCCAGCAGGTCCTGGGCCTGCACCACCGCCAGGTCGGCCACACTGGCCCAGGCAGAGCGCATCATGCCCCAGTGGTAGCCTTCCTCCCGGGTGAGCTTGAGGTAATCCACCGCCCGCAGGGTATCGGCTTCGGGGGCGGTTTCAAACCAGCCGTTCACCGGTTCATTGTCGTGGGTGCCTGTGTAGACCACACAGTGCCGGGTGTAGGTGTGGGGCAGATAGTCCCCGCCGTCCCGGCTGTCGAAGGCAAATTCCAGCACCTTCATGCCGGGATAGCCGCTCTCTTTCAGCAGGGCGCGCACGTCGTCGGTGAGGAAGCCCAGGTCCTCGGCAATGATGGCCTGCTTGCCCAAGGCGCTTTCCACCGCCCGGAACAGGGCGATGCCCGGGCCGGTGCGCCAGCGCCCGTTGCAGGCGTCGGTGCTGCCGTAGGGGATGGCGTAATACCCCGCAAAGCCCCGGAAATGGTCGATGCGCAGCACGTCATAGGTACTGCACAGCACCCGGATGCGCCGCACCCACCAGGCATAGCCGTCCTGGGCCATGGCGTCCCAGTTATAAAGAGGGTTGCCCCACAGCTGGCCGGTGGCGGAAAATCCATCCGGCGGGCAGCCCGCCACCTCGGTGGGCAGCAGGTCCGCCCCCAGCTGGAAGGCTTCCGGCGCGGACCAGACGTCCACGCTGTCGGCGGAGACATAGATGGGCAGGTCCCCGATGATGAGCACGCCCCGGTCGTTGGCATACTGTTTCAGCGCCCGCCACTGGGCAAAGAAGAGATACTGCACCGCCTGCCAGAAGCCGATGGCCCCGGCGCAGCGGGCGCGGGCGGCCTCCAGGGCGGCGGGGTCACGGCGGCGCAGTTCCGGCTCCCATTCGGTCCAGGCATGGCCGCCGTGTTCGTCTTTCAGGGCCATGAAGAGGGCGTAGTCCGGCAGCCAGAAGGCGTTTTCCTCGCAGAAAGCGCCATAGGCCGGGGGCGGGTCCTGCAGCAGCCGGCCGCAGGCTTTGCCCAGCACATCCCACCGTTTGCGGTAAAGGGCGCCGTAGTTCACCCGGTCGGGGGTGGAATCCCAGTCGTTCCCCTCATATTCCTCCCGCCGCAGCAGGCCCTGCCCTTCCAGCAGGTCCAGGTCGATGAGGTAGGGGTTGCCCGCAAAGGTGGAGAAGGACTGATAGGGGCTGTCGCCATAGCTGGTGGGGCAGATGGGCAGGATCTGCCAGTATCGCTGCCCCGCCGCCTGGAGAAAGTCGACAAACTCCCGCGCCGCCGCGCCCATGGTCCCGATGCCGTGGGGGGAGGGCAGGCTGGAAATGTGCATCAGCACGCCGCTGGCACGCATGAGGTAGTTCCTCCCTTACACAAAATTCTTCACACAAAAAGATACCGAAAGATCATTCGCCGCTGTTCAGATGCAGGACGCTCTCCCCTTCCACCAGTTCGTAGGGCACGATCTCGTGGACGGCGTCGCCGTCATCCTCGATGCAGCGGATGAGGATGCTGACCCCGCGGCTGGCCAGACGATCCGCCGGCTGGCGGATGGTGGTGAGCCGGGGCGTCAGGTATTCGGCCAGTTCGATGCCGTCGAACCCGCAGACCGATACATCCTCCGGCACACGCAGGCCGTGGTCCCGCAGCGCCCGGATGGCCCCGATGGCCATGATATCGCTGAAGGCAAAGACGGCGGTCAGCCCGGGGCTGGTTTCCAGCAGCTGTTCCATGGCCCTGTAGCCCCCGGGCATGGTGAACCGGGCGTCGCCGTACTGGGTGCGGGGGTCAAAGTCCAGCCCCAGGCGGGAGAAGGCCCCCAGACAGCCGGTAAGGCGGGAGGTACTGGGGTGGGACCGCTTCTGGTCGCCGCCGATGAGGGCGATGCGCCGGTGCCCCTTGGCATACAGGTGCTCGATCATGCGGGCGGCGGAGGCGATATCGTCCACACTGACGCTGGATAGATTCTCGATCTCCGGATTCACCGCCATGTTGGTCATCAGCAGGCAGGGCACCCCCAGGTCGTTCAGATCCGGGGTAAAGTTGTTGCTGTCCGATCCGAGGAAGATGATGCCGTAGGGCTTGTGTTCCCGGCAGATCTGCCGGGCCCGTTCCACCTCGTTGTCGTTTTCGTCGATGTAATACACCATGCCGCTGTATCCGGCGGCGGTGCACTCGGTCTGCATCTTTTCCAGGATGAGGGCGAAAAGCATGTTGTGGGTGCCCTTGACGATCATGGCAATGCCCTGGCTGGCCTGCTGTTTGAGATGTTTGGCGTTGGAATTGGGCTGGAAGTTGTATTTCCGGATGACCTCCAGGATGCGTGCCCGGGCCGCCTGGCTGACATTGGGGTTGTTGTTGATCACGCGGGAGACGGTGCCCACCGCGTAACCGGCCTCACGGGCAATGTCTTTGATGGTCATGGCATGCAGCATCCTTTCACGGCGCAATGGCGCCGGTATTTTGCCGGTTTGAGAAAAAGTATATCATCCTTTGACGGCGCCCGCAACCACGCCCTCGATGATGTAGCGCTGGCAGACCAGGTACAGGATGACCACCGGCAGAACGGTGAGCATGATGCAGGCCATCATGGGGCCCATTTCCACCTTGCCGTAGCTGCCCCGGAAATACTGGATGGCCATGGGGATGGTGCGGTATTTCTTGATATCCAGCACCAGGGTGGGCAGCAGGTAGTCGTTCCACACCCACATGGTCTCCAGGATGGCGGTGGAGATCATGGTGGGTTTCAGGATGGGGCACACCACCCGGAAGAAGATCTGCAGGGGGTTGCAGCCGTCGATCATGGCGGCTTCCTCGATCTCCACCGGCATGGATTTCATAAACCCGGTGAACATGAACACCGCCAGCCCGGCGCCGAAGCCCAGGTAGATGATGCAGATGTTGTAGGGGTTGTTCAGCTTGAGGGTATCGGCGGTTTTGGCCAGGGTGAACATGACCATCTGGAAGGGCACCACCATGCTGAACACGCACAGGTAGTACATGCCGCTGGACAGCTTGCCGTGGACCCGGGTGATGTACCACGCGCACATGGAACAGCACAGCAGGATGAGCAGAACCGAGGACACCGAGATGAACAGGCTGTACCAGAAGGATTCCAGGAAGTTCATGGAGGTGATGCCGTAGACGTAGTTGGCCAGGCCGGTGAAGGTCTCGGCGTTGGGCAGTTCAAAGATGCGGCTGGTGGAGATGGCCCGTTCCATCTTCAGGGAGTTGAGGAAGATCAGCACGATGGGGTAGACATAGGCCACGCAGATCAGCGCCAGGATCACCGAAATGACGTTGTTGATGCGGCGGGTCTTGCGGGAGTTTTCCATTACTGCTGCACCTCCTTGGAGCGGGTCAGACGCAGCTGGACCAGGGCGATGATGACCACCGCCAGGAAGAACACCACGGCCTTGGCCTGGCCGATGCCCTTCCACTGGGCGCCGCTGCGGGCGTAGAAGGTATCATAGATATTGTAGGCCAGGCCCTGGGTCAGCTTGGCGGGTTCGCCGCCGGTCAGAGACAGGTTCTGGTCGAAGAGTTTGAAGGAGTTGGTCAGGGTCAGGAAGGTGCAGATGGTGATGCTGGGCATGACCATGGGGATCTTGACCCGGAAGAGCACCTGGCCGGCGGTGGCGCCGTCGATGCGGGCGGCTTCGACCAGGTCCGGGGGCACATTCTGCAGCCCGGCGATGTAGATGATCATCATGTAGCCGATCTGCTGCCAGCACATGAGGATGACCAGACCCCAGAAGCCGTAGGTGGCGTTGAGCTGGAGCAGAGGCTTTTCCAGCAGGGTGAGCACGCCGTTGAGCAGGGTGTTCCAGATATAGCCCAGCACCACGCCGCCGATGAGGTTGGGCATGAAGTAGATGGTGCGGAAGATGTTGGTGCCCCGCACATGGCGGGTGAGCAGCAGCGCCAGCAGGAAGCCCAGCACGTTGATGAGCACGGTGGATACGATGGTGAAGGCGGTGCTGAACCAGAAGGCATGGAGGAAGGTATCGTCGGCCCAGATCTTGATATAGTTCTGGATGCCCACAAAGGTCACGTTCTTGACGGTGGTGAACTGGCAGAAGGACAGCCCGATGCCCCAGATGAAAGGCCAGATAAAGCCGATGATAAAAGCGGCCAGAGTGGGCAGCACAAAAACCGGCCAATATTTTTTGATGGATTTTTCCATATCGTTTTCCCCATAAAGAAAGGGGGAGGGTGGGCGCTGTGTTCGCCCGCCCTCCCCGCGAGGTTTACCCGTATTCCGTCAAAGACGGTGATCTCAGCCCGCGTTCAGCGCGGCTTCGGTGGCCCAGCCGTCCACGAAAGCGGTCACGACGTCATCCCAGCTGCCGGTGCCGGCGGCATAGGCGGTGAGGGCGGAGCCCACGCCGTTCTTCCAGTTTTCGGAAGGCATGGTGGTGAAGTTCCAGGACACCGGGGTCTTGCCGGCGGCGGTCATTTCCTGGTCCTGCTTGACGAAGAGGTTGGTGGATTCGGCAGCGCCCTTGAAGGGGATGACAAAGCCCATGTCGTTGGCCATGGCGGTGGTGCCTTCCTCAGAGGTGACGCACCAGTAAATGAAGTCCAGGGTGGCCTGGATGTCCTCTTCGGCGGCTTCCTTGTTGACGCACCAGTAGTTCTCGGTGCCGGTGCACAGGCCCTGGTTGGCTTCGTCGCCAGCGCCGATGTAGATGGGGATCATGGCCAGGTCGTCATCGGTGAGGGTGCCGTCCTGGGTCAGGTTGACATACTCCCAGGAGCCGTTCTGATAGAAGGCGGCTTCACCGGCCAGGAACTCGTTGCGGCTGTCGTCGGCGGTCTTGCCGGCCAGCTCGGTGGGTTCGCAGGTGGAGTTGTTGATGTACAGATCAAAGATGTTCTTGTAGTTGTCCAGATAGGTGCCCTTGATGGCGTCGGTGGAGTTGATGCCGTCGTCCTGGTACTCGAAGTAGATGGGCAGGTTGGCCAGGTGGGTCTTGTAGCGCCAGTCGGAGGAAGAATCCATGCCGGCGGAGGAGAAGGCCGCGAAGCCCAGTTCGTCCTTGCGGGCAGTGATGTCCTCGGCCACCGTCTTGAGGTCCTCAAAGCTCTGGATGTCGTCGATGGTGTAGCCGGCCTTTTCCAGCAGGGTCTTGTTGGCGATCAGGCCGTAGGATTCGATGACGTAGCCGATGCCCAGGGTGGCGTCGCCGTCCTTCAGGGCGTAGGTATCGCTGGTCAGCTCGCCCAGGATGTCGGTGCCGGTCAGGTCATAGCAGTAATCCTTCCAGTTGGCCAGGCCGATGGGGCCGTTGACCTGGAACAGGGTGGGCGCGTCGCTCTTGGCCATCTCGCTCATCAGGGTGGTCTCATACTCGCCGGAAGCGGCGGTGACCACCGTGACCGGCACGCCGGTCTGCTCGGTGTACAGGGCGGCCAGGTCCTGCCACTGCTGATCCTGCTCCGGCTTGAAGTTCAGGTAATAGACCTTGCCGGAAGCGCCGTCGGTGGAAGCAGCGGTGCCGGTGTCGCCGGTGGCGGTGCTGGTGCTTCCGCTGCCGGAAGAACCGCCGCAGCCGGCCAGCAGACCGGCGGCCATGGTGCAGGCAATGCCCAGCGAAAGAAGTTTCTTGGCTTTCATTTTTTCTCCTCCTTATGAAAAGAGTGTGTTCGTGAGCGGAATGCTCTGTGTTTTTGTTTTGGCGGTTGGCAACGTTTCCAACCTCTTTCTGCCGTTATCATACATCGTTTTCGCCAGTATTTCAAGGCAATTTTCCACTTTTTAATCAAATTTGTATATTATCACAAGGAGAAAGCCCGCAATTTGTGCAGTTCTTTTGCCACATTCTGGAAATTGCATTGGAACCGTTTCTTTTTTGTAACCTTTTGGTCCGGCGCAAAAAAACAGGCGCCCGCCCGAGAGCGAACGCCTGCCAAGAAGCACACTTTTTTCTCGTTTTATCAAACAAAACCCAGAAGCAGGCCCACGACCCGGACCAAAGCCGCCGCCAGCCAGGCAATGACGCACTGGCCCACGGCCACGGTCACCGCCCACTTGGTGCCCAGCTCCCGCTTGATGGAGGCCACCGCCGCCACGCAGGGGCTGTACAGCAGGCAGAAAGCCAGCAGGCTGGCCGCCGCCAGAGGGGTGATGGCAGCCAGCAGCTGTTCGGTGGAGCCGAAGAGCACCGACAGGGTGGAGACCACGCTCTCCTTGGCCATGAAGCCGCAGATGAGGGAGGTGGAGATGCGCCAGTCCCCGAAGCCCAGAGGGGCAAACAGCGGGGCGATCCAGCCCGCCACCACCGCCAGGATGCTCTGCTGGGAGTCGGAGACGATGGCCAGGTGGGTGTTGAAGGTCTGCAAAAACCAGATGACGATGGTGGCCACAAAGATCACGGTGAAGGCCCGCTGCAGAAAGTCCTTGGCCTTTTCCCACAGCAGCTGGCCCACGTTTCTGGCGCCGGGCAGCCGGTAGTTGGGCAGTTCCATGACGAAGGGCACCGCCTCGCCCTGGAAGAGCACGCCCCGCAGCAGCACCGCCATGAGGATGCCCATGGCAATGCCGCCGAAGTAGAGGGCAAACATCACCAGCCCCGCCTGGCCGGGGAAGAAGGTGCTGGCAAAGAAGCCGTAGATGGGCAGCTTGGCGGAACAGCTCATGTACGGGGTGAGCAGGATGGTCATTTTGCGGTCCCGCTCGGAAGGCAGGGTGCGGCTGGCCATGACGCCGGGCACGGTGCAGCCGAAACCGATGAGCATGGGCACGATGCTGCGGCCGGAAAGGCCGATCTTGCGCAGCAGCTTGTCCATGACGAAGGCCACCCGGGCCATGTAGCCGCTGTCCTCCAGCATGGAGAGGAAGAAGAAGAGGGTGACGATGATGGGCAAAAAACTGAGCACGCTGCCCACACCGTTGAAGATGCCGCCGATGACCAGGGAGTGGAGGACCTCGTTCACCTGCAAGGCGGTCATGCCCGCGTCCACGGCGCCGGTCAGGGCGGCGATGGCCCATTCCAGCACCGCCGACAAAGCGGCGCCGATGACGTTGAAGGTGAGGAAGAACACCAGCGCCATGATGCCGATGAAGCAGGGAATGGCGGTGTAGCGGCCGGTGAGGATCCTGTCCATCTGCACGCTGCGCAGATGTTCCTTGCTCTCATGGGGCTTGATGACCGCTCCCGCGCAGACCTTTTCAATGAAGGTGAAGCGCATGTCCGCAATGGCGGCGGCCCGGTCCAGGCCCCGCTCCTCCTCCATCTGGCGGATGATGGATTCCAGGGCCTGCTTTTCGTTGTCGCTGAGGCCCAGCTGGTCCAGGATGGGGGTGTCCCCTTCCGCGATCTTGGTGGCGGCAAACCGCAGGGGGATGCCCGCCGCCTGGGCGTGGTCCTCGATGAGGTGCATGATGCTGTGCAGGCAGCGGTGCACCGCGCCCCCGTGGTCGTTCACATCGCAGAAGTCCTGGCGGCCGGGGCGTTCCTGGTATTTGGCCACATGCAGGGCGTGGGACACCAGTTCGTCGATGCCCTCGTTCTTGGCGGCGGAGATGGGCACCACCGGGATGCCCAGGGCGGATTCCATCTCGTTCACCCGGACGGAACCGCCGTTCTCCCGCACCTCGTCCATCATGTTCAGGGCCAGCACCATGGGGATGTCCAGTTCCATCAGCTGCATGGTCAGGTAGAGATTGCGCTCGATGTTGGTGGCGTCCACGATGTTGATGATGCCCCGGGGATGCTCTTCCAGCAGGAAGTTGCGGGTGACGATCTCCTCGCTGGAATAGGGGGACATGGAGTAGATGCCCGGCAGGTCGGTGACGCTGGTGGCCGCCCTGCCCCGGATGGGGCCGTCCTTGCGGTCCACCGTGACGCCGGGGAAGTTGCCCACATGCTGGTTGGAGCCGGTGAGCTGGTTGAACAGGGTGGTCTTGCCGCAGTTCTGGTTGCCCGCCAGGGCAAAGGTGAGCACCGTGCCTTCCGGCAGGGGGTGTTCGTCCGCCTTGCTGTGGTATTTGCCGCTTTCGCCCAGGCCCGGGTGGGGGATGGCCTTTTTGCGGGCCGCGGCGGCGGTGTGGGCGGCGTCGCCCACACCGGTGATCTCGATCTTTTCGGCATCGGCCAGGCGCAGGGTCAGCTCATAGCTGTTGATGCGCACCTCCACGGGGTCGCCCATGGGGGCGAACTTCACCATGGAGACCCTGGCGCCGGGGATCAGCCCCATGTCCAGCAGATGCTGGCGCAGCGCCCCTTCGCCCCCCACCGTCACGATGGTGGCCGCCTTGCCGATTGCCAGTTCCTTTAATGTCATTCCTCTTTGCCTCCCGGCTTATTTCCCATCATTCCGTTCTGCGGATGATTGCTGTCATTGTGAATCCAGCTTATTGTAGCACAATCCGCCCTGCACCTCAATACAAAAGGAAAGGCCGCGCCCCTTTCCGGGCACGGCCACAGATATTTTTACTCGGTTTTTGCCGCCGGGGCGGGCTTGGGGGGCGGCGCCGGGCGGGTGAAGGTCTCGCTGGACTTGGCGGTGGCGGGGGCGGTGTAGCCCGGGACCAGCTTCAAGCACTTTTTGGGGCAGACGTTCACGCAGTTGCCGCACTGCACGCAGTCGAACCGGCGGATGGTCCAGGTTCCGGCAGCCCGGTCCACCGTCAGGGCGCCGGGCGGGCAGCTGCGGGCGCACAGGCCGCAGCCGATGCAGGCTTCCACCTCGATCTCCACATGGCCCCGCATCCGTTCGGGGTAGTGGGCCGGCTCAAAGGGATAGCCGGTGGTAACGGGCTTGCTGAACAGGTTTTTCAGGGCCGTGCCCGCAAAGGGAAAGAAATTCCATTGTTCCATCCTTGTTTCACCTCTCGGTACAGCTGATGCAGGGGTCGATGGTCAGGATCAGCAGGGGTACATCGGCCAGCTGGCAGCCCTTGAGCATATCCAGCATGGGCGGGATGTTGCTGGTGGTGGGGGTGCGCAGACGGAAACGGTCGATGAACTTGGTGCCGTTTGCCTTGACGTAATAGATGGCCTCGCCCCGGGGCTGCTCGATGCGGGTGAAGTATTCCCCCTGGGGGAAGCCTTTTACCGGCACCGCGATGGGCCCCGCCGGGATCCTGGCCGCCGCCTGGCGGATAAGGTCGAAGGACTGGCTCAGTTCCTTGATGCGCACCTCGCACCGGGCGAAGGAATCGCCCTCGGTGGCAGTGACGGGTTCCAGTTCCAGCTCGTCATAGGCGGCATAGCCCAGCAGGCGGGTGTCGTAAGCCACGCCGCTGGCCCGCAGCATGGGGCCCACAGCCCCCATGAGGTTGGCCTGTTCGGGGGTGAGCACCCCCAGCCCCCGCAGGCGGCTGCCCACGGTGAGGTCCCGCAGAAAAGCCCGGGCGATGGGCTTGAGCTCCTTTTCCATCTCGGCGCAGGTGTCGGTGATGGCCTTGAGCATGGCGTCGTCCATATCCTTGAGCACGCCGCCGATGCAGTTCACCGAGAAGATCACCCGACCGCCGGTGGTGGCGTCGAACATGTCCAGGATCTTTTCCCGCAGCTTCCAGCTTTCCATGAACAGGCTCTCAAAGCCCATGGCGTCGGCCAGCAGGCCCAGCCACAGCAGGTGGGAGTGCACCCGGCTCATCTCCATCCAGATGGTGCGCAGATACCGTGCCCGGGGCGGCACCTCAATGTCCATGATCTTTTCCACCGCCTGGCAGTAGCCCAGACCGTGGCCGAAACTGCAGATGCCGCACACCCGCTCGGCAATATAGACGTATTCCTTGAAATCCTTGGTCTCCACCAGTTTTTCCAGGCCGCGGTGGACAAAGCCGATGCTGGGCACCGCTTCCACCACCACCTCGTCCTCCAGCACCAGGTCCAGGTGGACCGGTTCGGGCAGGACGGGGTGCTGCGGCCCGAAGGGCACAATGCTTCGTTTTGCCATATCCTTACCCCTTTTCCTTGAACGGCGTGGGCCGTGCGATGCGGTAGAGTTTGTCGTGGTAGTCGGCCTGGATGCTCTCGATCTTCACCCCGAAGAGCTCGGCGGCCTCGTTCTCCTGCAGAAAGGCCCCGGGGTACATCTGGGTGATGCTGGGCACCGTCTCGTCGGTGGCCGCCGTCAGGCGCAGGGTGCGCATATCGTAACCTTTGGCAAAGGAATAACTCAGTTCATAGCCTTCGGGCAGGCGTGCGGCGCAGATCTGCACCACCCGCCAGCCGTCCATCTTGAACCGGATTACCTGGGGCATGAACCCCGCCATGGTGATGGGTTCGATGGTGTTGGAAGATTCCATCTTCATTCAGTTCTCCCCTTTCCCGGCATGTTTGCGGTAACTCTGACGTTTTTCTTCCAGGATCTCCAGCGCCTGTACCACCCCGTCGATGATGGCCTGGGGCCGGGCGGCGCAGCCGGGCACATACACATCCACCGGGATCACCGTGTCGATGCCGCCCTTGATGTTGTAGCAGTCCTTGAACACCCCGCCGGTGCAGGCGCAGATGCCCACCGCCACCACCACTTTGGGGTTGGGCATCTGTTCATACAGCTGCCTGACCACCTGCTCGCACTGGCTGTTCACCCCGCCGGTGATGAGCAAAATGTCCGCCTGGAAGGGGTCGCCGGTGTTGATGATGCCGAAGCGTTCGATGTCGTATTTGGGCGTGGTGCAGGCCAGCACCTCGATGTCGCACCCGTTGCAGCTGCTGGCGTCGTAGTGCAGCAGCCAGGGGGATTTTGCCAGTTTTTTCATTGTATCTTCCCCCTTTTCAGTGCACCAGCATGAGAATCAGGCCGTTGAGCCCGCCGGTGAGCAGGGTGACCACCCAGCAGCTGTCCAGCAGGGTGCGCCACTTCACCCGGGCGGCCACGTTGTCCCACAGAATTTCCAGCAAGAACACGCCCAGGCAGGCCGCAATGGCGATGGGCCAGCTCCACCAGTGTTCGTTGAGGAAGAAGAGGGCCACGATGCCCAGCATGAGCACCATCTCGTAGTATTCGGCCACATTCATCACCGCCAGGGTGGGGCCGGCCATCTCGGTGGTGATGCCCTTGACCATCTCCTGGTGGGCGTGGTGGCTGGTGGAAAGGTCAAAGGGGGATTTGCGCAGCTTGATGGCGGTGATGAAGATGAACCCCAGCAGAAAGCCCGGCATGACCAGCACCGCACTGTAAGGCATGCGGATGATCTCCCCCACGTGGAAGCTGCCGGTGGCCAGATAGAAGCCCACCGCCATGAGCAGGGTCAGGGGCTCGTAGGCCATCATCTGGATCATCTCCCGCCCGGCACCCAAAGTGGAGAAGGGCGAAGAATCGCTGGACGCCGCCATGACCAGGAACATATCGGCGGTGGACAGGATGAACAGGCACATGAGGATGTCCGCCCCGGCAAAGAGCATGGACCCCGCCACCGCCAGAAAGACCAGATAGCTCAGGTTGAGCAGCATCTGCACGCTGTTCACCGCGATCATCTGCTTGGTGAACAGCTTTTTGATATCGTAAAACGGCTGGAGCATGGGCGGACCCTTGCGCCCCTGCATCCGGGCGCTGACACGGCGGTCCAGCCCGTCCAGCAGGCCGCCCACCAGGGGCGCCAGCAGCAAATACGCCAAAACCGAAAGGACCTGCATCATACCGCACCCCCTATGATCACGCAGAGCATGACGATGAGAACCCCGGCAGAGACGATGACGCCCGGCCGCATGAGGCGGCGGCGCCCGAACTCAAACCGCAGGTACCAGTTGCTCAGGTACAGATGCTCCGGCTCCCCGAAACTGTTGACGAAATAGGTGTTGTCCCCCTCGTTGACGCCGCCCATATAGATGGGCACATAGTCCCGGTGGGTGGAACGGGTGAGCAGGAACATGAGGGAGGGCACAAACAGCACGCTGACCAGCATGATGGCCATGGTGGTCAGCACGCTCATGGACAGGACCTCGTGGGCGGTGCCGTACAGCTCCTGAATGATGGGGGTGACCACCCCCGAGGACACCAGGGGGAAGAGCAGGCACAGGCCCAGGGTGGCGGCGGCATGGATGTACATGGACAGGTACTGGTCCTTGCGGGTGGCGTCGGTGACCTGGACCTTGGTGTGGTGCAGCGAGACCAGCTTGCACAGCCACTTGGTCCAGTAGAGCATGGTGGTGGCGCTGCCGTAGGCCAGGAAGATGACCAGCAGGTAGTTGTCGGCGTCCACAAAGGCTTTCAGGGCCACCCACTTGGAGATGAGCATGCCGAAGGGCGCCAGATACATGCCCGCAATGCCGATGCCCATGATGTAGGTCAGCTGGGGCAGACGGAGCAGCAGGCCGTGCATATCCTCAATATCCCGGGACCCCAGGGAGTTCTCGATGGAACCCACCGCCTGGAAGAGCATGGATTTGCTCACCGAATGGAAGAGCATCAGAAGAACAGCGGCCCAGATGGTCTCCTCGGCGCCGATGCCCGCGCAGGCCACGATCAGCCCCAGGTTGGACACGGTGGAGAAGGCCAGCACCTTTTTGCCGTCGTTCTGGGCAATGGCCATCATGCTGGCGCAGATGAAGGTGAACCCGCCGATGAAAGCCACCGTCATGCCGGTCATGTTGCCCGCCATGGCAGGGGCCAGCCGGATGAGCAGATAGACGCCCGCCTTGACCATGGTGGCGCTGTGCAGCAGGGCGCTGGAGGGGGTGGGGGCCACCATGGCCCCCAGCAGCCAGCTGGAGAAGGGCAGCTGGGCCGATTTGGTCAGCCCGGCCATGGCCAGCAGCACCACCGGGATGACGGCTCCCGCCGACACCAGTTCTCCCAGCTGCACCGTGTGCAGGGTGTGGGAGGCCACCACAATGGCCACCGCAAAGGCAAAACCGCCCAAAAGGTTCATCCACAAAGCGCGGAAGCTGTTGTTCACCGCTTCCTCGGTGCGGGTGTAGCCGATGAGCAAAAAGGAGATGACCGAGGTGATCTCCCAGAAGAAGTACATCCAGACAAGGTTTTCGGACAAGACCAGGCCGAACATGGCCGCCAGGAAAAAGAACAGCATGGAGAAAAAGAACCCGCTGCGGTCGGCGTATTCGGTGTGGTGATGGTGGTAGCCCTGCATGTAGCCCACGGCGTAGATGCAGATAAGCCCGCCCACCAGCGCCGCAATGAGCACCATGAGCATGGACAGGCAGTCCAGCTGGATGTGGGTGGGGGATTCCACCGGGCAGGTCAGTTCCGACCAGGCCATCAGCGCGGTCTGCCCCACCGACAAAAGCACCACCGGGTATTTGCGGTGGCGGACGCTGAGCACCACGATGAGGCCCATGAGGGCGAACTCGCCGGCCAGCATCAGCCGGTCGATGAGGGGCACCGCACCGCACAGGCTGACGATGCCGCCCCCGCCCTGCAGCCAGGCCCCCAGCAGAAGAAAGGCCAGCACCATGACGACCCCCGCCCCCAGGTACACCGCCCGGCCGCGCCAGCGGGCGGGCAGGCAGGGGATCAGCAGGGCCATCAGCGCCGGCCAGCCGATCAGAATCGGTATGATAGCCATAAAGCAGCCTCCTTGTGGGATACTCTCATACAATTCGACAATTTTTTCGACAAATCAGTATCATTATAGACCTCCATTTTCCGATTTACAAGACTCTGCCCTTGTGGATTTTTGTCTCCGATGGTGCTACAATGGAAAAGCACACCGATTTTTTTCGACGGTCCCGCCGGTCTTTCCGGCTTGCAAAGGAGGGGGCGCGCCATGCACGAACTGTCCATCACCCAGAACATCCTGGACATTGCCCTGCGGGCCGCCGCCCAACAGAACGCCGCCCACATCCGGGAGATCCGCCTGCGCATGGGGCCTTTTTCCGGGGTGGTGCCGGAGTGCGTGCAGATGTATCTGGACGTGCTGGCCAAAGGCACCCCCGCCGAGGGCGCCAGGATCAAGGTGACCACGGTGCCGCTGAAGGTGCGGTGCCGGGACTGCGGGCGGGAAGGCGAGATCGACCGCGCCCATATCGCCTGCCCTTTCTGCGGCAGTCTGCATCTGCAGCGGCTTTCGGGGCGGGAATTTCTGGTGGAAAGTCTGGAGGTAGACTGAATATGGAGATCAAAGTCTGGCATCAGGTCATGGAATGGAACCAGGATGTGAGCGCCCAGGTGCGCCGCACCCTGCAAGAACACAAGGTCTGTCTCATCAACGTCATGGGCAGCCCGGGGGCGGGCAAGACCAGCCTCATCACCGCCCTCATCGCCCGGCTGCGGGAAGAATTTTCCATCGGCGTCATCGAGGGGGACATCACCGGCCAGATCGACGCCGAAAAGATCGCGGCGCTGAAGATCCCGGCGGTGCAGCTGAACACCGACGGCGCCTGCCACATCGAGGCCATGAGCATCCAGCACATCCTGCCGGACTTTGACCTGGACAGCCTGGACATTCTGTTTGTGGAAAACATCGGCAACCTGGTCTGCCCCGCGGAGTTCGACATCGGGGAGAACTTCCGCGTCACCGTGCTGAGCATCCCCGAAGGGGACGACAAGGTGGCCAAGTATCCCCTGATGTTCACCGACACCTCCTGCCTGGTGCTGAACAAGTGCGATATGCTCCCCTACTTTGACTTTGACGTGGCCCGGGCCGCCGCCGACTACAAGGGCGTGAACCCGGAAGGCCCGCTGTTCCAGGTATCCAGCCGCACCGGGGACGGTCTGGAGGAACTCACCGCCCACATCGCCGCCAGGGTGCGGGAAGCCCTGGCCGCCGGCGCATGAAACGGCGGCATTTTCTCATCGAGGGCATCGTCCAGGGGGTGGGGTTCCGGCCCTTCGTTCACCGGCAGGCTGCCCGCCTGGGGCTGAGCGGCTGGGCCCGGAACACCGCCGCCGGGCTGGAACTGGAGCTGGAAGGCCCCGCCGAAGCCCTGGATGGATTTCTCCATACCCTGCACACCGCCCCGCCGCCTCTGGCGGTGATCGAAGGGGTGGAGGTGCGGGACCTTTCCCCCACCGGGGAGACCGGCTTTGCCATTCTGCCCAGCCGGGAAGGGGCGGCGGCCACCCTCATCTCCCCGGACCTGGCCCCCTGCCCGGCTTGTCTGGCCGAAATGAACGACCCCCGCGGGCGGCGGTACCGCTACCCCTTCCTCAACTGCACCGACTGCGGGCCCCGGTTTTCCATCATCCGCCGCCTGCCCTACGACCGCCCCGCCACCACCATGGCCGGGTTTGCCATGTGCCCGGACTGTGCCGCCGAGTACGGCGACATCGCCAGCCGCCGGTATCACGCCCAGCCCAACTGCTGCCCCGCCTGCGGGCCCCGGGCGGTGTATCTGGACGCCCAGGGCAATCCCCGGTCCGGGGACCCCGTCGCCCAGGCCCAGCGGGTGCTGGCGTTGGGGGGCATCGTGGCGGTGAAGGGCACCGGGGGCATCCACCTGGCCTGCCGGGCGGACAGCCCCGGCGCCGTGGCCCGGCTGCGCCGCCGCAAACACCGGCCGGACAAGCCCCTGGCCCTGATGGCCCGGGACCTTTCCGCCGCCGCGGCCCTGTGCACCTTTGACGGGACCGAAGC
>X355_Hoffmanns_Two_toed_Sloth__coassemble_2052_pt1 | contig 21192 bp, 16 predicted proteins | sample X355_Hoffmanns_Two_toed_Sloth__metabat2_high_PE_023 | metagenome-assembled genome bin X355_Hoffmanns_Two_toed_Sloth | reverse complement strand
GAGCAGGATCTTCATCGTTGTTACCCTCCTTGCAGGCGTTGTCTGATCTTGTTCTCTTGCTCACAAAAACGGACCGTCCTTCCTGAATTTGGCAGGGCAGGGGAATTTTTACAAGTTGGCAACAAGTGCCCTTGCCCCCGCCCGCCCCGCCGGGAGGCCAATCGTGCAAACTGCCGAAAATCAGGCCGGATTTTTGGCGGGGTCCGTGGGGGACGGACAATGCCTTTCCGCCGCTTGTGTGCTATAATGGCTTTGAGCGGGCTGCCCCACCGGGCGCGGCCCGGCATCCTGCATGGGGAGCGTGAAACTATGAACGAGATCGACAAGCGGTATCAGGAATGGCTGGCCCAGCCCGGCCTGCCCCAGGACCTGGCCGAAGAACTGCGCGGCATCGCCGGCGACCCCGAAGCCGTCAGCGACCGGTTTTACCGGGACCTGGCCTTTGGCACCGGCGGCCTGCGGGGGGTCATCGGCGCGGGCACCAACCGTATGAATATCTACACCGTGCGCAAAGCCACCCAGGGCCTGGCGGATTACCTCAATTCCACCACCCTGCCCAAGAAGGTGGCCATCGCCCACGACAGCCGCCACAAGGGCGACCTCTTTGCCCGGGAGACCGCCCGGGTGCTGGCCGCCAACGGCATCACCGCCTGCCTCTATCCCCGGCTGGAACCCACCCCCGCCCTGTCCTGGGCGGTGCGGTACCTGGGCTGCGGGGCGGGCGTCTGCGTCACCGCCAGCCACAACCCCGCCAAGTACAACGGCTACAAGGTCTATGGCGCCGACGGCTGCCAGATCACCCTGGAAGCCGCCGAAAAGATTTTGGCCGCCATTGAATCGGTGGATATTTTTGCGGGGGTCAGGCTGGCGGATTACGACGCCGCCCTGGCCGCAGGCACCATCCGGATGATCGACGACCAATGCCTGGATGATTTCGTGGACGCCGTCTACGCCCAGCGTGTGGGGGACGGCGCCGGCACCGCCGACCTGAAGCTGGTCTATACGCCCCTCAACGGTTCCGGCCTGGAATGCGTGCGCAAGCTGCTGGCCAAGCTGGGGGTCACCCACATGACGGTGGTGCCCGAACAGGAAGCCCCGGACGGGGATTTCCCCACCTGCCCCTATCCCAACCCGGAGATCCGGGAAGCCATGGAAAAGGGCCTGGAACTCTGCGACAAGGTGCACCCCGACCTGCTGCTGGGCACCGACCCCGACTGTGACCGCTGCGGCACCGCCGTGCCCGACGGCAAGGGCGGCTACCGGCTCATCACCGGCAACGAGATGGGCATTATTTTGCTGGATTACATCTGCCGCACCCGCAAGGCTCTGGGCACCATGCCCGCCGACCCGGTGGCGGTGACCACCATCGTTTCCACCGACATGGCCACCCCGGTGGCGAAGAAATACGGGGTGGAACTGCGCCGCACCCTCACCGGCTTCAAGTTCATCGGGGAGCAGATCGGCCTGCTGGAAGCCGAAGGCCGCCCCGACCGCTACATCTTCGGCTTTGAGGAAAGCTACGGCTACCTCTCCGGCGCCCATGTGCGGGACAAGGACGCGGTGAACGCCACCCTGCTGGTCTGCGAAGCCGCCGCCTGGTACGCCAAACAGGGCATGACCCTGCTGGATGCCATCGAAGCCCTGTACAAGGAATTCGGCTACTACCGCAACGCCCTGTGCTCCTTCACCTTTGAGGGGGAGAGCGGCATGCACACCATGCAGCAGCTCATGGCCCGCCTGCGCACCGGCGCCCCCGCCGACATCGCCGGGTACAAGGTGGAAGAAGCGGTGGACTACAACATCCCCGGCGGGTACAACGGCCTGCCCATGGCCGATGTGCTGGAATACCGCCTGGCGGGCGGCCACAAGTTCATGGTCCGCCCCTCCGGCACCGAGCCCAAGATCAAGGTGTATCTCTCCGCCGTGGGCGGCAGCGAAGCCGCCGCCGACGCCGTCAACGAAAAACTGGCCGCCGCCGCGGCCGAGATGATGAAAGGATGATTTCCTCATGGCCATTCTGAAACTGAAACCCAGCTGCAAGGATTATCTGTGGGGCGGTTCCCGCCTGCGCACCGATTTCGGCATCGACAGCGACCTGGACCCCCTGGCCGAAGCCTGGGTGCTCTCCTGCCATCCCGACGGCCCCTCCTACATTGTGGGCGGCCCCGACGACGGCAAGACCCTGGCCCGGTACATTGAGGAGAAGGGCCGGGACATCCTGGGCGAAAACTGCAAGAAGTTTGCGGATTTCCCCATCCTGACCAAGTTCATCGACGCCAAGGGAAACCTGTCCATCCAGGTGCACCCCTCCGACGAGTACGCCCTGGAACATGAGCACCAGTACGGCAAGACCGAGGTGTGGTATATCCTGGACTGCGAGCCCGGGGCCTTCCTGTACTATGGTTTCGACCATGAGATTTCCAAGGAAGAATTTGAGCGCCGCATCAAGGACAACACCCTCACCGAGGTGCTCAACGCCGCCCCGGTGCACAAGGGGGATGTGTTCTTCATCCCCTCCGGCACCCTGCACGCCATCTGCCAGGGCATCGTCATTGCGGAGATCCAGCAGAACTCCAACGTGACCTACCGCGTCTACGACTACGGCCGGGTGGGCGCCGACGGCAAGCCCCGCGCCCTGCACATTCCCCAGGCCCTGGCGGTCACCGAATGCAAGCCCGCCGTGGACCATGACTTCGGCGGCCATATGGCCCAGTGCCAGTACTTCACCGTAGATGTGAAGGAAAACGGATTCTCCGACACCGTGGGCGGCGACAGCTTTGTCTCCCTGCTCATCGTGGACGGCGAGGGCGAAGTGGCCTGCGGCGGCGAGACGGTGGCGGTGAAGAAGGGCGACAGCCTCTTCCTGCCCGCCAACAGCGGCGATTACACCGTCACCGGCACCCTGCGCACCCTCTGCACCCGGGTCTGAGCCGGGTGGACAGACCCAGCCTCAACGGTATATCATCAAACTGCCCGGTGCCCTGCCGGGCAGTCAGCGTGTCGAGAAACTCGACACGCTGCAAAAGAGGGAACAGTCCCGCACGGCAATTGCCTGACGGGCCTATTCCCCCTTTTGGAATCCCCCTCGACAAAATTTTACGACAAATCGCGCACTCGTCGCCTTGCTCCTCGCACACAATTTGCCGCAAAATTTCCCTGGTTGTGTCTGCGTCGGTCGGCGCATGTCCGCCGACGCAGACGTTTTTGTACTTTTTCGACAGTCAGACTGCCCGGCAGGCTACCGGGCAGTTTTTGCGTTGCACCGAAAGGAGAGGCCCCATGCCGCCCATCATCGAGATACACGACCTCAGCGCCCCGGAACTGGCGCCCTTTGCCCGCCTGACCGAAGCCCAGCTGCGCAGCAGCACCGAGCGGGAACACGGCCTCTTCATTGCCGAAAGCCCCAAGGTCATCGCCAGCGCCCTGGACGCGGGCTGCGAGCCCCTGGCTTTCCTCATGGAACGCCGCCAGGTGGAAGGCCCCGCCGCCCCGGTGCTGGCCCGCTGCCCCGACGTGCCGGTGTACACCGGCGACCGGGAGGTGCTGGCCGCCCTTACCGGCTACACCCTCACCCGGGGCGTGCTCTGCGCCATGGGCCGCCCCGCCCCCCGCAAAGCCGGGGACATCTGCCAAAACGCCCGGCGGGTGGCGGTGCTGGAAAACATCGTGGATTCCACCAACGTGGGGGCGGTGTTCCGTTCGGCGGCGGCCATGGGGGTGGACGGGGTACTGCTCAGCCCCTCCTGCTGCGACCCGCTGTGCCGCCGGGCTGTGCGGGTGAGCATGGGCACCGTGTTCGTGGTGCCCTGGGCCCGGTTGGGAGAGGATAAGCAGGACTGGCCGGAAAAGGGCCTGGCCCGGCTGGAAGAAATGGGCTTTGCCACGGCGGCCCTGGCCCTGAACGAAAACTCCCTGCGCATCGACGACCCGGTGCTGGCCGCCGAACCCCGCCTGGCCATGGTGCTGGGCACCGAGGGGGACGGCCTGGCCCCGGACACCATTGCCCGCTGCCGCTACACCGTGCGCATCCCCATGCGCCCGGGGGTGGATTCCCTCAACGTGGCCGCGGCGGGGGCGGTGGCATTCTGGCAGCTGTGCGGCAAAGAATTTCTCTAATACAAACCGTATACTTTCGTGTGAATATCACGCACTGGTCTGAAGAACGTTTCGCTTCGAACCGGCGCACTGTCATGCCCCGGGGGTATACCATCCATGCAAACCAGGCAGTGGACAAGCCCGGGCACCGGGGGTAGAATAAAGGCGGAGACCCAATACAAGAAAGAAGTGTTTTGCATGGATTATCGCCGTACTGATCCCGAATTTGCCGAACGCATGGAATATTTTGCCCGCACCGAGGCGGCCGCCGACCCGGACTGCGCCCTGGACCCCGTCACCCGGTCCCTGGCGGTGCTGGCTGCCCTGATGGGCTGCCAGGGGGTGCAGGTGTTCCAATTGGCCCTGCCCGAAGCCCTGGACAGCGGCCTGACCCCGGTGATGGCCCGGGAACTGGTCTACCAGGGGGCGGATTATCTGGGCCTGGGCCGGGTGCTGCCCTTCCTGGATGCCCTCAATGAGGTGCTGACGGCCCGGGGCGTGGAACTGCCCCTGCCGGACCAGGCCACCACCACCCTGGATGACCGGCTGGAAAAGGGTGTGGACGCCCAGGCGGCCATCTTCGGGGAAGGCATGCGGCAAGCCTGGCGCCAGGGCACCATCAACCGGTGGCTGGGGGCCAACTGCTTCGGGGATTACTACACCCGCACCGGGCTGGATCTGCGCCAGCGGGAACTCATCACCTTCTGCTTCCTGGCGGCCCAGGGGGGCTGCGAACCCCAGCTCACCGCCCACGCCAAAGGCAACATGAACATGGGCAACGACGGGGACTTCCTCACCAAAGTGGTGCTGAACTGCGTGCCCTACATCGGCTACCCCCGCAGCCTCAACGCCATCACCTGCATCAAGAACGCCCGGAACTGAACCTGAACAACAAAACCCCCGCCTGCGGCAAGCAGGCGGGGGTTTGCTGTGATGAAAGAAAATTTACGCGGTCACGTCCTCAAACTGGCTGTTGTACAGATCGGCATAGAAACCGCCCTGGTCCAGCAGCTGGTCGTGGGTGCCCTGCTCCACAATGTCGCCGTCCCGCATGACCAGGATGAGGTCGCTGTCCCGGATGGTGGACAGGCGGTGGGCGATGACAAAGCTGGTACGCCCTTGCATCAGGTGGTCCATGGCCGCCTGGATCTGTTCCTCGGTGCGGGTGTCCACCGAGCTGGTGGCCTCGTCCAGAATGAGGATGCGGTTGTCCGCCAGGATGGCCCGGGCGATGGTCAGCAGCTGCTTCTGGCCCTGGCTCACGTTGCTGGCGTCCTCGTTGATGACCATGTTATAGCCCCCCGGCAGGGTGCGGATGAAGTGGTCCGCCTTGGCAGCCTTGGCTGCGGCGATGACCTCCTCGTCGGTGGCGTCCAGGCGGCCGTAGCGGATGTTCTCCATGATGGTGCCCTGGAACAGCCAGGTGTCCTGAAGCACCATGCCGAAGCCCTCCCGCATGGGGGAACGGTCAAATTCCCGCACATCGTGGCCGTTGAGCAGGATGCGGCCGGAATCCACGTCATAGAACCGCATGAGCAGCTTGACGATGGTGGTTTTGCCCGCGCCGGTGGGGCCCACGATGGCCACCTTCTGGCCGGGCTGCACCGTGCAGGAGAAATCCCGGATGATGGTTTTTTCGGGGGTGTAGCCGAAGCGCACATGGTCGAAGGTCACCTGCCCGTCGATGCAGGCGGGGTCGGCGGGGGTGCCCGCGGCCTGCTGGTCCTCCTCCGGTTCGGCCAAAAACTCAAACACACGCTCCGCCGCGGCGGCCATGCTCTGCAGCATGTTGGAGACCTGGGCCAGCTGCTGGATGGGCTGGGTGAAGTTCTTCACATACTGGATGAAAGCCTGGATGTCGCCCACGGTGATGCGCCCCTGGGCCGCAAAGATGCTGCCCACAATGGCCACCGCCACATAGCCCAGGTTGCCCACAAAGTTCATCACCGGCTGCATCAGGCCGGACAGGAACTGGCTCTTCCAGGCGGATTCGTACAGGCGGTTGTTGGCGGTGTCAAATTCTTCCAGCACCGCCTGTTCCCGGTTGAAAGCCTTGACCACCGTCTGGCCGGAATACACTTCCTCCACCTGACCGTTGACCACGCCCAGGGTGGCCTGCTGCTGTTTGAAGTATTTCTGGCTGATGCGCACCACGCACAGCACCAAAATCAGGCTCACCGGCAGGATCAGCAGTACGATGCCGGTCATGGCCGGGCTGATAGAGAGCATCATCACCAGCACGCCCACCATGGTGGTGACGCTGGTGATGAGCTGGGTCACGCACTGGTTCAGCGACTGGCCCATGGTGTCCACGTCGTTGGTGATGCGGGAAAGCACCTCGCCCACCGTGCGCTTTTCAAAGTAGGCCAGGGGCAGGCGGTCGATCTTTTCGCTGATCTGGCGGCGGAAATCATAGCACATCTTCTGGCTCACGCCGCTCATCAGCCAGTGCTGCACAAAGCTGAACCCGCCGCTGAGCAGATAGATGCCCAACAGCAGCAGCAAAATCCGCCCGATATAGGCAAAATCAATGCCCCCGGTGCCGGTGAGTTTGGCCACCCACCCGGTGGCCAAGGCGGTGGTGGCTTTGGCCAGGATCTTGGGCCCCACGATGTTGAAGATGGTAGAAAGCACCGCAAACACCAGCACCACGCCCAGGGCCAGGCGGTAGCGGGCGGCTTCCGCCAGCAGGCGGCGCACCGTGCCCTTGAAATCCTTGGCTTTTTCGGTGGAACGTTTCATTCTCGGCATGGTCATTCACCTCCCAATGCCAGTTCTTTCTGGCTCAGCTGGCTGCGTGCGATCTCCTGGTAGGCGGGGCAGGTCTGCATCAGCTGGGCGTGGGTGCCCTTGCCCACAATGCGCCCTTCGTCCAGCACCAGGATCTGGTTGGCGTGGAGCACGGTGGAAATGCGCTGGGCCACAATGATGACGGTGGCGTCCCCGGTCTCCTTTTTCAGGGCACGGCGCAGCGCCACGTCGGTCTTGAAGTCCAGGGCGGAGAAACTGTCGTCAAACAGATAGATCTTGGGGTTTTTGGCAATGGCCCGGGCGATGGAAAGCCGCTGCTTCTGCCCGCCGGACACGTTGGTGCCGCCCTGGGCGATGGGGCTTTCGTACCCTTCGGGCTTGGCCTCGATAAACTCGGCGGCCTGGGCGATGGCGGCGGCCTTGCGGGCGGCCTCGTCGGTGATCTGGGGCCCGCCGAATTTCAGGTTGCTCTCAATGGTGCCGCTGAACAGCACCCCTTTCTGGGGCACATAGCCCAGCAGGGAACGCAGCCGGGCCTGGGGCATATCCCGCACATCCACCCCGTCAATGCGCACATGGCCCCGGGTGGCGTCAAAGAAGCGGGGGATCAGGTTCAGCAGGGTGCTCTTGCCGCAGCCGGTGGAGCCGATGATGGCGGTGGTCTGCCCCGGCCGGGCGGTGAAGGAGATGTCCTCCAGGGCGTCGGTGTCGCCGCCGGGATACCGGAAGCTCACATGGTCGAACTCCACCAGGCCGTTCCAGGTGTGGTCCTTGGTTTTGGCGGCGGTGGCTTCGTCGGGGTCGTGGATGGTGGGCTCGGTGCCCAGCACCTCAAACACGCGGTCGGCGGCCACCCCGGCCCGGGGCAGCATGATGGCCACCATGGTCAGCATCAGGAAGGACATGACGATCTGCATGGTGTAGGTGATGAAGGCGATGATGTCGCCCACCTGCATGGTGCCCAGGTCCATGGCCTTGGCGCCGAACCAGACGATGAGCAGGGTGGTGCCGTTCATAATCACGGTCATAAAGGGCAGCAGCCCCGCCATGGCCCGGTTGGTGAACAGCTGGGTCTGCATCAGGTCCTTGTTCACCCCGTCGAACCGCTCTTCCTCAAACTGTTCCCGGCTGAAGGCCCGGATGGGCATGATGCCGGTAAGGATCTCCCGGCTGACCAGGTTCAGGCGGTCCACCTTCTGCTGCATGACCTTGAACTTGGGCATGGCGATGGCGGTGAGAGCGCCCATGGCGCAGAGCAGGGCCGCCACCGCCAGGGCGATGATCCAGCTCAGACTGCTGCCGGTGCCCGCCACCCGGATCACGCCGCCGATGCCCAGGATGGGGGCATAGAACACCATCCGCAGCAGAATGACGCAGACCATCTGGATCTGCTGGATGTCGTTGGTGGAGCGGGTGATGAGGCTGGCGGTGGAGAAGCGGTCGGTCTCGGCGTTGGAGAAGCTGACCACCTTCTTGAACACGCTCTGGCGCAAATCCCGGCCGATGCCCGCCGATGTGCGGCTGGCCAGAAAGCCCACACCCACGGCGCAGGCGGCCAGCAGCAGGGTCATGCCCAGCATCTGGGCGCCCTTGAAGAGCAGATAGCGCATCTGCACCTGCCCGGCAATGCCCTGGGCCTCGTATTCCAGTTTGATGAGCAGCATGGCCTGGCTGCTCATGGTGTCCAGGGTGCTCTGGTCCATCTGACCCAGCACCCCGGCCATCTTCTGCTGGATGCCGGCGCGGACAGACTCCTCCTGCCCGCCGGTGCCCAGGGTGTTGATGAGTGCTACCGCCTCGTCCAGACCGGGGGCGTCGGCGCCGCCCTGGCCGGTGGCCATGGCATACAGCACCATGTCCGGGGTGGTAAAGATCTCTTCCAGGGCATCCCGCCCGGCGCCGGCGGCCGTCAGGGTGCGCAGGCCGGTTTCATCGGCGGGGGAAAAGGCCGCCTCGGCCTGTTGGGCGTCCTCCTGGGGCATGAGCCATTCCAGGGCCTGGAGGGTATCGGCCCGGACGGTGTGGGGCACCGTGCTCTCGATGCCGCCCATCTGGATGCCCACGTCCACAATGTCCGAAGTGTAGCCCGGCAGGCTCAGGTCGCACCAGGCCTGCAGCAGCAACAGGGCAAAAATCATCAGGCAGGCTTTCCACCGCCTGCCCAGCAGCTGAAAGATCCGTTTCATGGGATCACTCCTTTCCCTCGGTCCGGGCGCCCCGGCGGGCGGCGGTTTCCTCTTCCACCGCCTGCCGGAACCGGGCCCAGTCCTGCAAAAAGCTGTTCAGATTCTCCGGCCCCATCCGCCGGATGATGCCAAAAGCGTATTCCGACACCGCCCGCTCACATTCCGCGTGGGCGCGCTGCCCTTCTTCGGTCAGGCGCACGGTGGTCTTGCGGCGGTCCCGGGGGTCGGGCTCCCGGCGCACCAGGCCGTCCTTCTCCAGCACCCGCAGCGCCCGGGACACCGCCTGGGGCGAATCGTACATCCGGTTGTTCAGGTCGGACACCGCCACCACCCCGTCCTGCCCGCTGTGCTGGATGGCGATGTACAGGCGGTGGAGCATGTCGAAGTGGCAGCGGGGCTTTTCTGCCAGGACCGCCGCCGCCCCGGTGAACAGGGAATGGCGGGCCTGCATGATCTGGTGGAAAAGCTCCCGGGCCATGGTGGCTTCCGCAGGTTCCATAACAGCCTCCTTCAAATTATTTGACTATAGTTAATAATTAACATATGTTGTATTATAGCCCGGTGTTCGGCCGCCTGCAAGAGGAAAATTCGGTTTGTTTGCAATTTTCACAAAAATCATAACAAACTTTTAGTCATTGCAGGAAATTTCCCGCCGTGGTACACTCAAAGAAAAACCATCCCCGGAAGGAGTCTGTACCATGCTGGCATATACCTATGCGGAACACGGCCGTTTTGAACTGCGGGACAAACCCCGCCCCACCCTGCGGGACCCCCGGGACGCCATCGTGCGGGTGACCTTGTCCAGCATCTGCACCAGCGACCTGCACATCAAGCACGGGTCGGTGCCCCGGGCGGTGCCGGGCATCACCGTGGGCCACGAGATGGTGGGCGTGGTGGAGGAGGTGGGGACTGCGGTCACCACCGTGCGCCCCGGGGACCGGGTCACCGTGAATGTGGAGACCTTCTGCGGCGAGTGTTTCTTCTGCCGCAACGGCTGGGTGAACAACTGCACCGACCCCGACGGCGGCTGGGCCCTGGGCTGCCGCATCGACGGCGGCCAGGCGGAGTATGTGCGGGTGCCCCACGCCGACCAGGGGCTGGACCGCATCCCGGACAACGTCACCGACCGCCAGGCCCTCTTTGTGGGGGACATCCTGGCCACCGGCTACTGGGCGGCCAATATTGCCGAGATCCACAAGGGGGACACGGTGCTGATTTTGGGCGCCGGGCCCACGGGGCTGTGCACCCTGCAGTGCGTGGGGCTGCACCAGCCCGGGCGGATCATCGTCTGCGAACAGGACCCGGTGCGCCGGGAATTTGTGCGCGCCCATTACCCCGAAGTGCTGGCTGTGCCGCCGGAAGGGCTGGAGGAATTTGTGCGGGCCAACAGCGACCACGGCGGGGCCGACGCGGTGCTGGAGGTGGCCGGCACCGAGGAGACCTTCCGCCTGGCCTGGACCTGCGCCCGGCCCAACGGGGTGGTGACGGTGGTGGCCCTCTATGACCGGCCCCAGACCCTGCCTCTGCCGGATATGTACGGCAAGATCCTCACCTTCAAGACCGGCGGGGCGGACGGCTGCCACTGCAAAGAGACCCTGGACCTCATCGCCGCGGGCAGGATCGACACCACCCCCCTCATCACCCACACCTTCCCTTTGCGGGAAATCGAGGCGGCCTACGACCTCTTCGAGAACCGGCGGGACAATGTCATCAAGGTGGCCATCGAAAGCTGAAGCAAACCAGAAATCCCCGGACCGAAAGGCCCGGGGATTTTTTTGCGGAAAATCAGGTTTTTTGCGCCCCTTCCATGGCGGCAAGTTCCGGCATGACGGTGCGGCGCATGGTCAGGTAGCAGGCCAGCCCGCCGATGACGTTGGAGATGGGTTCTGCCAGGAACACCCCGTTCACCCCCAGCCCCGCCACATGGGGCAAAATCAGGGTCAGGGGCACCACGATGAAGGCCTTGCGCAGCAGCGAGAAGAACACCGCCATTTTGGCTTTGTTCAGCGACTTGAACACGCTCTGCCCCGAAAACTGGAAGGCCATCATCACGAACCCGAAAAAGTAGATGTGTAGCGCCGGCACCGCCGCCGCCAGCAGGTCGGGGTCGTGGTTGAAGATCTGGATGAAGAAGGAGGGGAACAGGCTCACCACGCCCCAGTACAGCAGGGTGTAGCCGAAGCCCAGCTGGGTCATAAACCGGATGGCCTTGCGCACCCGGGGCACGCTGCGGGCGCCGTAGTTGTAGCTGATCACCGGGGAAGCCCCGTCGGACAGGGCCATTACCGGGGTCTGGGCGATCTGCCGCACCGAGTTGATGACCGTCATCACGCTGATGTACAGGTCCCCGCCGAAGCTGCGCAGGGTGGCGTTGCAGGCCACCTGCACCAGACTGTCGGTGAAGGACATGACAAAGCTGGAAGCGCCCAGCCCCGCGATGCGCCGGATGCAGCCCCAGTCGGGCCTGAAGCCCCGGAACCGCAGCCGCAGTTCGGTTTTGGGCCCGGTGAGGAACCGGGTCACCCACACTGCCGAAAGCCCCTGGCTGAGCACGGTGGCAATGGCCGCCCCCCGTACCCCCAGCCCGAAACCGTAGATGAGGATGGGGTCCAGCACGATGTTCACCGCCGCCCCCAGCAGCACGGTGAGCATGCCGGTCTTGGCAAAGCCCTGGCAGTTGATGTAGGGGTTCAGCCCCAGGGAGAGCATCACGAACACGGTGCCCAGCATGTAGATGACCATGTAGGAGGCGGCGTAGGGGTAGGTCTCCCCGCTGGCCCCCAGCAGGTAGAGGATGGGCTTGTGGAAGGCGATGCCCAGCCCGGTCAATCCCAATCCGCAGACCACCAGCATGAAACAGGCGTTGGTCATAATGGCGCAGGCCCGGTCATGGTCCCCCTGCCCCCGGGCGATGGAACACAGGGGCGACCCGCCCACCCCGAAGAGGTTGGCGAAGGCGGTGACCAGGGTGATGACCGGAAAGCACAGCCCCAGCCCCGCCAGGGCCAGGGTGCCTTCCCCCGGCAGCTTGCCGATGTAGATGCGGTCCACGATGTTGTACAAAAGGTTCAGCACCTGGGCCACCAGCATGGGGGCGGCCACCGCCAGCACGCTGCGGCGCACGTCCCCGGCGGAAAAATCCACCTGGCCGCCCCGGCCGGCGGCAGAATGGGCATGAAACTGCATGAAAGGGTGTCATCTCCTATAGAACTGTGTGGGGGTGAAAAAACGGTAACTACCATTATACCACACACTCCCCCTCTTTGCGAGGTTCCCGGGAAAGAGCAGCCCTCAGGCTGCCAGTTCAAAGGTCAGCAGCACCGGGTTGTGGTCGCTGAAGGCGAACCCGGTGTCGATGTTTTGGGCGGTGGCCTTCACATTGTCGGACACCAGGAACCCGTCCACCACGGTGGTAAAGTTCACCCCCGGGGTGTAGGGGATGTCCGCCCCGCGGCAGGTGGGCACCTCAAAGCCGTTGTCCGCCGCCACAAAGGCAAAGTGGTCGGGCAGGTCGCCGTCGTCCATGGTCTGCACCCAGCCGGGGAAGACCTGCTCACTCTCAAAGGCGTGGGCGGTGCCGTACAAAGCGTGGTTGAAGTCGCCCCCCACGATGACGTAGTTCCCCGCGGCGTACTCGGCGGCGATGACGTTGCACAGCAGTTCCAGCTGCCGGGCCCGGACGGTGCCGCCCTCGTCATAGGCGGACATGTGGCTGTGCACCAGCGCCAGGTGACGGCCGGTGCCTTCCACCGGCAGATACAGCAGAGTGAAGCAGCGGTCCAGGTCGGTGAACTTGAGGAAGAAATCCTCGTCGATGGGATAGCTGCGGCGCACCGCCTTCTCCACCCGGTACCGGGACAGGGTCTGCAGCCCGGCAACGGTGTCCCCGTGGGGGTCGGTGAAGGGATAGAACAAAAACCCGCTGTGGAAGTTCTCCCCCCACACATGGCAGTAGCCGGGGAAGGCTTCGGCGGTCATCTCCCGCTGGTTCACCCGGTAGCTGCGGTGGGCGTTCTCGTCCACCTCCTGCAGCAGCATCAGGTCGGCGTCCAGCTCTTGCAGGGTATCCAGGGCGGCCCGGGTGTTAGAAAGCACCGATTCCCGGCTCAGCGCCCGGCCGTGCAGCCCCCGGGTGGGGGTGCCGTCCAGCATTTCCCCGGTGTCCATAAAGAAGGAATAGTCCGGCCCGTAAGCGCCGAAGCCCATGTTGCAGCTTACGGCGGTGTAGGGGGTATCCAGGGCCAGGACCTCCTCCCGGGGGCGGGCAATGTCCAGGACGGTCTCGTCCTCGATGCGGTAATACTGCCATTGCAGATACCCCACATACCCCGCCAGTGCCAGCGCCGCCAGCCCCAGCACCATCAAAAGCGCCAGCCCGGCGCGCTTCCAGGTCTTTTTCATCCTGCCCTCCATTCCGAAAAAAAGAGCAGCACGGTCCCCTTGGGGGTCGTGCTGCTCTCTGTTTCTCGAACACTTTTTTCTATCATATCGGAAAAGGCGTTTCGCCGCTATGCGCAGAACACCTAAAAAATCCGGCGTTTCCTTGGGCGGTTCGCCGGGGGACCGCCCGTCAGGATTCCCGCAGTTCCACCGTGAAGGTGGCGCCGCCGCCCGGGGTGTCCTGCAAGGTCAGGGCGGCCCCCAGCAGAAGGGCCAGTTCCCGAGCCACGCTCAGCCCCAGGCCGAAATTCTGTTTGCGGGTGCGGCTGTCATCCCCCCGGTAAAACCGCAGAAACACCTGCTCCTTGCATTCGTCGGGGATGCCGGGGCCGTGGTCCTCCACCACGAACCGCACCACCGGCCGCCGCCCGGATTCCCGGTGCAGGGCCAGGGTCACCGGGGTGCCCGGCGGGGTGTGGTCCAGGGCGTTCTGCAGCAGGATGGACAGCAGCTGGGTCAGCCGGGGAGCATCGGTGGTCAGGGACGGCACCGGGGGTTCGGGCAGGTCCAGGGTCAGGGGATGGTGTTGTCCACCTTCCTGGGGGATGGACGTTTGGTCTTTTTGCCTGCCGCCCAGGATCTGGAGGTGAGCCCCGACCTGGTGGTATATGATCCGGCCACCGGCAGCGGCACCACCGTGCCGGGGATGGGGGAGCAGGCTTACTTTTATCGGCAGGTGGAAGAGACCGTCGAAGGGGAAAGGTTCGGCCAGGGCGGCATCCTTGCCCAGTGCGGGGCCGGCAGCCGGTATGTGTACATGACCTACGACGCCGATGGGATACAGCTGCGGGCCATCGACCCGGACGCCGGTACCGACACAGTACTGCTGGAGGATGTGCCCGGCGGGACGGTGTCTGCCATGACCGGCCTGCCCGACAGCACCCTTTACTTCCTCAACCGGGAGGGCATCTGGCGGCTGGCGGAGGGCGGTACTCTGCCGGAACTGGTGGTGGAAATTGCCGGGCTGGACCTGGACAACCAAACCCCCAACGAGTGGATATTTGCCTGCCTGGGCTGTGCCGCGGACGGCAGTTTTCTGGTGCTGACCCACGACTCTTACGGCGCCAGCGTCCTGACCCGGTATGCCATGGTGCAGGAATAAAAGCAAAAGCAGCGGCCCCCTGCCGGGGGCCGCTGCTTTTTGATGCACAATGCAGGAAAACGGGTCAGGCGTCGGACCGGTGCAGATGCTTCTGCAGCAGCCGCAGCAGTTCCCGCATATCCAGGGGCTTGGCGATGTGGGCGTTCATGCCGCATTCCAGGCAGCGGTGGATATCTTCCGAGAAAGCGTCGGCGGTCATGGCGATGATGGGGATGGAAGCCGCGTCGGGGCGGTCCAGGGCGCGGATGGCCCGGGTGGCGTCGTAGCCGTTCATCTCGGGCATGCGCAGGTCCATCAGGATCAGGTCGTAGGTGCCGGGGGCGGAAGCGGCAAACTTGTCCAGGCAGATGCGGCCGTTTTCCGCCCACTCCAGGGTAAAGCCCTGGGCGGACAGCAGTTCATAGGCGATCTCCCAGTTCAGTTCGTTGTCCTCCGCCAGCAGGATGCGGGTCCCCGTAAAGTCGGCGGCCTCCTCCCGGGATTCTTCCTCGGCGCGCACATCATCGGCCGGTTCGGCAAACCGCAGCAGGCCGTGGTACAGGGTGGACTTGAACAGCGGCTTGGACAAGAATCCGCTGATGCCCGCCTGCCGGGCCTCGTCCTCGATGTCGCTCCAGTCGTAGGCGGAGATGAGCAGGATGGGCACGTCCGACCCGATGGCGGCCCGCAGGCGGCGGGCGGTCTCAATGCCGTCCATATCCGGCATCTTCCAGTCCAGCAGCACGATGTGGTAGTCCCGGCCGTCCTTGTGGCGGGTCTCCGCCATCTGCAAGGCTTCGGGGCCGCTGGTGGCCCATTCCGCCCGCACGCCGATCTGGCGCAGGCTTTCGGCGGCGCTGCTGCACAGCATCTGGTCGTCGTCCACCACCAGCATATCCCAGGCGGGCAGCTGCATGGGGGCGTCGGCCCCTTCCACCACCTGCAGGTCCAGGGTCACATGGAAGCGGCTTCCCTTGTTCAGCTGGCTGGACACCTGAATGGTGCCCTTCATCTCGTCCACGATGTACTTGGTGATGGCCATACCCAGGCCGGTGCCCTCGGTGCGCTGCACCCGGCGATTATCCTCCCGGGCAAAGGATTCAAAGATGCGCTTCTGGAACTCTTCCGACATGCCGATGCCGCTGTCCTCCACAATAAAGTGGGTGCGGGCATATCCTTCGCCCAGGGGCGAAGCTTCCTGCGAGACGGTCATGGTGATGGTGCCGTCCTCCGGGGTGAACTTCAGCGCGTTGGAAAGCAGGTTCAGCAGCACCTGGTTCAGGCGCACGCTGTCGCAGTAGACGGTCTCCTTGTCGATATCCCGGATGAAGATGTCGAAGGTCTGCCGCTTCGCCTTGACCTGGGGCTGGATGATGCTGACGATGCTGTCCACTGTCTCCCGCAGGCTGATGGCGTCGATGTTCAAAGTGAGTTTGCCGCTCTCGATCTTGGACATGTCCAGCACGTCGTTGATCAGCCCCAGCAGGTGCTTGCTGGACAAGGAGATCTTGCGCAGGCAGGACCGCACCCTGTCCGGGTCCTCCACATTGGCGGCGGCAATGGCCGTCATGCCCACGATGGCGTTCATGGGGGTGCGGATGTCGTGGCTCATGTTGGAAAGGAACTCGCTCTTGGCCCGGCTGGCGTTTTCGGCCTGTTTCTGGGCCTTTTCCACCGCGGCCAGCTGTCGGCGGGACATGCGGAAATACAGGAAGAACACCGCCAGGGTGGCCGCCAGCAGGATGCCGCAGCCCACCAGGGTGGTGGCCACCCGCCATCCGCCCAGGTCGGACACCGCCTGGTCCAGGGCGCCGTAGGGCATGACCGTCACCAGGTACCATTCGGAGTTGGAAAGGGGCGAGCAGTAGATGTGCCGCCGCTGCCCGTCCACCGTCACGGCGGTGCTGTACATCTCCCCTTTGGCCAGAGCGGTTTCCAGGGCGTCCACCGCGGTGTCGGCGTCGGTGCCCTCAAAGATGCCGTTGTCCCGCAGCCAGTCGAAATAGCTGTCCTGCTCAATGTCGGCGTTTTTCAGAACGAACCGGCCGTTGCTCTCGATGATATGGGAAAAAACCAGGGTATCGTCCACTTCCAGGGAAAGGGCCTCGTTGATATATTCAATGGGCACCCCTGCCAGCAGGGCGGTGCACTGGCTGCCGTCCCGCATGGGATACCCTTCGGACAAGGGATACCCCACCGATACCCCGAACAGGATCAGCCCTTCGCCGTCCGCAGTGTCCGCCAGCACCACCTTGGGTTCCGCCTGGTTCAGCGAGGCGAGAAAAGCATCTTCCTCCCGGATGGTCACCTCTTCGCCCCAAAGGATGTCTGCCTTGCCTTCGGTGTTGTACAGCGCCAGATAGGTGAAATCCCGGGTCCGGGCGGCGGAAGCCAGAGCATCCGCCGCATTCTGGTCCATCTGCGACACTTCGGCGGGGGGCACCGCCAGGGTGATCCCCTCCACCTGGGCCAGCTGTACTTCCACCAGAGAGTCAAAGTGCCGCTTGAGCTGGGTGTTGATCTCCTCCATGTACAGGTTGGCCACCTGGGTCAGCGTTTCGTCGCTTTTCTGCACCATGATGCGGGTGATGGCCACAAACACCGCAATGCACAGCGCGGCCAGTGTGATCAGGCTGACCCACAAAAAGCGCATGGTCCTCTTCTTCATCAAAACAACTGCCTCCCATCCGAAACGACCGCCGGTCATGGTCTCATTATACCGCGTTCGGGGGGAAAATGATAGCCAGAACAGGCAGGTTTCCGCGGGAAAAAGAAAAGCTCTGCAAAAAGAGTGGTTTTGCCCTGCAAAACCCATTGCGCCGGGGCGGCAAACGCTGTACAATCTGTATTACATGCGTATCCGAGGGGAACGCAAGACCATGGGGACAGGGGAAGAGACGATGAACATTTGTGTGGCGGTCCTGCTTGCGGCGGCGCTGCTGGGCGTGATAGACAAGGCGGCGGGGGGCAGGCTGGGCCTGGCGGCAGGCTTTGACCGGGGTGTGCAGCAGATGGGCAGCCTGTGCGTGTCCATGACCGGGTTCTACTGTGCGGCCACCGCTTTGTGCGGGTATGTGATGCAGACCGGCACGGTACACGGCGCGGCGGGCTGGTTCGACCCTTCGCTGCCGGTGTGCATGGCGCTGGCGGTGGATATGGGCGGCTGGAACGCGGCGGCCCAGATGGCGTCCGGCCCGCAGCTGGCGGCTTTCACCGGGCTGCTGGTGGCTTCCACCGTGGGCTGCCTGGTGAGTTTTTCTTTGCCGGTGGCGGTGGGCTTTCTGGAAAAAGAGGAGATCCCCGGCTTCATGCAGGGGGTGTTGTGGGGGGTGCTGGCCCTGCCCTTCGGCCTGGGGGCCGGGGGCCTGGTGCTGGGGCTGGACCCCTGGGCGCTGCTGCGCAACCTGGCCCCGGTGGCGGGGCTGTGCGCCGTGCTGGCGGTGATGCTCTTTCTGGCGCCGGGGCTTACCGGGCGGATCTTTTCCGCCTTCGGGGCTTTTGTCCACGGGCTGGGCATCCTGCTGTTCGGCCTGGTGGTGGTTTCGGTTTTTTTTGAGGGGCTCCTGCCCCTGGACAGCGGCCTGCCCGCCGAAGCGGTGATGACGGTGTTCCGCATCACCGTCATCGTCTGCGGGGCCAACATCTGCAGCGACCTGGCCCTGGCCCGGTGCGGCGGCTTGCTGGACCGGTGCGCCCGCCGCCTGGGGGTGGCCCCGGTGGCGGTGGTGGGGCTGGCGGCTTCGGCCATTTCCAGCATCTCCATGCTGCCCTCCTACCGCGCCATGGACAGCCGGGGCAAGGCGGTGAACGCCGCCTTCTGCGCCGCCGGGGCCTATGTCATCGGCGGGCAGCTGGCCTTTGTGTCCTCGGTGGCGGGCAACCGGGAGACCGCCGCCTTCCTGGTGTGCAAGCTGGTCAGCGGCGTGCTGGCGGTGGTGCTGGTGGGCGCCTTCGGCTGCCCCCGCACTGCCTCCAGGGCACAAGCCCGGGCGGAATAAGCAAAACGGCCCGCGGCGGGGGAAGCATTCTCCCCGCCGCGGGCGTTTTTGCGTGTGGGCAAAAATATTCCCCCGGACCCCTTGACTCTGCCGCAGCGTCAACTGGTACACTGTAAGGGAAGGGAGGGACAAGGCATGGAATATTCCATTCGCGAACTGTCGCGCCTGTCGGGGGTGACCACCCGCACCCTGCGCTGGTACGACGAGATCGGCCTGCTCAAGCCCGCCCGGGTGGCGGAGAGCGGCTACCGCTACTACGGCCCGGCCCAGGTGGACCGGCTGCAGGACATTCTCTTTTACCGGGCCCTGGGGGTGGAACTGGCCCGCATCCGGGAATGCCTGGACGACCCTGCCTTCGACCGACTGGCCGTTCTCCGGCAGCATCTGGCCGCGCTGCAGGGGAAAAAGGCCCGGCTGGAAACACTGATCCGGTCGGTGGAACAGACCATCGGCTGTGAAGAAAGGAAGGAACCCATGAAGGACGAAGCAAAATTTGCCGCCTTCAAGCGCCGGATGGTGGAGGAGAACGAGGCCGCCCACGGCGCCGAAGCCCGGCAGAAATACGGCGACGGGGCGGTGGATGCCGCCAACGCCGCCCTGATGGGGCTGACCCCGGAGGATTACCAGGCATGGCAGACCCTGAACACCGACCTGCAGGCCCGGCTGGAAGCCGCCGTGCAGGCGGGCACCAGCCCCGAAAGCGGGGAGGGCAAAGAGATCTGCGCCATGCACCGCCGCTGGCTGGCGGTGACGGTGAAGGACCTGACCCCCCAGAAGCACCGGGGCATTGGGGAACTGTACGTGATGGACGAGCGGTTCACCGCCTATTACGACAAGACGGTGCCCGGCTGCGCCCGCTTTCTGCGGGACGCCGTGGCCCATTGGGCGGGGTAAAGCTGAATAAAAAGGGGACTGCCCGGCGGGGCGGTCCCCTTTTGTATTGACAGTTTGTATTGTTTGTATTATGATAAATAATACAAAGAACAGGAGGTGCCGTCCATGCTGCTGCATCTGGATTTTTCCCTGGATACGCCCATTTACCAGCAGATCCGCAACGAGATCGTGCGGGGCATTGCGGCGGGCAGCCTGACGCCGGGGCAGCAGCTGCCCACCATCCGCGCTTTGGCCGAGACCCTGGGCGTGAACGTGATGACGGTGAACAAGGCCTACGCCTTGCTCAAGCAGGAAGGATACCTGAAAGCCGACCGCCGTGCGGGCACGGTGGTGGCGGGGCGCGCCGGGCCTATGACCGACGAACTGCGGGCCGCGCTGGAACTGGCGGCGGCCCAGGCCCGGGCGTCGGGGGTGCCGCTGGAGGAGGTCCTGGCCGTCTGCCGGGGCGTGTATGAGAAGCAGGAAGGGGGGCAGGGCTGATGCCGCGGGTCAATCTGATCGTTGTGGGCTGCCTGTATATCGGGCTGCCGGTGGTCTGGGGGATGCTGCGCAGCGCTTCCCGGGAACGCAGCAACCTGATTTTGTCGGTGACCCTGCCGCCCCAGGCCCGGCAGGACCCGGAGGTGCAGGAACTCTGCGCCCGGTTCCGCCGCCAGCTGGACCGGCTCTGTCTGGCGCTCACCGTGGCGCTGGTCCCGGCGCTGTTTTTGCCCTGGATGTCCCTGGCCTGCCTGTACAGCTTTGTGTGGCTGCTCTTTCTGGTGCTGCCCTACTGGCTGTTCGGCCGGGCCAACGGGGAACTGAAAGCCCTGAAACGCCGCCGGGGCTGGCAGACGGCGGGGGCCGGGCAGACGGTGGCGGAAATGCCCCCGGCCAAACCGCCCAAACGGCTGTCCCGGGCCTGGTTCTGGCCGCCGCTGGTCTTGTCGGTGCTGCCGGTGCTCTCGGTTTTTCTGGACAGTTGGGACCCTGCCTGGCAGGTGGTGCTGGGGGCCACCGCCTTCACCGGCCTGCTGATGACCGGGCTCAGCCTGGTGTTTTACCCTCTGGTCTACCGCCAGCGGCTGGACGCCCTGGACGGGGACACCACCCTCACCGCCGCCCTCACCCGGGTGCGGCGGTATAACTGGACCAAGTTCTGGCTGCTCTGCTCCTGGCTCACGGCGGGGTATTCCCTGGCGGTGTGGCTTTGCTGGGGCAACATGGCCTGGTACATCGTCTGGAACCTGGTCTATGCCCTGGCCCTGATCTGGGCCGGCCTGCAGACGGAATTTGCCGCCCGCCGGGCCCAGCGCCGCCTGACCGCAGGCCGGACCCGGCTGCCGGAGGTGGACGAGGACGACCGCTGGATCTGGGGGCTGTTTTACTGCGCCCCCCACGACGATCACACCTTTGTGAACCAGCGCATCGGCATGGGCATGAGCATGAACCTGGCCAAGCCCCTGGGCAAGGGGATGATGGCGTTCTCCCTGCTGGTGCTGGCGGCCATGCCCCTGCTGGGGGTGTGGCTGGTGGTGGAGGAGTTTTCTCCCCTGCGGCTGGGCCTGCAAAACCAGACGGTGGTGGCCCAACAGGCCTTCACCACCTACCGGGTGCCGGTGGCGGAACTGGAGGAGGTCCGCCTGCTGGAAGAACTGCCCCCTGCCTCCCGCATTGCGGGCACCGCCATGGAACACCTGCGCAAGGGCAGCTCTTCCATGGAAGGGGAGAAGGCTACCTTCTGCCTGGACCCCCAGGACCCGCCTTT
>X355_Hoffmanns_Two_toed_Sloth__coassemble_2048_pt1 | contig 21550 bp, 15 predicted proteins | sample X355_Hoffmanns_Two_toed_Sloth__metabat2_high_PE_023 | metagenome-assembled genome bin X355_Hoffmanns_Two_toed_Sloth | reverse complement strand
GGTGTGAATCCCGCGCTCGGGGGTGGAGTACTGTCCTTCGCGGGAGTCGTCGGCACCGGCCAGCAGCACCCTGGCGGCTCCGCACAGCCGCAGCAGACGCAGCAGCATCAGCACGCTGTTGGCGGCGGGGGCGTCGGCGGCGCACAGCCGGTCATAGTTCACCGTCAGCGGCTCGTCGGTGCGCAGGTTGCTGGTGAGGATGGCCGGGCAGGGCAGGGCGTCCACCTTGTCATACCGCTTGCTGGAGGAGAAGAAGGCGTAGTCCGGGGTGCGGAAATCCGGGCAGAAGTTGGCGGAGACCGCCACGTCCGCCCCGGCCTCCTCCACCGCGGCCCGGCCTTCCGGGGTGCCCAGGGAGGCGCCGGGGGCCAGCACCAGCACGGTCTTGCCCCCGAAAGCCGCCCGCAGGGCGTCCAGGGCAGCGGCATCCTCCACCCGGCGGCTCTGGTATTCCTTGTACAATCCGTCGGCGTAGGCGGCGTCAAAGGCGGTGGCCTTGGCGCGGTCCAGCCCGGCCAGGATGTGGTTGATATCCCGGTTGGTCAGGTCCCCTTTTCCCAGGAAATGCTCGGCGTAGTTGCGGTGCAGGTTGTACCGGGCGGAGAGGAAATAGGCCGGGGTATAGCCCCAGGCACTCTCCCCCTTGATGGGGGCGATGTGGTCCTGGATGGCGTCCATCAGCTCGTCGATGTCGTAGCCCATGCCCAGGGTATCGTTCATATAATCGGCGATGAGTTCGATGGGCAGGTTGCCGGGGATGCGGCCCATGCCCAGCAGGCTGGCGTCCACGGTGGTGTCCCGCAGCAGGTGCTTGTCGATGAATTCCTGGGCCAGGCAGAAGCTCAGGGCCATGTTCTCGTGCAGATGCAGCCCCACCCGGATATCCGGGTCCAGGTTGTGGTCCACCAGGCTGACGATGCGTTCCAGGTCCCGGCGGCGCATGCTGCCGAAGGTATCCACGATGGAGAACTGGTAGGGATGGATGGCATTCACCTGATCCAGGATCCACAGGATATCCTTGTCAGCATAGCCCATGATGTTGATGGGGTTGATGGACAGCTTGTAGCCCCGGGCCTTGACCTCCCGGGCAAAGTCCATGCCTTCCCGGATGTCGTAGTCGTGGGCGGTGATGCGGATCATCTCGATGCCGTGGCCCTCATAGGGGGACAGCTGAGAGATATCATAGTTGGAGCGCATGGCCATGCCGGAATAGATGGTGTGGCCGGTGTTTTCGGGCAGAAGGCGGTTCAGCTGCTCGATGGTGCGGCAGACGGTGACATCGGGGTCGTACTTGTCCACATTGCGCAGAAAGCCCACTTCCACGATGTCCACCCCGGCGCGGGTCAGGGTGGCGATGATGTCCCGGGCGGCGGAGAAGCCCCACCGCCAGTTGTTCACATAGCCGCCGTCGCGCAGGGTGCAGTCCAGCAGTTTGGTGTTTGCCATATCAGGGTACCTCGTTGTTTTCAGGTGGTTTCGGAAAGGGTCTTGCGGACCAGGTCCAGGTCCTTGGGGGTGTCCACGCTCACCGTTTTGTACGGGCTCTTGATGGCGTGCACCTTGTGCCCGTTCTCGATAAAGCGCATCATATCGTTTTCCTCCGCCAGTTCCAGGGCGGATTTGGGGGTGTCGTGGTAGAACTGTAGGGCCTGACGGCTGTACAGCTGGATACCGGTGACCTTCTCGTACTCAAAGTCCAGGGTTCCTTTGGGGTAGGGGATGGGGCTGCGGGAGATCATCAGAATTTCCCGGGCGGCGTTGGTGACCACCTTCTGGTTGGAGAAGTCCACCACGTCCGCCGGGTGGCCCATCACGTTGGTGAGCACCGCCACATAATAGGGGTCGGCGGGCAGTTCTTGGGGCAAAATCAGGTCGAAAGCCTTCACGTTGATGAGGGGTTCGTCCCCCATCACCTGCAGATAGAGGTCCGCTTCCAGCCTGGTGGAGACTTCCCAGATACGCCCGGTGGGGGTGTCGTGGTCGGGGCTGGTCATCAGGCAGTTCATGCCGTACTGCTTGCAGGCGGCCTCGATGCGCTGGTCGTCGGTGGCAATGACCACATCGGACAGCGCGGCGCACTTTTTGGCTTCGTTGTATACCCACCAGATCATGGGCTTGCCCAGAATATCGGCCAGAGGCTTGCCCGGCATGCGGGAACTCTGGTAGCGGGCGGGAATGACGGCAACGGTTTTCATATAAAACGCGACCTTTCGTTTATTCAGTTTTGGACGCAAGGGCCTTGCCTTCGTCCAGAGAAAGGAAGATGTTTTCTTCGGCGGCGGTAAACCCCCGCAGCACCCAGCTCTGCACCGTCACCGCCCGGCGGAATTTGCCGGGCAGGCAGAAGTTGAGCACCTCGCTGGGCATGGTGCGGTCCAGCACCGTCGCCCCCGGGAAGAGGGCCGTATAATCGGTATCGTCTCGGGGATGGGTCTTGATGAAGAGGGGCCCCTGGGTGTATTTCGCGGCCACAGCTTTGAAAATAGCGTCCTGTTCGGCCTGGTCCATCAGCCCGTCCTGCACAAAGCTGCGGGGCAAAAGCAGGGTGGCCTGGGCGTACACCGCCGGGTCCTCGGGCAGAGGCCGGGAGACAAACACCCGGCGCACCGCGGCCTTTTCTTCCTCGGTCAGGCCCGCCAGCAGTTCCCGGGCGCTGAATCGGCACAGCTTTTCCTGGGGAAAGAGGGTGCACTGGTCCGGGGCCTCGCTCTCGACGGCTTTGCAGAACCGGCTGTCCCCCCAATAGAGGTAGGGGCGGCGGGCAAAGTCCGGGGCGGCGCGCTGTTCGGTCAAAAGATGCTGGTCGGTGTCCAGGGTGCCGCCCACCGTGTCCTCACAGAGGATATGGGGTGCCCGGCAGTCCTGGAGATACCGCCCGGCCACGCTCCAGTCGTTGCTGATGCGGATATCGCCGTAAGCTTCCTTGTTCAGTGCCGGGCCCACCCCCGCCTTCTCATAGGCGCGGCGGTTGCGGAAATGCCCCAGCGGCCCGGTGACCACACCCGGCCAGCGGGATTCGTGGAGCACCTGCACTTCGGAGAAGATGCCCTCCAGCTTGCCGGAAGCCGCCAGGGCTTCGGCGTTGGGGATCTGCTCGCTCATCCAGAGGGCTTGGCCGCCCCCCGCCCGCATGGCCCGCACCAGGGCGATGAGCAGGTGGTAGGCGGTGTGGCAGATGTAGAGATCGGGCTTTGCCATACTCAGCCCTCCGTGCCCGAGGTCAGCACCTTGACCGGCGGGAAGTGGATGCGGCCCCAGCCGGCGGCCCATTCGGGCATGGAGAGGTCGCCGCTGGTGACCTCAAAGGCGAACTCGGTCACCGGCTTGTCCAGGCAGACGGCCTGGGCCAGCGCCCCGTCAAACACATCGATATAGAAGAAATACTGGCCCTCGCCCAGCAAAGAGGGGTCGAAGGTGAACTCGGTGGTGTAGAGCTTGCCCGGTTCGGCGGGGCCCAGATCCACGGGGTGGGTGATGCCCACGGGGGTGGAATCCCGGAAATGCAGGTTCAGCTTCATGTTCACCCCGGAGAAGGGTTCCGCCACCCGCCAGGTGATGCGCACCCGCACCGTCTCGTTGTCCGCAAAGACGCTGGATTCCTTGTCCACAAAATCCAGGGTCTCCAGCCGCAGCCGCTTGCCGGCGCTGCCGGTCATGCGGGAAACCTGGGTCAGATCGTAGTGGACCACGTTCACATCGGTGGTCTCCATATACACGGCGATGGCCTTTTCCACGTCGCCGTCAAAGATGACCTTGCCCTTGTCCAGCACGATGCACCGGGTGCACAGCTGCCGGATGGTGGACATGTTGTGGCTGACGTACAACACCGTGCGGCCTTCCTGCCCGGCCACGTCGGACATCTTGCCCAGGCATTTCTGCTGGAACTTCATGTCGCCCACGGCCAGGACCTCGTCCATGACCATGATCTCGCTGTCCAGGTGGGCGGCCACCGCAAAGGCCAGCTTGACGAACATGCCGCTGGAATACCGCTTGACCGGGGTGTCAATGAACTCCCCGCACTCGGAAAACTCGATGATCTGGTCCAGCTTGGCGTCCACTTCCGCCTTGGTCATGCCCAGGATGGCGCCGTTCATATAGATGTTTTCCCGGCCGGTCATCTCGTTGTTGAAGCCGGTGCCCACTTCCAGCATGCTGGCCACACGGCCCCGCAGGCGGATCTCGCCTTCGGTGGGGGCGGTGATGCGGGATAAAATTTTCAGCAGGGTGCTCTTGCCGGCGCCGTTGCGGCCGATGATGCCCAGGGCTTCCCCCTGGTAGACGGTCAGATCCACCCCGTTCAGGGCCATGAAGGTCTGGCCGAAGAGGCGGCTGTCGGTGCCGATGACGGTGTTGGGGTCCTCTTTGCCCCGGACCCGGGCCCACCAGCTTTGCAGGTCGTGGGTGAGGGTGCCGCCGCCGATCTGGCCCAGCTTGTACTGTTTTTTCAGCCCGGATACCTGAATGACCGGGCGTTTTTCATTTGCCTGTGCCATGGGTATCCCTCCTTACACGGTGTCCATAAAGGTCTTTTCAATGCGGCTGAACAGGATGATGCCCAGCGCTAGCGCCGCCAGAGTAAAGACGATGCTGTACACCAGCGCCCCCACGCTGACAGTGCCGGTGCCCAACGTAGCCATGCGGAAGATCTCGATGGGCGCGGTCATGGGGTTCAGCTGCATCAGCGCCCGCAGACGGGGGCTTTCGTTCAGGCTGGACAGGGGGTAGACCACGGGGGACACATACATCCACAGCTGCACGCCGAAGCTCACGGCGATGGCCAGGTCACGGTATTTGGTGGTCAGGCTGGACACAATGATGCCTACGCCCAGGCCCAGCAGCATCACTTCCAGCACCACCAGAGGCAGGGCGATGAGCCAGGGGGTCAGGTGCATTTCGGCCCCGGTGAAGGCGAAGCCCACCCAGAACAGGGCGTACATGACGAACTGGATGAAGAAGTTGATGAGGCTGGTCAATGCCTGGCTGATGGGTGTGGTCAGCCGTGGGAAATACACCTTGCCGAACACCTGGCTGTTGGCCACAAAGGTGTTGGCGGTGTTGTTGATGCAGGTGGAGAAGAAGGTCCACACCGTGTTGCCCGCCATGTAGAAGAGGAACGAAGGGGAACCGTCGGTGGAAAGCCCCGCCAGCCCGCCGAACACCACGTTGAAGAGCACGGTGGTGATGAGGGGGTTGAGGATGATCCAGGCGGGGCCCAGGATGGTCTGCTTGTACAGCACGGTGAAGTTGCGCTTGACGAACATGAGGGTCAGGTCGCGGTAGCGCCAGAGTTCGGCCAGGTCGATGTCGAACCAGCCGGTGCGGGGACGTATGATGGTGGTCCAGCCTTCCTCCGGCAGCACCGGCGACTGGGAACGATGTTCAGCCATAAAAATCTGTTTCCTTCCTGTTTGGGCGGCTCAAATCGGCAAAAGAGTACAGTCCGCCAATCATAATGTTTATTCTACCATGTTTGGCCATAAAATACAATCGCCGCCCCATGGCGGGCGGCGGGGCACAAGCAGGACCGACACGCCCCCGGGCGCGGAAGGTGGGAAACAGGAACACACACAATGGAGAATTTTTCTTTTCCTCTAAAAAAGCAGACACAGCAGCAGCCCCGGCTTGAAGCCGGGGCTGCTGCTGTGTAAAACGGATTCACCACAGGGGGTCAGGTCACATAAAAGCCTGGCCGCCGTTGACCTGAATGACCTCGCCGGTGATGAAGGATGCCTTTTCTGACGCCAGGAACACCACCACGTCGGCCACTTCCCGGGCATCACCCAGACGTTTCATCAGGATTCCTTCCTTCCAGCTTTCCAGCAGCTTGCGGTCGGCGGCCGCATGAAAGGGCGTGTCAATGGTTCCCGGGGACACCATGTTCACCCGGATCCCCAGTTCCGCCAGTTCCTTGGCCATGGCGCGGGAGTAACTCTGTACCGCCCCTTTGGCGGCAGCATAGATGGACGAGCCCGGTCCGCCGCCGTTGTAGGCCGCAATGGTGGTAAAATTGATGATGGAAGGGTGGCTGCCCCTTTTCAACAAAGGCAAAGCAGCCCGGGTGGCAAAAAACACACTGTCAAAGTTCAGGGCCATGACCCGGCGCATGAACCCGGTCTCCATTTCCGAGATTTTCTGCCGCCCTCCCAGGCCTCCCACATTGTTGACCAGAAGATCCAAGGACCCGAACTGTTCCGCCAAACGGGAAAACAGCCTTTCCACCGCCTCTTCGTCGGCAGCATCACAGAGGAAGAAATGACCTTGGATCCCTCTTTCCGCCAGATACTGCCGGACAAAAAGTTCTTTTTCCGGGTCGTGGCCAGTCACGATGACCTCGTACCCGGCACGTCCCAGAGCTTCGGCGGTGGCCAGGCCGATACCGCCGGTGCCGCCGGTAATGACTGCACGCATATGGATGTTCTCCTTTCACTTTTCAATAACAGGCGCCGCCCCGGGTAAACCGCCATTCCTGGCGGAATCGGACGTTCCGCCCCCGGGTGCGCAGCATGACCAGGCGCCGCCCCCCTTCACCGGGTGCACCGGCGCTGCGGGCAATGACCACCTCTCCGCCGTCGGACTGCAAGGTCTGGTGCCCCGTCACCGGCCCCATTTGCCAGCAGAGCGTGACCACGCCGCCGGACGGCAGCCGCACCGGGTCAAAGATGCCGGGCCGGGCACAATCCCGGGCAGGTTCCCCGGCGGGCGGCGCACACAATTCTCCTTGTACATGGAAAAACCATTCCGCCTCATGCTCCTCCGCGCCCGACACCTCAAACACATCCACAAAGCCCTCCTCTGTCAGGCGGACCTCACGGACAAACTCCACACCGGGGTAAGCCTGCGGGCTCCGCACCCGGATCAACCGTCCGGGCTCCCAGGCTTCGCAGAACCCGGGGTCGGTGGTGGGATGGTCTGCACCATCCAGCGCCACCGTGTTGTGGGCGCAGGTGCGGCGGTAATAAGCCCCGCACAAAGGCGCCGCATAGCCGCAGTTGGAGGGGTCGGTGCTCACCGGCCGGCCGAAGGCATGCACCTCCAGATTCATCTTGTCCGGGTGTGCGTGGCTGGGGCTGCGGTGACCGTATTTGAGGAACACCTCCACCCTGCCGCTGCGCAGCATGGCGTAGTTGGATGCCGGAAAATTGCAGCTGGCTCCGAACAGGCCGCCGTCCCCGGGCGAAATGCCGGTACCGTACAGCAGTTGTTCCAAAGACGCGCCCCCCGCGGTGAGAGGTCCGCCCATGGGCAGGCCCGCCTGGGGTGTTTCGGAGGCGCGGATACGCCGGGCAGCGTCCGCCAGCACCGGCTCCGCAAAGAGAAAGGCTGCCAGTTCGTACAGGTACGAGTAGGTGCGCAGCCCAATGCCCGGCCAGCCGTCGTTGGGGTTGGGCAGGGTCATATCCCGGAAAGCCAGCCGGCAGGGCGCCAGCATCATCTCGTACACGATGCGGCATGCATCCTCCGGCAGCGCTGCACCGTACTGCCCGGCAAAGAGCATTGTATACAGCAAGGCTTCGATGGTATAGAAGTTGTAATGCAGCGATCCTTCGAACCAGAACCGGTCGTCTGTCACCCCTCTGCGCACCTGTTCCGCAAAGCCGGTAGGACCGTACAGCGCATCCCGGACCAGGACATCTTCCTCACAGACCAGCCCCACCCCCATCAGGCAGGCATTGATCCAGCAGGAAATGTTGTGGATGGTCTTTTTCTGCGGCTCCACAAAACGGGCGGCAGGCAGCAGCAAATCCCGCCCCACCCGCCGCACAAAGGCAGGGTCCAGCGCCGGGCGGGCCAACTGTACGGCGCACACCGCCCGCACCAGGAACACCGCCTCGTCCAGCATCTGGGGCGTGATGCGCCCAAGCCCGGATGCTTCGCCGTGGGGGACAAACTCGTTGTAATGATCGGCATAATACCCCAGGATCTTTTCCACGTGGGCGGCAAAGCAGGCGTCACCGGTCACCCGGTACAGGGCTGCCGCCTCACAGGCAGACTGCACCGCCTCGTAGCGGTACAGATAGCGCCAGGCTTCACAGTAGGCCCGGCCGGTAAAGACCTTGCCGCACCGGGGGCAGCGGTGCGCCCCCGGGCTGGTGCGGTCATACTGCAGCAAAGCCCCGTCCTCATCGCAGAAATAATGGTGCCCCCATCCGCTGAGGGCGGCGGGGTCATCCCGGAAATTCCGGCCAAACCAGGCCACATCCGCCCGCATCCGTTCCATCAGGGGGCGAAATTCCACGGATTCAGCCCGCCGGGCAAGGCCGGCATCGCGGCAAGGATTCATCCTTCTATCACCTCCTGCCGGATCATCCCGTCCCGGGCAAAGCGAAACCGCCGCCCGCACACTTCAGCCTCCGCGCCGTCCGGGGTCAGCCGCGCCCTCACGGGGGGCAGGGCGGCACCGGGTTCCGACACGGTCATTACGGTAAGGCATTCAAAATCCCCGCCTGTTTTTCCCCGCAGCTGGACCCGCCACCGGCCGCTCTGGGAACGGGCCAGGGGGAAGTCCGGGGCAGGATGCTCCACGCCGAAGGTGTCGTATTCATGGCCGGGTCCGCCCACCTTTTCGACCCGAGCGCCTTCCCCCACAAAGAACCGCCCGGTCAGGCAGCCGCCGTTGGTCACCCGGAAGCCGTTTGGACCGATCTCGGGGCAGGTCTGGGTATGCAGCAGCCAGACGGGTTCCGCCGTTCCGGCAGGCAGCGCATGGTCGTACACCAGCACCACCGCAGGGGCTTCCCGCTCGCCGGTGGAAACAAACACAAAACTCCGCACATAACTTTTCACCCGCGGACCGTAAGCTGGAGCCAGGTCCGCCGAAGCCCAGCTCACATCATCATCGGTATGTGCGCAAAGCTGCCTGGCAAACGCCGCTTCAGGGTCGACCAGCAGATCCGCCAGGCCGTTGTAGTGGGGGTCGCCCTCATCGCACCGCTGGCCGCCGTGGTCGTGGGGGACCCGGCTGTCGGGAAAGACCATGCAGTTGTGGGCGATGGTATGCCGCATGTAGTTCATGCGGTGTTCCGAGCGGTAAGCCGCCCCCGGCACCGAGGATTCGTATACGCCGGAATCCAGGGCCAGCATGTCCCGGTAAAAGATCTGGAACTGACCGCTGTCCCTGTGCTGGTGGTTTTTGAACATGACCTGCCCGATCTTGAAAGACGCCACCACCGTGCGGGGTTCAAACAGATCAAAACCCGTGCGGGCAACAAGGCTGCCGCAGGGCGCCCCGAACAAACGGGAAAGGGGCAGCTTCCGGGGATCGGCAGGGCGCAGGTCCGGGTCGAAGAAGAGAAACTGCTCCACCGTCTGGGCGGCGCCGTCAATGGGGGCATATTCGCCGTATGGGTCGCAGCGGAGATACTCCCCCTGCAGGCAGGGGTCTGCGTAGTAGGACGCCGCCAGCATGAAACTGCGGGTATAGCAGCGGCTCCAGTAAGGCACATCGGGCAGGGTGCTCTGCACGCTGTCGCCATCCTTGAGAACCTGCCCGTCGGGCAGACGGGCATACAGCCATGAATAGGGCACCTGCCCCTGGTCAGGGCTGAACACATCCCCGAACCCCATCCGGCGGCAGATCCAGGCAAAGTAGATCTCCCACTGATAGTGGAAGGTGCTGTAAAAACAGCCTTGGTGGTATGCATGGCTGCGGTATACATAGTTGCGCAGGGGAACGAACTCCTCAAACAGCTGGGGAGCCGCCATCTCATACCAGGAGGGATCCTCCTCATAAAAAGCGACAGCGGCGGAGAAGATGTCCCGCAGCAGCTGGGCCTCGCCGGAATGGGAACTGACGGCCCCCTGGCGTACCGGCGGCCAGCCCGCCTCCATGCGGGAAACGATGTCCTGGGCCGCCGTGCGCAGGTCCTGCTTTTCCTGTCCGGTGAGCAGGTCGCCGCACCAGTCATATACCACCGCAATGACCAGCAGCAGTTCTCCACCGGCGCGGGTATACATCTCGTCGTACAGCGGACTGAGGGAAAAGTCGATGCTGGCAAGCACCTTTTTCAGCCGCCGGTGCGCCTCCCGCCCGGCAGAGTCGTCCTCGTCCAGCAGCCGGAAGAGGGCCCAGGCTTTGACGCTTTCAAACATGGGGTCGCCGTACAGGCCCAGGCGGCGGTTGCGGGCAGTATCAAAGGCCGCGGGCACGGCAATATGCTGCAATGCCCGCAGGCGGTAGAAAACGGAGCGCATGGCAGGGTTCCGGGCCTTACGGCGCAGTTCCTCCAGGTCGCACCGTCTCAGGAATAATCGGGGGTGCTCCCGTGGCGGCGTGGGAATGTTCATGCTTCTTCCTTTCCTTCCAGGCTGTGCATCAGCCGCACAAAATCGGCCACGGCCTTTTCGGGCGGATACGCCGGGCCCTGGATCTCCTTGCGCCAGACGCCTTCCCATTCCAGAGAGTACCAGCCTTCATACCCGCCGTCCCGCAGCAGTTTCACCGCCGCGGCAATATCCACACAGCCTTCCCCGATGGAGGTATACCGATAGTTTTCCATATCCGGGTCGGGCCAGGGCGTGCCGTCCTTGATGTGCACATGCACCAGGTCCGGCTTCATCAGGGCATAGCTTTCTTCCAGGGTCTCCCCCGCTTCCAGCGGGTGCATGATATCCCACAGCAGCCGCACATGGGTGGTGTGGGCATCCTGCAGCAGCTGCCGCAGCGCACGGCCGGTGGCAAACTCGTTGTGGGTTTCGATCCACACTTCGGTGCCCCAGACTTCCATGATCTTGTCGGCTTTCTTCAGCCATTGCAGGATTCCTTCCCGGCTCATAGGCTTTCGCGGCTCGCTGTGCCGGGCATAGAAGTTCCCCAGCATGATGCGCAGGCCGCGGCAGTGCCAGAGCCCGGCGATCTGTGCGCAGCGCTCCAGTTCCGCCAGGGCGGCGGGGTCGTCCTCCCGCACCACGATGCTGGTACCCAGGTCGGACACCCTCATTCCCGCGTCCTCCACGGCGCGGAAGATGCGGCAATATTCCTCTTCCGGCAGATCCAGCCGGGACCAGGGGTGCAGCCCCATGCGCACTTCCAGAGCACCGATGCCGTACCGCCGGCAGACCTCCAGGGATTTTTCCAGTGTCCAGCCGTTGCAGGCCAGGGTGCTGATACCCAGTTTCATGGCAAAGCCTCCTCAGTTCACCGTCATGCGCACGGCATAGTCGTAAGGAATGTGGGTGCGGCAGGGTTTGCCCTCCCGGGCGGCCAGAATGTCATCCAGCAGCTGCAGCACCACCTTTTCCCGCATATCGAAGGTCGGCCCGGCGGAATGCGGCATCAGCATCACGTTGGGCAGCGTGCGCATCACGTTGTCCATGGGCAGGGGCTCGTGATGGTACACATCCAGCACGGCATCAAAACGGCCGGTGCTCAGTTCATCGTACAAAGCCTGTTCGTCGATGATGCCTGCCCGGGCAGTGTTCACAAAGAGGGCGCCGGGCTGAATGGAGTGCAGCAGGTCCCGGGTGATCATCCCCAGATTTTCCTCATTGAGGGCGGCGTGGAGAGAGATGACCTCGCAGGTGGAGAAAACCTCTTCCAGCGATGCCAGGCGGGCGCCGTAGCGGGCGGCGTCCGCCTCGGTGGCGTACTTGGAGGCCAGCAGGATCTCCGGGCGGAACCACCGCAGCAGTTCCATGTAATACCGGGCAATGGCGCCGTAGCCCACAATGCCGATCTTTTTGCCGATGAGGCCGTCGCTGGTGTTGTCCGCCGGCTGCCAGCCGGTGCTGCGCATGGCATCCAGAAACACCGGCATGCGGCGCTTGGCGCACAGGGTGTAGCACAGGCAGCCTTCCGCCACGCTCTGGGCAAACAGGTCGTTGCCGCTGAGCACCAGGATCCCGGCGTCGTACTCTTCCTTGCTCACATAGCTGGCCACCGATCCGCCGGTATGGGCATGGACCTTCAGGCGGTTGGCGGCCTTGAGCACGTCGGCATCCACCCGGGCGGTGTTCCAGCCGGTGAGCAGAACGTCGATATCCCGGATGTTTTCGATGAGCCGTTCCTTGGGCATGCCGCGCTCGGGCACCGTATTCCAGACGATCTCGCCGTGCTTTTCCAGTTCAGCGATCACACGGGGGGTGAAAAAACTCTTGCGTTCGGGCACGTCGCCCATAGTGACCAGAAAACGCATAACTGTCAGCTCCTTTTTTGTTACCAGCTGCGGGTCCAGCGCCCGGTCAGCTTGGCGATGGCTTCCACAAAGAAGTAGTCGCCGTAGATAATGGGGATGTGGCGGCCCTGTTCGCCGTGATAGCGCTCGGTGCCCATACCCAGGATGGCGTCGGTGGAAGTGTCCCAGTCGCAGAACTTTTCTTCCATGGCCTGCAGAATGTTCACGGCGGCGCGGCGGTAGGCAGCCCCTTCGGTCTCGCCCAGGCAGACGGCCAGTTCCAGCAGGCCGCAGGCCGCGATGGCCCCGGCGGTGGAATCGTAGATGACCGGGGTGGCGGGGGCACGGAAATCGCAGCGGGGCAGCCAGTCGCCGCAGACGCAGGAGATGAAATACTGGGCGCTGCGCTTGGCGGCATCCAGATACCGCACGTCCTTGGTGTACAGCCAGCTCAGGGTGAAGCCGTACAAGGCCCAGGCCTGGCCGCGGCTCCAGGAGGAACCTTCGCCGTAGCCCTGCCCGCCGTATTCCCGCACAAAGCCGCCGTCGGCGGGGTCATACTCCACAATGTGGCGGGCGCTGCCGTCGGGGCGCAGATGGTGCTGCAGGGTCTTGTCCGCATGCTTGCGGGCGATGGAGGCAAACCGGGGGTCGTCCTTCTCGGCGCTGGCCCAGTACAGCAGGGGGATGTTCATCATGCAGTCGATGATGGCCCAGCCGCGGTTGTCCACCCCGTCGCCGTTGTCGTTCCAGGCGCGGATATAGCCGCCGTCGGCGTTGTACCGCGCCGCCAGCAGGCTGGCCGCATACAGGGCATCCAGGCGGGCACGGCGGTCGCCGGTCAGGCGGTACTGCACCCCGCTGGAAATGTGCCACATAAAGCCCACGTCATGGTGCAGGCCGTCGTACTCCTCAAACGCCTTGCGCAGGTTGGCCTGGGCGGTCTCGGCGGCGGCGCGGTAGACCGGCTTTTCGGTGGCGCCGTACATCATCCACAACAGTCCCGGCCAGAAGCCGTTGGTCCACCAGGTGATATCCGTGAACTGTTTGTCGTCATGGACACCTTTTCCGTCGGTGGTATACGGGAGTTTGCCCGCCGAACGGGGGGCCACATGCTCCAGCTTGGCGTCTATTTTTTCCCAGATCTGCTGGGCCCAGATGGTATCGTTCATAGGTTCCTCCTGTCTCAGCGGATATCGTATACGCTGCGCAGCACCAGCTCCTTGGGGGCGCCCCGCAGGATCCTGACGCGGCGCTCGCCGGGCTGCATATCAAAATAGTTATCCTCCAGCAGCAGTTCGGTGTCCGGTGCGTCGATGCACACTGCCTTGGCGAAATGCTCGGCCCGGACCACGATGGTGTCGCCCTCCATACGGGCGCTCAGCTTGGGATCATGGAAGTGGAAGTACTTGGGCGGGCAGAACAGGGCGGTGGCCTGAGATACCACGGCGCCGGTCTCGTCCTCCAGGCGGTAGTTCACATAGTGGTCGAAGAGGCTGTACGCACCGGCATCCGCCATAGCCACCCACGCGGCGCTCATGGGCGCCACGCTGACAGCGGTGCTGCCGCTTTCCACCACCGTGCCGTCAGCGGTGCAGATGTCCCACACCACGCGGCCCCGCACCTCCCGGAAGGTCTCATTGGAGACGGAGATCCGCGCCGTTTTTTCTTCGTGGATCTTCTCCTGGTTGATATCGGGGTTCTCGGTCAGCGCGGAACAAACCTGTGCGCTGAGCAGAACAGGGGCATAGAACCGCTTGGCGAAATAGTGCAGGGCTTTCCAGCGGCCGAAGTAGTCGATGGAAGCCCAGCTGGCCACCGGCCAGCAGTCATTGACCTGCCAGTACACCGCGCCCATACAGCGGCCGCGGTGGCGGCGCAGATGCTCCACACCGTAGGCCACAGCTTCGGCCTGCAGCAGCTGGGAAGCGTAGATCAGGCTGTCAAAACTGGTGGGATACAGGTAGGTCTGCGCCAGGTAGCTGATGATCTTGCCGTTGGCGCCGGGTTTCTTCTGGTGTTTCTCCATCACATAGGAGAAGATGTTCTGCTCTTCCGGCCCGGCAAAGCTGTCGATGGTCCTGCGGCAGGGGAAGGATTCGAACCCGAACTCCGACAAATAGCGGAAATAGTGCTTCTGATACTCGTCAAAGGGTTTGTTGCCGTGCCACACGTCCCAAAAATGGACATCCCCGCGGTCAGGCGCGTTGGGTTCGTCAAAGCTGCCGCCGGAGGATGGGCTTGCCGGCCAGTAGAAGGTCTGGGGAGCCAGTTCCTTGGTCAGGCGAGGGAACAGGTACTCATACATCTTGATGTAGTCGGCGACCTGGCCGTGGTTGAGCACCCATTTTCCCTGCTTGACGAACATCTCCATCTCGTTGTTGCCGCAGAACAGGCCGATGCAGGCATGATGGCGCATACGGGTGATGTTGTCCCGCAGTTCTGCCATGATATTTTCCTCAAAGTCCCGGGTCAGGTTGTAGACGGCACAGGCAAACATATAGTCCTGCCAGATGACCAGGCCCAGCTCATCACAAATGTCAAAGAACCAGTCGTCGGGATAGCAGCCGCCGCCCCACACCCGGATGACGTTGTAGTTGGCCAGGGCGCAGTCCTCCAGCAGGCGGCGGGTGCGCTCCGGGCTGCGGCGGCCAAAAATACTATCCTCCGGGATATAATCGGCGCCCATCGCAAAGAACGCCACCCCATTGACGCAGTGGGCAAAGCTTTCGCCCCACTGGTCCTTCTCACGGCGCACTTCCATGGTGCGCAGGCCGATGCGGCGGCTCCAGATATCCAGCACCCGGCCGTCCCGGCCGCACAGGGTCACCTCCACCGTGTACAGGGGCTGGGCGCCCAGACCGTTGGGCCACCACAGCTGAGGGTCCTTCACGTCGGCGTACAGAACGCCGTCCCGCAGCCCGGCGGGCAGTTCGGCGCCGTCCGGGGTCAGAACGCGGGCGCGGCAGGTCACCTCTTCTTCGGTGACGCGCTCCACATCGGGGGTCATACGCAGTTCCACCACGCCTTCGCTGTGGAACTGCTCCACCAGCACGGTGTTCAGGCGGGCGGCGTCCACCGCCACCAGGCTGATGTCCCGCCAGATGCCGGCGTCCGGCAGACGCGGGCCCCAGTCCCAGCCGAACTGGCAGTGGGTCTTGCGCAGGGTGGGGAACCCTACAGTACATTCCTCGCTGCCCTCAGCGGGCAGGGCGGCGTAGGCTTCCCGGATATGGCGCAAGGGGGAGGTGAACTTCACTTCGATCTCATTATCGCCGGCCTGCAGAACCCCCGCCAGGTCGAATTCCCAGGTGCGGTGCATGTTCTCGGTGTGGGCCACGGCCTTGCCGTTGACAGTGATGTCCGCCACCGTGTCCAGGCCTTCGCAGCGCAGGCGAACCGCATCCGCCTGCAGGAAGGTCCCGGGCACCCGGAAGCTGCGGCGGTAGAAAAAGTCCTGCTCCATCAGCTTCATGGCTTCCAGTTCGTTGTCCCCCACAAAGGGGTCCTCCATCTTGCCGGCGCGCAGCAGATCGGCGTACACCGAGCCGGGCACTTGGGCGGGGATCCATTCGTTTACAGTTTCGGCGCGCAGTTCCCAGGCACCGTTCAGGGTGATTTTTTCCATGGTGTCAAAACTCCTGTTTCAAGTCGATTTCATACGTCTTGCCGCCGTATTCCACTGTAACGCGCTCCCCTTTCAGGACGGGGGAAGGCAGCGGCTCTTCGGGGCCGTCGGCAAAGGAAAAGAGGGTCGCAAACACATACTCTCCCGGCTGCAGCACATCTGTCTGCCAGGCGGGGCAGGCGGCCATGGGCGCCATCAGGTTCATGCCGGGGGTCAGCCCACGCACCTGGGGATGCACCGGCACGCTGCCCGCCACACGCAGGGCGCTGTGGCGGCCCCCGGCGCTGACGCAAGCCGAAGCCCCGTCGGTACGCACCAGCTTTTCGTCGGTGTGGTGGGGCAGGCAGAATCCCCCCTCCCGCACGCGGTAGGGCTGGGACAGCCGCACGCGATGGACCCGCAGATGGCTTTCCGGCACCAGGATCAGCAGCGCGGTCTCGATACAGGTACCGGGGTCGTTGGCAAAGGGGACATGGCGGGAAAGGAGCAGCCGCCCATCCCGTTTACAGCCCAGGTCCTGGAACCCGAACCGATGGGATTCCATGGTTCCGTCGGGGGTCAGCAGCACAATCATGTTGTCGACGCTGACCTCATCCCGGGTGGAGATGCCGAATCCGGCGCGGGAATTGTAGGCAAACTTGGAATAATAGCCCGCCATATCCAGGAACCACTGGGTCTTTTGCCCGTCCTGCAGATAGTGGGCGGTGTTGTTGAAGAGGGTCACGCCGGCTTTGGCACTGCCGGTCAGGGGCATATGGATGCGGTCACAGCCGGTATGCACCAGGAACCCGCCCTCATCCGCCGGGACCGGGACCGCAGGGGCCGTCCAGAAGGGATGGTCCTCCGGCAGAAGCAGTGCCAGAAACGCCTTGCTGCACCAGTAGGCGCCGCCGTCGGAAGTGTACGTTTCCACCACCTGGGGCGCTTCATAGAGGAACCCCGGAGGCAGGATGCCGTCCCGCAGTTCCGCATTCTCCACAAAATAGCTGACGTTGCGCAAAGTCAGTTCCCGCAGCACCCCGGCGTCGTACCGGCAGCCCGCTGCCGCCGCCATGGGCAGGATGCCCGCCGCCGCAAAGCGGTAGGTCAGGGAGCGGCCGAAAGGCACGTGGCAGCCGTTGGTTTCAAACACATGGGCGTAGTAAGGAAGCAGGGCTTCGGTGCGTTCCCGGAAGGTGCGGCAGCGTTCTTCGTACCCGGCAAAACTCTCGTCGGCGATCACACTCCACAGCAGGGCATAGGTGTGCATGGCCCAGGGGTTGTAATAGTCGAATCGGCCAAACTTGCCGTCCTGATAGAACCCGCCGCCCACATACATCCGGTCCAGCCGTTCCAGGCTCTCCTGCAGGATGTGCTCGGTTTCGGGATAAACAAAGCCGAACTTTTTCAGCACGGTGAGACAGAGGGTGATGAACCAGATGTGGTTGCAGTCCCACACCATGGCGTAGGCCCGGCGGTTGATGTCATAGACCCAGTCCGCCACCGCCTTTTTCTGCCCGGGGGCAAAGGGGTCCCACAGGGTCTCCCGGGCAAAGTACAGCCCCACCATCAGCCCCGCCAGTTCGGTTTTCATCTGGTTGTAATAGGAGCTCTCGTCCATGCCGGGCAGGGGCTTCCAGCTGTAGGGGCTGTTTTCATCCACCGCATCCAGCAGACATTCCCGCAGCCAGGCGCAGACTTCCACCTGCTCCCCATTCACACGGATGTGATACTGACCGGGGGTGCGCAGGGCGGGAGCGATGCCCCACAGCGGGCGGCAGAAGGCTTCGGCAAAACCCAGCAGATACCCGGCGCCGTCGTTCACGCCGCCGTATGTATGGTCCAGGCGGCGTTTGGCCGTCCGTTCCATCAGGGGCAGGCACAGGTTCATGGCACAGGCCTGCAGCTGTGCCCGGTTCTCGATCTTCATAAACGTTTCCTCACGTCCTTTGTCGGGATAGGGCCGCAGCCATAAACAGCGTGCTGCATTAGGATGCAGCACGCTGTTTTGCGGCACGGACTGCGTGCTTATGCCTGGTTCATGCGGTCATACGCAGACTGGTATGCGGCCAGCACATCTTCAACGCCCATTGCTTTGAGGTCGCTCATATATTTGTCGAATTCAGAATCAATGGTGGAACCGTCGAAGGTCCATTTCTGGATCTGTTCCTGCACGTAGGTGGAGATGACCGGCCACTTGGACTGGATGGTGTCCATCTCTTCGGTGGTGAAGCTCATGGCGGGCAGCTTGGCATACTTCTTGTTGATGACGCCGCTGGTCTGGTACAGTTCCAGAACCTCCACACCTTCGGGGGACATCATAAAGTTTTCATACTCAGACAGGTTGACATGGGCAAGCTGATACTGCTGGCCGCCGATCTTCTTCATATAAGAGTTGATGGGCAGTTCATCGTTCATCACCTTGTCTGTGTATACCGGCTTGCCGTCCACCATTTCGTAGGTATCGCCCTCGATGCCGTAGGTCATCAGGCGTTCGCCTTCGGGAGAGAACCAGAAGTCCAGGTACTTGATGGTCTCCACGGGATGTTCGTTGCTGTAAGAGATGGCCGTGCCATACTGGGTAACGGTCTGGCGGCTTTCCACTTCCCACACATCGCCGTTGATGTCGGCCACGGGCAGCATGCCCACCAGCTTGAAGCCGGGGACCTGTTCCTGCATCTTGGTGTTGTAAGCGGAGGTGGAGGGATACCAGTCATGGGTCAGGCCGCCGTTGTTGGCCGCGAACAGCACGTCGCGGGCATTGCCGCCGCGGGTAAAGATCTCAGGGTCGATGAGGCCTTCGGCATACCACTGGCTGACATTCTTCATCGCTTCCTTGAATTCTGGGGTGTAAACGCCCAGCCCCACCGTATCGTTTTCCACCCAGAAGGTGGTGTTTACCCCGAACAGGGAGAACAGAGCGGTGATATTGCCGGTCAGGTCGCTGCCAACAGTGTTTCTGTTCAGATATCCGATCTCATCCTGCTTGCCGTTGCCGTTGGGGTCTCCGTCACGGAAAGCCAGCAGCACTTCATGCAGCTCGTCCACAGTGGTGGGCATTTCCAGGTCCAGCGCATCCAGCCAATCCTGACGGATGAACCAGGTCTGGGATACCTGAGAGTCCTCCAGGGTGGGCAGATAGTAGATGTGGCCGTCGGCGGAGGTGATGGAAGCACGCACTTCGGGATACTTTTCCATCATGGCCTGGATGTTGGGGGCATATTCCTCAATCAGGTCCTCCAGGGGGATGAAGGCGCCCTCCATGCCATACTTCACCAGGTTGATGGATTCGCCGCCCACCAGGTCAGGCAGATCCTTGCCGGCGATCATCAAGTTGAAGGCATTGGTGGAGTCGGTCTCGTTCACCGAGGCGGTCCCTTCCAGGTAGATATTGGTCAGTTGGCCGGCATACTCTTCGATGCGCCAGTCATCGTTGAGAACTTCGGTGTTGGCGTTGTGGATGTGGGCGGTCAGGGTCAGGGGTTCTTCGGTGATCTTCAGGGAAGAAGTTCCCTCGGCGGTGCTGCTCTCCGAAGTCGCAGCAGACGAGGTCTCGGAACTTCCGCTGCCGGTCGGTCCGCCGCAGGCGGTGGCCGACACAGCGATTCCGGCCGCCAGCGTCAGAGCGGTCATGCGTTTCCAAATGGGTGTTTTCATAGTGGTCCTCCTTTTTTCTCAGCCCTTCACGGCGCCTACCATCATACCCTTGATAAAGTATTTCTGGATGAACGGATAGACAGCCACGATGGGAATAATTACAACAACAACGACGGCATACACAAGGCTTTCACGGGTCATGTCCATCAGCCCGCCGTCCGCGGCCGATGCGACCTGGTTTTCCACGATCAGTTTTTTCAGAACCACCTGCACGGGGACCAGCTTTTCATCTTTCAGCAGGATCATGGCCCAGAAGTAGCCGTTCCAGCGGTCGATGGCTACATACAGCGCCACGGTGAGCAGGCTGGGCTTGGCCAGCGGGAACATGATCTGGCAGAAGGTGCCGAAATGCCCCAGGCCATCCATCTTGGCGGCTTCCTCCATTTCTTGGGGAATGGATTCAAAATAGCTGCGCAGGATGATGATGTAGAACGGGGAGCACAGGAAGGCAAAGATGATGCCCCAGCGTGAGTTGGTCAGATTCATAGAGTCCATGTTCAGGTAGAAGGGGATCATACCGGCGTTGAACCACATGGTGAAGGAGATCAGCAGCCCCAGAAACCGGCGTCCGTGCAGATACCGGCGGGACAGGGCGTAGGCCCCCATGCTCATCACCAAAACGCCCAGGACCATGCCCACCACCGTGTAAAACAGGGTGTTTCCGTAAGCGATGAAGAAATTCTTGATGGTTGGGATCATGGCGTATGCTTTCAGATTGGGGTTCACCGGCCAGAACAGCACACGCCCGGCCACCAGATCGTCGCCCCGGCTGAAAGAGGCGATGACCGTGTAATAGAAGGGATACAGGGTCAGGATGACAACGACTCCCAGCAGGATGCTGTTGAATACATTGAAAATTTTTTCTCCTTTGGTCTGTGCAAAACTCATGCTCGGCGCCTCCTTACCACAGGCCGCTGTCTGTCAGCTTGTTGCTGACTTTGTTGGCGACGATGATCAGAATGAAGGCCACGACCGAGTTGACCAGGCCCACCGCGGTGGCGTAGTCGTACCGGCCTTCGGTCATGCCCACGCGGTAGATGTAGGTGGAGATGACGTCGGCGGTCTCGTAGATGCCCGCGTTGTACAAAAGGATGATGGCCTCATACCCGACGTTCAGGATGTTGCCGATATTGACCAGCAGCATGATGACGATGGTGGGCAGCAGCGAAGGCAGGGTAATGTGCAGGGTCTGTTTCCAGCGGCTGGCGCCGTCCACGGTGGCCGCCTCATACAGGTCGCTGGGGATAGCGGTCAGGGCCGCGATGTAGATGATGGCGTTGTAGCCGGTGGATTTCCAGATATTCATCAGGGTGTAGATGGGGACGAACAATTCCGGCTTGGAGAGAAAATACACCCGGTCCATGCCCAGCAGATCCAGGATATTGTTCACAACGCCGGTGGTGGGCGACAGAAAGTTGACCACCAGGCCGCAGACCACAACCGTGGAAATGAAGTGAGGGATATAACTGACCGTCTGTACCATGGTGCGGTAGCGGTTGCTGCGCAGTTCGTTGAGCAGCAGCGCGAAAATGATGGGCATAGGGAAGCAGAACAACAGCGACGCGCAGCTGATGACCAGCGTGTTGCGAATGACCCGGAAGGCATAAGGGCTGCTGAAAAATTCCACAAAATGTCCCATCCCGATCCAGGGGCTGTCTGCGATGCCGCGGAAGGGGCTGTAATCTTTGAAGGCGATCACAAGCCCCGGCATGGGTTTGTACAAAAAGATGAGGAAGAAGAGGATCATGGGTACTGTCATCAGATACAGTACAAAGTTGTTTCGCAGGCTTTTGCCCAATCGGTTGGACGAGAGCGCCGGCCGGCGTCTGGTTGCTGTCGCTCGGCTCACATTCAGTTCACACCTTTCGTTTTGCTTTGGTTCGCGTTGTCCGCTTCGCTGATTCCATTGTTCCACACAATCCTCCGCGGCACAACGGGCAATCGTTCGCATCGGACCATTTGCTCGTTCCCGCCTTGGATCAAAGGCGCAAAACTTACGAAAACACCTGCAAATCATAAGATTTGTATACGTTTCGTGCGCATTTTGATGTATATAGCGCATCTGTTTTGTACATTTTGACCATAATTCAAACTAAAAAAGGCGCGCTTCTCTGAGGGCTTACTGCCATAGAGAAGCGCGCAGGGGGTGCTTTATCGGTCACTGGGGATACTTCTG
>X355_Hoffmanns_Two_toed_Sloth__coassemble_2038_pt1 | contig 22278 bp, 22 predicted proteins | sample X355_Hoffmanns_Two_toed_Sloth__metabat2_high_PE_023 | metagenome-assembled genome bin X355_Hoffmanns_Two_toed_Sloth | reverse complement strand
TCCTTGTGGGGAACGCTTTTGGCAGATAGGGCAAATAATAAAAACAGTATACCACATTTTCGGCATAAAGCATAGCTTGACGTGGAACAAAAAAACAAGTACACTATAAGCGTAGAAAGAACCAACAGGGCCCCGGCCCGAAGTTTTAGGAGAAACGATATGGCTGAAGAACTGACCCCTGAAATGCTGGAAGAGGCTTCCCCCGACCTGCTGACGCTGGAGGATGAGGACGGCAAGGAGTGCACCTTTGAAGTCATCGACGTGACCGAGATCGACGGTACCCGCTACATGGCGGTGGTGCCCTACCAGGAGGACCCCGAGTCTCTGGAAGAGGACGCCGAACTGATCCTGATGCGCATCGGCACCGACGAGGACGGCGAATATATGGACATTGTGGATGATGACGAGGAACTCATCCGTGTGGGCAAGGTGTTTGAAGAACGCCTGAAGGCGATGTTCGACATCGACGATTCCGAGCTGGAGTAAGAAAAAACACCCTGCGCGGTTCGATTTGTTGCGGCTTTGTATGATCCTACTAATCAAATTCAGGGAGCCCGGATAAGTCCTCTGCCGGATCGCAGACCTCCCGCCCCGCCTCGGCGGCCAGCGGAAGAAGGGAGCGTGAACGCAGCGGCAGGGCACCCACCTGCTCATAACAGTAGGTTTTGATTGGCCGCAGACGGCTGTGCGGGGTATGTGTGAAAATGAGCGCCGGGCGGGCACGCCGCCCGGCGTTTTCTTGGAATAAAATGTGTGAGAAAGGGGAGTGTTTGGCTTGGCCGGTCGTGTTGCGGCAGGGGACAAGCTGCCCTTCTTTTTGTATGATACGCCCTACAGTGCCCAGAACCGTTTCCGGGACCTGCTGGCCAACAGCGCCCCGCTGGTGATGGTGTTTATGAACAACTTCGGCCACCCGGTCACCCGCACCTTTGTGGAGCGCTATGCCGCCACCTTCGACGGTCTGCATAGCGGCGGATTTGCCATGGTGGTGCGTTCCCGGGCGGACAAACTGTCCCGCAGCATCGGGCCGGACACCCTGCCTTTTCCCCTTCTGTGCGACGCCGACGGGGTGCTGTACGATCTGCTGGAGATCCCCCAGCGCAGCGGTGCCCTGACCGCGTACAGCCTGGAAGCCTGGCAGATCCTGCGCCAGGCCAGGCGCAACGGCTACAAGCCCCCCAAGGACAATGTGCTGGACCTGCCCCTGACCCTGATCCTGGATGCCGACGGCACCGTGCTGTTCAGCCATTACGGCGCCAGCCTGACCGATCTGCCCGAGGACTGCGACGCCATGCAGGCCATGCTGGAGGAACTGGACCTGGTGCCCGAGGAAGAGGCGGAGGCCGAAGATTACGGCGAAGAAAGCGGGGAGGAATACGCCGAAGAATACGCCGGGCCGGACGAGGATGTGCCCATCTACACCCCGGCGGACCAGGCGCCCCGCATCCCGGGCCTGACCGACGCCGACAACACCGAGGAGTTTGACCGCACCGGCGTGCTGCGTCTGTTTGAGGACGCCTACAAAGACGAATAAAAAATTCTGTGCCGTTCCCGCCCATCCCGGCGGGAACGGCTTTTTTTGCGTGCGCCTTGCCGTTTGACACCAAACGGTTTATAATAAAGACTGAATTTTTGTAATTATTAGATCGGGGGACGTAGTATGTCTGCTTTTATCCCGTTGTCTGTGCCCAATTTCGGGGAAACCGAAGCCGCCCGCGCCGCCGAGGCCATCACCTCCGGGTGGGTATCCACCAGCGGCGCCCGTGTGGGCGAATTTGAACAGGCCCTGGCCGATTACGTGGGTATGCCCCGGGCCGTGGCCTCCAACGCCGGGTCCTCGGCTTTGCACCTGGCCGCCATGGCCGCCGGCATCCGGCGCGGGCAGGAGGTCATCGTGCCCACCCTCACCTTCATCGCCGCCGTCAACCCCCTCACCCGCTATGTGGGGGCGGAGCCGGTGTTCATCGGCTGTGATGATTCCTGGTGCATCGACTCCGACGCGGTGGAGGATTTCTGCGCCAACCGCTGCACCCTGAAAGAGGACGGCCTGTACAACAACAAGACCGGCGCCAGGGTGGCCGCCCTGGAAGTGGTGCATGTGTTCGGCAACATGGGGAACATGCCCCGTCTGCTGGACATCGCCCAAAAATACCGCCTGACCCTCATCGAGGACGCCACCGAGGCCCTGGGCACCAAGTACGTTTCTGGCCCGCTGGCGGGCAAGTATGCGGGCACCATGGGCGATGTGGGCTGCTACAGCTTCAACGGCAACAAGATCATCACCACCGGCGCCGGCGGCATGCTGGTGTCCAACCATGCCGACTGGGCAGAGCATGCCAAGCACCTGTCCACCCAGGCCAAGGCGGACGAATTGCAGTTCATGCACGACGAGGTGGGCTACAACTACCGCATGACCAACGTCCAGGCGTGCCTGGGCCTGGCCCAGCTGGAACGGCTGGAAAGCTTTATCGAAACCAAGATCGCCCGCTACAATCAGTACAAGGAAGCCCTGGACGGTTACCACGGCCTGCGCATCCTGCCTTTCAAGACCGAAGCCGAGGGCGTGCGCTCCAACCACTGGTTCTACAGCCTGTATCTGGGGGGCACCGGCCTGGACCGGGATGCCCTCATCCACACCCTGCAGGACCAGGGCATCCAGACCCGCCCGGTGTGGGCCCTCATCCATGAGCAGGCCGACTACCCCCGTAACGAAGCCTACGGCCTGGACAAGGCCCTGGATCTGCGGGCCAACATCGTCAACCTGCCCTGCTCCACCAACCTGACCGAAGCCGACTGCGCCCGCGTCATCGACGCGGTGAAGGCGCTGGTCTGAAGCTGAATACAAAGGGGAGAACCGCCTTGCTCAAGATCGAAGAACTGTTTGTGGACCCCCGTGCCACCGTGCTGGAAACCATGAAAAAGCTGGACGAGACCGGCCAGCGCATCCTGTTCATCGCCCCGGAAGGGGTGCTGCGGGCGGTCGTCACCGACGGCGACATCCGCAAGTTCCTTTTGCGGGGCGGCACGCTGAACGCTCCGGTGGAAGAAGCGGCCAACTTCTCGCCCAAGAGCCTGCCTGTGTCCGAGCGGGGCCGCGCCCGGGAGGAACTGCAGAAATACGGCATCGACGCCCTGCCCATCCTGAACAAGAAAGGGATCATCACCGACATCGTTTTCGCCCGGGGCGTGGACGTGGACAACCGCAAAAAGGTGGACATCCCGGTGGTGATGATGGCCGGCGGCCTGGGCACCCGGCTCTACCCCTACACCAAGATCCTGCCCAAACCCCTGATCCCGGTGGGGGAACAGCCCATTGCGGAGATGATCATTGACCGCTTCCGGGAATTTGGGTGCCACCGCTTCAAGATGGTGGTCAACTATAAAAAGAACATGATCAAGTCCTATTTCGGGGAACTGGACAAGGACTACGACCTGGATTTTGTGGACGAGGAAGAGTTCATGGGCACCGGCGGCGGGCTCTGCCTGCTCAAGGGCAAGGTGGATTCCCCCTTCTTCTTCACCAACTGCGACACCCTGCTGGACCTGGATTTCGGGGACCTGTACGCCAAACACAAGGCCCGGGGCAACCTCATCACCATGGTCTGCGCCCTCAAGCATTACACCGTGCCCTACGGCGTGGTGGAACTGGGCGAGGACGGGGGCATCGCCGCCATGCGGGAAAAGCCGGAACTGAATTTTCTGACCAACACCGGCGTGTACGTGGTGGAACCCCGGGTGGTGGAAGAGATGCGGGAAGGGGAGAGCATCGGCTTCCCCGACGTCATCGACCGTTACCGCAAAGCCGGGGAAAAGGTGGGGGTCTACCCCATCAGCGAAAGCGCCTGGATGGACATGGGCCAGATGGAAGAGCTGGAAAAGATGCGCCGCAAACTGGAAACACAGCGCTGAAAGGAGCACGCAATGCCCGTTACGATTATTGCCGAAGCCGGTGTGAACCACAACGGCGACCTGGAAATGGCCAAGAAGATGGCCCTGGTGGCCAAACAGTGCGGCGCCGATATCGTCAAGTATCAGACCGCCGTGCCCGAACTGGTGGTGAGCAAGTTTGCCGAGAAGGCCGAATACCAGAAACAGACCACCGATGCCGCCGAAAGCCAGCTGGAGATGATCCGCAAGCTGCATTTCTCCTTTGAAGGCCACAAGGAACTGAAGGAATACTGCGATTCCATCGGTATCCAGTACCTGTCCGCCCCCTTCGATATCCCCAGCGTGCGTTTTCTGGGCACCCTGGGCCTGCCCCTGATCAAAATTCCTTCGGGGGAGATCACCAACCTGCCCTATCTGGAAGAGATCGCCAAGCTGAACACCCCGGTGCTCCTCTCCACCGGCATGAGCACCCTGGGGGAGATCACCGACGCCCTGGGCGTGCTGGACGATAACGGCTGCCCCGAAGCCACCGTCCTGCACTGCAACACCCAGTACCCCACCCCCTATGAGGACGCCAACCTCACGGCCATGATCGAACTGTTCGAGCAGTTCGGCCTGCCGGTGGGCCTGTCTGACCACACCCCCGGCTGGGAATGCGACGTGGCCGCCACCGTGCTGGGGGCCCAGGTCATTGAAAAGCACTTCACCCTGGACAAGGACCTCCCCGGCCCTGACCAGAAAGCCAGCCTGGACCCCGCCGAGTTCAAGGCCATGGTGGACGCGGTGCGCCATGTGGAAGCCGCTCTGGGCGACGGCCACAAGCACCTGACCGCCAGCGAGACCCCCAACAAGGCGGTGGCCCGCAAGAGCATCGTGGCCGCCCGGCCCATCAAGGCGGGGGAGACCTTCACCGTCGACAACCTCACCACCAAGCGCCCCGGGGACGGCGTCAGCCCCATGCGCTGGCACGAGGTACTGGGCCAGACCGCCAAGCGGGATTTTGCGGAGGATGAAAAGATTGAACTGTGACCCTGTGGCCCTCATCACCTCCACCCGGGCGGACTACGGCCTGCTGCGCCCGGTGGCCCACAAGCTGGCCGCCGCGGGGCGTCTGCAATTGGTGGTGACCGGGGCCCATCTGTGTGAACGCCTGGGCAGCACCGTCTCGGAGGTAGAAGCCGACGCCCCGGCGGTGAACATCGCCGCCCGGCTGCCCATTTTCCGGGAAAAGGACCCCGACGAACCGGTGGGGCGCACCATCGCCCGCACCATGGAAGTGTTCGACGGATATTTTGCCGCCCACCGCCCCGGCTGCGTGCTGGTGCTGGGGGATCGGTTCGAGATTTTCGCCGTGGCGGCGGCCGCTGCGGCCCGGCACATTCCCATCGCCCACATTTCCGGCGGGGACGTGACCCTGGGCGCCGCCGACGAGTATTACCGCCACTGCATCAGCAAGATGGCGGCGGTGCATTTCCCTTCCTGCGCCGACAGCGCCGCCCGCCTGGTGCGCATGGGGGAGGACCCCGCCCGGGTCTTTTGTGTGGGCGGGCTGGGGGATGAAAACATCCGCGCTATGCCCAAAATGAGCCGGGAAGAATTGTGCAATTCCACCGGCTTTGACCTGATGCAGCCCTTTGCCCTGGTCACCTTCCACCCCGAGACCGCCGCCGGCGCCCCGGACCCCGCTATTCAGGTACAGGCCCTGTGTGAGGCCATGGAAGCGGTTCCCGGCGTGTTCTGGCTCATCACCGGCTCCAACGCCGACGCGGGCGGGGCCGTCTGCACCGCCCGGATGCAGCAATTCGCCGCCGACCACCCCGGCCGGGCGGGCTTTATCAACAGCCTGGGCCTGCGCCGGTACCTTTCGGCCATGCAGTACGCCGCTTTGGTGGCGGGCAACTCCTCCTCCGGCGTGGTGGAGACCCCCAGCTTCGGGGTGCCTGCCGTGAACATCGGCGGCCGCCAGGCGGGGCGCATTCTGTGCCAAAACGTCATCGGCTGCGGCGGGGAAAAGCCGGCCATCGAAGCCGCCCTGCGCAAGGCCCTGACCCCGGCGTTCAAGGCCGAAGCCGCCAAGGCCGTCAGCCCCTATTACGGCGGCGACACCAGCGGCAAGATCGTAAAGGTGCTGGAACAGTTTGATTTCAGCCAAGGAAAAACTTTCTACGACGGCCCGGTGCCGCCGTTTGACCCGCAGGCGGAACCCTGCCTGTAAAATCCCATCGGGAGGTAGTGTTATGAAACTTCTCATCGTCGGTCTGGGCAGCATGGGCAAGCGCCGCGCCCGCCTGACCCGGGGCCTGCTGGGGGCGGACAGCGTCCGCATCTGCGGCGTGGACAGCGCCGAAGCCCGCCGGGAAGAAGCCCTGTCCCTGGGGCTGTGCCAGGCGGCCTACCCCTCCATTGCCGAGGCGGTGACTGCCGAACACCCCGAAGCCGCCCTGGTCTGTACTGCGCCTTTGAGCCATGCGGCCATCATTTCGGAACTGCTGGACGCGGGCCTGCCGGTGTTCACCGAACTGAACCTGGTGGATGACGGCTATGCCGAAAACCTGGCCAAAGCCAGGGAGAAGGGCCTGCCCCTCTTCCTCTCCTCCACCATGCTCTACCGCAAAGAGACCCAGTACATCAAAGGCCGCGTGGCCGAGTTCGGCCGCCCGGTGCACTATATCTATCATATCGGCCAGTACCTGCCCGACTGGCACCCCTGGGAGAACTACAAGAACTTCTTTGTGGGCAACGCCTGCACCGGCGGCGTGCGGGAAATTTTCGGCATCGACCTGCCCTGGCTGCTGGATGCTTTCGGGGACGTGGAACACATGACCGTCCAGACCGATACCATCAGCGACCTGGGCCTGCCTTACCCCGACTGCGCCACCCTGATGCTGCGCCACAAGAACGGCGTGCAGGGGGTGCTGGCGGCGGACGTGGTCAGCCCCAAGGCGGTGCGCAGCTTCGAATGCTTCGGCGACGGCCTGCACCTCTTCTGGGAAGGCAACCCCAAAGCCCTGTACGAGTTCAGGAACGGGGACAAGCAGCCGGTGGACACCTACGGCAGCTTTGAACACGACAGCCGGTACAGCGACAACATTGTGGAGAACGCCTACGTGGACGAACTGGCCAACTTCTTCGCTGTGCTGAAAGGGGAGGAAGAACCCCGCTGGACCTTTGAGAAGGACCTGGCCGCCATCCGGCTGATGGACAAGGTGGCGCAGTCCTGAAAGCCGCTTTGCCCCGAAAAAGGAAAGGAAAAATCCCTATGATGCTGTTCAACCTGATGGAGATTTTTGTCCCCGCCATGTTTGTGCTGGTGGTGGGATTGATAGTGGTCATGGTGATCCGCAATGTGGCCGAATGGTCCCGCAACAACGATTCCCCCCGGATCAGCAGCCCCGCCACCGTGGTGGCCAAGCGGCAGCACCATTACAGCCACCAGAACGGCGGGGGCGGCACCACCTACTATGCCACTTTTGAATTTGAGAGCGGCGACCGCATGGAACTGCGCCTGTCCGGCCGGGAAGCCGGTCTGCTGGCCGAAGGGGACCGGGGGATGCTGCATTTCCAGGGCACCCGCTACCTGGGCTTTGACCGCCAGTAAGGAGGTATACCATGACCGAACGGGAAAAAATGCTGGCCGGGGAACTGTATGACTGTGGTGACCCCGAACTGCTGGACCGCTGGCACCTGGCCAAGGACCTGGCCGCGGCCTACAACCGTACCCCCTCCGCCGACCTGGCGGAAAAGGACCGCATCCTGGCCCGGCTGCTGGGCGGGCGGGGCAAAAATCTCTGGATCACCCCGCCTTTCTATGTGGACTACGGCAACAACATCTTCTTCGGCAACAACTGCGAAGTGAACATGAACTGCACCTTTTTGGACGATAACCGCATCACCATCGGTGACAACGCCCTCATCGCCCCCAACGTGCAGATCTATACCGCCTTCCACCCCACCAACGCGGCGGACCGCTTCGGCGCGCCCAAACCGGATGGAAGCTTTGAGTTCTGCAAGACCCGCACCGCCCCCGTCACCATCGGCAACAACGTCTGGATCGGCGGCGGGGCCATCCTGCTGCCCGGCGTGACCATCGGGGACAACGTGGTCATCGGGGCGGGCAGCGTGGTCACCCACGATATCCCCGCCAATTCGGTGGCCGTGGGCAGCCCCTGCCGGGTGATCCGGCCCAATCTGTAAAAAGGAGTGATGACCATGGGCAACGAGACCGCCCTGTTCATCGGCCTGGGGTCCATCGGGACCCGCCATCTGAAAAACCTGCATGCCATCTGCCAAAAGCAGGGCCTGACCCTGTCGGCCCACGCCCTGCGCAGCGATCTGCAGCGCCCTCTGCGCCCCGGCGTGGCGGAACTGCTGGCGGCCCAGTTCACCACCCTGGAGGACCCCGCCGCCCTGCCCCGGTATGACATGGCTTTCATCACCAACCCCACCAGCCTGCACGCTGATGCCCTGGAACTGGTCCGGGGCCGGACGGGGGCGCTGTTCATCGAAAAACCCATCTTCTCCGCCGAGGAGACCGGCCGGGAACTGGCCGATTTGATCCCGGCGGGGCAGAAAGCCTATGTGGCCGCCCCCATGCGGTGGTGCGGGGCCATGCTGGCGCTGAAAAAGCACCTGCCCGGCCTGCACCCCTACTGCGCCCGGGTGATCTGTTCGTCTTATCTGCCCGACTGGCGCCCCGGTGTGGACTACCGCACGGTGTACAGCGCCCACAAGGCCCTGGGGGGCGGGGTGACCATCGACCTCATCCACGAATGGGACTACCTGGTGGAACTCTTCGGCAAGCCGGAAAAGCTCTACAACCTGCGGGGCCAGTATTCGGAACTGGAGATCGACTCCGACGATGTATCGCTGTATATCGCCAGGTATCCCCACCTGCTGGCGGAGGTGCATCTGGACTACTTCGGCCGGGGCTACCGCCGCAGCATCGAACTGTTCTGCCCCACCGGGTCTGCTGTGGCGGATTTCGGCGCGGGAACGCTGACCCTGCCCGACGGCACCGTGGAGGACTGCCGGGAGGATGTGAACGAGCGGTACATCCGCGAGATGGAATACTTTCTGCACTACGCGATGACGGGCACGGGCGACAGCCTGAACACCCCCGCCACCGCCCTGGACGTGCTGAAACTGACTTTGGGGGAACTGTAATATGGAACGTCTGCTCATCACCATCTGCGGCCGCGCCGGCAGCAAAGGCTTTAAAAACAAAAACCTGAAAACCTTCTGCGGTCATCCGCTGGTGTATTATTCGCTCAGCGCCGCCGGGCTCTTTGCCAAAAACCATCCCGAACTGCAGATCGATTTCGCCCTGAACACCGACAGCCCCGAGCTGGCGGAACTGGTGAAAGCTCAGTATCCGGAAGTGGTGTTCCTGCCCCGGGGCGAGGAACTGGGCGGGGACAAGGTGCCCAAGATGGCCGTCTATCAGGACAGCCTGCGCCGCATGGAAGAAAAGACCGGCGCTGCCTATGACTATCTCATGGACCTGGACATCACCAGCCCCCTGCGCACCGCCGCCGACATCGAGAACGCCTTTGCCAAAAAGCAGAGCCGCGCCGACCTGGACCTGGTGTTCAGCGTCTGCGAAGCGAGGCGCAACCCCTGGTTCAACATGGTCAAGACGGTGGACGACCATGTGGAACAGGTGAACAAGAGCGAATTTACCGGCCGCCAGCAGGCCCCGGAAGTCTTTGACGTGAACGCCTCCATCTATGTGTTCAAGCGGGACTTTTTGGCCAACAACACCGACGGCATGCTCTGGCGGGGCAAGATCGGCGTCAGCGTGATGATGGACACCGGCATCATTGACATCGACTCCGAACACGACTACCGCCTGATGGAAGCCATCGCGGCCCATCTTTACGCCAACTACCCGGATTTCGACGCTGTGCGCCGGAATATCCGCAGCTGAACCCCACCCCTTGGCAATTACCAAAAGGAGACCCCATGCAAACCAACCTTCGCAGCCGCCAGCGCCAGAATGTGGGCTTGGCCTTCGGGCTTTCCCTGCTGCTGGTGCTGGCGGCGTATTTCCTGCTGGGCTACGCGCCCTTCGGCAACGACACCATCCTGACCGGCGACCTCAACGGCCTGTATGTCAACTATATCACCGACATGTGGCGCCGTGTGCGCGCCGGCGGCTTTTTTTACAGCTTCTCCAAGCTGTGCGGGGGCAGCACCCTGGGCCTGTTCGCCTATTACATGAGCAGCCCCTTCAACCTGGCCTATCTCATCTTCCCCGTGCGGGCCATCCCTTATGTGGCCCAGGGGGTGTTTGCGGTGCGCACGGCCTGCACCGGCGCCGCCTGCTGTTTTTATCTGCAGCGCCACTGCAAAAGTGCTTCCCGCCTTTTGCCGGTGCTCAGCCTGGGCTACAGCCTGTGCGCCTTCTGCGTGGTGTACAACCAGAATATCATCTGGATGGACGTGGTGCTGCTGGCCCCCCTGGTGCTGTGGGCCATGGATGAACTGGTGGACAAGGGCCGCCACTGGCCCCTGACCTTTCTGGTGCTGGCCTGCATCCTCTGCAATTTCTACACCGCCTGGGAGGTCTGCCTCTTCACCATCCCGTACTTTGCCTACCGCTGGTGGGGCACCGACCACCCCGCCGTGCCCCTGAAGCGCCGTTTCGGCCTGTTTGCCGCATCTGGTGCCCTGGGCGCCGGTCTGGGTCTGGCGCTGCTGGTCCCCGCTCTGCTGGAAGTGGAGGAGAGCAAGGGCGGCCTGTTCGCCATGGACTTCTCCCTCGCCCCCAACTTCTCTCTGGCGGAACTGCCCTACCGCCTGTTCTTCGGCAACTTCTTCTGGGACGATGTCACCGGCACCCTGCCCAACATCTACTGCGGCGTTTTCTGCGTGGTGCTGGGGGTGCTCTTCTTTGCCGGGCCCGCTTCCCGCCGCCACAAGCTGGCCGCCGGGGCGGTGCTGGGCATCATGGTCCTCAGCTTCTGGATCTACGGCATCGACCTTGTGTGGCACGGCTTCAAGCAGCCGGTGTGGTTCCCCTGCCGGTACAGCTTCCTGGTCAGCCTGTTCCTGGTGCTGCTGGCCGCCAAAGCCCTGCTGGCGGCGCCGCCCCGGCCCAAAGCCCTGGTGCTGGCCGGTGTGCTGGGGGCGGTCTGGTGCGCCGGGTATGGGCTGGTCTCCGGCGAGACCTTCTCGGTGTTCAAGCTGGCCGCCACGGCGGCGGTGTTCGCGGGCACCCTGGCCTGTGTGGTGCTGCTCAAAAATCCCCGCCGCCTGCTGGCCCTGACCGGCGCCGTAGGCTTTGCGGTGCTGGTTGTTGTGGATATGGGGGCCAACACGGTGCTGGCCCTGCGCAAGTTTGAAAGCTACACCGTCAGCGATTTTGAGGAATTTTACGACCAGAACACCGAAGCGGTGAATGCCATCCGCGCCCTGGACGGCGGATATTACCGCATCGAGAAAAACTTCATGCGCACCCTCAACGACCCCATGCTGCTGGGATACTGGGGCATCAGCCATTATTCTTCCACCAAGGCCAGTTCCGCCAAGGAACTGCTGGAATGCCTGGGGTATGTGAACTACTCCACCTACGGCTGGGGCTCCACCGCCCTGGCGGACAGCCTGCTGGGCATCCGCTACCTGTACAGCGACGGCAGCCGGATGGTGCCGGGCCACTATGAACAGCTGGACACCGGCACCGAACTGACCCTGTGGGAAAACCCTTATGCCCTGCCCTTGGCCTATGTGGGCTCTTCCGCCGCGCTGGATGTCTCCATCCAGAACAGCAACAATACCTTTGAACTGCAGAACGCCATGCTCACCGCCCTGGTGCCCGGTACCCCGGACGCCCTGCTGCCTGCGGAACTGAACTACCAGCAGCCGGAAGAGGGAATCCTGCTCACCTTCACCGCCCCCTGCGACGGTCCCTGCTACCTGGCCATTCCCGGCCTTGCGGACATGACGCCCTCGGACGTGGCGGTGAACGGCACCCTGCTGGGGGAATACTTCGACGGGGATTCCCTGGGCGGGGTGTTCCCTCTGGGCACCTTTGCCAAAGGGGAACAGGTGGAACTGCGCCTGGGCTTTGCGGACAGTGCCGAAGCCCGGGCCGCCGTCCAGGTATACAGCCTGGACGAAAGCGTGCTGGCGGCGGCCTGCGCCGCTTTGCAGGCCACCGAACCCGGGGAAATGACCATCCGGGAGGGCGGTCACATCGACCTGGTGGCCACCGGCACCGCCCAAGCCGACCTGCTGGTGCTGCCCGTTGCCTGGGAGGATGCCGACCACTGGAAGCTCACCGTAAACGGGGAAGCGGCCGGGGCCGAATGTGTGTTCGGCGGCTTTATCGGCGTCCGCCTGCCGGAAGGGGAGAACCATGTGGAACTGAACTACGCCCATCCCGGTGCGGGTGTGGGCCTGGCGGGCACCCTGGTGTGCGGGGTGCTGGCCGGGGTCTGGTTTGCCCGGGAAAAACGCCGCGCCGCGGCAGAAGGAGATAACGCATGACCGATCGCGCCATTGAACTGGTGGTGGAAGCCGGAAAAGCCATGCTGGAAAACGGGGGCGAGGTCTTTCGCGCCCAGGACACCATGGAGATCATGGCCCACAGCCTGGGGGTCAGGGACTTCCATGTGTATGTGCTCACCAACGGCATCTTTGCCTCCGCCGAAGGGGAGGAAGGCCCCATCAGCGCCGTGCGCCACGTGCCCCGGGTCAGCATCCACCTGGGCCGGGTGGAGGCGGTGAACGCCATTTCCCGGGAACTGGCCGAAGGCAAGCTGGATATGGACAGCGCGGAAAAAGCGCTGCACAATGCCTGCGCGGTCCCGGCTTACGGCCCCCGGGTGTCGCTGCTGGCGGGCGCGGTGGGCAGCGGCTGCTTTGCCTTTTTGTTCGGCGGCGCCGGGCCGGAGATCGTCACCGCCTTCTGCGCCGGTATCGTGGAAATGCTCATCATGCAGCTGTTCCACAAAGGCGGGGTCAGCAAGGTGTTCACCGATATTGCGGCGGCTGCCGCCTGCACCGCCCTGGCCCTGGCGGCGGGCGTCCTGTGGGGGGCGGGCTACAACCCCAGCGGCGCCATCATCGGCGCGCTGATGGTGCTCACCCCCGGCGTGGCTTTGACCATGGGCATCCGGGATATCATCAATGCCGACTATCTGTCCGGCACCATCCGCCTGTTCGACGCCCTGCTCTGCGCCGGGTGCCTGGCCTGCGGCGTGGCCCTGACCTATATGGTGGCTGTCAGCTTCTGGAGGATACCGCTGTGATGGATCTGCAATTTTTCGGCAGCTGCGTGCTGCAGTTTCTGGTGGCCATGGTGGCTACCATCTGCTTCAGCCTGGCCTTTCAGGTGCCCCGCCGTCATTTTGCGGCCTGCGGCATTGCGGGGGCGGTGGGCTGGGTGGTGTATATCATCTGCGTGGCGGCAGGGCTTTCGGGCCCGGCGGCCACCCTGGTGGCCACCTTTCCGCTGGCCGGGGTCTCCCGCTTCTTTGCCATCACCCGCCGCGCCCCCGTCACCCTCTTCCTGCTGTGCGCCATCTTCCCGCTGGTGCCGGGAGCGGGCATCTATTACACCGCCTATTACCTGCTGAACAACGAGCAGCAGCTCTTTGCCAGCAAAGGGGTGGAAACACTGAAAACCGCCGTGGCCCTGGCCATGGGCATTGCCATCGTGTGCAGCATCCCGCTGCCCCGCAAACTTTCCCACAAGCAGTATCGGGGCCCCAAGATCAACTGAAAAAGCGGTGCGCAGAAGGCGCACCGCTTCGCAAAAGTTTCGGTGATGATTTTACAAAACGTATAAATCTGAGCAGTTTTACAGCCCGGCGCTGCCCAGGATCTGCCCCAGGTCGGCAAGAATGTCGTGGGGCAGCATGGTCATCTGGCTGGTGCGGGCCGCGCAGGCGTCGGCGGCGGCCCCGTGCAGCCACACCGCGCACAGAGCGGCGTCGAAGGCGGGCAGCCCCTGGGCCAGCAGGGCCGCCAGCATGCCCGCCAGCACGTCGCCGCTGCCGCCCCGGGCCAGACCCGGGTTGCCGGTGGTGTTGCGGATCATCTTGCCGTCCGGGGCGGCCACAATGGTGCCGGCCCCTTTGAGCACCGCCACACAGTTGAACCGCCGGGCGCAGCGCACGGCGGCCCCCGGCCGGTCGGCCAGTACCGCGGCCACCGTGGTGCCCAGCAGCCGGGCCATCTCCCCCGGGTGGGGCGTCAGCACCGTGTCCGGGGGCAGAAAGGGCGTGGTGCCCAGTTCTCCGGCGGCCATGGCGTTCAGCGCGTCGGCGTCCAGCACCGCGCCCCGCCAGGGTGCCCCGATGCCGCCCAAAGCGTTGAGCACCCGCCCGGCGCTTTCCCCCAGGCCGGGGCCGGCCAGCAGCACGGCGGAAGTATCCGCAAACCGCTGCCGCACCGCCGCGGCGTCCGCCGCCATCACCCCGCCGTCGGCGTCGGTGCGGCAGGGCAGGGCGCAGCATTCGGGGGTGCGGCTCAGCACCAGCTGCAATACCGGTTCCACGCTGGCCAGATACACCAGCCCCGCGCCGGTGCGCAGGGCGCTCTCACAGCACAGGGCCGCCGCGCCCCGGTAAGCCAGGCTCCCCGCCACCGCTACCACCCGGCCGAAACTGCCCTTGTTGGTGTCGGCCGCCCGGCGGGGCAGGCGGCGCAGCACGTCCGCCTGTTGGATCTCTCGCATACAAAAGCCCCCTTTTTTTCGGCTTTTACGGCATTTTTTCCATTATACCCCCAGACAGGTGAAAGGAGCAAGACAATGGTACCCGAACTGGAACGCTTGATCGAAAAAAGCAGCCGCCTGGTGTTTTTCGGCGGCGCCGGTGTCTCCACCGAAAGCGGTATCCCGGATTTCCGCAGCGTGGACGGCCTGTATCACCAGACCTTCCGCTACCCGCCGGAGTACATGCTTTCCCACACCTTCTTTGTGCAGAACACCGCCGAATTTTTTGAGTTTTACCGCCAGAAACTCATCGTCCACGGGGCAAAGCCCAACGCCGCCCACCTGCGGCTGGCCGCCCTGGAAAAACAGGGCAAATGCAAGGCCGTGGTCACCCAGAACATCGACGGCCTGCACCAGGCGGCGGGCAGCAAAACGGTGTATGAGCTTCACGGGTCCACCCTGCGCAACTTCTGCACCCGCTGCGGCAAGTTCTACGGTGTGGACTTCATCGAGGAAGCGGGCAAACAGGGGGACGGTGTGCCCCGCTGCACCGAATGCGGCGGCCTGGTCAAGCCGGATGTGGTGCTGTATGAGGAGGGCCTGGACGAAGCCACGGTGAACGGGGCGGTCAAGGCCATCTCGGAAGCCGACCTGCTCATCGTGGGGGGCACCAGCCTGGCGGTGTACCCGGCGGCGGGGCTGCTGCGGTATTTCCGGGGGAATGAACTGGTGGTCATCAACAAACAGCCCACCCCGGCGGACGATTCCGCCAGCCTGGTGCTGCACATGCCCATCGGGCAGGCCCTTGGCGCCGGAGAAAACCAGGCGTGAGGGCCGGCCTCAGCCGCAGTTTGCACAATCCCACGCGAAAAAGCGGGTGGGTATGTGAATTTTTTGAGAGAATTTTACAAAAAGACTCTTGGCTTTTGGGGCCGGTTCTGGTATGATAGAAAAATAAGCTGCCTTATTGCGGCAGTATGTATGGAACAGCAGGGGGGCTGGACGGTATGGCAAGTGTGCTGACGGATTTTGTAAAGAAACGTGAATTTTTGGTATGCATGGACTCAGACGGCTGCGTGATGGACACCGTCCGCATCAAACACTGTACCGTGTTCTGCCCTGAACTGATCCGCGTCTTTTCTCTGGATGAATACGCCGACATGATCACCTCCACCTGGAAGGAGATCAACATCACCGGCATCACCCGGGGCATTCCCCGGTTTGAGAGCGTGGTGCAGATCTTTGACCGGCTGAAGAACCGGGGTGTGGATGTGCCCGGGTCGGAAGATATCGCCGCCTGGGTGCGCACCGCATCGGAGCTGAGCACCGCCAGCCTGCAGCAGGAGATGCTGCGCACCGGCAGCCTGGCGCTGCGCAAGCTGCAGGAATGGAACAACGCCTGCAACCGCCGCATCCAGGCCCTGGAACCCACCTTCGAGCCTTTCCCGGGGGTGGAGACCAGTCTGCGCCAGCTGCACGCCGTGGCCGACGTGGCGGTGGTGTCGGCGGCCAACGAATCCGCCATTGAAAGCGAATGGACCCGGTACGGCCTTTCCCGCCATGCGGACGTCATCTTCGGCCAGGAGGTGGGCAGCAAGGCCAACTCCATCGCCGTGATGCTGGCCTGCGGGTATGAGAGCCGCAAGGTGATGATGGTGGGCGACGCCATGGGCGACGCCCAGGCCGCCGCCGCCAACGGGGTGGCCTTTGTGCCCATCCTGCCCGGGCGGGAAGCCGAAAGCTGGCGCCGCCTGCAGGAGGAGGCCCTGCCCAAGCTGCTGCACGGAACCTTCAGCCCGGCGTATCAGAACGAACTGCTGGCGGCCCTGCGCAGTGCGCTGCGCGGATAATTTCCGCTTTTTTCGCAAGGTCCCCGCCCGGGGACCTTGTTTTTGTGCCCGTTTCCCGGATTTTCAGATACAATTCGGGTACAATGGGCCCATAAGATGAACAGGTGGAGGGGGCTTTTTGAATGAATCGAATCTTGATCGTGGAGGACGAGGCGACCATCTCCCGCCTGATCGAAGTGAGCCTGAAGCGGGCCGGGTATGAGTGCGCCGTGGCCAACGACGGCGTTGCCGCCGCCGACCTGATCGAAGCCAACGATTTCGACCTGGCTTTGCTGGATATCATGCTGCCCGGCCTGGACGGCTACGACCTGCTGGAATACCTGCGCCCCATGGGCACGCCGGTGATCTTTCTCACCGCCAAATCCAGCGTGAAGGACCGGGTCAAGGGCTTGAGCCTGGGGGCGGACGACTACCTCATCAAACCCTTTGATGTGGAGGAACTCATCGCCCGGGTGGAAGCGGTGCTGCGCCGCACCGGCCGGGGCGGCCAGACCCTGACCGCTTTTGATGTGACCCTGGACCTGAGCGAACGCCGGGTGACCCGGGCGGGGCAGGACGTGGACCTGACACCCCGGGAATTTGCCCTGCTGGAGCAGCTTATGCGCAACCGGGGAGCGGCGCTCTACCGGGATGTGCTGTACGAGCGGGTGTGGGGCGGCGAGATGGCCGACACCCGCACCCTGGACCTGCACATCCAGCGGCTGCGCAAAAAACTGGACTGGCACGATAAGATCGAAACGGTCTATCGTGTGGGGTACCGCCTGAAAAAAGAGTAAAGGGCAGGGCAAACCCTCTGCCGGAAGGGGACCGCATATGCGATTTTCTGAAAAGCTGGTCTGCACCATCCTGTTGGTGGTGGTGACTTTTTTTGCTCTGGGCGGCAGCGCGCTGCTGTACGGTGATTTCCGGGACCGCCTGACCGCTTCGGCCAGGCAGGAGCAGAACCGCCACAGCATGATCTGCTACACCCTGGAAAACGAGATGCTCACCCTGCACCGCCAGGGCGAAGGGGTGACCGAGGACGTTCTGCGGACCTTCTGCGCTGAACTGCTGGCCCCGGAAAACAAAGGCACCGTCCAGCTGGCGGCGCTGTACCACACCGACCGCGCCGAGGGGGAGGGGGCGGTGTATTCCTGCCTGCCCGCGGAGTGGGGGACCAACGTTCTGCCCGGCAGCGGCCAGGACGTGGTGCTGCGCAGCGGCGACAGTCTGTGGCGGGTCTACGGCACCGACCTTCTGGACGGCTGGACCCTGTACACCGCCTATGACCTTTCGGACGTGTTTGCCGCCAGGTCCCGCAGCCTGCGTCGGTTTCTCCTGCTGGAAGCCGCGGTGATCGTGGGGGCGGCAGCGGCAGCGTTCTGGTTCAGCCGCCGTCTCATCCACCCGCTGGCTTTGCTCAACCAGGCCAGCCGCCGCATAGCAGCAGGGGATTATGCCCTGCGCACCGGCCTGCGCACCGATGATGAGATCGGGGAACTGAGCGAGAGTTTCGACACCATGGCCGCCGCCGTGCAGGACAAGGTGGCGGCGCTGGAACTTTCGGTGCAGCAGCGGGAGGATTTTATGGGGGCCTTCACCCATGAACTGAAAACCCCCATGACCGGCATCCTGGGCTATGCCGACCTTCTGCGCCGGATGCAGCCCGACCCCGAGGAACAGCGGGAAGCCGCCGGGGCCATCTTCCACGAAGCCCGGCGGCTGGAAAGCCTGAGCGTCAAGCTGCTGCAGCTGCTCCACCTGGACGAGGAGGAACTGGCCCTGGCACCCCTGCCCCTGGACAAGGCGGTGGAACGGGCGGTGTTTGCCGCACGCCCCGCTCTGGAACAGAATGGCGGCGCCGTGGTGGAGACCTTCCCCACCGGGCTGTGGGTGATGGGGGACGCCGACCTGCTCTGCGATTTGGTGCTCAACCTTCTCACCAACGCGGCCAAGGCGGGCCCCGGGGGCACCATCACCGTCACCGCCCAGCAGGCGGGCAAAAGGGTACTGCTGCGGGTGCGGGACCACGGCTGCGGCATCCCCGCCGATCAGCTGGCCCGGGTCACAGAACCCTTTTACATGGTGGATAAATCCCGCGCCCGCAAGCAGGGGGGCAGCGGCCTGGGGCTGGCGCTGTGCAGCCGCATCGCCCAGGCCCACGGCGGCACCCTGACCATCGAGAGCGAACCCGGCAAGGGCACCGCCGTCACCATCACCCTGCAGGCGGCCCAAAAGCCGGAAGAGGAGGGCACCCAATGAAGCTGAAAGCCAAACGGGGGCTGCTGCTGGCGGTGTGCGCCGCGGCCATCGTGCCCCTGGCGGCCATCCCCCTGGGGTGGTTCGCCCTGACCGACGCCGCCCTGGTGGGCCAGCGCCAGAACCAGGAAACGCCCTATACCTCCCTTGTGCCCAGCGGCAACGACTATTACCTGCTGCGCCAGCTGGACACCAGGGTAAAGCTGGCCGAGCGCAGCGCCACCGGCCCGCTGTATGATTCGGAAAGCGGCATGGAAGGCATGTACCTGTCCGGGGCCTCCTATGCCAGCGGCATGGACCGCGCCAGTTCAGACATGGTCAGCTATATGGACGAGATCCTGCTGAACCTGAAGGACAACCGGGTCCTGCCGGAATACTGGTATGTGGAACTGCGGCAGGAGATCGACTATTGGGGCGGTCAGGTGTATTACAGCACCGATTCCCTGGGATTTGTGCGGCTGTCCGCTTTTGCGGGGGAAAACCAGGAGACCTGCCTGGCCAACCTGGAGGTGGACAGCCTGACCGGCAAGGTGGTGTCCCTGTGGCTCAGCCTGGAAGAAACCTACGAGGTGGATGTGGGGGAAGTCCTGCTTGCCTGGGTGGAACTGAACGAACTGGAAGGCCTGGGCGACTGGGCTGTGCCGGTGGGCACCGACTATGAACTCAGCGGCCTGTACAGCGAAAACGGCCAGGCTTTGATGACCTGTGTCACAGGATACGGCAGTTTCTATTATAACAGCGAACCCCGCTATTTCTTCAGCCTGCAGCTGGGGCCCCGTGATCTGGAGGTGAGCCAATGAAGCTGATCCGGAAAATTTCGGCCCTGATTCTGGTTGCGGCTCTGCTGACAGCCTGCGCGGACACACAGCCCCCCGCCGCCACCCCGGAGACCGCCGCCGAAACGGCGGGATGGAGCGTGGGGGAAATGCGCCCTCTGCCCCAAGCCAATGACCAGGGGTTCTACGTCTTCCAGTACAGCGCCATCAACCAGGACAACTATTACCCCTATAACCTGCTGTGCCGGGTGGACTTTGACAGCGGCGAAGTCAGCCCCGTCTGCCGCGTGCCCGGGTGTACCCACGACAGCATCGACTGCCTTGCCTTTATCGACATCCAGTCCAGCGATACGGTGATCCCCGAGGAGGATGGATCCCTGCTGATTTATCATAGGGCGGCAAGTGCGGAAACCCGGCAGGATTTTCTGCACGAAGCCCAGCTGTATCTGGACAATGCCGAGTGGAAGGAAGCGGAATATCCCGGGGAGGCCGGCAGAAAATATCTGGAAGCGGCTGTGGAGAGCATGCAACAGCCCAGTTATGTGGACCGCATCAGTGCCGACGGTCTGACACGGGAACGGCTGGTCACCCTGCCGGAAGACCTGAACCCCTATCTCAACTGCTGGGACGGCCAGGCGCTGTACGGCAGCACCTGGGCGGGAAATCTGGATATCATCGTGGAAAACCAGGGGGTGCGTATCGGCCTGGACGGCCAGGTGGACTTCTTTGATATCCCGGACCCGTACCTGACATCCATTGAATCCGGCTGGGGACAGTATCTGGTGCTGAGCCATATAAGTTCCCCGGTGGACATCCGCACCATGTATCTGTACGGCAACTACGACGCTTATTATCTGCTGCAGACACAGATGCACAGGCAGTGCTGGCTGTACGACCCGGTGCAGGGGACCACCCAGAAGCTGGATATGCCCGATGGCCCCGTGACCAATTTTGCGTGCGTCGGTGATTATATCGTGTACAGCGTGGAGAGAAGCGGCAGCCAGGCATTGTATACCTATGACCTGGAAACGGGGGAAAATACACATCTGCTGGAAGGCATCAGCACCGTGTACATCCGGACCATTCCCACCACAGACAGGCCCGGCAGCCATATCTGGGGATATCCGGGAACAGAGAACGCCCTTGTGGACCTGGAAACAGGCACCTGGTGGACGGTCGCGGAACTGATGGAAATGGCCGGTCTGGACACCAGCCGTTACAGCATGGTGAACATTGTCTGTGAGAGCGGAGACGGGCGCCTTCTGATGGAAGTTTATGACCGCTGGAACGGAGAAAGCGGGTATGTTGCCTTCCGCTGCCCCACCCCGGAGGACAACAGCAACCTCACCCAGCAGGAGATGGAAGCGATCGGCACTCTGTTGGAGGAAGCAGCTGAGGAAAGCGCCACTTCTTGACGTCTGCACCTGCCCGGTGGTATACTGCCCCTAATATTTCACAGCCCGCCCCGGTTCTGCCGGGGCCGCTGTCTTTTGGGAGGAGTTGCCATGAAAGCCGCTGCCCTTCGCCCCGGCGACTGTATCGGGGTGTTTTCGTCCTCATCACCCATCTCCGCCACCGTGCCGGTGCGGTACGAGCGGGGCAGACTCTATCTGGAAAATCACGGCTTTCCCGTGGCCGACGGCATGCTGCGGGGCAGCAGCGTGTCGAGTTTCTCGACACGCTGAGCCGCCGGAACTTCTGGTCCCGGCGGCTTTTTTGCGGGCAATGGCGGCCAATACTGCAATGTTTTCCTTGCGTTCAAAATGGCTTCACGGGCTGTTCATTTTTTGGGTGCATGCTGTACCCATGGCCCAAGGGCCGTTTATCAAAGAGAGGATTGTTTTGCATGCAGGAGACCAAGAAACCCCGCGACCCCAAAAAATCATTGTGGGTCAGTTACCTGGTGATCTTTCTCATTGTGATTCTGTTCAACACCCTGCTGTTCCCCATGATGCTCCGTGCCGGGGTCCAGCAGGTGGATTACGGCACCTTCTTGCAGATGCTGGAGGATGACGAGCTGACTACCGTGCAGATCGACGATGAAAGGATCTATTTTGTCGACAAGGAAAACAACAGCTATGAGACCAACGCCATTGCCCAGGACCTGAAACTGGTGGACCGCCTGGAGGAGGCGGGGGTCAGGTTCGACAAGGTCATCAACGACCCCGGACCCATTGATACCATCCTGAACATCATCCTCATGTTCCTGCCCATGATCCTGCTGGTCACCTGGATCAGCTACATGATGCGCAAGCGGATGAACAACATGGGCGGCCCCAACGCCATGATGTTCGGCGGCGGAAAATCCGGTGCCAAGCAGTATGTGGTGGAGGAAGGCACCGCCATCAAGTTTGCCGATGTGGCCGGGGAGGACGAAGCCAAGGAAAGCCTGCAGGAGATCGTGGATTTCCTGCACAATCCCCAGAAATACGAGTCCATCGGCGCCAAGATGCCCAAGGGCGTGCTGCTGGTGGGCCCTCCCGGCACCGGCAAGACCCTGCTGGCCCGGGCGGTGGCCGGCGAGGCGGGCGTGCCCTTCTTCAGCATCGCGGGCAGCGAATTTGTGGAGATGTTCGTGGGCATGGGCGCCTCCAAGGTGCGTGACCTGTTCAAGCAGGCTAACGAAAAAGCACCATGCATCGTCTTTATCGACGAGATCGACACCATCGGCAAAAAGCGCGACGGTGCTTCCGGCATGGGCGGCAACGACGAGCGGGAACAGACCCTGAACCAGCTTCTCACCGAGATGGACGGCTTCGACGCCGCCAAGGGGGGCATCATCCTGGCCGCCACCAACCGCCCCGAATCCCTCGACCCCGCTCTTACCCGTCCCGGCCGGTTTGACCGCCGGGTGCCGGTGGAACTG
>X355_Hoffmanns_Two_toed_Sloth__coassemble_2031_pt1 | contig 23029 bp, 13 predicted proteins | sample X355_Hoffmanns_Two_toed_Sloth__metabat2_high_PE_023 | metagenome-assembled genome bin X355_Hoffmanns_Two_toed_Sloth | reverse complement strand
GTGGGAACCGTACTGCTTCGTCACCCCCGGCGAAAGCCGCCGGGGGGCGGCGGGCTGGCTTTGGGGCGCGGCGTCCGGGGAGGACTTCTGGCAGGTCCCGGAACTGTGGGAACAGGACGCTGCGGTGCGGGGGATGGACTGGCAGCCCGGTGCGCCCCGTGCCCGGCAGACTTTAGGGGGCAGTGGTTTCCTCTGTGTCTGGTGCCGGGCCCGGTCCCTGGACGGCCGGGAAGGACCCAAGGCTGCTGCGGCCCTGGGCAAAGCCCTGGAAGAAGCCCCCGGCGGGGCGGAGTGCCGGGTCTGTGTGAGCTGCACACCCGAGGGGATCCATCTGATGCGGATGTACCGGGGCGCTGTGGACCCCCGGCAGCTGGACCTGCCCGCGGGCTGGCGGATGGAACTGCCGGTGCCGGCGGCGGGGGAGGGCGGCCGGTTCTTCTGGCTGGAGGGCCTGAGTGAGGAACAGGCCGCGGCCCTGGCCGATTGGATCCCCGCCGGCAAAGACTACCTGACCCGGGCAGTGGCCCTCACCGGCGGGCGGGATTTCTGGAAAACCGAATATGAGAACATCGCGGTGCGGCCCTATGCCGAAAGCGCCCTCTACGGCCGGTGGACCTATCCTTTGGGGGTCACCCTGTACGGTATGCTGCGCACCGGGCTCTTCTGCGGGGACGAAGCCATGCTGCGCTATGTGCGGGACTTTGTGCTGCGGGTGGCGGAAGCGGAACCCTATGCCCGGTATGACGCCGCCCGGTACGGGTTCCCCGGCATCCACCAGCAGCTGCTTTGGCTGGATGCCCTGGACGACTGCGGCTCCTTCGGTTCCTGCCTGCTGGAAGTGCTCTCCTCCTTCCCGGCGGAAGAACGCCGGGGCGAGGCCTTCCGGGCGGGGGAAGAGGTCGCCCGCCGCATTGCCGGGTACATGCTGGAACAGCAGCCCCGGCGGGAGGACGGGGCTTTCCGACGCCGGGACAACACCATGTGGATCGACGATATCTATATGAGCGTTCCCTTCCTGGTGCGGTACGGCACCCTGCACCCGGCGTCGGGCGCCTGGGACGAAGCCTGCCGCCAGCTGCTGCTGTACCGGGACAGCTTTGAGATGCGGGGGGAACAGGGCAGCATCATGGCCCACATGTGGGACCTTTCCCGCCCGGGACCCAACCGCATCCCCTGGAGCCGGGGCAACGGCTGGGTGATCTTCTCCCTCAGCGAGCTGCTGCAGGTGCTGCCTCCGGACCACCCGGACCGGGAAGAACTGACAGCCTTCTTCCGCCGCCTGTGCGCCGGATATCTGGCCCTGCAGGACGAAAGCGGATTGTGGCATCAGGTGCTGGATATGCCCGAAACCTACCTGGAATCCTCCGGCAGCGCCATGTTCCTCTGCGCCTTCTGCCGCGGGGTGCGCTGCGGCTGGCTGGACCCCGGCCTGGAACAGGCCTGCCGGGAAAGCGCCCGCCGTGCCTGGCGGGGCCTGGCGGAAGAGGTGGTGGACCGCCGCGGCGACCTGTACGGGGTCTGCCAGGGTTCGAGCTGGTCCTATGACCGGGCCTACTATGCCGCTTTGTGGTGGAACTTCAACGACGCCCATGGCACGGGGATCGTCATGCTGGCGGGCACCGAGTACCTGCGCATGGAGGAAGCCCTGCGCCGGGACAGCTGAACAAACACAAAACCGGAAGGAACAGCCCGCGGGGGCAGTCCTTCCGGTTTTTTCTTTTTGGGGCGGGGAAAAATCACAGGCGGCAAAGCCCCTGCAGCGCCCGCACTGAGGTATCGGCGGTGACATACAGGGAAACGTCCAGCCTGGCGCAGCACCTGGCCAGCGGTCCGCCGAAGAAGGCGAAGCTGCGGGTGATCTGCCCGCCCAGGCAGAGGCACTGGGGGCGGAACGCCTGCAAAAAAGGGGCGAGGGCGTCCGCCAGACGGATGCCGAACTCCTCAAAGCAGGCCAGGGCGGCGGGGTCCCTCTGCTCACAGAGGGCGGCCAGCTGAGCGCCCTCCAACGGCTGGCCCAGCCGCTGGGCACACAGGGTCATCAGTCCCCGCTTGCTGATGTGGTCGTCGATGCAGCTGTCCAGGAAGGGAGCGGGGTAGATGTAGCCCCCGGCGGGGACGTTGGGGGTGCCTTCGGGGGCCAGGGTTCCCCCCACGCCGAAGGCACTGCCGCAGCCGGTGCCGATGCACACCGACAGCGACCGTTCGCTGCCCGCCGCGCTGCCGTAGTGCATCTCGCCCAAGGCGAAGGCGGCCACATCGTTGATGAAGCGGATGTCCCGGGGGGATGCCACCCGGTCCCGCAGCCGGGCGAAGAGTTCGTCCCGCAGGTTTATCCCGTACAGGGCGTCGTACTTGTCCAGGCCCTGCAGCAGGCAGATGCCCTTTTCGTAGTCGAAGGGCCCGGGAAAGGCCAGCCGCAGCCCGCCCAGCACCGGCGGGGTGCCCGCCGCGGCGTCCAGTTCCCGGAACACGGCGGCAAAATGGTCCAGCAGGGTTTCCCGGTCTTCCCCCGACCGGGCGGGAAAATGCCGCAGGGGGGCCAGCAGGGTGCCGCCGTCCACCGGGGCGCCCTTCAGTTCGGTCCCGCCCACGTCCAGACAAAGCAGAGGAGCAGCCATCACAATGCCTTCTTTCGGTTGGATTCGTCAGCCCCAGTATACCAGATGGCGGAGCGCATGTAAATACATATATTGAAAATATGAAGATATACTTTGAATATGTATTGACAAATATGCCCTTGTCCTCTATGCTGTAAGTACAACAACGGCAAGGAGGCTGGTTCTGTCATGTCCCGTATGAAAGAAGCAAATCCCGGACAGTATGTCATCTATCCCCGCATCGAGGTCAACTGCCCCGGTGCCCGGGCCGGCCAGGACTTCGGGGCCATCGCGGCGATGCTCACCGAAGCCATGGCAGGCAAAAAGGTGCTCTGTGTGGAGTGTTACCCCGGCGTTGACCAGGAAGAACTGCTGGCGGGGCTGGGATCCCTGCACCCGGACCTGGTCATCCACAGCGACGACCTGGCCTTTGAACCGGAAAAGCTGGACGCCGCCCTGGAAGCCGACCTGCTCCCCGATGACCCCGTCTTCGGCATTATGACGGTGCGTCGGCTGAAGGATTTCTTCTATGCCGGCAAGATCGCGGAAGCCCGCCGCCGCATCGGGGCTGCTCAGGGCACCGTGCTGATCTACGGTGTGGGGGCCTGCCTGGTCCATCCCGGCGATGTGCAGGTGGTGGCGGACATTACCCGTTGGGAGATCCAGCTGCGCTACCGCCGCGGCATGGCCAACTGGCACACCGCCCGGACCGACCTGCCCAAGCTGAAAAAGTACAAGCGGGGCTTTTTTGCCGAGTGGCGCTGGGCCGACCGGGAAAAAGACCACCTGCTCAACACCATGGACTTCTATCTGGACATGACCACCGAGGGCGAACCCGCCATGGTAGATGGGCCTTCCTACCGGGAAGCCCTGCGCCAGATCGCCCGGCGTCCCTTCCGTATGGTGCCCTACTTTGACCCGGGCGTGTGGGGCGGCCACTGGATGAAGGACCACTTTGAACTGCCGGAAAACGGCAGCAACTATGCATGGAGTTTTGACGGCGTGCCCGAAGAGAACAGCCTGCTGCTGGACTTCGGCGGCGCTCTCATCCAGACCCCCGCCCTCAACCTGGTGCTGCAGCAGCCCCGGGCCTTGCTGGGCGACGGCGTCCACGCCCGCTTCGGCAAGGAATTTCCCATCCGCTTCGATATGCTGGACACCGTGGGCGGGCAGAACCTCTCCCTGCAGGTGCACCCCCTCACCGAGTACATCCAGAACACCTTCAACATGCGCTACACCCAGGACGAAAGCTACTACATCCTGGACGCCGGGGAGAATGCCTCGGTGTGGCTGGGTGTGAAGGAAGGGGTGGACCCCGCCGCCATGGAAGCCGACCTGCGCCGCGCCCAGGCGGGGGAAGCACCCTTCCCGGCGGAAAAGTACATCAACAACATCCCGGTGAAAAAGCACGACCATGTGCTCATCCCGGCGGGCACCACCCATTGTTCCGGCGCGGGCACCATGGTGCTGGAGATCAGCGCCACCCCCTACATCTTTACCTTCAAGCTGTGGGACTGGGGCCGTCTGGACCTGGACGGCAAGCCCCGCCCCATCCACATCGACCACGGCATGGCCAACATCCAGTTTGACCGGGATACCAAGTGGGTCCACGAGAACCTGGTGGGCCAGACCAAAGTGCTGCGCCGGGACGAAAACGGCCTGGTGGAGCGCACCGGCCTGCATCAGCGGGAATTTATCGACACCATCCGCTACACCACCACCGGCAGCATGCAGGTGGAGCGCAACGGCAGCGTCCATATGCTGAACCTGGTGGATGGGCAGCGGGTCCTCATCACCAGCCCGGCGGGGGCCTTTGCACCCTTTGAGCTGCACTATGCCGAGACATGCATCCTGCCCCAGGACGCGGGGGACTATGTCATCCAGTCCCCGGACGGCAGCGAGGTGAAGGTCATCGTTGCCAGCGTGCGCACCTGACCTTGCCTTTTTTCAAGGCTCTCTGGTATACTGAAGCAAAAGGAGGCTGACCATGGCAAAATTGCTGCATGAACAGGCGGCGGAGTATATCCGCGCCCGCATCCAGTCGGGGGAGTATGCTCTGGGCAGCCGCATCCCCACCGAAAACGAACTCTGCGCCCTGCTGGGGGTCAGCCGGCCCACCCTGCGCCAGGCGCTGGATACCCTCACCCGGGAAGGGATCCTCTCCCGGGTCAAGGGTCGGGGCACTTTTGTGACCCAGCCCAAAGTCACCCATGAATCCACCAGCTTCATCACCGGCTACCGGGCCGAAAGCGAGCGCAGCCACCACACCGTCCGCACCAAGGTGGTGAACATCGGGGTCATCCGCGCCCCGGAAGGGGTGTCCGCCGCCCTGGAACTGCCCGCGGGGGCCAAAGTCACCCGCCTGGTGCGGGTGCGCTACCTGGAAGGCTGCAACAATGACGCCCCGGTGGTGTATACCACCCTGTATGTGCCTTGTAAGTATTTCCCTGATATGGCCCGGCTGGATTTCACCGACCTTTCCTTTTACGGGGTGCTGGCCGAGCGGGACCTGGACGTGCGCCGGGCCAGCCGTAAACTGGAGGTGGTGCCTCCGCCCCCGGAAGTGGCCGCAGGGCTGCATCTGGGCCCTTTCGAGCCTGCTGTCTACATCACCTCGGTGGGGCGGATGGCCAACGACCGGCCCATTGAGTACACCGAAAGCTATTACCCCGCCGCCAGCAGCCGCTTCCTCATCGAGGTGCGCCGCTGATTCAGCCAAAAACCGCCCCCGTCCGGCATAGCGCCGGGCGGGAGCGGTTTTTGCGCTTTTGGTGGAAATCATTCGGCCAGCAGGCCCCGGTACAGGATGTTGGAGGTCACATAGCTGACCTCCTGGGTCAGGCGGGGGTGTTCGATGGCAAACAGGATCTTGGCGGCCAGCCGGGCCCCCAGGGTCTTGGGCTGCACGTCCACGGTGGTGATCTGTTCCGCCACGTTCAGGTATTCGGCGTTGTTGTCAAAGCCGGTCAGGGCCACCCGGCCTTCGGGGCCGGTGCCCTTCTCCTCGTAATAGCGCTGGATGAAATGGGCGATATAGTCGCTGACGCAGACAAAGCCGTCGGCCTGTGTGGGGAGATGTTCCAGAAAGTAGCTGATCTCCTCATAATGGGTGCGCAGCCCCAGCGGCCCGGTGAGGGAGAGGGTGGGGTCGGGGGTGAGGCCCCGTTCCGCAAAGGCGTCCAGAAAGCCCCGGTAACGGTCGGTATTGGTCTGGGCGTACTGCACGTCCCCCAGAAACCCCAGCCGGGTGTGGCCCTTGTCCAGCAGCCGGCCGGTGATCTGGCGGATCAGGTCCCGGCCTTCGATCAACAAAATGTCCCCGTGTAAACGGGAGAAGGGCAGGGCGGGGATGGTGTCCAGGTATACCTTGGGCAAAGGCAGGTCCGCCAGCAGCTGCAGGATGGGGGGCGAGTACACGTTCAGCACGATCATCCCCTCCACCGAACCGTCGGTGAGGCTGGCGGGCAGGGTGTAGCCCTCCTTATAAGAGGTAGGCAAATAAGTATACATCAGGTTAACGCCCTGGGCCGAAAGATCCTTGGCGATCTGGTGGATGATCTGCATCCAGAACAAAGAGGATTCCGGCCGGCAGACCACCACCGCCACGCTGCGGGTGTGGGGCGGTTCGGGGGCGGGGGCCTGCTGGCGCGGTGCCTGAAAATAGCCCATTTCTTCGGCTTTGGCCTGGATCTGGCGCCGCAGGGCGTCGGATACGCCGGGACGGTTGTTCAGCGCCTTCCAAACCGAGATGCGGGAGGTGGACAGGGCGTCCGCGATGTCCTGCATGGTGGGTTTGCTCATAATGGTACACTCCGTTTGAATTGTTTAGAATGGTTCCATTATACCCTGTGCGGAAAGAAAAGACAATATACATGTTAACAAAAGTTAACGGCCGATTTTGCCCATTTTGGCAAAACAAATAAAACGTTGGGAAAAAGATACAAAAAAATGACAGGCACAACAAATTGTTTGGAAATTTGTGCGGTTTGACGGTTGACAGTGGTCCGAAAAGTAGTTAATATTAAGCTAACAAATGAAAACGTGCGGCCAAAAATGTTAACAAGGTTAAGGGGGGGTTAACAAAAAGGCCGCACCTCACGGTGAAAGGAGCGAATCGTATGAAAAAGGAGACGCCGACAGCCGGTAAGCAGCTGAAGCCAAAGCGCGGGCATTGGACGCGGGACGACACAGAGCTGACCCTGCTGGGCCTGCCGGCTACCATCTGGTTTGCGGTATTCTGCTATCTGCCCATGTTCGGCCTGATCATTTCCTTCAAGGATTTCAAGCTGGTACCGGGCAAGGGCTTCCTGGTCAGCCTGTTCCAGAGCGATTGGTGCGGGTTCAAGAACTTCAACTTCTTCCTGACCAGCAACACCTTCGGCATGCTTTTGCGCAACACCCTTTTGTACAACCTGGTGTTCATCGTCATCAACCTGGTGATCCCTGTCACCCTGGCCATCATCATCAACCAGCTGTACTCCAAATTTGCCTCCAAGTGCTACCAGACCATGATGTTCTTCCCCTACTTCATGTCCTGGGTCGTGGTCAGCTACTTCGTCTATGCCTTCCTGAACCCGGACAAGGGCCTGGCCAACAACATCATCCAGTTCTTCGGCGGGGACAAGGTCATGTGGTACTCCCAGCCCAGCTACTGGCCCTTCATCCTGACCTTCATGTCCACCTGGAAGTCCATGGGCTACAACATGGTCGTCTACCTGGCCAGCATCACCGGCATCGACGCCACTTTGTACGAAGCCGCCATCCTGGACGGCGCCACCAAGTGGCAGCAGGCCAAGTTCATCACCATCCCCTCCATCAAGCCCATGATCATTATGATGTTCATCCTGAACATCGGCAAGATCTTCTACTCCGACTTCGGCCTGTTCTGGCAGGTCACCCAGGGCGTGCCCAACTCCCTGTACAACGTGGCCAGCACCTTTGATACCTACATCTTCCAGTGCATCCAGAGCCAGGTCAGCGTGGGCCAGACCGCTGCGGCCGGTCTGTTCCAGGCGGCGTGCTGCTGCATCACCATCCTGATCACCAACTTCATCGTCTCCAAGATTGATGAAGACAGCGCCATCATCTGAGGAAGGAGGAGCCAAACATGACCATTTCCGAAAAACGGGAAGCCCGCAAGGCCGAAAAGGCCCTGGAACGGGAGGAAGCCAAGTCCGCGTTCCGCCTGAACCAGATCAAACCGGCCACCAACGGCCTGTTCAACGCCCTCTTCGTCCTGCTTTCCTTCATCTGCCTGTTCCCTGTGGCCTACGTGGTGATGATCTCGGTCAGCTCGGAGGAATCCATCCGTCTGAACGGCTACGCCCTCATCCCCGAGACCTTCTCCGCCAGCGCCTACATGTTCCTGTGGAACGAGCGCGGCACCATCGCCCACGCTTTGTTCATCTCCGTTCTGGTCACCGTGGTGGGCACCATCCTGGGTGTTCTGCTCACCACCACCATGGGCTACGTGCTCTCCCGCCCGCAGTACCGCCTGCGCAACTTCTTCAACTGGGTGGTATTCATCCCCATGATCTTCAACGGCGGCATGATCGCCAACTACGTGGTGGTGGCCAACCTGCTGCACCTGAACGACACCATCTGGTGCCTGATCCTGCCCCTGGCGGTATCCAGCTTCAACGTCATCATCTCCAAGACCTTCTTCCGCACCACCATCCCCGATTCCATCATTGAATCGGCCAAGATCGACGGTGCTTCCCAGCTGACCATCTTCAGCCGCATCGTGGTGCCCATCTCCAAGCCTGTGTTCGCCACCATCGGCCTGTTCCTCACCTTCGGCTACTGGAACGACTGGTTCCAGTCCAGCCTGTACATCTCCAAGAACAACCTGGTCAGCCTGCAGGCTCTTCTGAACAACATGATGAAGAACCTGGACTACATCGCCAACAACCCCTCTGCCGGCCTGAGCCTGCAGCAGTACCGCAACTCCATGCCTTCGGAATCCGTGCGCATGGCCATCGCGGTGGTCATCGTCATCCCCATTGCCTGCGCCTATCCCTTCTTCCAGAAATACTTCATTTCCGGCCTGACCATCGGCGCCGTCAAGGGCTGATGCCTCACTCTTCTTCGGTATTCCGGCAGGGTCCGCCCTGCCCGCAACCATACACAAAAAGGAGCGACAACATGAAAAAGTTCAACAAAGCACTTGCGTTGGGCATGACCGGCGCTATGGCCCTGAGCCTGGCGGCCTGCGGCGGCAGCGGTTCCTCCGCCGCCACCGGCGACACGGCCTCCACTGACAGCGTCGTCACCCTGACCTGGGTCACCGTCGGCAACGGCCAGCCCGCCAACTACGACGCCTGGCTGGAGCAGATCAACCCCTACCTGGAAGAAAAGATCGGCGTCAACCTGGACGTGCAGGTCGTTTCCTGGGGCGACTGGGACAACCGCCGCAACGTTATCGTCAACACCGGCGGCCAGTATGACATCCTGTTCACCAACATGAACACCTATGTCAACGACGTCAACATCGGCGCTTTCACCGACATCAGCGAACTGGTCAAGACCGCCACCCCCGACCTGTACGCCTCCATCCCCGAGGATTACTGGGAAGCCTGCGAAGTGGGCGGCAAGCTGTATGCCGTGCCTTCCTACAAGGACTCCTCCATCAGCGAGTACCTGGTCTGGGATAAGGAACTGGCCGAATCCACCGGCTTCACCATCCATGAAGCTATCCCCATGTCCGACCTGGGCACCATGACCGATGTTCTGGCCGACATGACCGCCGCCTCCGGCGAATCCGGCTTCCCCCTGAACCAGAACGGCGCCACCTGGGCCGCTTTTGAGTACGACAACATGGGCACCGGCCTGCTGCCCATCGGCGTGCGTTACGACGACGCCACCGCCACCGTCGTTTCCGTCCTGGAGCAGGAGGACATCCAGGCCACTCTGGATACCTTCCATGAATGGTACCAGGCCGGCATCATCAACTCCGATGCCGCCACCAAGCCCGAAGAGAACGCCTACAAGCCCTGCAGCGTGGCTCAGGGCTGGTCCGGCGCCGCCAAGACCACTTGGGGTCCCAACATGGGCGTTGAGGCCGCTGTCACCAAGCTCGGCCCCACCATCGTCTCCAACGACACCGTCCGCGGCTCCATGAACTGCATCTCCGCCAACTGCGCTTACCCCGAAAAGGCCCTGCAGCTGCTGGAACTGGTCAACACCGACACTTATGTCCGCGACCTGCTGTACTACGGCGTCCAGGGCGATGACTGGGATTACACCGACGACACCAAGGAATGGGTCCACAAGAACAACGCCAACTGGACCATGGCCGGCTACACCCAGGGCAGCTTCTTCGTTGTCACCCCCACCGATGACTACGACTTCAACCAGTACGACGAAGTCAAGGAACTGAACGAGGCCGCCGAGCCCTCCGTCCTGCTGGGCTTCAGCCTGGATACCAGCGCCTTCAAGGATGACCTGGCCAACTGCGTCGCCATCTACGAGCGCTACAAGGGCGAACTGCTCACCGGCACCAAGGCTACCGATGAGATCGTTCCCGCCATTATGAGCGAACTGCGTGCCGCCGGCTTCGACGAGATCATGGCTCAGTGCCAGGAGCAGGTCGACGCCTTCATGGCTTCCAACGGCGGCGCTTCCGCCGAGACCGCGGCCGAGTAATCGCCCGCTTCGTCTGACATCCGCCATCAACCCGTAACACAAAGGCCGTCGCTTTGCGCGGGCAGGAGAAAACAGCAGCAGCGGCAGCGCGCCGCCGCCTTTGATCGAACAGCATTTTTCAAGATCGATCCAGCTTTTTCACCGGCCCGGCCCAGCGGCGGCCTTTTTGTGGGGGTTGTGCCCAAAAAACGCCGTTTTCCAACAAAATATCCGCTCAAGGGGTGTTTGCCCATGAAACAGCACGCCATCCGGACCGTCTATGTGGTCCACCATTCCCACACCGATATCGGGTATACCGACCTGCAGGAACATGTCATCGACCTGCAGGTGGACTATATCCGCAGCGCCCTGCGCCTGATGCAGGACCCTGCCAACGCCGATTTCCGCTGGAACTGCGAGACCCTCTTCTGCGTGGAGGAGTTTTTCAAATCCGCCACGGAGGAGGAAAAGGCGCAGTTCCTGGCTCTGGCCAAGGAGGGCCGCCTGGGGCTTTCCGCCAACTACCTGAACTTCACCGACCTGCTGGACTGCGGCATCTATGACCGCCGCCTGGGTCAGTGGCGGGAGAGATTCGCCGCCGCGGGCGTCCGTTTCAACACCGCCATGTGCGCCGACATCAACGGCATCTCCATGGGCCAGCGGGACGCCATGATCCACAACGGCGTGGAATTTCTGTACACCAACATCCACTGCCACCACGGCATGTACCCCCTGCGCCAGAACCAGAACGCCTATTTCTGGGAAAACAAGGACGGGGGCCGCCTGCTGGTGTGGAACGGCGAGCACTACAACCTGGGCAACGTGCTGGGCCTGCGCCCCAACCACATCCCCAACTTTATGACCCTGGACCGCCTGGGTTCCGCCCCTCTGCCGGAGGACGACGTGGAAGCCCTGGCCCAGAACCTGGACGGCTACCTCACCGAATGTGAGGAGAACGGCTATCCCTACGACTTCATCCTGGCCTCGGTGTCCGGCGTGTTCAGCGACAACGCCCCGCCGGAACCCCTGATCCTGCAGACCATCCAGGGCTACAACCGCCGGTACGGCGAAAATGTGGAAGTGCGGATGGTCAGCCTGCAGGAACTGTACGCCGCCATCGCCCCCAAGCTGGCCGACGCCCCGGTGTACCGCGGGGACCTGACCGACTGGTGGGCCAACGGGGTGGGCTCCACCCCCTATGCGGTGAAGCATTACCGGGACGCCTGCCGCAGCTATGAGCTGGCCCGCCGCCTGGACCCCGGCCTGGAAGAACACCAGCCCGCCCTTGCCCGGGAAGCGGAGGACGCCCTGCTGCTTTATGCCGAGCACACCTGGGGCCATTCCGCCAGCATCACCGACCCTTACCAGACCATGGTGCTGGACCTGGATATGCGCAAGAACGGCTATGCCTCCCGGGCCCACGAGGCCGCCGCCCGCATGCTGGGCCGCATCGCCCGGGACCAGGGGGACATCCTGCGGTACTACGCCACCAGCGGCCGCATCCGGGTGCAGAACCCCACCCGCCTCAGCGGCCCCATGGCGGTGGAATTTTATGTGGAGACCCTGCCCGCCGGCCTGCCCGACGCCGTTGTCCGGGGCGAGGACGGACGGGAACTGAAATGCCAGGTCAGCCCCCATCCCCGGGGCCGCCGGATTTCCTTCGTGGATACCTTTACACCGGGGGAAGTGAAACGGTATACTTATGACAGAGCCCCTGGGCAGGAGACCCGCCTGAACACCCGAAAATGCTATGTGGGGGCCGAGCGCATCCGGGACATCGTCAACGACTACGACCCCGTCACCTTCCGCCTGCCCTACAGCTTCGAAAACCGCTTCTTCCGCCTGGAATACCAGCTGGGCAAGGGTCTGTGCAGCCTGTACGACAAGCGGGCCGGCCGGGAACTGATGACCCAGGAGGGCCTGCCCTTCTTCACCCCGGTGTATGAATGCACCCCCGTGCGCCCCGGCGTCACCGATGTGTACGAGGAACGCCGCCTGCTGGGCCGCAACATCCGGGGCCGGCACGCCAAACAGTTCCCCGCCGCCCTGGAAGAGGTGGTCTGCGAGGAGCGGGGCCCGGTGTTCACCATTCTGCGGCTGCGGGGGTCCATGCCCGGCGCCGTCCACTGCGATGTGGTGCTGAAACTGTACGAGGACCTGCCCCGCATCGAGCTGCGCCTGGAACTGGGCAAGACCCTCTCCTCCGATGTGGAGAGCGTCTACCTGCCCCTGACCCTGGACCTGCCCGGCAGCGAAGTGTGGCTGCGCAAGGGCGGGCGGGAAGCCATGCGCCCCGGGGTGGACCATCTGCCCGGCGCGGGGATGGAATACAGCATGAGCGACGACGGCCTGGCCTTCCTGGGGCGGGACGGCGGCGTGCTACTGGCTTCCCGGGATGTGCCGCTGTTCTACTTCGGGGAACTGAAACACCACCCCATCCGCCTGTGCGAAAACCGCCCACAGGACAACCGCCGCCCGGTGTTCAGCTGGGTGATGAACAACACCTGGGAGACAAACTTCAAGCTGGATCTTTCCGGCTTTGCGGAGTACCGCTACACCCTCACCCTCACCGACGAAACCGACCCCGAGCGCGCCATGGACCAGCTGCATGAACAGCAGTTCGACCCCATCGTGCGCATCGTGGGATAATCCTTTCCCCAACCATAGGAGGTAACCAGTATGGCAAAGATCATTGGCAACGCCCTGCCCAACATCCCCTGGCAGGACCCGCCCGCCGTCACCCGCACCCCGCTGTGGCGCTATGACGGCAACCCCATCATCGGCCGCGACGGCAACAAGCGCTCCAACAGCGTGTTCAACAGCGCCGTGGTGCCCTTCAAGGACGGCTTCGCCGGTGTGTTCCGCTGCGACAGCCTGTCCATCAGCATGGATATTTTTGCCGGTTTCAGCCCCGACGGCATCCACTGGACCATCGACGACGAGCCCATCCACCTGGTGGGCGACGACCCGGAAGTGACCAACCGGGAATACCGCTATGACCCCCGGGTCTGCTATATGGACGGCAAGTATTACGTGACCTGGTGCAACGGCTACCACGGCCCCACCATCGGCGTGGCCTGGACCGAGGATTTCAAGACCTTCCACCAGCTGGAAAACGCTTTCCTGCCCTACAACCGCAACGGCGTGCTCTTCCCCCGGAAGATCCAGGGCCGCTATATGCTGATGAGCCGCCCCAGCGACACCGGCCACACCCCCTTCGGCGACATCTTTGTCAGCCAGAGTGAGGATATGGTCTACTGGGGCCGCCACCGCTACATGATGGGCGCCGTCAAGGGGGACGAATCCGCCTGGCAGAGCCTGAAGATCGGCCCCGGTCCCATCCCCATCGAGACCGACGAAGGCTGGCTGCTGATCTACCACGGCGTCATCAACACCTGCAACGGCTACGTCTACCGCATGGGCGCCGCCCTTCTGGACATCGACGAACCCTGGAAGGTCAAGGCCCGGGGCAAGGACTACATCCTGGCCCCCCACATGCCTTATGAGTGCATGGGCGATGTTCCCAACGTCACCTTCCCCTGCGCCGCCCTGGCCGACGCCGCCACCGGCCGCATCGCCATCTACTACGGCTGCGCCGACACCGTCACCGGCCTGGCCTTCACCACCGTGGACCGGGTGCTGGACTACATCAAGGCCAACTCCTTCTGATATTGTAAAACGATCCCAGGAAAGGAATCATTATGCGAACCATTGATTTTCTTGACAAACGCATCAACGGCATCTGCACCGAACTGCAGAAGCTGTCGGTGAAGCAGAAATTCCCCACTGAGAACTGGCTGTACAAGCCGGGCAACTTCCTGCGTCCCCAGGACGCCGACGCCGACCCCGCTCCCTTCGAGCCTTTCGACAGCCGTACCATGCACTGGTACGGCCCGGACAAGCATTACTGGTTCCGCGCCGATGTCACCGTGCCCGCCGAGATGGAGGGCAAACCCCTGTGGATGCACGTCTGCACCCAAATCGACGAATGGGACGACGCCAAGAACCCCCAGTTCCTGCTCTTTGTGGACGGGGCGGTCACCCAGGGCATCGACATGAACCACCGGGACGTGCTGCTGGACCGCTGCGCCCAGGCGGGCAAGACCTACCGCCTGGAACTGCAGGCCTACACCGGCATCCTGCACACCGAATTCAACCTCATCGTGGACCTGCGGGAAGTGGACCCCGAGATCCAGGGGCTCTACTACGACATGGCCGTGCCCCTGCAGGGCTTCGGCCGCCTGGACCCCGACGGCAGGGCCTATTATGACCTGGAACGGGTGCTGAACCAGGCGGTGAACCTGCTGGACCTGCGCACCCCCTATAACGACAGCTTCTACGCCAGTGTGGCCGAAGCCCGCCAATACCTGGCCAAGGCGCTGTACACCGACCTGGCCGGCCATGACGAGGTCATTGCCAGCTGCATCGGCCACACCCACATCGACGTGGCCTGGTGGTGGACGGTGGCCCAGACCCGGGAAAAGGTCTGCCGCAGCTTTGCCACCGTGCTCAAGCTGATGGAGGAATACCCCAACTACAAGTTCATGTCCAGCCAGCCCCAGCTGTACTACTTCCTGAAACAGCGCTACCCCGAACTGTATGAGCAGGTCAAGGCCCGGGTGGCCGAAGGCCGGTGGGAACCGGAAGGCGGCATGTGGGTGGAAGCCGACTGCAACCTGACCAGCGGCGAAAGCCTGGTGCGCCAGTTTATCTACGGCAAGCGCTTCTTCAAGGAAGAATTCGGCCTGGACAACCGCATCCTCTGGCTGCCCGACGTGTTCGGGTATTCCGGCGCCCTGCCCCAGATTATGAAAAAGTGCGGCATCGACTACTTTATGACCACCAAGCTGGCCTGGAACCAGTTCAACAAGATGCCCTACGATACCTTCAAGTGGCGGGGCATCGACGGCACCGAGATCCTCACCCACCTGATCACCACCGTGGGCGTGGGCCAGGACCCCACCAAGGATTTCTTCACCACCTACAACGGCCTGCTTCATCCCGACGCCATCGCCGGCGGCTGGCAGCGCTACCAGCAGAAGGAACTGAACAACGACATCCTGGTCTGCTACGGTTACGGCGACGGCGGCGGCGGCCCCACCCGGGAAATGCTGGAGACCTCCGTCCGCATGGAAAAGGGCATCGAGGGCCTGCCCAAGGTGCGCCAGGTGTTCGGCCGCACCTACTTTGAGGAACTGAACAAGCGGGTGTCCGGCAACCGCCGCCTGCCCACCTGGGAGGGCGAACTCTACTTCGAGTATCACCGGGGCACCCTCACCTCCATGGGCCGCAACAAGCGTTCCAACCGCCAGGCGGAACTGCACATGATGGACCTGGAACTGCTCAGCGTGCTGGCGGCCCCCGGCGTGGCCTATCCCACCCAGGCCATCGACGAGTTGTGGCACGGCATCCTCATCAACCAGTTCCACGATATCCTGCCCGGCTCCTCCATCAAGGAAGTGTACGAGGTCACCAAGAAGGAATACGCCGAGATGGAAGCCAGGATCGCCGCCCTGCGCCAAGAGCGCCTGGCTGCCCTGACCCCGGCAGGGGAGGGCGTCACCCTCTTCAACACCACCGGCTTTGCCCGCAATGACGTGGTGGAACTGGGCGAATGCGACGCCGCCGCCCTGGCGGACGAGACCGGCAAGGTCTACCCCGTGCAGCAGACCGCCGACGGCGCCGTGATCTTTGTGGAAAACCTGCCCGCCAAGGGCCGCAAGACCTTCGCCAAGGCCGCCGCCCCCGCCCCCGCTCCGGTCGCTTCCTTCACCATCAGCGCCGACGGCCGCGGTATCGAGACCCCCTTCTACACCATCGCCTTCGATGAGCACGGCCAGATCAGCCGCCTCTTCGACAAGGACAACCGCCGGGAGGTCCTCCAGGCGGGCGAGACCGCCAACCTGCTGCGGGTGTTCGAGGACAAGCCCATCTACTACGATAACTGGGACATCGACATCTACTACACCGAAAAGTTCTGGGATGTCACCGACCTGAAGGCTTTCACCTGGACCGAGAACGGCCCGGTGCGCGCCACTCTGCATCTGGAGCGGGCCTTCAGCAACTCCACCATTTCCCAGGATATCCACTTCTATGCAAACTCCCGCCGCATCGACTTTGTCACCACCGTGGACTGGAAGGAGCACCAGAGCCTTCTGAAGGTGCAGTTCCCCGTGAACGTCCACACCGACGAAGCCACCTTCGAGGTGCAGTACGGCAACCTGACCCGCAAGACCCACACCAACACCAGCTGGGACCGCGCCCGGTTCGAAAGCTGCGGCCAGAAGTGGGCCGACCTCTCCGAAGGCCATTATGGCGTCAGCCTGCTCAACGACTGCAAGTACGGCCATTCGGTCAAGGACAGCTGCATCAGCCTGACCCTCATCAAGTCCGGCATCGAGCCCAACCCCACCACCGACCAGGAAGTGCACCACTTCACCTACGCCCTGTACCCCCATGCCGAAAACTGGCGTGCCGCGGGCACTGTGCGCCAAGCTTTCTTCCTCAACCAGCCCGCCCTGGCTGTGGCCGGCGGCACCCCCGGCGAAGCCTTCTGCCTGGCCGCCGTGGAAGCCCCCAACATCGTGGTGGAGACCATCAAGCAGGCCGAGGACGGCGACGGCATCATCGTCCGTATGTATGAGTGCGACAACGCCCTCACCGAGACCGTGCTGCACTGGGGCCGTCCCTTCACCAGCGCCGAAAGCTGCGACTGCCTGGAACAGCCGGACGGCGAACCCGTCTCCATCGAGGACGGCGCCATCCGCTTCACCGTCAAACCCTACGAAATCAAGACCCTGCGCATCCGCTGAGCTGCGCAGTACAAACCCGACAACACTGGCCGCAAGGCCGCGAGGAACCTTCCTATGGCAATGGAATTTTTGCCCCAGCCCAAACGGGCGGACCACCGCCCGGGCGCCTTTTCCCTGACCCCCCACACCCGGGTGGTCCTGGCCCCCGGCACCGCCCCCGGTGCTCTGCTCTACGCACAGATGCTGCAATCTGCCTTCCGCGACCACGGGGGGCTTACCCCGGCCCTGGGCCGGGGGGCCTCCGGGGCGGGGGACGTGACCCTGACCATCGACCCTGCACAACAGCCCGCCCACTACACCCTCAGGGTGACGCCGGAAGGCGTCACCCTGGCGGCGGGGGACGATGAAGCCCTCTGCAACGGCGTGCAGACCCTCATCCAGTACACCGAAGCCCACGGCGCCCTGCTGCCCGCCCTGGATCTGGAGGACTGGCCCGACCTGCCCAACCGCGGGTATTACCAGGACTGCTCCCGGGGCCGGGTACCCAGGATGTCCTACCTCAAGCGGGTGGCCGACCTGCTCTGCCGCTACAAGATCAACCAGTGGCAGCTGTACATCGAGCACACCTATCTTTTCCAGAACCTGTCCGAAGCCTGGCGGGACGACACCCCCCTGACCGCCGGCGACATCCTGGAACTGGACGCCTACTGCGCCGCCCGTCACATCGAACTGGTGCCCTCCCTGTCCACCTTCGGGCACATGTACAAGATCCTGTCCACCAAGACCTGCTGCGACCTCTGCGAGCTGCCGGATTCCGAAAAGATCCCCTTCTCCTACACCTACGCCGGGGCGCACCACACCCTGAACGTTTCCAACCCCGACGTGGTGGGCTTCATCAAAAAGCTCATCGACGAGTACCGGCCGCTGTTCCGCTCCAACAAGTTCAACATCTGCGCCGACGAGACCTTCGATCTGGGCAAGGGCCGCAGCAAGGCCCTGGCGGATGAACTGGGGGAGAAGGCCCTCTATGTCCGCCACGTGAAGGAACTGTGCCAGTACCTGGTGGACCAGGGCTGCACCCCCATGTTCTGGGGGGATATCATGTGGCGTTTCCCCCAGAGCTGCGCCGAACTGCCCAAAGAGACCATCTGCCTGAACTGGGGCTACCTGCCCAACCAGCGGGAAAATGAGATCCGGGATATCGCCGCCAGCGGCATCACCCAGTATGCCTGCCCGGGCGTCTGCGGCTGGAACCGCTGGGTGCCGCTGTACCGCTATGCCTACTCCAACATCCGGGCCATGTGCGGCCATGCCCACAAGTATGGGGCCATCGGCCTGCTGAACACCGACTGGGGCGACTATGCCCACGTCAATGACCCCCGCCTGACCATCCCCGGTATTCTGTACGGGGCGGCCTTCGGCTGGGATGCCCGCCCGGTGGAGATGGCACAGCTGAACGAAGCGGTGTCCCGCATCGGCTACGGCGATACCTCCGGCAAGCTCATGGACGCCCTGACCGGCATGTCCGACCACGAGATCTTCGACTGGCAGCACGCGGTGAACTGGATCGAGGGCGACGACGCCCGCCGGGCCGAACTGCTGGCTGAACTGGACATGACCAAGGTGCCCGCCGCCAACGCCGCCGTGGCCGAAGCCCGGGACCGGGTGCTGGCCTGTTCCGCCGCCCTGCCTGCCGGGCGCAAAGAGATCGTCTCCATTGCCTGCGTCACCGCCGAAAGCGTGATGCTGTGGAACGAGATCGGCGCATGGCTCGCCGGCCCCCGGGCCGAAAACGCCGGCCTGGCCGCCCGCCTGGAACACTGGTACGCTTTGTACCTGACCCAGTGGCGTCAGGTCAGCCGGGAAAGCGGCCTGCCCAACCTGACCCGCCTGATCGTGCGCTACGCCGACCTGCTGCGGGACCGCCTGTACGGAAAGGTCTGAGCGCCGGGAGGGTCGACCCATGGGCTTGTTCAAAGAACTGTTTTTCCCCGCGCAGGCCCCTACCGAAGCACAGCTGCAGTCCGGCCGCCGCTGCCTCATCGCAGAAGGCGCCGTCGCCGCCGTCATCTATTCCATCGGCACCGGCAACTTCCTGGCCGGGTATCTCAGCTGCCTGGGCGCGTCCATCTCCTTCTGCGCCCTGGTGGCCATGATCCCCCAGCTGGGATGTGTGCTGCAGTTTCTGTCCCCCTTCGTGTTTGAACGCATCCACCACCGCAAACTGGCCATCTGGCTCATGTGCGTGGTCTACCGCCTTTCCCTGGGCGTGGTGCTGCTGGTGCCCCTGGCAGTGCCCGCAGCCGCCCACGCCCGGACGGTGGTGCTGGTCCTGTATACCGTTTCCTTCTTTTCCGCCGGTCTTGTCACCCCGGGCTTGCAGCACATGACCCTGGGCCTGGCGCCGGAGGGTTCCCGCGGGCAGTTCTTCGCCCGCAAAGATATCGTGGCCGCCTGTGTGAACAGCGCGGCCACCCTTCTGCTGGGGCGCCAGCTGGACTGGTTCACCGCCGCCGGCAAGACCTACGCCGGGTTTCTGGTCATTGGCGGGGTGTGCTGCGCCCTGGCCGTGGCCGACGCCATTCTGCTGGCCCTGGTGCATGAAAACCCCGTCAGGTTCGTCAGCCGCATGCGTCCCGCCGATATCCTGCGCCCGGTGAAAGACCCCGTGTTCCGCCCCCTGCTGCTCTACGCGGTGGTGGGCGGCCTGGCGGGCGGTCTGGCCACCCCTTTCCTGTCGGTGTACCAGCTGCGGGTGCTGGGCCTCAGCCACACCTTCATCACCTCGGTGGGGGTGGTGTCGGCGGTGGTGGGCATGGCGGGCAGCTGGTGCTGGGGCCGCTGTGCCGACGCCACCGGCTGGCGCCGGGTCATCCGCCTTACCGCGGCCTGTAACCTTTCCTGCACCCTGGGCTGGGCCTTCATCCGCCCCGCCTGGGCGCCTTTCACCGCCCCGGTGCTCATGGTGGTCACCGCCGCCTGCGCCGGCGGCGCATCCATCGCCAGCATGAACCTGCAGTTTGCCTCCAGCCCCGAAAGCGGCAAGACCGCTTACATCGGCGTCACCTCGGCCATGGGCAGCATCGCGGCCTGTGCTTCCGCCGCGGTGGGCACCGCCCTGCAGCCCCATCTGGAAACTGTTCTGGGGGCGGGCAGCATCCCGCTGCTCTTTTTGCTGGCGGGGGTGGGCGGCTTTGCCAACCTGATCATCAACGGGCGCAAGCTGCCCGATTCCCGTTCCTGAAATCTTTTACCGGGAGGATTGCCTCATGTTTCCCTATCAAGATCCCAGACTGCCGGTGGAGCAGCGCATCGACGACCTGCTGGCCCGCATGACTTTGCGGGAAAAGATCCTGCAGACCGACCAGTATTACTCCGGCGACTTCACCACCCAGGACGAAAACGGCCTGGTCACCCGGCTGGACATGGACCGGCTGGACGCCCAGCTGGGCGGATGCAGCGCCGGCAGCGTGCAGCTGCGGGGGATGAGCGCCGCCCAGGCCAACACCGTGCAGCGCTACGCCGTGGAACAGACCCGCCTGGGCATCCCCTTCCTCTTCAGTGAGGAAGCCCTCCACGGCCTGATGACCGGCAAGGCCACCAGCTTCCCCCAGCAGGTGGGGCTGGCCGCCACCTTTGACCCCGGCCTGGGGCGGGAGATGGGCCACGCCATCGCCGCCGAATCCCGGGCCCAGGGCATCCACGAAGTCTACGGCCCGGTGATGGACCTGATCCGGGACCCCCGCTACGGCCGGGGGGAGGAATCCTACGGCGAGGACACCCACCTGTGCGCCCAGTTTGCCCGGGAAACGGTCCGCGGCCTGCAGGGGGACGACCTGTCCGCCCCCGACGCCGTGGCCGCCGAACCCAAGCACTATGTGGGGTACGGCAACCCGGTGGGCGGGCTGAACTGCGCCCCCTGCACCATGGGCCGCCACGATGTGTTCAGCGACTGCCTGCCGGTGTTCGAGGCCGCCTATGTGGACGGCGGCGCATCCAACGCCATGTGCAGCTACAACTCCATCGACAGCATCCCCGTCTCCATGGACCACGAACTGCTCACCGACGTGCTGCGGGGCCAGTTCGGCATGCCCGGCTATGTGCGCACCGACTTGACCGCCGTCTCCCGCCTGTACGACTGGCACTTCATCGCCCCCACCCCGGAGGAAGCCATCCGCCTGGGGCTGGAAGCGGGGGTGGACCTGCAGCTGTACGACTTCCCCCACGATGTGTGGCAGAAGGGCATCGAAAGCCTCATCACCTCCGGCCGGCTGGACCCCGCCATCCTGGACAGGTGCTGCCGCCGCATCCTGGGCATGAAGTTCCGCCTGGGCCTGTTTGAGCACCCCTACACCGACGAATCCCTGGCCCCCAAGGTGCTGCGCTGCCCCGAACACCTGGACCTGGCCCGGCGCATTGCCCGGGAATCGGTGGTGCTGCTCAAAAACGACGGCATCCTGCCCCTGAAAAAGGACCTGGACACCATCGCGGTCATCGGCCCCGGCGCCGACACCCCCGCCCTGGGCGACTACTCCGAGACCCGGGGCCGCACCGGCGCCGTCACCGTGCTGGAGGGCATCCGGGCCGCCGTCAGCCCCCATACCAAGGTGATTTACGCCCGGGGCTGCAACTTCCTCAAACAGCCGCTGCAGCCCTTCGACCCTGCCATGCTGCAGGACGAGGAGGGCAACCCCGGCCTCACCGGCCGGTACTACAACGGCACCCGCCCCGAGGGCGAGCCGGTGATGGTGCGCACCGACCGCACCATCAACTTCAACTGGATCTTCGCGCTGCCCCATTCCGGCCTGGACGCCAACGGGTTCAGCGTGGCCTGGGACGGCTGGGTCTGCATGCCCGAGACCGTCGAGGGCTGCATCGGCCTGAGCACCCAGGACAGCATGCGCCTGTATGTGGACGGGCAGCTGCTCATCGACGGATGGGGCCCGGACAAGAGCGCCGACCAGGCCCTGGATTTCACCTTTGAGGCAAACCGCCGGTACAAGGTGCACATCGAGTTCGTCAACGACGGCCGTGCCGCCCGGGTCATCTTCGGCTACAGCGCCCAGCGGGAGGACATCCCCGCCGCCGTGGCCGCCGCCAGCCAGGCCCAGGTGGCGGTGGTCTGCGTGGGCGACAACGAGGAGACCAGCGGCGAAAACTTCGACCGCATCAGCCTGGACCTGCCTGGCCGCCAGCTGGACCTGGTCAAGGCGGTGTATGCCACCGGCACCCCGGTGGTTCTGCTTCTGCAAAGCGGCCGCCCGGTTTCCGCCAACTGGGAGAATGAGCACCTGGCCGCCATTCTGGAAGCCTGGTTCCCCGGCGAACAGGGGGGCGCGGGCGTGGCGGACGTCCTCTTTGGGGACGCGGGCCCCTGCGGCCGCCTGCCCATCACCTTCCCCCGCAGCGTGGGGCAGGTGCCCTGCCATTACAGCCGGCGCCCCGGCGGCGGCAAGAAGTACGTGGAGATGGACTGGCTGCCCCTGTATCCCTTCGGCTACGGCCTGGCCTACACCACCTTCGAATACACCGGCCTGGAACTGGACCGCAAGGAGATCGCCCCCGGCGACACCCTCACCGTGCGCTTCACGGTGACCAACACCGGCGCCCGTCCCGGCGCGGCGGTGCCCCAGGTGTATGTGCGGGATTATTTCAGCTCGGTGGTCAAGCCGGAACGGCAGCTGGCCGCCTTCACCCGGGTGGAGCTGGCCCCCGGCGAAAGCCGCACCGTCGCCCTGGAGGTGGGTCCCCGGGCTCTGCGCACCCTGGGCCCCGACTACGTCTGGCGGGTGGAACCCGGCGACTTTGAGATCCAGCTGGGCGAGGACGCCGAACACATCCTGCTGCGCACCGATATGACCGTGCGCGGATAAAACCGGCCCTCTTTCCTTACCCTGTACCGCCCCGGGCGCTGCCCGGGGCGGTTTTGCATGCCCGGCGGGGAAAATCTTGCGGCAGAAAGGCTCAGAATGTATAATAAAATGGAAGAAAAAGGAAAAAGCCCCGGCGCGGACCCCACCGCGCCGGTCTGGGAAGGAGGTGCCCCGGTGACACTGC
>X355_Hoffmanns_Two_toed_Sloth__coassemble_1969_pt1 | contig 29317 bp, 30 predicted proteins | sample X355_Hoffmanns_Two_toed_Sloth__metabat2_high_PE_023 | metagenome-assembled genome bin X355_Hoffmanns_Two_toed_Sloth | reverse complement strand
AGCCTGCGCTGCGGGTCGATTTGTAGATTTCCAGACAATAAAGTAAAAGCAGTGTTTTCTTGAACCTCAATATGTTCTGCCCGAAATGCCCGCACGAGCCGCTGGAGCAAAGCATCTTGTGCCTTTGTTGGATTCGTTATTCGAATAATGATGGTCTTTTCCATCCTGACGCCTCCTTATGAGCCGTCGTAGTGTATTAGGCGCAGGGGAAAAGACTGCTGAACGACGGCTTTTTTTCTTTTGCCGTCGTCCGGCAGAATGAAGTATCAACACATAATTGTAATCAGTTGAAATAATTCTACTTATCTAACCTTACAAACAGATGAATTTCAGCTTGCGATTTTGTAAGATAACAGGAGGCCCTGTCAAAAAGCAGAGCCTCCTGTTATACATGAAATTATTGTGCGCTGATGTTCTCCACAATGGACATGGATTGAATCCGTTTTGCTGGTCCACGCACAGACAGAGCCGTTGTAGACAGGATCACCGCGATAATCAGGCAAAGTTCCGGCCAAGGGATGCCCCATGCGTCACCGAAGGTGCGGGTGATAAGGCTGGTATAGAGGAACCAATGAAAAGCCAACCCCAACACGCACCCAAGTATCACGCCAGTGGTAGCATACGTTGCCGCCTCGGATGCGATCATACGGGTCAACTGCCGGTTACTCATGCCAATGGCCCGCATAGCTCCGTATTGGTGGGTACGGGCAGATACCCCCATGCTGATCGTGTTCATGATATGAAACACCGTGATTGCCACAATGATCGACAAAAAGCCATAGACCAGCACCGAAAAGGCGTAGTATAGTCCGCGCTGCTGCTGCGCTCTGGTCAGCGTGTCAGTAAAGGTTACACCATCTGTAAACAGTGCCTCCACCGCCTTTACATCTTCTTTCCCCGCACCGAAACGAAACTGTACATCCAGGATCGTGTAGCCGTTTTCACCGGTCAGCTGCATAAAGGTTTCCTCAGAGCAGATCAGTGTCTCGGTGCCTTCCTCTCGTGCAAGAGGATCATCATTCAGTACACCACCGATGGTGACTGTCTGCTGCATTCCGTTGATTTTCAGAGTGACCGTATCGCCAACCTGTGCCTGTGTCCCGGTATTTGCTACAAACAGTACCTGCCCCGGCGTATTGGCAACCGTATCCACAGAACCAGATGCCAACCGGTCCTGGGCCCAGCGGAATTGATTTTCCTCATAAGAAATCAGATTACTGTTATGGGATGTTCCGCCAATCTCAGCCGGTACATCATAAGCAAACATTCGCCCAAAGACACGGCTGACAGAAGAAATCTCCGATACAGCGGCCCGCTGCTCTAATGGGATGGAGCAGGTGTTGGATTCACTGACGATGGAAAGCTCAGAAGCCCATTCTTTCGGCATAAAAGCATTTTTCATGAAGGGAACCAGGGTGCAGAAGCCAAGAAACAATGTCAGGCAGATTGCAAATGCACAGGTCATCAGAAGATAGCTGCTGCGCTTTGCTTTTGCATGATGGATACCGAGGGCCACGTCCACTTTCCAGCGGCGAGTATTTGCAGCGTGCCGAAAGGTTGTGTTCTGACGGGCGCTGCCGGTGACGGCTTCCAGCGGAGACACTCTGGACGCAAATTTTGCGGGAGAACGCGCAGCCAGCAGAACCGTCACGATTCCTAAAACGATACTGACGGCAATGCTCAGCCAGCTGATACCCCAAACTGGCATATAGCCAAACCAGACGGAACTCAGCCGACGCATTACAGCGCACAGCCCCCATACCACAACGATGCTTAACCCGATTCCAATAGGAATCGAAGTCACGCACCAGTGGAGTGCTTCACGCCTAACAAAACGCAAAACCTGACGGCGAGTAGCCCCAAGACAGCGCATCAACCCGAAAAACTCGGTTCGCTGGCTCACATTACTGTTCAGACTGCTGGAAATCATCAGAATACAGGTCACCATGACCACCAGCGAAAGAGCAAAGGCTATCGAATAAATCTGCGACACATTAGAATCTGGCAGCTGTCCCAACATACTGAGCAGATTATCGTTTTGCTGGACTTGCTCGGTAGTAAGGCCATCCTGTGCAAGAATATCCTGAACCGTGTCCGGAATTTTGCTGAGCAAGGAAAAGCGAACCACATACTGCCATGAGGGTGCCATGCTGCCAAAATCCAAACCGGAAAGCGCCTGAGGTGTGACCAGCAAGGCGCTGACGTTTCCGGTGGTTAGGCTGGCGGCCTCATCGTTAAAAACTCCTGTTACAGAAAACGACTGGATACTGCCATCCGGCAGCGTTAAGGATACCGAATCACCAGCGGAGAGATTCAGGTTTTGAGCAGCCGTTTCAGAAATGGCCGCTTCGGAATCAGTTGCTGGCGCCGTCCCTTCTGTAAAGGTTCCAAAGTATATTTGGGAAAAAGTAGGTTCTTCGATTCCGACAATGGCAACACTTTGCGTACCCGCCGTGATCCCAGCCTCTGCGGGGAGTGTACCTTGCCAACCGGAAAGTTCCGTTTCGGGCCTTGCTGCAATCAAAGCTGACGTTTCTTCATCAATGGCGGAAAATTTTGCGTGCCAGTCGCCTGTCTGGTGTTTTGTTTCGGCGGTCATGCTTTGCAGATACATATCTGCAAGCCCAAACATCACAGCGACCAAAAATACGGCCAGAATGATACAGATGCGCGTCATTCGGCTCTGTCGGCGATGCACTTTATCGGAAATAGAAACCAGGTTGAGATAATGTTTCACGGCTGCACACCTCCCAACTCTTTCAAAACACCGTCCCTTACCCGGAACACCCGGTCAACCGATGCCGTCAGGTTGGAATTGTGCGTAATCATCAAAATAGTTTGCTGATACCGACGGGATGCCTGCGTCAGCAGAGCGATCACATCACTGCTGTTTTTGCTGTCCAGGTTGCCGGTAGGCTCGTCGGCCAAAATCAATTTTGGCTTTGTGATAAGCGCCCGGCCAATAGCCACCCGTTGCTGCTGTCCGCCGGACAGTTGACTCGGCAGGTGGTGCCGTCGTTCTGTAAGGCCCAGCACCTCCAAAATTTCCTCCACTTTCGCCTGTTCCAGCTTTTTGTAATCCAATAAAAGCGGGAAAATGATATTCTGCTCTACATCCAACTCCGGGACAAGCTGAAAGGACTGGAAGATGAAGCCGATATTCCTGCGGCGGAAAATCGTGCGTTTTTCCTCCTTCATAGAAAATAAATCTTGGCCGTCGATCTGAATCTTACCAGATGTGGGCGTATCCAGCGCGCCAATGCAGTTAAGCAGAGTGCTTTTGCCGGAGCCGGATTCTCCGACTACCGCAGCAAACTGTCCTTTCTCCAGAGAGAAGGAGACATTTTTCAGGGCGTCTACCTTGGCCTCACCAGAGCCATAGGTTTTACAAAGTTGCTGTACTTTCAAAATTTCCATAGGTCTAACCTCCTTTTCTCCCAGAATAACAGGGGCAGCTTACTTTCCGGTGAATTTAACCTTGCGATTCTGTAAGGTTGGTGAAGAAGGAAATTGTGAAAGTTGTTCCTTCGCAGGGAGTGCTGACTACGGAAATTGTCCCGCCCTGGCCTTCTACGATTGCTTTCGCAAGCGGCAGGCCCAGCCCCACACCTGTATGGTCGCTGGAATGTTTGCTTCGATAGAATCGCTTAAAAATATGGTGGATGTCATCCTGAGAAATCCCGCAGCCATTGTCCGAAACGCTGAGCCGTAGCATATCCGGGGAGTGTTTCCACTCTATATGAATCAGTCCGCCGCGCCCGGTATGATCCAGCGCATTTTTAATAAGATTGCCGATTGCTTCGCTGGTCCATTCAAAATCGCAGGTAAGCATTTCATCAGGCGGGCCTGACAACATGATCTGCTTTCCTTCCACTTCTGCTCTTATTGTAAAAGATGCCTGCGCCTGCTCTAACAGTTCCGTTACGAGAATTGGCTTCTTTTCAAAAACAATACTGCCAGCATCCAGCCGCGCCATCTTTAATAAAGCCCCAATCAGCTGCTCGATCCGCTGTAAAGAGGCCATTGACTTTTCTGCAAAAGAAGTTACGGTATCCGGCTGATCTGGCTCGTCTATAATGATCTCGGTATACATGGAAAGCGCAGCCAGAGGTGTTTTCAGCTGATGAGAGATATTGGACACCATTTCCTGCAAAAACTCTTTGGACTTATGTTCATTTTCGTTTTTTGCCTGCAAAGCGACAGCCAATTCTTCAATTCCGCCGAACATCTGGTATAGCAGACCGTTTTCGTTTTGTGGCAAATGATTTTGGAAAATGCCGTCCGAATATTCATTCACTGTGCGGATAACAGTTTGATACAGCGCATCCTGCCGATGCAGATACATGGCAGAGCCGACAAGCACAGCGAACCCAAGCAGGAAAAGAACTACACAAGCGAAAATCCCAAACGAAATTGCTGTCTGCCTTGCCAGCGGTGACAGCGGCAGTGGTGTGGCACTTGTATGTCCAATCTGTGCCATAAATGTCAAACCATTTGTGTTGACAGATTCGCTTTTCATGGCTGCTGCGATAACTTCCGTAGAAACTCCCTGCTCCAAAAGTGAAGAAGCAAGAGTGGCTTCTCTTTCCAGAAGAAGCTCTTGTACCTGCCGGGTATGCTGCCAGGTCATAAGGATGGAGAATAGTAACAGCACAAGGGCAATACCGCACAAAAACAGGAAATAGTAACGGGCACGTCTTTCACGCAGAAAGCTCATCGCACAGCCCCCTTTCCATCCTTCCATTGATACCCAAATCCGCGAACAGTCAACAGGTGAGTTGGCTTGGATGGATCGTCCTCAATTTTTTCCCGCAAGCGGCGGATATACACTGACAAAGTGTTATCGTCCACAAAATTGCCGCTGCTATCCCACAGAAGATCCATAATACGGCTGCGGGGAATGGTAATTCCTTCATTCTTCAAAAACAGGCAGAGCAGCCGATATTCCATACTGGTCACTTCCAACGGCGACCCGTTCAACATAACGCGGCTTGAGACAAGATCAATGGACACCGGGCCGGAGCGCAGAATGTCAGAGCGCGGCTGCTTTTGCAATCCGCTCCGACGCAACAGCGCCCTGATTCGAGAACACAATTCCCCCAGCTTAAAGGGTTTCGTGATGTAATCGTCCCCGCCGCAGTCAAGTCCGTGGATCACATTTACTTCCTCATCCGATGCTGTCAAAAACAGAATCGGAATCGTTTCATTCTGGCGGCGAACCGCTTCACACACATCAAAACCCGTTCCGTCCGGCAAGGTCACATCCAAAATCAACAGATCAAAGCGGTCAAGCTCCGGCAGTAAAGCAAGGGCTTCTTGAACGGTACGGGCAACCTCCACGGAAAAATCATTCTTTTTCAAAGAATAAACCAGCCCGTCTACCAGGCTGAAATCATCTTCCAAAAGCAACAGAGTATTCAATAAAAATTCCTCCATTCACCGAGAATATACAAGTAGATTATATCATAAAGTGACGCCAAAGAACCTTACGGGTTTGTAAGGAAACCGGGTGAAGGGAACCTACTACCCACAGCCCACTTGGGCTGATAAACAGAAACCGCAGGCTGGGAAATCCCCAACCTGCGGCCTCGCTGCGGCAAAATCACGCTGCCGCAATTTCCCATTCTTTCAAATTGAACTCACTCAGCGGATAAATTTCCGAGGCAGGCGCCTCAAAGTTAAGCGTAATATATCCGTTGCTGTTGACGCCCTCCAGGACGCGCTCGATAGCGCCGCCATCATGGCGCAGCAGCATTCCGGCTTGAATTTCTGCACAATGCTTGTCGTAGTATCTCAGCCGCATTACTTACCTCCAACAGCCGCCTTATCGTAATAGTGAACATAGACATTGTAATCCCGGAACCGGGTGATCATCCGAATCCAAATATACAAGTGATCGGTTTCGGAATAGAGGTTGAACTCCGTCGCTTCGCTGGTGGCCTGCGCGTACCTGCAGAACCGCCGCATAGTATTCAGCGTTTTGAAGGCAGGCAGCTTGAACAGGGCGTTCTGGAAATCGTCGATCTCCTTCGCCAGCTCCGGCGCTGCCTTTTTCCCAGGTCCATCGTGCCAAGTTGTCCACCACCGATGGCCGTCATAATCCGAGCGGGAGTAGGTGATCTCACTGACGGGCCGGCCAGTAAGCTGCATGGGCGGTGTATAGGTGTGCCGGAATACTTCCTCAAAGGTGCAGGTGGTATCCAAATAGCATACGCGCCCTTTTTCAGAGGCCGGAAGTCTGCCGCGCTTCACCGCATCCCATTCTGTAAGGGGCAAAGGAGCGTGGGCGGCATCCCGAAGGGCCTCGTCCATGCCGCAGGCTTCACAGATCTGCACATCCGCATAGCGGCTGAGGGCATTGACCATCAGGTGGGCTGCCAGAGGGGCGCCGCACCGCAGGCATTGGGGCGGCTCTGCGGTGTCGCCATTTGCGTACAGCTTTTTGTCCTTACGCCAGGTAGTTTCCAACAGGTCTTTGGGATATAATTTGATCTTCATGATTTTGTGCTCCTTTTTCTGGATTTCTTTTTTGACGCCTTTTGGCGGACTTCGCTTGTTTCTTTGAATGTCTGAGCAAGGGGCGGGTCATGCCTTGCGTCGCTTTCTCTGCGGCGTGTTTCAGACCAGGGCATAAAAGCAGGCAGCTCGTCCTGGAACAGCGCCAGCAAATCGGCGGCCATATCTTCCCGGCGGCGATACAGACTGCTTAGCGCAATATTGGTGTCACAGTCTGTGATCGTAGTCCGCAGGATGACCCCGCGGTGCTCAAAGGTAAGTTGTCGGTGATGTGCGGGGTCTTCAGCCTCGATCCATAGTGGAGGCGTATTGATGGAGTCCGACAACCTGCGCCATCCGCTGTAATCTGTATAGCAGAAATCTGGAATGTGGTTTGCCAGCCGCCGAAGCACCTGATAGAGCCGCTCATATCGCCGGCCAAGTTCTCCCTTTAAGCGCCGCTCATAGTAGGTGTAGCCGTCTGGGTCCAGCTTTTTCAGCTTTTTGGCGTTGAAGAGGTATTCCACATATTCCACGCCGTCTTCCAGCCGAACCTGGCCGGTGCGTTCTCCCAGACCATTACGTTTGATCCAGGCATAAAAGCGTTTGCCGGTGGACTTGGTGTTGATAAATCCACAATCCTTGGGACACAGGCCGCCCGGATTGACCGTGAGGCTGTCCCAGAAGACCAACTGGCCGAAGCTTTCCTGATAGAGTTTGATGGCGAGATTGCCCTCCGGATAGGTGGCAATCTTGATGGTCAGGGCATATTCCGTTCCTTTCATGTTAAATGGTATTGGTTTCATGATTTCCCCCGGAACGAAGACCAGCAGGCCGCAAAGCGCAGCCTGCCGGTCCTCGTGATAAGCCTGCCGTCAAGGGCAGGGTGGAGGAGGCATTCAGAACGCCCCCGTTTTCTTTGAAGTCTAAAATGGTATTGGGGCATTGCTTGCTGGCCCTTTTGATGCAATCATCAGGCCGCATCCACAGTGCTTTCAAACAGACGACGCAGTTCGGCGGCCAGCTCCGTGCGGTTCCGGCACGATATGCGATTTACTGTGCCGCAGTTGCCGCCGTTCTGGTTCATTTTGCCGACAGTGATGCTCAGGTTCCTGCCGTCCTGTGTGATCCAGAGACGCCGGCTTGATGCAGGGTCTTCCGCCACAATCCACAGCGGCCGCTGGAGCGTCATGTAAGACTGCCAGGGGGACCGCCATCCGCTGTAATCAGAAAAGCGGAACCCCGGGACATCTATCTGTTGCTTTTCCAGTACGTCATAGATTTCTCTGTACTTCATGCGCTGTGCCTCCCCGTTGCGAGAGGGCTGCCATCAGCAGCATCGTCTGTCAGGCCTAGTTTCCAGCACAGGGCAAGAACCTCGGAATCAGAAACACGATAGAGCTGCCGCTTGGCGTACTTGGGACGGAAGCAGAAAATGCCATCATCAAACAGGAATTTCCCGTCCTTACTGCCATAGGTGCAGCTGCAGCCCGCCAGCAGACATTTCATCCGGTCAGCATCTTTTTCGATCTTCTCATGGTCGTACCAGATGCTGTACTGGACGGCAACATCCAGATTGCGGTTTTTCCGGCAGCGGTGTTCCAGAAATTGCAGCAGCCGCCAGCAGACCTCGGCACGCTTTTCCACGGTCTGATTCTCATTGAAACTCAATGTAAAGTAGGAGTAATCCCGTCCGGACAGACCACAGCCGTGGAGCGTATTGCTGAAACCATTGCACCAGAAGAAGAGATCCCACTGACAGCTCCCGAAAGGCGCCGGCTCGGTATCCTCATACTGATAGCAGACGAAATTTTGGGCGATGGCGTCCATAACGGGCTCCATAATAGAATTTCGTACCTCAGCAGCCATAACCAGGGCTTGGCCCTCATCAGCCGCTGTATGCGCACGGCGGTTGGCTTTCTTCTGTTCTTCCGTATAGACAAATTGAAAGCGCACGGAATGAACATCGTACATAGCGTAGCCCCGTTCGACCCATTCCGGTCCTGAAGGCGAAATATAGGACTTGTCATGCCATAAGTTCATATTTATCTCTCCCTTGTGGTAATGGTTAAAATTCTCTCCATCCGGTTGTTTTTCCGGTCTTGTTGTGCCGTGCCATGATCAGGCGGGTAGTCGGTGCTGAGGGCTGTACCACCAATTCCCCTTGCTTGTAGGCAGCTTCGGCTGTTTCCAGCGCATGGGAAAGGTCATAAGCCTCCACGGGAAACTCCTGAACGATCTGTTCTTCAATCGTTACGGTGTATTTCCTCAGCATTGGGTGAGATGGTTTTTTCTTCATATTCTACTCCTTTATAAAGAAAGGGACCGGCAGACCATAGCGGTACGGTTTGTCGATCCCTTTGTAATGATGCCCTCTGCCTATTTGGCAGAGCATTTGGCTGGCGCAGGAAAGCTAAGGCTGTGAAGCCTCCAAATCCTCGGATTTGAGTACACGGCCCTGTTTCTCCCGCAGCTGGGCAATATGTGCCTTCCATTCCTTTCGGGCCTGTTCTGCGCGTTGCAGTTCCACGACCTGTTGCTCCGGTGTGAGAGCGGAAAACTCATATTCCCGTTTGTCTGATTCTAAATCACGAATGACCTTCCGCATAATGGCGAGCGCCATTTCAGAGATGGTGGGAGGATGGTTTTCTATTGCTTCTCTGCCACGGCGGAACAGATCTAAATAGGCATGATACTGTGCCTCAGTGATGAACTCCCAGCCGTAAGCATCCTGAATTTCCGCCTCGCTGTGGTACTGCATGGCGGCTTCAAAGTCAGCTTGCCTTGCGGCGGCCTCTTTATCGATTCGCCGCTGCAGTTTGGCGGATATGCGCTCCAGGTCTTTGAGGATCAGGGAGCAGGCCTCCGCCTCCTGTAAATAGCCGTGAGCCTCGCTGCTCAAGTATTTTTGCGGCCGCTTCATGCCGCTTCCTCAGACGGCGCAGGCACCTCATAAATAATCTGCACAGGAATCAGTTCTCCGGGGCGGATATGCTCCGCAAGCTGCCATTCCCCGTTCCGCAAGACCTGTGAAGTGACATCATTATAGATCTCCGGGGGAGTGTGGTAGTCATTCATACACTCCGTAGGAACATACAGGCAGAAAAGCGGCAGGCTGAACACATGCAGGCTCTGCAAAACTACTTCACGGAGCTGCCTTGCCAGTGCCGCGATCTCATCCATGTCCTGTCGCTCAAAGGCGGCCTCGGAGATCTTTTTCAGGTACGGAGTATCTTTGATTGCCTCATTTATGTATTTCACGGCCTCGTCGCCGTAGTGGCTCTTGACGCGGATACCACCGAGGGAAATGTACTGAGTGTATGCGGTGGCAGTCTTACAGATGTTATCTTTCAGGTCTTTGAATGGCTTTGCGTATTTCGCTTTCAGATCTTCCATCGAAACGACCTCCAGGTTGCGCCGGAGCGTATCCAGATGGAATTCCAGGTCTTCACGCAGTTTCTTTTCTTTTTCGTCCATGTAGTCAAACCTCCAATCTATTATGATTTATGTGTCACAGCGTCAGCAGGGGCTATGTCCTGCGGATTGCTGGCGCAACTCTTTCAGCAGAGTGCGTGCCACATCGGACACCGCCTGCCAGTAAGCCTCACCGTAGGCGCAGCTGTGTTCCAGCTGGTTGGCGATCCGCTGCGGCAAATTGGGAAAACGCAGTAGTGCTTCTTTCTGTGTGTCAGAGAGCTCTTGAAAATCGTCACAGTTCTCAATATGCTCCCTGAAATCATCCCGCAGGCATTCTGCGCGGTACAATTCTGCCGTGCTGCGGCAAAATGCAGGGGAAAGAGGCAGCGCCCGCTGTTCCAGCGCAATCGAAAAATGGTTCTCACAGTATTCGCCGTCCAGATAGCACTCATAGCTGTTGTCAGACTCTTCTTCGACGAATTGGCTGCTTTCTTTCCAGCGTGGAATGCTTCCAGCCAGAAATTCTTCCCGAAGATCATTGTGAAATTGATGTAGGGCATCGGTGCGCTCCGTGAAGATCGCTTCATAGGAACCATACTCCCCATCGGTAGCCCAGTGGACGGCGACTACATAGAGCGTCCCTGTGGGATATACCTGGGCAGGATGCTCAAGGGGAACAATCATTTCAGGCCCCATAATGACCATATCCAGGCCCAGATCCTCGATGTGTTTCTGCTCACGGTAAAGCTGTGAAAAGGTCTGCTCCAGCGCAAGACGGTCCGCAGAGAGCACCGGCGCTTCAAACGCGCAGTAGATGTCCGGCGTGTCGTTGTCAGTCTCCCGGTCATCCTCGGTGCGGATTTCAAGGATATTTCCGAAGAGCCCTGCGTAATCGCTCGCTTCATTGGCAACAATGCGTCCGCCGACTTTGTAGCAGACACCCTCATGCCAAAATTCTTCTCCAGGCTGATGATAAATCATCATTGCTCCCTCCTTTTTGTGGGGTGGGGCTGGGTACAATGCCCTAGCCCCGCAGATCAAAAATCGTTCAGTTATCCGCGACGAAAATGGCGGCACCGCTCATACACATGCAAATGAGTGGCAGCAAAAGAGCGGTAGGCTTGCAGCTTACCAGACTGGCGATCCCGATACCCGCTGGGGCGGGTCGTGTTGTGATCGGTCGTCACTTTCCTGTTCGTCTTCGTCCTCTTCCCAGGGAGAGTCATCAACATCAGTATCTGCCTCCTTCATCTGCTCGGCGGGTTGCTTTGTCCGCTTGAAGGCCAGAACAAGAGCATCCTCACCAAAATCATCTTCCTTCTTCTTGCGTTTCTTTTTCCTGCGGCATTTTTCCATGGCAGCGTCATAGTCATAGCCGATGCCGGCCTGAAATTTGCCTGCAATTTCCCTCATTTTTTCCGCATGATACTCATAAAGGGCACGATGAAAACCAGTCAGGTCCCATTGCTCACAGGCCATCTCCAGCAGCCGTGCATAGTCCCGTAAGGCATTGACTGCTTTGCAGATATCGCCATAGCAGGTCTTGAACACATGGGAGCCGTCCAAATCATGAAAGCAAAGGGAGAGTTCCTGCCCCAGCAGGAAGTCTAACTCCATCGGCTGCCGGAGCACAGGCTCGTATAATCCTTTTGGCAATTCTAAAGCGTTGTGCTGCTGTTCATCCATTGGCGTGGTCCTCCGGCGGAGCAGATACCAGCCCAGCAAAAAGCATTTGCATGGCAGTACGGTATCCAGACTCAAAAGCCTGTTCAATCACAGCGCTGTTGCGCTCACCGGCGGCCGTTTGGTACACCTCGAAAGCTGCCAGAGCTGCAGGAGTTTTGGAGAGTTCCCCGCGTAGGGCGGTCTCAGCCGCAGATACTGTGTGGTTAAGTACCTGCTGCTTTTTGTCCTGCTCCTTAAAAACACTCGGTTCGTACTCGCCGTAATAGAGGTCATGCAGGAAATTGGGCTCAATAGTCATGCCATGCGGCAAAGACATTTTTGGTTGGGTAAGGCCATCGGCAATGCGTTCCAGAGCCTTGATGAGATGGGGCAGCTGGGCGTCAAAAAAGCGGCGGCCGCATATCGTTTCGTGAAAATTCAAAGATTGCACCTCCTGTCAATGAAAAGCCCGCCGGCGGCATATGAGCTGCGGCGGCTGTTGATTCGGACCCCGGTGGGGCATGGTTTCTTTCTGGGTCAGTCGAAACAATCGTGCTGCATAGCCTTTTCACAGGCCAGAGCCAGGCCATCCAGCAGTTGCGGAACAGCCTCCATATACTGGGCCGTAATGCCCAAAGCATCAAGAGTTTCCTGCACATCGCCGGTATAACTGTACTCATGGTTCTCCAACTCCTGGAGGAACATATCACAGATAAAACCTTGCCCGGTTTTGTCGCCGGCAATGGCATCTTCCAGCTCTTTTCGGTGTCGGGTGAACATTTCATTCAGTTTTGCGACATCGCTTTTACGGCAGTAGCCGCCTCCAAAAATGCTGCATACCTGGCGGGTGTCCGAGGGGGACAAGCCCAGCTTGCGCATTCCTTCAGCAAACTGCTGTTTATTAAAAGCGAAGAACATGGGAAATGCGTTTACTTCCGCCTGCTGGCGGTTGCGCATCTCCTGGTATTGGTTGGTACTCATGCGGCACTCCTTTCTTCTGGTGCGCCTGCCGCCAGAGGAATTACCCGCCATTCCTCCGGCCGGCGCTGGTTTTGGCAGACCTTTTCTAAAATTTCATGTTTTCCGCAGATAGCGTACTGTACCCAGCATCGACATGGACGGCAGCCTGTTCCCTGCGCTGAAAAGTGTTCCAGTGCATACATCATAGGCGCCGCCTCAGTCCAGAAGTGCCAGCTGACGAAGATCGTGCAGCAGGCTGCGGTTGTTCTGTTCATACTGGGACAGGAACGGCTGATCCAGGTCGAAGTTGTAATAGTGATAGAACAGGATCTTGAACACAGATGCCCGGCGCAGTTCCTCTGGTATGCGGCGCATCAGCTTGCCAATTTCCGGGATGGCCCGGTACTGCTGCTTCAAGAATTCCTTATCTTCCCGGGAGAAGTTGCGGTAGAGCCAGTCTTTGACAAGCACCTTCCCGCTGTTGAAGTGATACTGCTGGTTATCATCAAAACAGAGGCAGTATTCAAAATCCCGGCCGCGTTCACCTGGCCCTACCGAAAAAGGGTAGAGGCGGCAGGTTCGAGGACGGGCGCCATAGATACTGCACTGGCTGCCTTGCAGAAAAACACAGGATGCTTTTGCTCCAAGAGTTTTGAGCGTATAAATGGGGTATCCTTCATCGGTGAGCGGTGTGGGTTCACAATATTGAAGAAACATATCGTCCGTACTGCTGACGCCGCAATGCTGGCCTCGAAGGTATTTTGCGATTCGGTAGGCGTCCAGGCTTTCTACCATGACACAGCCCTCAATATGGCGGCAGCAATGGCCGCATTGGCTGCACTGGTATGTGACAAACTCCTTGGCGCTTACGGAAACAGCAAGGGTTTTGGATTGTTCCATACATTCCTCCATAAAAAAGGCCGCGGCAGACAAGTGCGCCTGCCACGGCCGGGACCTATGGGGCATTACCCCTTATTGTTTTGACTTCTCTACGCGCACGCGGCCAGAACCGTCGGGAGCGGGCTGGCGGCCGCCAGCGGGAAAGGGTCCATCGAAAGGAAGTAGTTGGAGTTGAGCGTTTCAAAATGCACCAGATTCCCGGACTGCTCATGAATCGCCACAACGGGCGAGGTCCGATAGTCGGAGCCGTTGGCGCGCAGGTAGGCACAGCGGCCGAGAACCAGCGGAGCCAGAAGCGTTCCGTGCATTACAATGGATTTTTTCGATTTCGTCATAATATTCAGCCTCCATTCAGTTTTGTTGTTGGCCTGCCAGGGACAGCAGGCATTTACTCATAGCACAACTCCAGAAACACCGTGCGGACCTCTTCCAGAAGCTCCTTGATGCGTTTCATGGGGAGTTTTTCACGGCTGGCGATCTCACGGATGCCGTAGCCGCAGCCCTTCATGCGGACGATATTCATTTGCTGCCTGGAAACACGGCCAGCCAGGTCATGGAGCAGCTGCTTCATCTCAAATTCCTGCATCAGATCATCCTGCGCCGGCAGCAGTTCCTCCAGGGGCACTCCGTCCGGGTACAGGCCAATGTGAATGCTAAGGATTTCAGCGTTGCGCTTGCGGCGAGCTTGCGAACGGAAGTAATCATAGACACACAAACGCATTCTGTGCCGGGCAATCGCTGCGAATGAATAGCGTTGGGCCGATTCATCTGAAAAATAATCCTGTACGGCCTTTAGGTAAGGGAAAATGACGACATCATAGAACTCGTCATCCGGCAGATGGTTGTCGTTCAAAAATTTGTAGACCAAGCCGTGATGTTCAGCGGCAAACTCCTGTTGCTCCTTTGTTAACGGTACTTCACACAACATATATTTCCTCCAGTCTAAAGCAAAAAAGGGATACCCCCGGCGTGAGCCGAAGGTATCCCTTGATGACATGTCATGCGGCTGAGGCCGCAACAAAACTCATTACGCAGGCAGCTTCTCGTAGCTGCCGTTGATCTCGCCGACCACATAGCTCCCATCGGGGCTGCCGGGCGCCGTAGCGGACTCCGGGATCACATAGTCGCAGTCGTTGGCACGCTGTTCCTCGTTGATCAGGGCCCGCTGGATGTTGATGGCCTTGATCTGCTCCTTAAAGCCATTGGCATAGGCGCGGATCTGAGCCAGTTCCTCACCCTGGAAGTCACGCACAAGGCGGAAGGTGGCAACGCTGTAGTCGTTGCTGCCGTTGTTCTCCTTCTTGAGACCAATCTGGATCAGGCTGCCATAAGTGGCGCGCCGGCGGTAGACAAAGGCCCGGTTCAGGAACTCCTTGAACGGCTTGATGCTGGTAGGCGGCAGAGAAATCAGCAGAGGCATATACTCGCCGCTGCGCAGCAGGTAGATGTCCCGCATATTCTTGCAGGCCTTGCCGCGGCCGCCGTCTCTGGCCGAACCGTATGCGTTCATCGGGCAGGTGGCGCAGGCGCCGCCCGGTTCCCCGATGCCGGTCTTGCCGTCCACAGAAGAGCAGAGAGGCTTGGTGTCCTCGTCATACTCGCTGCCTTCCGGCCACAGGGTATAGGCAGAATGATTGTAGAGAATGACTCCTTCCAGGGTCCGGGCATAATCCGGATTGTCGGGGTCTTCCGTGGGGATCTCGAACTGCAGGGCGCCTCCGGCGGGAATTTTCACCCGCTGGAAACTCATCATCTGCAGGCCGTCCGCATCCTCCGCAATTTCGTCGCTGCTGAAATCACCCTCCACCATCGCAGGGAGCAGGAAAGTGTTCCGCTCAGGAGTGTTCATCATAGCAGTGTTCTGTTCATACATAGTTCGTTCCTCCTTAAAATTGGATGGTTGGCAGCCACTCAGGCGGCCAGCTGGTTGATACGGCTCCACTGCCTTGCCGGCATGGAGAGAATGTTGTAACCGATGCCCTCCAGTGCAGTCGCCCGGTCATAGTCCGGGACATCCTGGCTGTGGCGGGTCACCGCATTGGATAAACCATAGAGCGTCAGGTCGTTGCCCTCGATCAGCCGCTGCAGCACACCGGAGCTTTCCTCATCAGTGATGTGGAAGTCCCTGCTGACCAGCTTGACAATGCCGGGGACATCGGAGGTATTCATGCGGGCATCCTTGGCCTCCCGCATCATGTTGACTACACGGGTAAAGCGCACCTCGTCTACCACGGCCCGCACCGTGTCCTGGATCTTCATGGCAAAGGCTTTGTCGTCGGCCTCCAGCGTCTTTTCCGAATACAGCTGATAGTTCTCCGAAGCCTCGTTGACGCGGCCCACATGGTTGCGGCGCGTCTGGGCATCGTTGACTACCATACCGTTACTGCACACCAGCCGGTAGACCAGCGGCTGGATGTTCACCGATCCGAGTCCCACCTCGCTGTTGCTGATAATGATGCCGGACTGAACGATGTCGCCCGGCACGACCTCGGCCTCCAGGCGGGTGTTGACTGCCTTGATATACATGCGGCTTTCCGTGAGCTGGCAGCTCTCAAAGTGCATTCCCTCCATATCCTGAAGGACGGGAAGGACGATGCTCGCAATATCAAGGTTGTCAATGCGCCGGTAGCGGTTGCTTAAAAATGCCCGTGCCGTACCCTCAATGGTGCGGATCATACGGACAGAGGGCTCCCGCTGGAACCAGGCGTTCACATTCTGCGCCAGCAGCTGGGGATATTCCTCCAGCATCTTGTCATAGTAGGCCGCCGGGATCTTCAGGTGTGTGCCGATCTGCCGGTGGGCAATGGAATTAACCTCCAGCGGTTCTAGCGCCGGGACACCGGACTGGTCATAGGCGTTGAGGTACAGCTTCGAGTCAAAAGGCTCCAGACGAAGGCTGCGGGTGTCCAGCATATAGTCGGCTTTCAAATCAGCCTGGCGCTGGATCTCCTTTGCCATGTCTACAAGACTGATCCCTGATTTCATTGTGATTTCACTCCCCTCTCTGGGTGATGGCGGTCACCAGGAGACCTGGATGCCCTGCGCCGTGGTTTCAGCCGACAGGCCCTTGCTTTCAAACACTTCCACCAAGCGGGGCCAATAGACCTTCGCGGGAAAGTTCGCAAGATGTTCCTGCGGCACCAGTTCATCGTCCTGCTGGATGCAGATGTCGCCGTTTTCCCGCAGCGTGAGCTTGCTGTGCCCACGGGAATTCAGATCGGCGATCAGCGTTTCCATGACTTCGCGCCCGCAGTTTTCATACCAGATGCGCGGATCAATGGGCTGCTTGTTGGGCGGGATATTGGCTTCATCGCCCTGTTCTGTGCCAGCCTTGGATAGAGGCACGATTTTGAGCAGGTCACACTGGATGGTCGCATCCTGCCCGAATGTGATGTCTGCATGGTCGAATCCATCTACATTGTGAAGTCGGATGCGCCCAGTGCCATTGGTACGGATCAGCTCTGCCGGCCGTTTCTCACACCACTCAAAGCAGGCGTCAGAATACGACGAGCGCAGATAGGCCAGAATCCGGTGGTTGGCATAGCGGAGCAGCAGGTCGTCTGAAACTGGTTCCTCCAGCTCCGGGACCTGGAATGTGCTCTGGGCAATGCCTTCAGCGTGCAGCCGGCGTTCTCTCTGCTGGCGCTGCCGGCGGCGTTTGGCCTGCTGCATATACGGGAGCAGGAGGATCAGAACGACCCAAAGCCCCCAAAGGGTGAATACCCCAATCAGCAGCCACGCCTGCCACGGTCCGCGCACCAGAGCCATGATGGCGATGACAGCACCGATCAAGATGGTGATGCTGCCGCTCAAAAGTCCCTTGTCATTACTCATTTTCTTACCGTCCTTCCTTTAGATTTTTGCCTGAAAACAAAAAAAGAGGGACCGCACCAAGTTTCAGATCATTCTGAAAACTTGATACGGTCCCTCTGCTGCGCCGGCTTTTATTCCGGCAGGGGTTCGCGGTCGCCATTCATCACCTCGGAAGGTGACGGAACAGGCGCCGCATCGTCAGGGTCATGCTGTCCACTTTCGGGTTTTGCTTTGGAGGACTGCCCGGGGAGAAATCCAAAGTCCGTCAGCCATATTTTCAGCTTCTTGACTGTGGTTCCGTCCTTTTGGCGAACATCCACCAGTTTTTGTGATCCGGTGAGCCAGATCATGCTTCCCTTTTTGACCTTGAGCCGCATGAGCCGGGTAACATCGTCACCGCGGGCCCATACTTGGTAGTAGTCCGGCGGGGTGTTGCCGGAACGCTCCATCAGGTCGAAACAGACATATTGCTGTTTTGACTGGCCCTCTTTCGGGACAAGCTCATGCATGACTCGGCCAAATACAACGATTTGTGCCATAACACTTCCTTTCTTCGCCTCTAGCGTTAATATCTATATATAAAAAGTGCCAGCAGATACCAGCCCTGAAAGGGCGCGGCAATACCACTGACACTTGATACAGCATACAACCTTGACTGCGTGTGCAATGCAGATTTTTAATCTGCGGTACAGAAGCTAAGTCTGTATCCCACAAGGGGAAACGCACAAAAATCAATTACAAGATAAGTGTAGTACTATATCTTGTGTTTGTCAAGCGGTATTATACTATATATAGATATTTGAGCGAGGCGAATCACAATATATGGTTCATGTCGCGGTAGTAATCATCCAGCAGATAGAATTTGAGTGCTCGGGCTGCCGACGTCCCGTAGCTGAATATCAGACGATAGAGATTGCCTGTCCCATCCACGCCGAAGGGACCGAGCCAGTGGGAGATGGTGTTGCCATCGAGATACCAGAGCTGAATATCCCGGTAATCATCTTCACTGACAAGACCGGAAGAAACCAGACGATAAGCGTCATCCTCGTCAATCATAAGGTGGGAAAGAAAATGGCGGTAGAGCTCGTCCGACAGCCCAAGGGCCTGCTGGTAGGTCAGAGGATTGGGGTGATCCAGCCACCAGCGGGTAATATCTTCAAAGGTACGCAGCCGCGGTTTGGGATTGAGAGCCCGGAAACGCCGGATGAAATCTTTGATTTCTTCTGGGGCGGCCGGCGGCGGGAGCGGAATCTCACGCACTTCGTCATCCAAAAAGCCGAAAGCAAGCTGCTCGCCGGTTTCATCCTCCAGTAAGAGCGAGGTGCGGGACAGCGGTGAGACCAGGAAATGCTCCATAGCAAAGGTGTCGTCCAGAAAACGCTGGATTTTGTATTGCTCAATGGTGTGGGGCTTATACATTGGGGTAAACCTCCTATTAAGTATTCCGTCTATTAAATAGGACAAAACAGCGCAAATTCTGCAGCACATCAAGAATTTTTTCTTTTTCGTTAATAAATAAGAGGCAGTTTGGGTTATTCGTTGCGCTTGTTCACGCTGTATTGTATAATAGTCAATGCTATGGCTGAAAAAGCTCAACCAATTATTATGGTGCGTAAGATCGCAGTGATTTTAAATCAATCTGATATTTTACAACGAGAAATCATTTGTTATAATGCTAAAGGAATTCTCTGTTTGAGGTATAAAGGATGGAACGAATCTTAGTGGTAGAGGACGACCTGGCCTTGAGCACAGGTCTTTGTTTTGAACTGGACAATGCAGGATATTTGACCGTAGCCGCATATAACTGCGCCAAGGCGCGATATTTGCTGGAACATGAACAATTTTCTTTGGCGCTTCTTGATGTGAACCTGCCGGACGGGAATGGATTTGACCTGTGCCGGGAGATCAAGGCCCAGAAACCGGAGCTACCGGTGATTTTCCTCACGGCCAACGACCTGGAGCGCGATGTGCTCAGCGGATTTGATATGGGAGCCGAGGACTATGTGACCAAGCCCTTCAACATGCAGATCCTCCTGCGGCGGGTGGAGGTGGTCCTGCGCCGGGCAGGTGTCAAACAGCCCGCGCCCCAGGCTGACCGCTGGAGCGACGGTTGGCTGACGCTGGACTTCTCCGCGCTCACCGCTCAGCGGGGCGAGGAAAAACTGGTCATTACCCCCAATGAATATAAGCTGCTCAAGACCCTCACGGAGCACAGCGGCCAGATTCTTACCCGGCAGGTACTGCTGGAGCGCCTGTGGGACAGCGGCGGCAACTTCATCGACGACCACACGCTGACCGTCACCATGAACCGGCTGCGCGCCAAGATCGAGGATGACACCCATCCCTACATCAAAACAGTACGGGGTATGGGCTACATCTGGACAGGAGGCAAGCCATGAAGCACCGCAGCATGACAGTCCTGCGGGCGGGGATGCTCCTGCTCTCGGCGGCGCTGTTTGGGGCGCTGGTGTGGCTCTTGTGGCAGACCGTCCCTTGGGCGGCGGTGCGCTGGGGCATCCTGGGGCTGTGCGCCGCCATCTTCGCCGTGGTGGGCCTGTGGGCCTGGTACCAGCGGCGGCAGGTGAGCCTGTTTGCCGACGACCTGTGCGAGACGCTGGACGCCCTGATGTCCGGCCGGACGGTGGAGGGCTACCAGCCCTATGAGGACAGCCTGACCGCCAAGGTGCAGGGCAAGCTGATGCAGTATTTTGATATTATGAGCGAGGGCAAGCGCCAGAGCCAGCGGGACAAGGAGACCATACAAGGTCTGGTCAGCGACATCTCTCACCAGGTCAAGACCCCCATCGCCAACATCAAAATGTTTACCGGCATCCTCCGAGGCCACGACCTGCCGCCGGAAAAGAGGGCGGAGTTCCTGGCCACGATGGACGGGCAGATCGACAAGCTGGACTTCCTGATGCAGTCCCTTATCAAAATGTCCCGGCTGGAAACCGGGACATTCACCCTGCATATGGAGGAGACCCGGCTCTCCGATACCATCGCCCAGGCTATGAGCACCGTCTGGGCCAAGGCGGAGGCCAAGGGGATCGACCTGTCGGCGGAGTGCGACGGCGCCATTACGGTGCAGCACGACCCCAAGTGGACGGCGGAGGCCATCGGCAACATCCTGGACAACGCCGTGAAGTACACACCGCCAGGCGGCAAGGTGGCAGTGACCGTGCGCCCCTGGCAGTTCTACACGCGGGTGGACATCACCGACACCGGCATCGGCATCCCGGAGGAGCACTACAACGATGTGTTCCAACGGTTCTACCGCGCCCCGGAGGTGGCGGCCCAGGAGGGCGTGGGCCTGGGGCTGTATCTTGCCAACGGCATCATCACCCGGCAGAAGGGATATATCAGCGTAAAATCGAAAGCCGGGGAGGGGACCACATTCTCGGTTTATCTGCTGAGCTGAAAATGTGAAACACGGAGGAGCATGATGAAAAGGACAAGTGAAACAAAGACACTTATGCGGGAGAAATTGGATATGAAAAGAGTGCTCTTTTTTGAACCTTGGTTTTTCCTCTTCTTTGGAGTATTTCATTTGCATCGTATATGGGGCCTGATTGACCGTCACAGCTATGCACGTTTCTGGTTGGAAGTAATGGAGAGCAGAAATTTGTTCTATTATTTCTTGATGGGCTTTCTCAGTATTTTGTGTATTTTCGGAATCGTCACCTTTTTTCAAAATCGAGGCAATAACTATTGGTGGCGGTGGATCTATTTGTTTGGCGGCGGATACGTTCTGTTTGACCTTTTTGCCATTGCTACCGGATTGAAGTTTTGGAATAGACTTTTGACACTAATGTTTGATACTAACGCTTGGTACTGGAACTATCTTTGGTCCTTTTTTATCCTCATGGGGGCGGCCGTGTTTGCTCTGGGGTGTCATGTTTTCCATATGCGATGGCCAAGAAAGAGGACAATATTATAAAAAACAGGCTTCGGTGTCGAGGTTTCATGAAGTCATAACGAATATGGAGAAAATCTCAATGAATCAACAGATCATTTACGGCAGCGAATACGGCACTACCCGCCGCTATGCCGAGCAGCTGTCCCAGCTGACCGGCATTCCTGCGATGGACTATACTTCAGCAAAGAATTTGGATGGCTGCGAATTGGTGATCTATCTGGGCGGGCTGTATGCGGGAGGCGTCAAGGGGCTGAAGCATACAGTCAAACGGCTGCCCACTGGAGTTAAGCTGATTCTGGTCACTGTTGGTTTGGCGGATGTGACGGACCAGGAAAACATCCGCAACATTCAAAATTCCGTCCGCAGACAGCTTCCGACCGCGCTGTTTGACCAGACGGCGCTGTTTCATCTGCGGGGCGGCATCGACTATGGCCGGCTGAGCCTTGCCCATAAGACCATGATGACGCTATTATATAACAAAGCCCGGCATCTCCCGGAGGAGAAGAAGACAGCGGAGGTCCGCGCCATGATCGACACCTTCAATCAAAAGGTCGATTTTGTGGACTTTGCTTCTTTGGAGCCGGTTGTGAACGCAATTCCCAAACAATAAGCGAGGAATCCACCATGAACATCGTAACGGTACATAACCTGAAAAAATATTTTGGAAAAGGCGAAAACCAGGTCAAGGCCCTGGACGGCATCGACCTGGAGATCGAAAAGGGAAAATTCACCGCCATTATCGGGGCCTCCGGCTCCGGCAAGACCACGCTGCTCAACATGATCGGCGGCATGGACATCCCCGACGAGGGGGAGGTCATCGTGGACGGCGTGAACCTGCGGGGCCTGAAGGAGAAGGAGCTGGCGGTGTTCCGCCGCAGCAAGGTGGGCTTTGTGTATCAGAGCTTCAATCTGGTGCCCACCCTGACGGTGAAGGAGAACATCCTGTTCCCCCTGAGCCTGGCGGGCAGCACCCCGGACCCGGTATTCTTTGACGAAATCGTGGAGCTGCTGCACCTGAAGGAGCGGCTGAACGCCTACCCCGGCGAGCTCTCCGGCGGCGGCCAGCAGCGGGTGGCCATTGCCCGCGCGCTGATCGCAAAGCCCGCCATCCTCCTGGCGGACGAACCCACCGGCAACCTGGACAGCAGGACCGGCCAGAATGTGCTGGGCCTTTTGAAGCTGTCGGTGGAGACTTATCGGCAGACGCTGGTGATGATCACCCACAATCTGGAGCTGGCGCAGATGGCCGACCGTGTCGTTCGCATCGAGGACGGACGCATCCGTGTGTAAGGAGGTCCGGCTATGCTCGCAAACAACAACCTGAAGGTCTGCTGGACCCTGGCGAAGCGGGATTTCCGCTTTCACCGGGCCAAAAACTGCATCCTGGCTTTGGCTGTGGCCCTGGTCACCGGCCTGTATGCCTTTATGTTCCTGCTGGGCGGGGCGGTGGAGGACGCCTACTTGCTGAATTACCAGTACACCTACGGCTCCACCAGCCACATTCTCTATACCGGCCTCACCGAGCATCAGGCGGCGCTGCTCTCCCAGCATCCCAATGTCAAAAGCGCGGTGCGGCTGAGTACCGTGGGCACCCTGTCCGACCCCATGCTGGGGCAGCGGTCTGTGAAACTGGCGGTCACGGACCGCGACTATGCCCAAACGGTGCTGTCCATCCCCACCACCGGCCGGCTGCCGGAGCAGCCGGGTGAAATTGCCCTGGACGAGTTTACCATGGGGTCGCTGGGCGTTTTGCAGGAGATCGGCGCCCCCGTCACCCTGGAGTGGACGGACGCCGCCGGGAACACACATACAGATGCCTTTACCCTGTGCGGCTGGTGGGCCAGCCCCACCAACTTCACCGAGGCCTGCGCCTGGATCACGGCGGACACCGCCGCCAGCCTGATGCCGGATTACGACAGCGAGAACGCCACCAATCTGACCCTGGGCGTTACCCTGCACCAGCCCCGCGGCCTGGAGGAACAGGCGGCTGAAATGCTGTCTGACCAGGGCTTGCCGGAGGTGCCCTTTACCACCAATCTTGCCTACAACGATGCCCGCATGGAGACAGCGGGCCAGCAGGCGCGGCCGTACTACGCGCCCGCCATTCTGGTGCTGGTGTGCGGCTTTTTCATGATTTACGCTATTGTGCAGGTGACGGCGGAGCAGGACCGGGCCTATTTTGCCGGGCTGAAGGCACTGGGCCTTTCGCCCCGTCAGCTGCGCCGGTATCTGCTGGAGAAGGCGCTGGCGGTGGCGGCGCTGGGCCTGATTCCCGGCTTCCTGATCGGATTTGGGCTGAACTTTGCCGTCACGCCCCGGGTGGTGGTCGGGATGGAGCAGAACCCGGCCCTCTACTTTTTAAGCTGGCAGCCCTTCGCTGTGGCCGCGGTCTGTTCGTTCCTGACGGTCCTGCTGGCCTACCTGCTGCCGTCCTGGCGGCTGTCCCGCATGACCCCGGCCCAGACCCTGCGGGTGAATGCGCCCCGGTCCAGCCGCAGGGGCGGAACGCGGACGGGGATGGTTACGCTGCCGCGCATGGCCCTGCGGACCTTTGGCCGGGCCAGGGGGCGCACCATTTTGTCGCTGGTCACCATGCTGGCGGCCGTCCTGCTGCTCACCGACATCCGAATGCAGTATGTGAGCTTGCGGGAGGATCTGTACCTCTCCGCCATGTCACCCTGGGATTACTCTATCACAGACGCCTCCGCCGCGACCCCTTACCAGCAGTACAATGAGCGCAACCGGGGCGTGACAGAGGAGATGGTGAAAGAATTGAGGACCCGCCCGGAGGTTGACTCCGTGAGCGCGCTGAAAAGCCGGGAGGTGCCGCTGACGGCCTCCAGCGAGCTGCGAGAGCGGGTGGTGGATTACTACAACCAGCCCTATGACGAGACCATGACCCTGCGGGAGTCTCAGGCCGCTTTCCCGAACTGGATGGCAGGCATCGACCGCTTTACCGAGACTGGCGAATACACCGCCATTGTGGTAGGGCTGGATGGGGCGTATCTGGACTATGTGCTGGAATACTGTCCCTTCACCAGCGGCGGCTTTGACCAGGCTGCCTTTGAAAGCGGCGATTATGTGATCGCCGGCGGCGCGTACCATGAGGGCGTCTCCTGCCTGGCGGCGGGCGAAACGCTGGAGCTGGAGGGACGGACCTTTACCGTGCTGGGCTCCCTGATGCACGACAATGCCTATCTGGAGGGGACCAACAGCCCGGAATCCTCCTTCACCTTCTACTATCTGGTGCCGCTGACCGTGTTTGACGAGCTGTTCCCCGGTCAGAGTTACCGGCAGCTGGCGGTGGACATCGACCATGGCCAACAGGCATCCTTTGAGGAATACCTGGCCGGGTATGAGCAGGGCCTGAACCGGGGCATCAGCATCACCCTGCGCAGCGACTATCAGGAGAACTTTGAAAGTGCCCGGCTCAACATGGTGCTGGTGCTGGGCCTGGTGGCCGCAGTGCTGCTGGGAATCGCCGTGCTGAACTTCGTCAATCTCCTGGTGGTTAAGACTGTGAGCCGCCGCAGGGAATTTGCCGTGTACCAGAGCCTCGGCATGACCGTCAGCCAGCTGCGCCGCCTGGTTCTGCTGGAGGGCGGCTTCTACGCCCTGCTGATGGCGGCGGTTCTTCTTCCGGCCACCCTGGCCTTTGCCCTCTGGTTTATGCCGGGCGTGATCGCGGACCTGTCGTGGGTGGCCGTCTACACCTTTGATGTGACGCCGCTGTGGATCATCCTGCCGGTGATCGCGGCGCTGGCGCTGCTCACCCCGCTCCTTTGCCTGTACTGGATTACCAGAGGCACTATTCAGGAGCGGCTGGGAGTTGTGGAATAATGAAAATGCGAAAACGCGCCCTCCTGTGGGAAGGCGCGTTTTTTTGCAATGTCACAAAAATGTACCTTTGCTGTACCTGAAATGAGACATTGGCCTGCTATGATACAGACAAAGAGAAGGGAGGACTTCTCAAAAGAACGAGGAGGTACGGCTTATGGAGACCATTTTGCAGGCCAGAGGTCTGAAGAAATACTACGGCAAAGGTGAGACGCAGGTGCGCGCCCTGGACGGGGTGAACCTGGATATTGAACGGGGAAAATTCACCGCTATCATCGGAACATCCGGCTCCGGAAAATCCACTCTGCTGAATATGCTGGGCGGCCTGGACACCCCCACTGAGGGTAGCATCCGGGTAGGCGATACCGAGCTTGCCAAGCTGAACAGCGAACAGGCCACCATCTTCCGGCGCAAACAGATCGGGTTTATCTTTCAGAACTACAATCTGGTGCCGGTACTCAGCGTGTGGGAAAACATCATTTTCCCCATCTCTCTGGATGGCCGCAAGCCGGACAAAAAGTTCATCATGAACATCGTGAAGCTGCTGGGTCTGGAGAAGAAGCTGGATAGTCTGCCCAATAACCTCTCCGGCGGCCAGCAGCAGCGGGTGGCGATTGCCCGTGCCCTGGCCTCCAAGCCCTCTATCATTCTGGCCGACGAGCCCACCGGCAACCTGGACTCCAAGACCAGCGACGATGTGATCGGCCTTCTGAAGATGACCAGTCAGGAATTTCACCAGACCATCGTGATGATCACCCACAACCCGGAGATTGCCGCCATGGCCGACCGTGTGATCCGCATTGAGGATGGGCGGATTGTGGCACAGTAAGGGGGGCGGATAGTATGAAAAAACAATTGATCTTTCGTCCTATTCCGGTACTGACCAAACGGATGTTCCGTACGAACCGGGGCCGGAATCTGGTGGCAATTCTGGCGATCCTGCTCACCACTATGATGTTCGCCACCCTGTTCACCCTGACCCAGAGCATGAGCCGCAACCTGGTGGAGATGACCTTCCGCCAGACCGGTTACAATGCCCAGGCCTCCATGCGGGGACTGACCGAGGAGCAGGCCGACCTGATCGCCGGTCACCCGGATGTGGCGGAGCTGGGCCGCAGCATCGTGCTGGGCCTTGCGGAAAACCAACAACTGACTGGGCAATCGGTGGAGATCCGCTGGGCCAATGACGCCTACGCCCGGCATTCCTATGCCGCCCCCACCACCGGGCAGATGCCCCAGGCGGCGGATGAGATCGCACTGGATACCAGCATCCTGGACCGTCTGGGCATCCCCCATGAGCTGGGGCAGACCGTGACTCTGGAGTGGCGCAAGGATCTCAGCGGCGAGGAAGTGACGACTTCCACCTTCACCCTCTGCGGCTTCTGGGAGGGCAACCAGTCCAGCTATTCCTCGATGGCCTGGGTCAGCCGGGCCTATGCCGATGCAGAGACCCACGGCGTCATTTCCACCGATGAAAGCCAGGTGCTGGGCCTCTATATGGTACAGGTCAATCTGGCGAGCGACCAGAACATTGAGGGAACCATGGACCGCATCCTGGCGGATACCGGGCTTACGGGTCTTGCATACAATGTCAACCTGGCCTATTCCCCGGAGATGGGGGCGATGGCTGCCCAAGAGAGCATGCCCATGTATCTGGGCATGGTGCTGGTATTCATTGCCGGATATCTGATCATCTATAACATCTTCCAGATCAGCGTTACCGCCGACGTGCAGTTCTACGGGAAACTGAAAACCCTGGGCACCACCACCAAGCAGCTGAAAAAGCTGATCTACGGGCAGGCCAACCGGCTCTGCGTCATCGGCATCCCCATCGGCCTGATTCTGGGCTGGCTGCTGGGCAGCGTGCTGGTGCCGGTGCTCATGGGAACAATCGAGGGCGAGGCCGTGGTCTCTGCCAGCCCCATCATATTCCTCGGTTCGGCGCTCTTTGCCTGGGTGACGGTGCTGATCTCCTGCCTGCGGCCCGCAAGGCTCGCCGGAAAAGTATCCCCCATCGAGGCTCTGCGTATGAGCGACGCGGATGGCGGCAGCAGGAAGAAAACCAAGCGTCATCGCGGAACGGCTTCTCTTGCTTCGATGGCCTGGGCAAACCTGTGGCGCAACAAAAAGCGCACCATCACCGTCATCTGCTCCCTGACCCTGGGCCTGGTGCTGCTCAGCAGCTTTTACGCCAAAAACGCCGCTTTTGACATGGACAAATATCTGGCCGACCTGATCCTGGCCGACTTCGAACTGTCCGATGCCACCAGCGAGGACTACATGAACTTGTATGATCCGCATGGCACCACCCTGACCGATTCTCTGGTAGCTCAGGTAGAAGGACAGGAGGGCGTGGAGGCGTCCGGCCACCTGTACTCGGCCCAGATCGATTGGCAGATGGACGAGGGTACCTTGCAAAATGTGGCGGCCTTCTACACCGAGGACAAACTGGCCGATTGGGAGACTTACGACGCCGCCGGCGCCCAGCAGCTTCGGGATGTGTTGGAGACCGGTGACGGCTCTGCCATCCTGTACGGCCTGGACGGCATCCCGCTGAATGCCATCACCCAGGAGCAGTATGTGCTGGAGGGCAGCTTTGATGCCGCCGAATTTGCCAGCGGGAACTATGTGCTGGCAGTGGGTCCCAGCCTGGAACTGGGGATGGAGTACCCGGTGCTGCCGACACCCTCTGCGGGCAGCACCGTGGAACTGAACGGCCGCACCTATACAGTCATGGCGGTGGTTTATCCGCTGAACCCGGTGACCCAGCTGACGGTGCAGCAGGGGGCGAGTGACAAGTTTAATCTGAGTTTCATCATACCCAGTGAGGCATTCCGCCAGCAGTGGCCGGACCACACGCTGCGCAAGCTGTTCCTCAATGTGGATGACGCCCACATCGACACGGTACAGGCGTTCCTGGATGAATATAGGGAGACAACGGACCCAAGCCTGCCGGTGGCTTCCCGCCAGACGATGGCGGAGCAGTATGGAAGCGAGACCAAATCCTCCGCCGTCATGGGCAATGCCATCAGCGTTGTGATCGCCCTAGTGGGCGTGCTGAACTTCATCAACTCGATGGTGACCGCCATCGTGTCCCGCAAGCGGGAGTTCGCGGTGATCCAGAGCGTGGGCATGACCAAGAAGCAGCTGAACCGGATGCTGGTGGACGAGGGCTTATTCTACGCCCTGCTCACTCTGGCGGCCTCCTATCTCCTCAGCAGCCTGGCCGTGGGCGTTGTGGTCCGGGCGATGGTAGAGGGTGGATTTACCACCTTCCGCTTCACCCTGCTGCCGCTGGTGGCCTGCACCCCGATTCTGCTGATCTTCGCCATCCTGATTCCGTATCTCTGCTTCCGCAACCTGGAAAAGCACAGCATTGTAGAACGGTTGCGGATGGAGTAAGTCATCGGGAGGTGATGGATTGGGAAAATTCGTAATATTGTCTTTCAGTGATGGTGAAGAAAAAGCTTTAGAAAAACTTATTTCTACACTTTCTGCAATTTCGGATTTTTCTACACTGGCGGCCTCCGAAGATGCACCACTTTTGATGAACTCATTGGAAATTCACCCTCGGCATCACCTGGTACGGTTGTTTGGCATGCCAGTTAAGCTGACGCCAATGGAGTTTGATATTCTTCTCCTGCTGGCCCGCCGGCCAGGGCAAGTGTTCTCCGCCCGCCAGATTTATGAAGCCGTTGCCGCGGACTCCTTTGACGCCAGTTGGACGGGGATCTCCAGCATGATCTACAAGCTCCGCCGCAAATTGGGGGCTGACATCATCGAAACAGTACGGGGCCACGGCTACCGAATGAGAATAACAAAATAGAGGGATACGGCACCGAAGCCATAGCTTTGATGCCGTATCCCTATTTCTTACTCATGGGGTGTTTGCTCTCCGCTTTCCATCTCTTCATTATAGGAGGATGTGTCCTCCAGTGCCTCATATCCAAGAAAACTGTTGGTGGAGAGGGCGGCATCCAGATAGTCGTTTCCGACGGCAGGCCGGCTCCCTTTTTGAAAATAAAAGCGGTAGCGGGCGCCGATCTGGAACTTGGCGGTTTTGCTCAACAGCAAGGTGCGCTCCGCCCCCTGTTCATCAATCAGCTGGATCTTGCGGTAACGACGCAGCATAGGGGTGCTGACGCTGGCGCAGATCCCTTCCACCACTTCGTACTGGCCCCGGGCGGCGGTGCCCCACAGGCTGCTGCCCAGCACCAGAGAAGCGGCAAAGATAATTGCACCCACGGATTGAAGGCTGAGGTCGGCGTCGCAAGCTCCTGCTGACATTACTGGCCGGGATCGCCAGCATAGCAG